>WNFM01031105.1_pt2 | contig 13332 bp, 15 predicted proteins | sample 5400271 | NCBI WGS metagenome assembly WNFM01 (sample SAMN13153352, study PRJNA577476) | soil metagenome | isolation source: 60 cm saprolite on Douglas fir-dominated hillslope | place: USA:California | collected 2013-09-17 | reverse complement strand
CTTTGGACTACGTGCTTAGGGCGCGGGCGTCGGGTGTCGTGCTCAGGCTCACGCACGAGTTGCACGAGCCATGCGGGCGCGTCGGCAATCGGGACGTCCCTTTCCTGCCATTCGTACTGGGTGCCGAATTGATGCCGCGAGAGAGGCGCCACGACCTGGCCGCCGTCGCCCTTGATGTCCAGTCCTGGATACTCGTCGCCGAGCGCGCGCGAGGTCACCTTGCCGCCAGGGTGCCGAAAGTACATGTGCTGGCCGCCGCCGCCGGTGTTCACGGTGAGGGTTGCGGGAAGCGGTCCATAGCGGGCTTCCAGACGCGCCAGGGATGCCTCGCCGCCGTTACGTGGATCCACGTCGAACACGAACACCTGAGAGCGCGAGCCGGTGCGTATGCCTACGTTGGCGTTCGGCCAGCGCTCCCATGCCGCGCGGATGTCCTTGGGGGTGGTGAGTCCTTTCTCTGCCCAAGGGATGCGCGGATGTTTGCCCGGGTGCGGGCACGCCTTCCCGCGCCGGCAGGTGCACCCACCGCCAGAGACAGGCTCCTCAAGCGGCAAGACCTCGACGCCGAGCCGGAGAGCACAGTCCAGCGCTGCGCGCAGCAACAGATCTTGGCTCATGCCGACACCTCGCTCTCCAGCACGTCGGCGAGTCGGTGCATGAGGCGCGCCGCCAGATCGGCGTCCATAACGAGGGCGACATGTGCCGCGTCGGCGTGACGGCGGGAGAGCTGGAGCGCATCGCACCACAGGCACGCCAGCAAGGTGCAGAGGGTATCAGCTTGACGGGCGGCGCGCGCCGCGCGCGGTGTGTTACACTTGGAGTACCCACTACTGCTGCCGTCCATGCCGCTTCTCTCGCTGCCAACGAGAGAGCGGCCGTTTTCTTGTCTCACGGCTAGCCCCCCTTTCGCGCGCGGCGTGGGCGCCGGGGCGGCCGGAAGTCGTCGGGGGTCGCGTCGTCGATCGGGTCGAAAGGGTCAGACCAGCGCGCCGCAATCGGCGGCTCAGGCGACGGCTGGGGGCGTGGCGCAGGCTTGGGCGTCGTGGGCGGTGGGGTAGGCGCGGCGGTGGGGATAGCCAGCAGGATACGCAGCGCGCGAAGCTGTCTCGCTTCGTCGGGCTCGTAAATCTCAATGACGCGCGGGGTAGCCATGTGATGGCCCGCTTTCTTGCGAATAGCGCCGCACGGCTCCCGAGACGCAATCAAGTTGCCGCGTTGATTAGGCGCGGCAACTTAACTGCGACCGGGAGCCGTGGGACGTCCGCAAGGCAGTGGCCGTTGTTTTCAGCTCAACCAGGAACGCTCAAGAGCGAGCGGGAGCCGGGGGACGGTGCACTATTGTCGGCCGTTGTTTTCAGCTCGACCAGGCGCGAGAAATGCGACGGCAACAGACTACGAAGACGCACTACTCGTCGATATCCTCAAAGAGATCTCCAATGGGCTCGATTCCAAATGCGCCGCGCGATGGGTCGTCGAGACGCCGCCTCAACTCCTCGATATGCCGCGTCAGCTCCTCCCTCTCACGTTCGTTCTCATGTACCCTCGCGACAAGTCTCGCCATCTCGTTCGGCGGGACAGACACACGGTCGAAAATGTCCTTAGGCAAGAGCCGCTTGTGGTGCGTGCGTGCGCGCTTCCTCGCAGTGGTCATGCGATCCTCCGCGGCGGCTTCCTGTTGGCCACGAACTGCGCAACACTCTCAGGGTCCACGAGGATGCCGACACGCGTGCGAACAAACCGCATCTTCCCGCGCATCAGGAGGCGATAGACATACGGTTGCGTGACGTTGAGTTGGCCACAGACATCGCGGATGCTCGGCCACTGCGCGATTTCGATCATGCGAACCTCCTAGCATGAGTATAAGCCCGAATACCTGTTCTAGTCAAGCGGGCACCACAAGTACTATGCCCGATCGGACACTACGCCACGTCGTGCCCATAGCGCACGTCAAGCGTCATGCCAGACATGTCATTATGTCCTGCACGGGGTGGTACACGGGATCAACGGGCTGGTGGTCTTTAACATCGTGCTCCCTGCCGCGTGCTTCGTGCTGGCCCATCGCTTCGCCGTCGAGCCGCGGTACCGTGGGTGGGCTATGTACTCCAGGATTACCGGGGCGCTGATATTGTTAAGCTCGGTGCTGAGCACCCTGATTGTTACGCCGCTCGCCGAGAACGGGGTGTTCTCTTCACCGACCGGCCTCATCCAGCGGGCCCAGATCATCATCGGTTGGACCTGGCTTGCGCTGACCGCCCGGCGACTGCTGCGTCAGGAACGGGAGCAGGAGGCCGACAAAGGGTTGGACGAACAGCCGGCCACACCACAACGGGTAACTCCGATATCCGCGAGCTAATCGTCCGACGGACCGACGAGCAATCGCACAACGGGTCGGCTTAGCAGAGGAACGGATCCGGGCCTCAGGCGCGGCGGCCAGGAGGAGATCGTGCTGACCACGCTGGATGCCGCGCCAGAGCCGGTCTCCTTGCTGGCGCTGCGCGCCGCGGTCGAGGCCCTGCTGCCCGAGGTCGAGATCGCCGACCTACTGGCCGAGGTGCATGCCTGGACCAGCTTCCGCGACGAGTACGCTCACATCGGCGGCATCAGCCGAGCAGAGAAATGAGAGGCACGGTGGTGACTCCGCCCAGGCAGTTTCCTGCTCCCGCCCAGCCCACCTATCGCAAGGCCCAGCGCGCTGCGCTCGCGGCGTGCATGGTTCTGGCGCCGCTTTCCATCGCACTGGCGTTCACCCTCGACCCCCAGCTGGGAGTCCCCCGCGGGAATATCCACGCCCAGATCGCCGCTGCTCAGGCGGTGAGCCCGGCGCAGTTCCATGTCTATCCGAACTTTTACTTCGTGCCCTCGCTCGTGTACCCGCTCTCGTACCTAGGCCTGGGGCTGCTCGCCATGAAGCGCGCGCCCTGGTTGGCCACGCTCGGCATCGCCAGTGGACTGCTGGGCAGCCTGCCGTGGCCCCTCTTCGCGGGGACGGTGGCCCTGGGCCAGAGCATCGTCCAGGTCGGCTGGAACCCCGCCTTCGAGACGCTGGGGGAGCAGTTCCAATCCAACTGGGTGATCGTCGTCCTCTTCCTCAGCTGGGTCATCGGCCATCTGCTGGGGTACGTGCTGCTGGGCCTCGCGCTCGTCCGCGCAGGGGTGATCCCCCTGTGGGCCGCCTGGCTCTTCGTGGTCGGCGTCCCCTTCCAGATGGTGGCCTACCCAGCGAAGCAGGGCCCGTGGCAGATCCTCGGCTTTGTGCTCATCCTCCTGGGCAGCATTCCCGCTGCCCTCGCTCTGCTGCAATTCAAAGACGAAGAGGCGCCAGTGCGCGCGGGTGAGAACTGACACTCCACGGGGGCTGAAGCCCCATGGGTTCTCAGGCTAACCGTCTTAGGGGGTGATTCCAGCATGGCATGCATCCCAGCAGCTTAGCGCCTGAAGGCGGTCTGGGTGAGTGTGACCGCAAACGAAACCCAGCTCAAACGGATAGCACCCGTTCCACGACCCTCGTGCTTTTCCTCAAGGGAGGGACTTCCCTTGAAACCGGCAAACACGATTCGGTTGGCAAGGTGCAAGTGTCCAGTGACAGTGTACCACATGGGCTGAAGCCCCGACACGCCTCACCACGGGGGCCAAGGCCCCGTGGCTTGCGGCGGGCTAAAGCCCGATTCTGTCAGCGCTAACAAGCTGATGGGAATGGTCATACAGACGCCAGCCACCATGAGCATTGATGCGGCGTGTTAATGGCTGCGAACGACTGGCTGCGAGCAGAGGAGGTCACACGATGTCAACGGGACAGGCACGAGCCAAGGGTATCAGCGAGCAACAGGTCAGCCAGCTACTGCTGGCGTGCGGCGTGATCGGGCCGCCTCTCTTCGTCATCGTGTTCCTGCTCGAGGACGCAACGCGCCCCGACTACAGTGCGTGGCGCAATTTTGTCAGCGAGCTGAGCATGAGCGATCAAGGCTGGGTGCAGATTGCCAACTTCCTCACCTGCGGGGTTCTCATGCTCTGTTTCGCTCTCGGACTTCGGCGGGTGCTTCGATCGGGCACAGGCCGGGTCTGGGGACCCCTGCTGCTGGGCATCTTCGGGCTGTCCCTCATCATCGCTGGCCTCTTTGTCACCGATCCCAGTCTGGGCTACCCACCGGGCGCCTCAAGTAACACCCAGACCCTGCATGGCACGATCCATGGCATCAATGCACCCATCGCGTTCGGCTCGCTGACGGCTGCCATTTTCGTATTGGCGCGGCGTTTCGCCAGCGACCCGGCGTGGCGTCGCTGGAGCCTCTACTCACTGGTCACCGGGATACTCTGCGTAGGCTGCTTCATCGCTAGCCTGGTTGTGGCGGAGCTCGATATGAATGGTGTCCTGCCGAACGCACCAGCTGGCCTGCTCGAACGCATCGTCATCATCCTCGGCTGGGGCTGGATCGCGCTCCTCGCGGCGAAGCTGCTGGGCGCGGCTCGGTCACGGGCTGCGTGATCGCCGATCGCCGCGCTCGGTTCGTTGCGCAACACGTTGAGCCGGGAGCGCATGTCTCGTAACGTGCCTGTAACGATTGCGGACGATGAGGACGTACGATGCCGCTGGAGTGAGCGAGGAGGCGTTGGTGAACCTCCCGGCCGTGGCAGGAGGGCGCACATACTTGTGCATTTGACACGGACGTGCGAGAAATGACACTCAGGAGGTCCCATGGTGCTGCAGTGGGTGGCTTACTGGCTGGCGGTGACGCTGCTTGCCACGCTGGTCTATCTGGCCATCGGGCTGTTCCGGATGCGGCGCCGGCTCCAGAACTGGGAGGCGGTGGCCCTCGCGCTGCTCTGTATCTTCGTGCCGCCGGTGCTCCTCGGACTCTTGGTGTATCTGGTCATCGGGCGGATCCGCGAGCCGAAGGGGAGCCAGAACTGGGGAAGGCTCGCCGTCGCGCTCTTTCTCGTAGCGTGCGCAGTCAGCGATCTCCTCCTTGGTGGACAGGCGCTGGGGCAGTTGGGGCCTGATCTGGTGTTCTGGGCGCTCGTCCCCACGCTGTTCCTGCTGTTCTTCTACCTCTTCCCCGATGGGCGTTTCGCGGGACGCGGGACGCGACGACTGGCGATCTTCGTCGGGTTGACCCAGATCTCGCATCTCTTCCCCCCAAGTCAGTCCAACTCGCCCGGCAACGGCCACGTGCCGATCCCTCTCACCTACGTGATTCATGCTGGGCAGATGTTGGCCGATGTGGCCATCGTGTCATTCGTCATCATCGGGATCGCCGCGCAGGTCTACGCGCGCTACCATCATCTCTCCGAGGCAGGCGTGCGCCTGCCTGCCCGCTGGAGCGCCCTGGGCGCCGCCTTGGGCGTTGGGCTCCTCGCGCTGGTCGTCTCGGCGCTCCTGTTCGCACCGCCGTTCGCCGCCCGGACGCTTCTGCCTCCGGCCGCGCGCACGGCGGTGTTTCTCGTCGTGACGCTGGTGCCCGTGCCGATCGGGTTCGCCATGCTGCAGGTGCGCCCCTACGACCGCGCGGCGCTCGTCAATCGCGTGCTCGTCAACGGCGCTCTTACCATCTGCCTGATGGCCGTCTACGCCGTCTGCGCCGCGATTGTCTCCCTGGCTCTCGCCAATGACGTGGCAACCGTCCAGATCGCCATCGTCGTCTCCGTGCTGGTCATAGCGGCGCTGTTCCGGTCGCTCCGCGCGTGGCTCCAGGACCGTATTGACCGCTGGCTCTTCCCGCGTAAGTACAAGGCGGGGCGGATCGTCGCCGGGCTGGGTGGGGCGCTGCGGGCGGAGATTCGTCTGGACCAGCTGAGCGACCATCTGATCGGCGCCCTGCGGGATGCCATGCGGCCGGACTCGGTCGCGCTGTGGGTGCGCACATCACCGAGTCTGAGCATGCAGGCAGTGGAGCGCCTGCTGCCGCCACAGCCGAGCGCCGGTGTGAGCGGAGGGCAGGCGCGGCCTGAGGCGCGCACGTGGGAGCTGGAGGCGCGGCGGCAGTCCGGCGAGGATGGCGCTCAACCGGCCACGCAGTCGCTCGCCATCGCCCCCGACGACCCCATTCGCGCGGCGCTGCCGCAGACGGCTGGCGTGGTGGATGTGGCTCAGCTTCCGGCCGATTCGCCCGCCGTGCGTGCCCTGAAGGCGTCGGGCGCGGAGCTCATTGTCCCACTGGCCAGCGAGGGCGAGCTGCTCGGTGTGCTCGTCCTCGGACCACGGCCGGGCGGAGAGCGGTATTCGTTCGACGACGACGAGCTGCTGGACATCCTCGCCGCGCAGGTGGCGCCAGCGCTGCGCGTCGGGATGGTGGTGCACGAGCAAGACGTGGAGACCAGCGGTCGCGCCCGCATCGAGCAGGAATTGAGCACGGCCCGGCGCATTCAGCTGACGCTTCTGCCCAAGGAAGTCCCGACGCTCGCCGGGTGGCAGCTCGCCGCCTACTATCAGCCGGCGCGTGAGGTCGGTGGCGACTTTTACGACTTTCTGCCGTTCGCCGATGGCCGGCTGGGGCTCGTGCTGGGCGATGTGACCGACAAGGGCGTGCCGGCGGCGCTGGTGATGGCCACCACCCGTAGCATGCTGCGCGCCGCGGCCGGGGAGTCGGTCACTCCTGGCGCCGTGCTGGCACGGGTGAACGATCTGCTCTACGACGACCTGCCACCCAGTATGTTCGTCGCCTGCTTCTACGCCATCCTCGACCCAAGGAACGGGCGTCTCAGCTCTGCCGTACCTGAGGCGCGCCGACGGGCGCGTGTGCGAGCTGCGGGCCACCGGGATGCCCCTTGGCCTGATGCCGGCCATGTCCTATGAGGAGAAGGAGGCAGAAGTGGCGTCAGGGGACAGCGTCCTGTTCTACAGCGATGGGCTGGTCGAGGCGCACAACGCCAAGCGCGAGATGTTCGGCTTCCCACGCCTGGCCGCGCTGTATGCCAGTCTGACGGGCGAACGCAGGACGATCGACGCGCTGCTGGATGAGCTGGCGGCGTTCACAGGAGCCGGATGGGAGCAGGAAGACGACGTGACGCTCGTCACGCTGCGGCGACAGCCAGGATAAAAATACCCGTGGGGCTTGACAAGACGGCGCGCGTCTGATACGCTAGTTAAGCACTTCTCGCCTGTGTGTGCGGGGGGGCTGGTGACTATAGCGGAGGGGACACACCCGTTCCCATCCCGAACACGGTCGTTAAGCCCTCCAGCCCCGACGATACTGCAGGGGCAGCCCTGTGGGACAATAGGACGTTGCCGGTCCCCCCGCGCACAGAGTCGACGCAAAGGCCCACAGTCTCGACCGCGGGCCTTTTTTGTGTGCTCCTCACGCAACACCCGCACATCCGAGGTGGAATCGCCAGGCGCCGCTCCTTTGGCGTACCATGCCGCTGACCCCCATTACCGCAACGGCAGCTACGGAACCGCAGGCGCGAAGATAGCGTTCGTCGCGCCGGGGATCGGTTGCGCCAGAGTGGCCGCCGTCTGATCGGCGACGAGTGATCGCGCTTCTTCGGTTCCCACCAGTGCCACTTTGTCGTCGCTCGCGAGCGCCAGCATGCTGAGGTGGGGCCCCAGAGCGATGACGCTTCCTGGTGTCGGCGTGGACGGGTCTTGCCAGAGCGGGCCGAGCGTCGTCCATGGCGCCGGAGATGCGCTTCCGTTGGACTGTCCTACGGCCAGCGTGCCGAGTAGGATATCTTTGTCGTCAGCGACATAGACCTGCAGCAGCGATGCGCCGGCGCCGGTAGCGGCTGAGGGCACGACTATCGCGCCCAAGAGGCGTTCAACGGGTTTCTCCGCCCCGAGCGTGCGGAACGTCCAGATCGCACTGGCATCGCGCCGCAGCAGCCATGCCTGACCGGCGGCGGTGCGGGCCAGCAGATCAACCGACACATCCGCCCACTGCCCAATCCGGCTGTGTGGCGTGGCCAGCTCAGATACCGCAAACAGCGGCGGCGCGAAACCGCTTGCGCCCGTGGGCAGCGACAGAGCTGTCCACTGACCCCATCCTAAGTCGGGCGACGCAGAAGCTGACGTAGAGCTCGACCAGGAGTTCTCGTACAACTTGCCGTCACGACCCATAGCCACGGCGAGCGGCAGTCCAGTGCCAGGCTCGCCCAGCAGGACGGGCGGCCCGACCAGCAGTGTGCCCGCAGGATGGCCCACTGAGGCCCAGCCGCTCAAGTTGCCGGTGGGCCCCGCGCGCCACCAGAGATTGCCGTCGGTCGAGATGGCGCCGACCATCAGCGCAGTGGGTAGCAGCGCGGCGGCGACACCTCCAGCGAGGCTGACCGCCGGCGGAGCGCCGAGCGCATGCCACGTGATTCCCGCGACTGTGGGCGCCGAATGGGCGGCGTACACCGCGCCATCTTGGCCCAGCACGTACACGTCGCGCGTCCCATCTGCAGCGCTGACTACCGCTGGCGCTTGATTCGCGGCCAATGGGCTGGCGGGTGGCGCCGCCAGGTTGCGCGCGGCGATATGCGGGCGTGGGGTCTGCACCTGCAGTGGGCCGATCTCCGGACCGGCCAGACTGCCATCTACCCATGTCAGGTCGGTCAGCGTGCCCGCTGCCGTTACCACGACGCCATGCGCGAGCGACGGCAAGATGATGGTGGAGCTCGCCGCCGCATTCGCGGCGGGTGCTGGTGCGGCGGAAGTGGTCGGAGTAGCGCCGCCCGTTGGCGCCGCGCCGCGCATGGCGTACGCTCCGTCGAAGAACCCCGTGTTCTTGGTCGAATGGAGCCAGCCGTAGAGTCGCCGCGACCCACCGGGGTCTCCGGCGGTCCATCCGTTGGCCGCGTGCGTCAGCGGCAGCGTCTCCATAGGAATGTTCGACTGCCCGATCAACGCGTTCTGTTCCACATAACTCAGGGAATCGTCGTGTACGGCTGCGACCACAGCCACGTGGCCGTCGTGATCGCCACTGGGGCCCGCGGGCCAGGGCGCTCCGCTACTGTCCACTCGCCCCCAAACTAGCACATCTCCCCGAACGGGACCTTGCTTGCTGACATTGGGCACCGCCACGAAATCGGCAGGATGGTTACCGGACTGCCACAAGTCGGGCGCATCGCCACGCCAGGCAGAGGGCGCATCGCCAAAGGCCCAGGCGGCGAAGCGCACGACCAGCTCAACACATTGAAACGACAGTCCAAAGCCGTCATAGGTCGCGTGACCCGGCGCACACCCAAAGCTTGCTGAGTTCGAGGGGAGCCGATCACAGCTGACATTCGCGCCACCTGGATGCGCTGCATTGATGCCGTTGCCGCAGACATCCACACCGAACCACCCGCCTGGCGCATTGTGGCCGGCAAGCAACGTGCGCCCCCACTCCGAGCCATTCGTGGCGGAATTGTCCACCGCCGCCAGCGCTGCGCAGGATGAGGCGGCGGGCAAGCCCAGAGGGGCGTTGGCGCCCGCGTGCGCAGAAGGCAAGACTGCCCAGAGGACGACCAGAAGCGTCAGCGCGGCGAACTCTGGGCGCATGCGTAGGACAAGACTCTTCATCAGATGTACCCTCGCACAATCTTCACGTTCCGGTTGTCCTGCGCGACGCAAAAGCGCAACGCCAGGCAGGCGTCCTTCGCCGCGAGCGCCCACTCCTCGCTCACGAGGGGGCGTGTTGGATACTCTCTCTACGCATCGTCGATCCCCGACCAGTGCGATCCGGACACTCCTGGAGCCACCGCTGCCCGACCGTCCGTGAGCGGCTCCGCAGCTTGGTTGAGGACATAGCGTTCGATAGCTTGTGCCGCTCCGTCCGACGCATTGCTGGGAGTTACGACGTCGGCCACGCGCAGCAGCGCCTTTGGCGCACCACTCATGGCGACCCCCACGCCTGCCACGCGCAGCATCGGCACGTCATTCAGCCCATCACCGATAGCCATGAAATGGGCCATCGGCACGTCGAAGCGCAGGGCCAGCTGGCGCAGCGCAGCGCCCTTCGAGACGCCAGCGGGCTGCACCGTCAATTCGGCCGTGCCGTAGTTGCCGCGGGGCAGGAGGTGAATGCCCAGGGACGCTCCGTTCGAGATGCCCTCGCTGGCTTCATCCGCGGCGATCACACGTGCCGCAGCCTTGAGCCGCCCCAGCGGGCCGAAGGCAGCTACACGTAGAGGGTCCGGTCGGCCGGCGCACAGGGATTCCAGGCCGACATGCTCGATCTCGCTTGCTGTCGCCGCCAGGTACGCGTCTGCCCAGGCAGAGTGCGCCGGCTGTGGGCCGACGATCAGTCGCTCGCTCTCCCTGTCACTGCGCTGTGCAATGGGCTGCAGACCCTGGGCGTACAGCAGCTCCGCGACCCGTTGACCTCTCGCGGCAGGCAGGTGGTGAGCATCGAGGATGGACCCATCTGGGAACGCACGTGTCTGTCCGCCGTCGTAAACGATCACCGCGGACACCACGCCAATGCGCTGGGCAAACGGCTGTGCGCCGGTGTATCGCCGTGCGGTTGCGAGCACGATCCGGACGCCAGCTGCGTGCGCCGCGGCGAGGGCGTCCAGCGTGCGCGGGGATAGCTCGCCGTTGGGATCGAGCAGCGTTCCATCCAAGTCCGCGGCGATGAGCCGAATCGCTGTCACACCTGGTCCTTCCGCAGTTGGCTGTGGCGCGCCTCACGGGAACCCAGGCGCAGCCAGAGTGGATAGAGCGCGAGCGCTGCAGCCAGGATGCCACTGGCGACGAGCAGCGCTGCATCCGCCATCCCACGCACACGCGTGGAGGCAGCGACATCAGGGTGTGACTGCAGTCGGGTGATCACCTCCGCGCCGCTCACGGCGAGCTCTGCCGCGCCACTGCACACGAGCCACGCCCCCAGGATGGCGCCGACGAACGTGGCCAGCCGGCGCCATCTGCCCCCAGCGCGGCCACGAATGACCAGCGCCGCTCCGATGACGCACTGTCCCACCCCAAATGCGAGCGAGATATAGAGGGAGAGGAGCGGCGTAGACATGGTGCGGAGAGCGATCAGCATGTTCACCTGCGTATCTTCCTGCGCGAGGGGGCACGCTGTCAAGATGGGTGTGCGGTCGTGCGCGAGACTCAACGACGAGGACGGGCGCAGAGCAGACTTGCGATGCGCTTCGTAGTAACACTGGGGCAGCTCGGCTGGGGGCTCGTGGCTTCAGCGCTGACGCGTACCCCCCATCTTCCCACCTGCCTTCGGCAGAACCGCTTCCATTGGCCCTTCTCCAGATGGCGCTTCACAGCGCTCGGCGGCGCGAAGCCGCTTCAGATGCGACTTCGCACACCTGTGGGGAACGGTCGGGCGGGCATGCCACGGGACGGTCAATCGTCCTCTGCCCAGTCGCGTGACCGGCTGACGGCTTTCTGCCAGCCACGATACAGACGCTCGCGCTGTTCCACGGGCATGTGTGGCGTGAACGTGTGCTCGACCGCCCATTGCTCGCCGAGCGTGCGCTGATCACGCCAAAAACCCGTGGCGAGACCGGCAAGGTACGCAGCGCCCAGCGCGGTTGTCTCGCGGATCACGGGCCGCAGGACCTGAACCCCCAGCAGGTCTGATTGGAATTGCATCAGGAGATCATCGCCAACGGCCCCGCCGTCCACTCGCAGCTCGCGGAGCGCGATCCCGGAGTCGGCCTCGATCGCCTGCAGGACGTCGCGCGTCTGGTAGGCGATCGATTCGAGCACCGCCCGCCCCAGGTGCGCCGCCGTGGTTCCGCGTGTCAGGCCCAGAATAGCGCCGCGCGCCCGACCGTCCCAGTGTGGCGCGCCCAGCCCGACGAAGGCGGGCACGACGTAGACGCCGGCGGTGTCTGGCACGCTGCCGGCGAGGGCTTCGATCTCGTCGCTGGCGCGAATGAGACCAAGTCCATCGCGCAGCCACTGGATGGCGGCGCCTGCGACGAAGACGCTCCCTTCCAGGGCGTAGGTAACAGCAGGCTGCGATGGTGCGCCCAGCGCCCAGGCGATGGTGGTGAGGAGGCCGTGGGTGGATGCGCGATGTTGGTCCCCAGTGTTCATGAGCATGAAGCAGCCGGTGCCATAGGTGTTCTTCGCCATGCCCGCCTCAAAGCATGCCTGCCCGAATGTCGCCGCCTGCTGGTCGCCCGCGACGCCAGCGATTGGGATGGGCGCACCAAACAGGCCGGTATCTGTGTCGCCATAGAGATGGCTGGACGGCAGCACCGTTGGCAAGATCGCTCGCGGGATGTCCAGCTGGAGAAGCAGCTCATCGTCCCAATCTAACGTATGGATATTGAAGAGTAAGGTGCGCGAAGCGTTCGAGTAGTCGGTTGCGTGGACACGACCGCCCGTGAGTCGCCACACCAGGAACGTATCGACCGTGCCGAACAGCAGCTCACCACGCACTGCGCGCTCGCGCGCACCGGGGATGTTATCGAGCAGCCACTTGATCTTCGTGCCCGAGAAATACGCATCGATGACCAGGCCCGTCTTGGCTCGCACCATATCTGCGAGGCCTCTACGGGTCAATTCTTCACAAAGGGGCACGGTCAGTCGGCTCTGCCAGACGATGGCGTTGTGGATGGGGCGACCGCTGGCGCGCTCCCATACGATGGTGGTTTCTCGTTGGTTCGTGATGCCAATGGCGGCGACCTCGCTGGCGGCCACTCCGGCGCGCACGAGGGCTTCGCGCGCGGTGCTCAGCTGGCTGGACCAGATGGCCTCTGGGTCGTGCTCCACATGACCGGGACTGGGATACAGCTGTGGAAATTCTCGCTGCGCAACGGCGCGGATCGTCCCCTGCGCGTCAAAAACGATCGACCGCGAGCTGGTGGTGCCCTGATCGAGGGCGAGCACGTAGGTGGACATCTCGGGCACCTCCCTCATTGACATGTGCGGCGACGCGCTGCCGCTGTCCCATGGCCAATTGTAGAGGCACTATACCAATTCCTGGAAGCAGGCGCCACCTCTCGATAGGTCGTGACGAGGCCGTGGCGGCCACCCGGACGTACAGGTCAGGACCCTTGCAAGCTGACCGCAGGTCCCATAGAATACAAGCGCCGAGCTTGCCGCACGCCATGGCCTCCTCGACTCTGCGCGACACGAGATGTCGGCAGGCGCCAACTCGTCGGCAGGTCTCGCTGCCTGCAAGCTACATAGGAGAGCATATGCGACATGCGCCAGGCCCTGACCGATCCGAAGACCACCATGCGCGCGCGAGCGCTTCGCCGAAAGCAACTGGGCCGCGACTGGCGCTCTCGGGCCTTGTACACAAGGCGCTGGTCACCTTCAACGAGCGGGGGCAGCACCGCCGTGTCCTCATCAACGTGCTGATTCTCGCGCAGGCGCTGCTTCTGGTGGCCGCCGCGCCGGGATATATTGGAGCGAGTCCGTCTGTCTGGGCGCTCGCCATCGTCCTCGCTGGACTGTTTGTGTGT
>WNFM01002188.1_pt1 | contig 13332 bp, 16 predicted proteins | sample 5400271 | NCBI WGS metagenome assembly WNFM01 (sample SAMN13153352, study PRJNA577476) | soil metagenome | isolation source: 60 cm saprolite on Douglas fir-dominated hillslope | place: USA:California | collected 2013-09-17 | reverse complement strand
GTTGACCAGGCCCATGGTGACCTCCCCAGGGTTGCGTTCAGAGCGGACGGCTCTGGGATTCGCCACGAAGCGGCTATGTCCTACCGAGATAGGTTCTAAACCATGCCGAGGCCGCCGCTGACGCCGAGGGTCTCGCCCGTCACGTAGGTGGCGTCGTCGGAGGCGAGGAAGGCGACGGCCGCGGCGACCTCCTCGGGCTGGCCGAGGCGGCCCATCTGGGTCGCGCTCTTCATCGTCTCGATCACCTTCTCGCCGATCTCGCCCAACGCCTTGGCGCCCATCAGCAGCGGGGTCTCGATCGGTCCCGGGGCGATCGAGTTGGCGGTGACGCCGTAGCGGGCGTTCTCGCGGGCGATTGCCTTCATGAAGGCGACGATGCCGCCCTTGGCCGCCGAATAGACGGCGGAGCCCTTGGAGCCGACGCGGCCCGCCTCGGAGGAGATGCTGACGATGCGGCCGTATCCCGCCTGCTGCATGCCCGGCAGGGCTGCGTGAGTGCAGTTGAGGACGCCGCCGAGGTTGATCGCCAACACCCGCTGCCACTGCTCGGGCGTGGTGTAGGTGAAGAAGCCGAACTCGTCGGTGCCGGCGTTGTTGACGAGGACGTCCAGCGTCCCGGCCGCCTCGACGGCCGCCCGGGCCGACTCGAGGTCGGTGACGTCGAGCTCGATCGGGTGGCCGGCGACCTCGCCCGCCACCTTCTCGGCGCCCTCGACGTCGATGTCGCCGACCCAGACCTCGGCGCCCTCGGCGGCGAGACGGGCGGCGATCGCGGCGCCGATGCCGCTGGCACCGCCGGTGACCAGCGCTTTCCGTCCCTCCAGCCTCATCGGGGGATGAGCATAGACTGGCGCCCGTGAGCGCGGCGCGACCGAACGTCCATATCTGATTCTTCGTGAGGGAGCAAAGCGCGAACCAGTGACGGCGGTGGCGGAGATCGAACCGATAACGATCGTCGGCGGCAGCGGCGCCCTCGGCGCCGGCCTGGCCGTTCGCTGGGCGAAGGCCGGTGCGCCGATCGTGCTCGGCTCGCGCTCCGCCGAGCGGGCCGAGGAGGCCGCGGCCAAGGTGCGCGCCGCCGTCCCGGGGGCCGACGTCACCGGACTCGAGAACGGGGAGGCGGCAAAGCAGGGCGAGGTCGTCTTCCTCACCGTCCCCTTCCGGGCCCAGTCGGAGAACCTCAACAACCTGCGCGAGGCGCTGCGACCGGGCCAGATCCTGGTCGACTGCACGGTGCCTCTCGCTGCCGCCGTCGGCGGCAAGGCGACGCGCTCGCTCGGCGTCTGGCAGGGCTCGGCCGCCCAGCAGGCCCAGGAGATGGTGCCCGAGGGTGTCACCGTCGTCGCCGCCCTGCACACCGTCGGCGCCCCGACGCTGTCGGACGCCAGCGCCGAGCTGAGCGAGGACGTCCTCATCTGCGGTGACCGCAAAGCCGACAAGGCGCGCGTGGCGCGCCTGATCGAGTTGATCCCCGGACTGCGGGCGGTCAACGCCGGGCCACTGGAGATGGCGCGGGTCGTCGAGCAGTTGACGCCGATGCTGATCTCGGTCAACAGCCGCTACAGGGCGCACGCGGGCATCCGCCTGACCGGTCTGCCCGACGGCGATCACTGGGGATAGGCGGGATGCGAGTCGCGCTCCTGGCCGGAGGCACCGGAGGCGCCAAGCTCGGTGCGGGGATGCAGGAGGAGGTCGGCGGCGAGCTGACGGTCATCGCCAACAGCGGCGACGACATCGAGGTGCTCGGCGTCCATGTCTCCCCCGACCCCGACCTCGTCACCTACTGGCTAAGCGGCGAAATCGACGAGGAGCGCGGCTGGGGCATTCGCGACGACACCTTCACCGTGTGCGAGCGGCTGCAGCGGCTCGGCGCCCCGAGCTGGTTCCGCCTCTCCGACCGCGACCTCGCCGCCTGCCTCTACCGGCGCCAGTTCATCGAGGAGGGCGGGCGCCCGACCGACGCCCAGGCGCAGATCGCGCGCGCGCTCGGGGTCGAGGCAAGGGTCCTGCCGATGTCGGACTCGCCGGTCCGTACCAAGGTCCTGACCGCGGCGGGGCGGCGCGACCTGCAGGAGTACCTGATCGTCGACCGCGGCGAGCCGGACGTCCTCGGCGTCGAGCTGCAGGGGATCGAGCACGCCGAGCCGAGCCGCGAGGTGCTGGACGCGCTGCGCACCGCCGAGACGATCGTCATCGGCCCCTCCAACCCGGTGATCAGCATCGGCCCGATCCTCGCCGTGCCTGGCATGCGCGACGCGATCGCCACCTCCCCAGCCCCGGTAGTCGCGGTCAGCCCCTACGTCGCCGGCCAGGTCGTCAAGGGCCCGACCGACCGCTTCATGCAGGCGCTCGGCCGCCCCACCACGGCGGCCGGCGTCGCTTCGCTGTACGCGGGCCTGATCGACGGCATGGTCGTCGACGAGGGCGATCCCGATCCGCCGCTGGTCGAGGTCGCCACCCTCGCCGCGGCGACCCTGATGGAGGGCGCCAGCGGCCGCGGCCGCGTCGCCCGCGTCGTGCTCGACTACGCCGCTACCCTCGCTTCGAATTGAAGGCAACCGCGGTCCTCCCCATCAAGCGCTTCGACGCGGCCAAGCAGCGCCTCGCCGCCAGCGTCGACCGCGAACGGCGGCGAGCCCTGGCCGCGGCGATGGTCGCCGACGTCCTGGAGGCGATCGGCGAGGCGCGCACGGTCGACCGGACGATCGTCGTCAGCGGCGACCCGCTGGCGCAGGAGATCGCGGCGAGCGCCGGGGCCGAGGTGGTGTCCGACCCAAGCGACGCCGGCCACGTCGAGGCGGCCCTGGCGGGCATCGCCCGCGCCGAAGCCGGGGAGGCGGGCTGCGTCGTCCTGCTCGCCGGCGACTGCCCGCTGCTGGACCCGCGCGAGCTGGACCGGCTGCTGACCGGCGTGCCCGAGCGCTACGTCGGGATCGTGCCGGACCGCCACGGGACCGGGACCAACGCGCTGGCGCTGAGCCCACCGAGCGCGATCGTCCCCGCCTTCGGCGAGGGCAGCTGCGCCCGCCACGTCGCCGCCGCCCGGGAGGCCGGCGTCCCCTTCGGGGTCGAGGAGCTGGCCTCGCTCGGGCTCGACCTCGACACGCCGGCCGACGTCGTCGCCCTCACCCGTGAGCTGGAGGTGCGCCCCGGCCGCGCCCGGCGCACGGCGAAGGCGCTGGGGATATGAACGAGTCGGCGCCGGGCGAAATGCGGGTGAGCCCGGTCACCGGCCTGCCCGAGTTCACCTCGGGCATGCGGGTCGGCGAGCAGATCGCACAGCGCGCCGCGCTCGAGGACGGCGATGTCGTCGTCGTCTCGCAGAAGGTCGTATCGAAGGCGGAGGGCCGCGTCCGCGAGCTTTCCTCCGTCCTGCCGAGCGCCGAGGCGCGCAAGCTCGCGGCGGTCCTCGGCAGGGAACCGGCGATGGTCGAGCTGATCCTCTCCGAGAGCAGCGAGGTGCTGCGGGCCGAGGGCAATGTCCTCATCGTCGAGACGCGGCAGGGCTTCGTCTGCGCCAACGCCGGCATCGACAGCTCCAACCTGCCGGAGCCGGACACGGTCTGCCTGTTGCCGGAGGACCCCGACGCCTCGGCGCGGCGCATCCGCGCCGAGATCGCCGCCGTCGCGGAAGCGGCGGTCGGCGTCATCGTCTCCGACAGCTTCGGCCGCGCCTGGCGACTGGGCCAGGCCGAGGTCGCAATCGGTTGCGCCGGCCTCGCCCCGCTGGACGACTGGCGCGGGCGCCGTGACGCCGGCGGACGCGCACTGGAGGCAACCCTGATCGCGATCGCCGACGAGGCCGCATCGGCCGCCGACCTGGTCCGCGACAAGGCCAGCCGCGTCCCCGCCACGGTCGTCCGCGGCCTCACCCAACACGTCACCTCCGACGACGGCCCCGGCGCCGTTGCCCTCCGCCGCCCCCCCGCCGAGGACCTCTTCCGCTGACGAGGTTCAGCGTCCGCCATACGGCGTCCTCGGTCGGCGGAGTAGCGCTGCTACTCGGCTCCCTGCGTCCTTGTCTGGCGGACGCTGAACCTCGTCAGTTCCCGATATCTAGAACCGCGGCGCCGCGGAGGCGGCCGCCGCGGATCGCCTTCAGCGCCTCGTTGGCCTGCGCCAGCGGGTAGACCTCGACCTCGGTGCGGACCGGAACCTCGGGGGCAATCTTCAGGAACTCTTCGCCGTCCTGCCGGGTCAGGTTGGCGACCGAGCCCAGCGACCGCTCGCCCCAGAGGATCTCGTAGGGGAAGGCGGGGATGTCGCTCATGTGGATGCCGGCGCTGATCACGCGGGCGCCCTTGGCGGAGGCCCGTAGCGCCGCCGGCATCAGCGCTCCGACCGGGGCGAAGACGATCGCCCCGTCCAGCTCCTCCGGTGGCCGCCCCTCCGAGGAGCCGGCCCACTCGGCGCCGAGCTGGCGCGCGAACGCCTGCGTCCTCTCGTCGCCCTCGCGGGTGAAGGCGAAGACGCGCCGCCCCTGGTGGACGGCGACCTGGCAGAGGATGTGGGCCGAGGCGCCGAAGCCGTAGAAGCCGATCCGCTCGGCGTCGCCGACCAGTCGCAGCGCCCGGTAGCCGATCAGCCCCGCGCAGAGCAGCGGCGCCGCCTGCTCGTCCGCGTAGCCGGCGGGGATCGGGAAGCAGAAGCGCTCGTCGGCCACCGCCAGCTCGGCGTAGCCGCCGTCGACGTCGTAGCCGGTGAAGCGGGCGCGGTCGCAGAGGTTCTCGCGCCCGCTGCGGCAATAACGGCACCCGCCGTCGGCCCAACCCAGCCACGGCACCCCGACCCGCTCGCCGAGCGCGAACCGCTCCGCCCCCTCCCCCAGCCCGACCACAGTGCCGGCGATCTGGTGGCCAGGGACCAGCGGCAGCTTCGGCTCGGTCAGGTCGCCGTCGACGATGTGGAGGTCGGTGCGGCAGACGCCGCAGGCGTGGACCGAGATCAGAACTTGACCGGCGGCGGGGACGGGGTCCGGGAGCTCGGCCGGCTTCAGCGGCTCGCGCGCGTGCTCGAGGAGCATCGCGCGCATCGCTAATAGGTCTCGACTATCTCGTAGAGGGTCGTGCGCTGCGCCGGCTCGCGGCCGGCCGCCCGGGCGGCCTCGATCAGCTGCTCGGGCTCCAGCCTCACCCCATGCTGGGATCCCGCCATCCGCGAAATGTTCTCCTCCATCAGCGTGCCGCCGAGGTCGTTGACGCCCCAGCGCAGCGACTCGGTGGCCCCCTCGAGGCCCATCTTCACCCAGCTCGCCTGCAGGTTGGAGATCGTCTTCCCCAGCGCCAGGCGAAAGGCGGCGGTGTGCTTGAGGTTGTCCGCCATCGAGATCTCCTCGATCCCGTGGGTGCGGCCGAGCATCGTGTTGAAGGGGATGAAGCTGAGCGGGACGAACTCGGTGATGCCGCCGGTGCGCTCCTGCAGGGCGCGCACGACCCGCATGTGCCGGGCCAGCTCCCGCGGCTCCTCGATGTGGCCGAACATCACGGTCGAGGTCGAGCGCAGGCCGGCGCGGTGTGAGGCTTCGACGATCTCGACCCAGCGATCGGCGGGGAGCTTGTTGGGGGAGATCCGCTGGCGCACGCCGTCGTCGAGCACCTCGGCAGCGGTCCCCGGGGTCGAGCCCAGGCCGCACTCGAGCAGGTACTCGAAGACTTCCTCGGGCCGCTTGCCCGAGCGCTCGCACATGTAGTGGACCTCCATCGGCGAGTAAGCGTGCAGGTGCAGCTGCGGCGCCACGTCCTTTGGATCCCCCCCTGCATGCACAGCTCCGTCGCCCCGAACTCCACCGCCTCTCCGATCCGCGTCGCGAAGTCCTCCTCGGAGACCTCGTAAGCATCGGGCGACCGCTTCCCCTGCCCGAACCCACAGAAGGCGCATCCCACGATGCAGATATTCGTGAAATTGATGTTCCGGTTGACCACGAACGTCGCCCGATCCCCCGCCAGCTCCGCCCGCAGCCCATCCGCCGCCACCCGCATCTCCTCGACCACCTCCGGCCCCGTCTCGGAGAACAGCGCCGTCAACTCGTCCTCGCTCAGCTCGACTCCCTCACGGCCCTTCGCGATAGCCGCCTCGGCAAGCCCCGCCTCCAGCGACTCTTCGCTCCTTCGCCCGGACCCGCGCCGCGGAATGAAGCTCCAGTACTTCAGCTTGACCACGTCCAAGACCCCCTGCTCCATCCACTCGGGATCCATGTACTGCGGATAGACACAGAGCCGCTCAGTCAAGGCGTAGCCCCGAGGCGCCAGCTCCTTCCGCACCTGATGCGGACTTGGAAACGCATGCTCCGGAGAAATGTGGTCCCCGTTCGCCGACAGCCCCCCAAGATCGGTAGCCCCTGCCTCGACCAGCTCGGACCACCAGTCCGACAGATTCGGCGGCACCTGCACCCCGACGTCCGGCATCAGCCGCTTGCACTCCTGGATCAGCCGCCTTATCTCCTCGATCGAAACCGGACTCGCCCACTCCGGCATCGGCAGCTCGCCGTTCGCGGCTCCGGCTCCGTCGCCCCACCGAGTCCGCGCTGCTTCGTCGGCGATCTCGGCAACCTCCTGGCCGTAGTACCTGGGATGCGGGACGAAGTTCTGGAGGATCACCTCTTGCAGATGGCCGTAGCGCTCGTGCAGCTTCGCCAGCGCTTCGAGAGATTCCACGCGCTCGTCCTCGGTCTCGCCGATGCCGACGAGGATTCCGCTCGTGAAGGGGATCTTCAGCTCACCGGCTGCCTCGATGGTCGCCAGCCGCCTGGCCGGGTGCTTCGTCGGGGAGCCTGCGTGGACGGTGTCCATCAGGCGCTCCGAAATCGACTCCAGCATCAGCCCCTGGGAAGCGGTGACCTCGCGCAGCCGGGCAAGGTCGCCGTGGTCGAGGACGCCGATGTTGGTGTGGGGCAGCATGCCGCGCTCGAGAGCGCGTTCGCAGGCCCAGACGACGTAGGACGTGAAGTCGTCGTGGCCCCACTCGGCCAATCGGGCGGCTACCTCGGGGTTGACCTCGGGCCGCTCGCCGGTCAGGACGAGCAGCTCTTTGGTGTTGCGCTTAAGCGCATCGTCGAGCCGCCGCTCAACCTCCTCGGGCGGGTGGATATGCGCCCGGTGCGTCGCGAAGGCGCAGTACTTGCAGTAGCACTGGCAGGTGCGGGAAAGGGAGAGCGTGAAGTTGCGGGAGAAGGTGACCCGTCGCACGCAGCCCAAGCTACTGCAACCGCCGGGCCGGCAAGGCCCGGCGGTTCAACCGAATCGAGTCAGCTGGCGGACTCGGGCTTGTCCGGCGTCGCCGGCTTGGGCGCCGGAGGCCTGACCCGCTCCGGCGGTTCGGTCGGCGCGACGCCGCCCGGCTCCAGCACGAACCTGAAGACGAGGGCCGCGAGCAGCGAGCCGACGATCGGGCCGGCGAGGTAGGGCCAGACGCCGCCGAAGGTGTTGCCGACGAGGGCGGGCCCGAACCAGCGGGCCGGGTTGAAGGAGCCGCCGGTGACGCTCTTCTTGGAGTAAACCGCGGCGAGGATGACGAGGACGAGGCAGAAGGTGCCCACCGCCTCGACGACCGCGCCGGCGAAGTTCCCGCTCAGCAGGCCGCTGACCTGGGCGGCGCCGTAATGCGTGGCTCGGCCCTCGTCTAGCAGCAGGCCCTTCGTCAGCAGCGCCCCGAGGACTCCGCCTGAGAGCTGGGCCAGCATGTAGATGCCGGCGTCGAGCGGGTTGATCCGTTTGAGCACGGCCGCGGCCAGGGTCACGGCGGGGTTGAAGTGACCGCCGCTGACGACGCCGAACATGACGATCAGCCCGAACAGCAGGAAGGCGTGGACCAGCCCGACCACTGCGAAGTCAGAGCCGAACTGCGCCTGGCTTCCGGTCGATACGAACAGCACCACGACGCTGGTGATGAAGAAGACCAGCAAAAGCGTGCCGATCAACTCGGCAAGATATGCGGCTAGACCTCGTTCCTGCACTCTTCTCCTCCTCGATCCCGTATCAAGTAAGCGGCGGCAGTCTACTCATATTCGCTCAATGAAATAAGTTCGCGGCCAGATGAGACGTGCTGTCGCGCTGCTGGCGGCCGTCCTCCTGCTCGCCGGAGCCGCCGGCTGCGGCGGGGACGGCGCGGAACCGGGCGTGCCGAAAGGCGCGACGCTCGTGCTCGATTTCACCCCGAACGCGGTCCATGCCGGGATCTACGCGGCGCAGGCCGAGGGCTTCTACGGCGACGAAGGCGTCGACCTGAAGATTCACCAGCCGGGCGAATCTAGCGACGCGCCGAAGCTGCTCGCTGCGGGCCGCACCGACTTCGCGATCCTCGACGTCCACGACCTCGGGATAGCCCGCGAGCGCGGCCTCGACCTGGTCGGCGTGATGCCGATCGTCCAGCGGCCGCTGGCCGCGGTGATCGCCCGCGCCGACGGCCCCGTGCGCAGCCCCCGCGACCTCGAGGGGCACACGGTCGGCGTCACCGGCCTGCCCTCCGACGAAGCCGTGGTCGACTCCGAGGTCAGCTCCGACGGCGGCGACCCGTCCCTGGTCGACGAGGTGACGATCGGCTTCAACGCGGTCTCCTCGCTCGCCGCCGGCAAGGTCGCCGCCGCGACCGGGTTCTGGAACGCCGAGGGGGTGGCGCTGCGCCGCCTGGGAATTCCGGTCCGCATCTTCAAGGTCGACCGCTACGGCGCACCGCCCTACCCCGAGCTGATCCTCACCACCTCCCGCCGCACGCTCGAAGACGACCCCGGCCTCGTCCGCGCCGTCGTCGACGCGACCCGCCGCGGCTACGCCTTCACCGAGGCGCATCCGAGCAAGGCCCTCGACGACCTGCTCGCCGCCGACCCGGCCCTCGAACGCGCCGACCAGCAGGCACAGCTCCGCGTCCTCCTGCCCGACCTTCACCCGAAGCCGTTCGACCCGGGCGTCCTCCGTGAATGGGCAGCGTGGGACCTGGAGCACGGGTTGCTGAAGCGGCCGCTGGACGTAAACGAGGCTTTCTGGCTGAAGCATTAGCGGGTGGGAGCCGGTGGCCCCTCCGCCGGAGACCGTACGGCCGGCAGAAGTGATGGCTGCGGAAGGTAGCCGCTCCCAAAGCCTCCGCCGGAGGGGCCAACGGCTCCCTTCCAGATACGCTTCAGCTTGTGAGCTTGGCTGTCGACTTCGAGCGGATTCTCAAGGCGCTGCCGCCCGACTGGACGGATCTGGAGCTGGATCTGCGGATCGATGATGAGAGGGAGTACGTCGACACGGCGGTGGCGCTGAGTCAGGTCAATGCGCAGGTTTACTCGCATGCCGATTGGCATTGGCGGCTGCTGATCGCTCACAGCTTTGGGCACGCCGCTGCCGCCGAGACGGTCAAGGGCGTGCTGGCGAAGCTGGATGGGGAAGGCGTGACTGGGGAGATGCGGGTGGCTGAGGTGCGCGAGGGGCGGGCGGAGGTCGTGCAGATGTGGGGGCGGCCCGAGAGCGTTCGCGAAGAGTTCCGCCAGCGCCGCTCGCTCTAGTGGCGCAGATACTCGCCGTCGTTTCCGACCTGATGCTCGCCAGCCGGGTCAAGGAGAGCCTTACGGCAGCCGGCCACGAGGTTTCGGTAATCGCCACGCTTCCCGATCCCGCAGAAGCCGACGCCATCGTCTGTGACCTCGACACGGCCGACGCCGACGAGATAGCTGCCACCGACATCCCGTCCCTTGGTTTCTACTCCCACCTAGATGTCGACACACGCACCCGAGCCCAGCAGGCCGGCTTGGACCAGATCGTTCCCCGCTCACGCATGTCCCGAGAACTGCCAACGCTGGTCGACAAGCTGCTTTCCGAGGCATAGCCCGAGCGGGCTACCCGAAGAACACCTGGGAGAGCAGAAAGACATTCAGGGCAATGATCAGGGCGGCGATGACGCCGGCGACGGCGGTCAGCCAGCGGGGGTTGACCAGGTTCCCCATCACCTCGCCGCGGCTGGCGATGATCAGCAGCGGCACCAGGGCGAAGGGGATGCCGAAGGAGAGGACGACCTGGCTGCCGACCAGGGCGTTGGTCGGATCGACGCCGATCGCCAGCACCAGCAGGGCCGGGGCGAGGGTGATGGCGCGGCGCAAGAAGAGCGGGATGCGGCGGCGGATGAAACCCTGCATCACCACCTGTCCCGCCATCGTCCCGACCGAGGAGGAGGCAAAGCCGGAGGCGAGCAGGGCGATGCCGAAGACGGTGGCGGCGCGATCGGAGACCAGGGTCTTCAGGCCTTCGAAGGCGCCGTCGATCGAGTCGACGCCGGTCAGGCCGCTGCTGTGGAAGAGCGCGGCGGCGACGATCATCATCGAGAGGTTGACCAGGCCCGCCAGCGAGAGGGCGATGACCACGTCGACCTTCTCGAAGTTGAGGATCCGCCTTTTCTCCGCGGCGTCGCGGCCGACTATCCGCCGCTGGGTCAGGGCCGAGTGCAGGTAGACGACGTGGGGCATCACCGTCGCGCCGATGATCCCGGTGGCGAGCAGGATGCTCTCGGTGCCGGCGAAGCCGGGGACGAAGAGGTGGCGGCCGATCTCGCTCGCCTGCGGCTGGGCGTCGAAGAGCTCGTAGACGAAGGAGGCGACGACGACGCCGACCAGCACCGAGATGCCCGCCTCCAGCCGGCGGAACCCCATCTGCTGCAGGGCGAGGATGCCGAAGGCGCCGGCGCCGGCTAGGACCCCCGCCGCGAAGAGCGGGATGCCGAAGAGCAGGTTGAGACCGAGCGCGGCGCCGACCACCTCGGCGATGTCGGTTGCCATCGCCACCAGCTCCGCCTGCAGCCAGAGACCGATCGAGGTGCGGCGCGAGAAGCGCTCGCGGCAGAGCTCCGCCAGGTTCTTGCCGGTGGCGATCCCCAGCTTCGCCGACTGGCTCTGCACCAGCATCGCGATCAGGTTGGCCGAGAGGACGACCCAGAGCAGCAGGTAGCCGAACTTGGCGCCGCCGGCGATGTTGGTGGCGAAGTTGCCGGGGTCGATGTAGGCGACGGCGGCGATGAAGGCGGGGCCGAGGAAGGGCCAGACGCGCCCGAAACCGTGACTGTCGCCGTCGAGCGAGCGCCGCGCCGCGGCGGCGACCGCCGCCTCGCCGGGAAGGACGTCTTCGACCGTCGCCTCGTTCGGGAGCGGGGGCGGCGGCTTCACCGGCGGCCTCCATCGCCCGGAGGCGGCAGCAGGTCGGGGCCGGGGATCGGCGTGCCGTGCGGGTCGTGGCTCGGCTCGCCGAGCTTTGCCGCGATCAGCAGCTCCAGCTCCTCGGAGATGTGGTGCTCGAGCACCTCGGCCTCCTCGTGGACGCGGTCGGCGGGCATCCCCAGCGCTTCGGAGAGGTAGGCCTCGATCAGCCGGTGGTGCCGGATCACCTCCAGGGCGACCTTTTCTCCCGCCAGGGTCAGGCTGACGCCCTTGTAGGGCACGTAGTCGACCAGGCCGAGCCCGGCAAGCCGCTTCAGCATCGAGGTCGCGGTCGCCGGCGTCACCCCCAGCCGCTGGGCCACCTCGCCGTTCAGCACCAGGCCGTCGCGCTCGAGCGAGATCGCGTAGATCGCCTTCGCGTAGTCCTCGATCGCCTCTGAAATCGCCTGAGGTGATTTCGACATGTCTAAATCGAGAGTTTGACATATCTAAAAGAGGGTCGCGGCGGAGCGACGGGGATGACCCCTCTCTCGCAACAGCGGGGAGGCCCGTTCGGGGTCATCCCCGTCACCCATGACGGCCGCTTCTAGAATCAGATTCATGAGCGAGGCTGTAGCGATCGAGCTGGACGCCCAGTACCGGCAGCTGCGCGAGGAATGCGGCTTGCTCGACCGCTCCGACCGCGGCAAGCTGACGGTCAGCGGCCCCGACGCCGTCGAGTACCTGCAGGGCCAGCTGACCAACGACGTCGAGGCGCTGGAGCCCGGCGAGGGCCAGTACGCCGCCCTGCTCGACCGCAAGGGACACATGCAGGCGGACATGCGCGTGCTCCGCCCCGCGGCGGACGAGGTCTGGCTCGACACCGAGCCGGAGGCGCTGGCGGCCGCTCGCCGCCACCTCGAGATGTACTCGATCGGCCGCGAGGTCGAGGTGGCCGACGTCAGCGCGGAGCGGGCGATCCTCTCCCTGATCGGCCCCCGCGGCGTCGAGATGGCCGGCACCGCGGCGCTGCCGGAGAACGCCTGCGAAGCGACCTCTCTCGCGGGCGTCGACTGCCTGGCGGTGGGGACGCGCGACGGGATCGACCTGATCTGCCCCGCCGCCGATGCCGGCCGCCTGCGCGAGGCGCTGCTGGTCGCCGGCGCGGTCGAGGTTTCCCCCGAGGCCGCCGAGATCCTCCGCATCGAGTCCGGCACCCCCCGCTTCGGAACCGAGATGGGGACCGAGACGATGCCGGCGGAGGCCGGGATCGTCGAGGACGCGGTCAGCTTCACCAAGGGCTGCTACATCGGCCAGGAGACGGTCGCCCGCCTCCATTACAAGGGCCGCCCCAACCGCCACCTGCGCGGGCTGCGGCTGAGCGCCCCGGCAGAGCCGGGTGCAACGCTGCGGCTCGGCGAGAAGGAGGTCGGGCGGCTCGGCGGCGCCGCCGTCTCCCCCGCGCTCGGGCCGATCGGGCTGGCGATCCTGCGCCGCGAGGCAGAGCCCGGGACCGAGCTCGCCGTAGGTGAAGATGGCGTTACGGCTCGCGTGGTCGACCTGCCCTTCGGTTAGATTCCGCCGCGATGGGTCGTGGGAGAGCCAGGAGCTTGACTTCAATGCCGCGTGCGACTGCGTCATCCAGGCATGCGGGGCATTGGGCCCAAGCGCCTAAAGCCGCGGTGGTCGGGGCGATCGGCGCGCTGGCGCTGGTGGCGGCCGGCTGCGGTGCGCAGAGCCAACCCAACGACCCCAGGCCGCAGGTGGCGGCCCGGGTCAGCGTCACGATCAGCCCCAAGGCGATCACGGTGCAGCCGACCGGTGTCGGGCTGGGCCCGGACCGCACCCAGCAGATACCGCAGAACCAGAACCACCCGCAGCCGCCGATCCGCACCGACGCGCCGCTCACCGTCGCCATCGTCGCCGCCAACCAGACCCGCTTCGACTCCCGCCTGGAGATCCGGGGGCCACGGGACGCCAGCTCGGGCCCGATCCCGGCCAACAGCCCCGGCACTCTCCAGACCGAACTCCCCACCGGCACCTACGTCATCGCCCCCGCCAACGTGCCGAGCGCCCGCCTCGGAAAACTCGTCGTCGGGCCTTACCGCGCCTCCTCCAAGAACGACGTCCTACTGCCCTAGATGATTGATTCCTAATTCCCGGCGGCCACGAGCAGCCGGCATGAGGGACGAAGGCGAAGGGCGCCGAAGGAAGGCGTTGCTGAAAGCAACGTC
>WNFM01291673.1_pt1 | contig 13333 bp, 10 predicted proteins | sample 5400271 | NCBI WGS metagenome assembly WNFM01 (sample SAMN13153352, study PRJNA577476) | soil metagenome | isolation source: 60 cm saprolite on Douglas fir-dominated hillslope | place: USA:California | collected 2013-09-17 | reverse complement strand
GATGGGATCGACGTCGGACAGGATGAGGGCCCGCTCCACCACGTTGCGCAGCTCGCGGACGTTGCCCCGCCAGGGCTGGCGCCGCAGCAGGTCGAGGGCCTCCTTGGCGAAGCGGCGCGGCTTCCAGGCGTTGCGGCGGGCGGCCGCCTGAGCGAAGTGCTCGACCAGGGCGGGAAGGTCCCCCGGCCGGTCGCGCAGGGGCGGAACCCGGAGGACGAGGGTGTTGATCCGATAGAGCAGGTCTTCGCGGAAACCGCCCTCCGCGATCAGGGCCTCGAGGTCGCGATTGGTGGCCGAGATGAGGCGCACGTCCACCCTGATCTCGCCGGCGCCCCCCACCCGGGTCAAAGCGCCGTCCTGCAGGACGCGCAACAGCTTCGCCTGCATGGCCCCTTGCATGTCGCCGATCTCGTCGAGGAAGAGGGTGCCGCCGTCCGCCTGTTCGAAGCGGCCGCGGCGCCGCTCCGTGGCGCCGGTGAACGAGCCCTTCTCGTGACCGAACAGCTCGCTCTCCACGAGTTCCGCGGGGACGGCCGCGCAGTTCATCCGCACGAACGGCCCGGCGCGCCGCGGAGACAGGTCGTGAACCGCGCGCGCGAGCAGCTCCTTGCCGGTCCCGTTCTCACCGAGGACGAGGATCGGCAGATCGGACGGGGCGGCGCGCTCCACGAGCGCGCGCACGGCCGCCATGGGGGCGCTGTCTCCGATGAGGCGGAGCTCGTCCTGCCAATAGCGGCGCAGCTCGTGGTTCTCGCGCTCGAGGCGGTCGAGGCGGAGGGCGTTTCGGAGGGTGAGCAGCAGGCGGTCGAGGCCCACCGGCTTCTCGACGAAGTCGAGCGCCCCGAGCTTCGTGGCCTGGACCGCGATCTCCACCGTCGCCTGTCCGCTCATGAGGATCACGGGCACGCCCGGCGCCTGCTCGCGCAGCCGGGCCAGCAGCTCGAGGCCGTCCGTGCCCGGCATGACGACGTCGGACAGGATCGCGTCCACCGGCCCCGCCAGGAGGCGCTCGAGGGCGCGGGCGGCCGACGGGGCGGTCGCGGCCTCGTAGCCTTCGAGGGCGAAGGCGCGCGAGAGCGAGGCCAGGGTGCCCGGGTCGTCGTCGACGATGAGGATCCGCGGCTTCATTCGGGAAGCTTCTCACGAGTGGTCCTCGGGAGGACCAGGCGGAAAGTTGCGCCCTTCCCGGGCTCGCCGGCGCCGACCTCGATTCGTCCGCCGTGGTCGGCGGCGATCCCCTGGGCGATCACGAGGCCGAGCCCGGTGCCCTCCGGCTTCGTCGTCTGATACGGCGTGAAAAGATGGGCCATCTGCTCCTCGCTCAGGCCGGGGCCGGTGTCCGTGATCTCGACGACGGCCCCCTCGCCGGTGGCCGCCGTCCGGAGACGCAGGGTGCCGTGGTCCGGCATGGCTTCGAGCGCGTTGGTGACGAGGTTGCCGAGGGCGCGCGCCAGAAGCTCGCCGTCGGCGGGGACCGTCAGGGGCTCGGTGAGATCGGTCTCGATCGTGACGTGAGTGGCCCCTCCCCGATAGAGGCCGAGGACCTGATCGGCGAGGTGCGAGAGATCGAGGGGTTGGAGGCGGGGCTTGGGAAGGCGGGCCAGGTCGCCGAAGGAGTCCACCACGCGGCCGAGGGAGCGCAGCTCCTGGAGGATCGTGTCGCTCGAGTCCCGGAAGAGGGCTTCGAACTCGCCGCGGGCGGGGGGCGGCTCCCGGTCCAGCAACCGCCGCAGCGTCTCGATCGAGATCTGGATGGGGAAGAGGGGCTTCTTGAGCTCGTGGGCCAGGCGGCGTGCGATCTCGCGCCAGGCGGCCACGCGCTCCGCCTGCACCAGGCGGGGGCGCGAGCCGCGGAGCTCCGCGGTCATGTCGTTGAAAGCGCGGGCGAGCCCCCCGATCTCGTCCTCCGTCCGCACCGGGACAGAAACCCTGAGGTCCCCGCCGGCCACCCGACGCGCGCCCTCGGCCAGCTCCCGTATCGGGCGGGCGAGGCGGCCCGACACGATGAGGGCGCCGGCCAGGGTGCCCAGGAGCGCCAGCGCCCCGGCGGCCGTGCCCAGGCGCCGGACTTGACGGAGCGTCCGGTCGAGGGCGCCCTCGGGCGCCGCCACCACGAGCGTGAGGCCCGTGCAGAGCGGGGCCGCTCCCCATCGGAGCTTCGTCTCCCCGACGCTGGTCTCGCCGCGCGCCGCGCTCAGGCTCGGCGTGTTCCAGGCGAGGAGCGGAGAGCCCGGCGTCGCGATCCAACGCCCACGCACCTCGTCGTAGAGGCCGACCTCCAGGCCGATGAGGGTCGCCAGGTCCGCAAGCAGCTCCCGGTCCGCGAACGAGCCCCCGCGCAGCCGGACGCTCCGGCCCCGCCAACGGCCCGGAACCTCGGCGACCACGGCCAGGCGCTCCTCGGCTCCGTAACCGGCGGCGACGGTCTCGACGCGATAAGGAGGGCTGCCCGGAAAGAGGCCGTCGCGGTCGGGCAGGCCGAAGCCGGCCGGCCAGTGATGGGACGCGATGACGATCCCCGCGCCGTCGATCAGCTCCAGGACCGGCAGCTCCCGCCGCCGGGCGATCTCGTCCAGCAGGCGGTCGTCGTCGCCAGGGCCGAGGGCGGGCAGGTCGTCGGCGGCCGCGGAAGCCACTCGCTGGCGCGCGCGGGCGGCGAGGGCCGCAAAGCGGAGGCGGACCGCGTCGAGGCTAGAGTCCAGGCGGTCGCGGGTCGCCCGCTCGAGGCCTTGCTCGAAGAGGACGGCCACCGCCGTCGAGAACAGGATCAAGGGCAGGACCGTCACGAGAAGGAAGGCGCCGACGAGCCGGCGACGCAATCCCGCCCGTGGACGCTCGGGCACGGGCTCCATCACGGCTCCACCCACGCGTCCTCGAGGACCAGGCGTCCGGTGGCGTCGACGCGGGCCCCGTGGGCGGTCGGGCTCCCGCCGAACCGCACCGGCACCTGCCCGATCGGCACGATCGCTCCCTCGCGGCGGAGCGCGTCCTCGGCCTGGCCGAGCGCGGCCAGCCGCCGGGCCGGATCCACCTCCAGGCGCGCGGCGTCGAGTCGGACCGCCACCGACGAGGACGGCGGGACGAGGGTGAGCAGCTCCTCGAGAGCGAGCGCCGGCTCGGGAACCGTGGGGGAGAAGGCCAGGAGACGCAGCTCGGTCCCCGCCTCGAGCGCGGCCGCAGGGCTGACCGCCACCACCCGCACGCGCAGGCCGAGGGCGGTCAGGTGGGCCACGACGCGCTGGCTCGCAGCGGGCGGGACATCGCGGCTCACCGACAGCGCGACGGCCCCGGAGAGCAGCGCAGTGCGAACCGGCGGGGGCTCGCCCGGAGAGGGCGGCGCGCCGGCAGGAGGCCAGACGAGCGACGAGAGGAGATCGGTCGAAGGGCGGCCGCCCGGCACCAGACGACCCATGAGCAGGCTCCGGTCGATCGCCCCTCCCACCGCTGCGCGGGCTTCGGGCCGATCGAACGGGCTGCGCCGGGGATCGAGCACGAGCAACAAGGACGCGGCCAAGGCAGAGACATCCGGCTCGCCCGCCGCCAGGTCCACCCGTCCGGCGCGCGCCTCCGCCGCCCGGGAGGCCGGGTCGGGAAGCGCCGTGACCAGCACGCGGTCCAGATACGGACGGCCGCGAACGTGGCCAGGGAACGCAGTCACCACGAGGCGCTGGCCGGGGACGAACAGAGCGGGCAAGAAGGGTCCGGCTCCCGCTCCCGCGGGGCTCGTGATCGCGGCGGCGGGCGAGGCGAGCGGGGCGAGGCACGCCGGAGATGCGGAGACCAGGCGAAGGACCAGGCGATGCGAGTCGAGTGCGATGAGGCCGGGCAGATCGTCTCCCTCCCCGGAGCGGAAGGCGAGGCCGCCCTCGAGGTCGTGGGCCAGGCGCCCCGCCGCCGCGCCGGGCCCGCGCAGGAAGGCGCGCAGCGACCTTACGGCATCATCCGCCGTCAGCGGCCGGCCGTCGTGGAAGCGCGCCTCGTCGTCGAGGACGAACGCGCGCTCTTGGCCTTCCGCCGTGGACACCGATAGCCCGGCGAGGCCAGGAGTGAGCTGTCCGTCAGGGCCGATGCCGACGAGGGTTTCGTGGACGAGGCCGGCGGCGAGCCGAGGGCCGGCGCCCACGGGCGAGGCCGGGTCCAGGGACGAAGGGAGATCGGAAACGGCGACGCGCATCTCCCCGCCGTAGCGCGGGCCGAGGGCGGCGGGTCCTCGCGCCGGCAGGGCCGCGACGAGCAGGAGGACCAGGGCGGCAACGCGGGTCGCGCGCACCCCCCGCACGCTCACCGATCGCCTCGTCGGATCTCGAACATGATGAGCCGGACGCGATCCGCGCCCTCGACCGCGGCCACCAGTCGCACGGAGCCGGCGAGGGGAGCGCAGGCCAGCGCCCGCACCGCCCCCTCGACGGGGAGCTCCTCGAGGAGCCGCAGCTCGTCGCCACTGCGTTGGAGCAAGAAGACGGTGTCGCGCGGGCCGGGAGGCGCCGCCGACGCCGCGGCGAAGAGGCGGTCCCCGAGCGAGACGAGTACCGGTCCTGCCCTGAGCGCCGAGGGACGCGGTCCGCTCGCCGTGCCGACGAGCAGACGCCCCTCGGCGTCGACCGCTACCCCGGCCGCCACTGCCAGGAAGGGCCCGCCACCCAGCCCTTCGGCCTCGCCCTCGATAAGGTTCGTGCCCGCGCGATAGCGCAGGCCGTGGGGACAGGCAGGCCAGGGCATGACGTCCGCCTGGACGCGCTCGAGCAGCCCTCCCGCCTCGTCGAAGGCCAGGAGAGCCGCCCGCGCACGGCCGCTCCGCAGCACCCAGAGCGCGTCTTCTTTCGCGAGCAGCAGGCCGCCCGGAGACCGGACGGGCTCGAGGTCGAGGAGGAGGCGCTCTCCCAGTGGGGCGAGCTCCCCGTTCCGCCAGCGAAAGACTCGCACCGTGTCCCGAGTGAGGAGGGCGAGGCGCTCTCCCGGAAGGGCCGCCAGCGCCAGAACCGGACCCTCGAGCGCTGCGCTCGTCGCGATGGTCCGGACCTCGAGGGAGGCGTGGGGAGTCTCGGGCAGCGAGGTGCCGCGCGCGCCAGCGATCGCGAGCAGACAGGAGAAAGCGGAGAGCCGGAGCACCACGCGAAGGATAGCAGCTAGAATGTCGGGGTGATGAAGCCGGCGCCGCCGAGGACGTGACAATGAGTCTCACGGAGCGCATCGGGCAGGACCTGACCGCGGCCATGAAGGCGCAGGACGCGCCGCGGACCAGCGTCCTGCGCATGGCCAAGACGGCGCTCAAGAACAAGGAGATCGACAAGAAGGCGCCGCTTGACGATGCGGAAGCGGTGAAGGTGCTCCAGGGCCTCGTCAAGCAACGCGAGGACTCGGTGGAGCAGTTCCGGAAGGGCAATCGACAGGAGCTCGCGGACAAGGAACAGGCGGAGATCGCCGTCCTCCAAGGCTACCTGCCGGCGGAGGCTTCCGAGGCGGACGTCGCGGCGGCGGTCGAGAAGGCAGTGGCCGAGACGGGCGCCGCTTCGGCCAAGGACATGGGCAAGGTCATGAAGGCGGCCATGGCCGCGCTCCAGGCCATGGGAAAGCCCGTGGACGGCAAGAAGGTGAGCGAGGCGGCGCGCAAGCGGCTCGGGGGCTGACGATGCGCGAGGTCGTTCGCCGGGCCGGGCAGCGGTTCATGGTCGGCTTCGAGGGGACCGCTGCTTCCGCCGACGTGAAGCACCTCGTCCGCGACTTCGGGGTCGGTCACATCGTCCTGTTCTCGCGCAACGTGGACCGCCCCGAGCAGGTCGCAGACCTCGTGCGCGAGCTCCAGGGGGTCGCCCGGGACGCCGGCCATGACCTGCCCCTGCTGGTCGCGGTAGACCAGGAGGGCGGCCGGGTGGCGCGCCTGCGAGAGCCCTGGACGCTCTGGCCGCCGCTGCGCGCGCTCGGGGTGACGGGCTCCGAGGACATGGCGCGCCGCGTGGGTCGGGCCCTCGCTCACGAGCTGTCGTCGTGCGGCATCCGCTACGACTTCGCGCCGGTCATGGACGTCGATACCAACTCCCGGAACCCCGTCATCGGCGACCGCTCCTTCGGAGGCGACCCCGAGCTCGTGGGACGTCTGGGGGCGGCGATGATCCGAGGTCTGCAGGACGGCGGGGTGGCCGCCTGCGCCAAGCACTTCCCGGGGCACGGCGACACCGAAGTGGACTCGCACCTGGACCTGGCCACCGTGGACCACTCGCGCTCCCGGCTCGAGGACGTGGAGCTGCGGCCGTTTCGCAAAGCCATCGAGGCCGGGGTGGCCACGATCATGACCGCCCACGTCCTGGTGCGGGAGCTGGACGACCGGCTGCCCGCGACGCTCTCGCCCCGCCTGATCGAAGGCCTGCTGCGCGAGGAGATGAAGTTCCCCGGCGTCATCGTCGCCGACGATCTGGAAATGAAGGGAGTGGCCGGGCGCTTCGGGCGGGAGCCGGCGGCGGTGCTCGCTGCCAAGGCCGGCTGCGACCTGCTTCCGGTCTGCAAGAGCCCCGACGCCCAGGTGACGTCGATCGAAGCGCTCGTCCGCGCGGTCGAGGCGGAGGAGATCTCCTGGGCGGCGATAGACGACGCGGCGGAGCGGATCCGACGGCTCAAGGAGCGCTTTGTCCTGCCCCATCGCGATCCCGACCCGAAGGAAGCCCGGCGGACGGCGGGGCTCGGGGAGCACCGGCTGCTGGCCGAGCAGATCGCTTCCGGGTCCGGGATCAGGGCTTGAGCGCCGTCGTGAAGCCGCGGGCGCTCCGCCCAGGCGACCGGATCGGCATCTGCGCCCCCGCGGGGCCGGTGGACCTCGAGCGCCTGGAACGCGGAGCCGCCGAGCTGCGGGTCCTCGGCTTCGACGTCCTCGTTCCCGCGGGGATCGAAGCGCGCACGGGCTTCACGGCCGGGACCATCGAGCGCCGCTTGGCCGAGCTGCACCGACTCTTCGCGGACGAGGCGGTGGCGGGGATCATCTGCGCGCGCGGCGGGGCCGGGGCGGGATGGCTGCTGGACAAGCTCAACGCGGAGCTGTTGCGCGCCCATCCCAAGCCGTTCGTCGGCTATAGCGACGTGACCTTCCTGCATCTCTACCTCGCCCGCCTCGGCATGGCCAGCGTGCACGGACCCATGGCGGCCTGGGAGCTGGCGGACGGCTCCTACGACAAGGCCAGCTTCCGGCACGCCCTGACGGGCGAGGGGGCGCCCTACTCGAGCGAGCCCGGTGACCTCGAGCCCTTGCGGAAAGGCGAGGCGGAGGGCGTCCTCCGCGGTGGTTGTCTCTCGATCCTGGCCGCGGCTTGCGGGACGCCATGGGGGCTCGAGACCGCGCCCTCGGACACGATCCTGTTCCTGGAGGACGTCGACGAGCGGCCCTACCGCATCGACCGGATGCTCTTGCAGCTCCGCCGGGCGGGCGCCCTCGACGGCGTGCGCGGCGTGGTGTTCGGAGACATGCGGGGCTGCTCGCCGAAGCTCCAGGAGGACCATCACCTCGAGGATGTGCTGCTGCAGGCCCTCGACGGACTCGACGTGCCCATCGCGCTCGGCCTGTCGAGCGGCCACGCGGCGGGTCCCGCGGTCACGTTTCCGCTCGGGGTTCGCGCTCTGCTGGCCTGCGGCGGGGAGGAGGCTCGATTCGAGGTCCTCGAGCCGGGAGTGGCGTGAAGGTCCTCGGACCAGGACGTCTACCCGCCGATGTCCACCCAGCTCGAGGCGCTCGGCATCGAAGTCCGCTCGCCCTACGCCGCCGGGAACGTCCCCGCGGACGCCGACCTCGTGGTGATCGGTAACGCGCTCTCCCGCGGCAACCCGGAGGTGGAGGCCGTTCTCGATCGCCGGCAGCGGATGACCAGCATGCCCGCCCTCTTGTCCGAGGAGTTCCTGCGGCCGCGCCGCTCGCTCGTGGTTGCGGGGACGCACGGCAAGACCACCACCACGAGCCTCCTGGCCTTCATTCTCGAGCAGGCCGGTCTCGACCCGTCGTTCCTGATCGGGGGTGTCCCCCTGGATTTCGAGAGGAGCTACCGCCTGGGAGGTGGCGTTCATTTCGTGGTCGAGGGAGACGAGTACGACTGCGCGTTCTTCGACAAGCGCCCGAAGTTCGTCCACTACCTTCCGAGCGTGGCCGTGATCGGCAATCTGGAGTACGACCACGCCGACATCTACCCCGACCTCCTGGCCGTGCAGACCGCCTTCGTGCGGCTCATGAGCGTCATCCCGCGGAGCGGCCTGCTGGTGGCCGGGGTCGAGAGCCCGGCCCTGCGGGAGATCCTGCCGAGAGCCTTCTGCCGCATCGAGACCTTCGGCCTGGCCGAGGAGGCAGACTGGCGCGCGGTGGACGTGCGGCCCGAAGGGCGCCTCACCCGGTTCCGCCTCGTCCGGCGGGGGAAGGACGAAGGGGAGCTCGCGCTGGCGTTGGCCGGCGAGCACAACGTCCGGAACGCGCTCGCGGCCCTGGCGGTGGCGGCGGAGGCGGGAGTGTCCCCGGAAGCCGCGCGCCCCGCCCTTGCCGCGTTCAGCGGCGTGAAGCGCCGGCTGGAGCTGCGGGGCAGGGTGGCGGGAGTGTCGGTCTACGACGACTTCGCGCATCACCCCACGGCCGTGCGGGTCACCCTTCGGGCGCTGCGGAGCCAGTCCGGGGACGAAGCCGCGCCGGCCCGCGCCGGCCGTCTGGTCGCGGTGTTCGAGCCCCGTTCCTACACGTCGCGGACCCGGGTGTTCCAGGAGGAGTTTGCCCGCGCCTTCGGCGATGCCGACGAGGTGATCGTGGCGGGCGCGCATCTGCCCGGCAAGGTGCCGGCCGCCCAGCGGCTGTCGGAGACGGACCTGGTCGCCGCCGTCGAGCGGGGCGGCACCCGGGCGTCGTTCGTCCCGAGCGTGGACGAGATCGTGGAGCGCTTGGCGCCCGCGCTGCGCGAGGGAGACCGGGTGGTCGTCTTGTCGAACGGCGCCTTTGGAGGCATTCACGAGAAGCTGCTCCGGGCGCTCGACCGATTCAAGGAATGAGACATGCGGGCGAAGCCCCTGGAAGATGCTCTCCGGGTGTGGTATCACTTCGCCATCAGGATCTGGTTTCGTTGCAAGGAGGACGGTCTATGATGCGCTTTCTCCTGGCCCTGTTCGGTCTGGGGCTGTTCACCGCCACCGCCGCCACCGCCCAGGATGCTGCCCAGGGGGCCCCGGCGCCTCAGAAGGATCCCGACAGAATCCAGTTGCAAGAGGTCATCGTGGTATCGGCTTCAAAGACCGAAACGACGATCATCAACGCCCCCGCCACCATGAGCGTGATCAGCGCCGACACCCTGGCCACCAGCCCGGCCCAGAACTACGGCGATCTCCTGCGCAGCGTGCCAGGGCTGAACGTCATCCAGACTTCGGCGCGGGACTTCAATATCACGGCCCGCCAGGCCACATCCACCCTGACCGACAACCAGCTCGTCCTGCTGGACGGGCGCTCGATCTACCTGGATTTCTTCGGCCTGGTGCTGTGGGACTTCCTCCCCCAGAGCCCGTCCGAGGTCAAACAGATCGAGGTCGTGCGGGGGCCCGCTTCGGCGGTCTGGGGGGCCAATGCCCTCACCGGTGTGATCAACATCATCACCAAATCGCCCCGGGAGTCGCAGGGCTTGGGGCTGAACCTCACGGGCGGCCTCATTGACCGTAACGCGGGATCGCGGAAGGACGAGGGGAACGGCTACAGCTACGGAGCCAATTTCAGCTACTCCCAGGCCCCCAGCGAAAAGTTGGCCTGGCGCCTTTCCGCCGGCTACTTCAACTCCGATCCCTACTCCCGGCCCGTGGGCCAGGTGCCCATCATCCCGAACCCGTCGGCTCCGAGCACCGTGCCCTGCACGGCCGGGACACAGACCGGCTGCGTCGGCGGCGGGGTCTACCCGCTCGACCAGTCGGGATTGGGCAGCATCGCCAACCGGGGGACGAGCCAGCCGAAGGCCGACCTGCGCGTGGATCAGGAGTTCTCGAACGGGGGCCGCATGACGTACCAGGGCGGCTACGCCGGTACCACGGGACTCATCCACACCGGCATCGGCCCCTTCGACATCCAGAGCGGCTCCAAGCTGATCTACGGCAAGCTGCAGTACACGAAGAGCGCCCTCAAGATCTCGGCCTTCGGCAACTTCGTGGACGTCCCCAACGCTCCGAACGCTCTTCAAAGGGACCCAAGCGGCAACGCCGTCGTACTCGGCTTCAAGACCCAGACCTACGACTTCGAGGTCGGGAACTCCAACGTCGTGGGGGGCAAGCACATCCTGAGCTACGGGGGCAACGCCCGGCGGAACAACTTCGACATCACCTTGGCACCCGACAGCAAGGACCGCAACGAGTTCGGGGCTTACTTCCAGGAGGAGTTCTTCATCGACAAGTTCCGCGTGGCCGCCGGCCTCCGCGCGGACAAGTTCGGCAACCTCGACAGCGCGTTCTGGTCGCCCCGGTTGAGCCTGATGTTCAAGCCCACCCCGGACCATTCCTTGCGCGTCTCCTTCAACCGGGCCTTCCGCGCGCCCTCGGATATCAACAACTACCTGAACCTGAACATCCTCTCCCCAAGTCCCGTCGACCTCCGGCCGCTGGGGCCGCTCCTTCCGCCCCCGCTGCGGCCTGCGGTGGCGACGCCCTTCTTCCTGACCGTCAACAACTTCGGCAACACCAAGCTCGTGGCCGAGTCGCTGAACGCCTACGAGTTCGCCTATACGGGATCGATCGACCGCAAGACGACCCTCGGCTTCGCCGTCTACCAGAACGACCAGAACAACAGCATCAGCTTCACACGCCTCACCACCATCCCTCTGGCCTCGGCCCTGGCGAACGGCCTGACGTTCTATTCGCCCCAGGACCCCGCCACTGGTCTCACCGTCACCGGCCAGCCCATCACGCTGCCTGGTGCCCTCATGTTCGTTCTGGCCAACAACATACCCCCCCCGTTCGGGCCGATCCTGCTGCCGAAGACGGTGAGCACTTACCTGAACCTGGGTCCTATCCGGCAGCGCGGGCGGGAAGCCTCACTGGAGCACCAGTTCACACGGGAGGTCAACGGCTACGCCAACTACTCGTACCAGGACAAGCCGAAGGTGCAGGCCCCCGACGCGGGCCAGCTCCCCTACTTCGCCAGCAAGATCTCGCTTCCCCCGACGAACCGGTTCAATGCCGGAGTGAACGTCAACGGCAAACAGCTCGTCGGCAACCTGTCCGTGAACTTCACGGACAAGGCCTTCTGGACCGACGTCCTGGCTCCGGACTACTCCGGCTACACCGACTCCTTCACGATGGTCAACGCGACGCTGGGCTGGAAGTGGGCGGATGGGAAGGTCGTGACCAGCCTCAAGGGCACCAACCTCTTCAACAAGACGATCCAGCAGCAGATCTACGGCGACCTCCTCAAGCTGAGCCTCACGTTCGAGGTCCGGATCTTCGTCAAGTGATCTGAGGCCGCACGGGCCCCCGGGGAATCGCCCGGGGGCCTTTTTCGTTTGGAGGCGGCGCGGATGGGGAAGCCTCCCGCAACCGTGGCGGTCATCGACATCGGCTCGAACTCCGGGCGGGTGGTGGTCTATCGCTACCAGGCGGGCGGGCACCTGCACTCCGCCTCGTTCGCGACTTGGACACGAGCCATCGCCTGAGCCAGGAGGCGCTCCACCGGGCCTGGGAAGCCGTCCTGGACTTTCGCGCCATCGCCGAGGGGGCCGGGGCGGAAAGGACGCTGGCCGTGGCCACCGCGGCCACCCGGGATGCCGAGAACGGGCCGGACTTCATCGCACGCATGCGTAAGGAGCTGGGAATCGAGGTCCGCATCCTCTCCGGGGAGGAGGAGGCCCGCTTCGGCTTCCTCGGTGCTTTGGGAGGTCTGCCGGTGGATCACGGAGTCCTCTTCGACATGGGCGGCGGCAGCATGCAGGTCTCGCACTTCCGGGGCCGCCGGCTCATGACCTCCGTCAGCTTGCCGCTGGGGTCGCTCCGCCTCTCCGACGCGTTCCTCAAGTCCGATCCCCCGACGGGGGGCGAGGTCAAGCGCTTGCGCGAGCACGCCCGGGCCGCCCTGGAGGAGGCGGGCGTGGGGCCCCTGGAAAAAGGCGAGCAGTTCGTGGGAACCGGCGGCACCCTCAGAAACCTGGCCAAGATCGACCGACGCGGGCGCGAAGGGTACCCGATCACGCGGCTGCACGGCTACGTCCTCGGGCGCCGGCGGGTGAAAGAGATCACGGGCCTCCTCGTCGAGCGAAAGCAGAAAAGGCGCGAGCGGGTCCCGGGGCTCAACGACGACCGCGGCGACTCCATCGTCGGGGGAAGCCTGGCCATCCAGACCCTCATGGAAGTGCTGGAGGCGCCCGACGTCGTGGTCTCCGGGCAGGGCGTGCGGGAAGGCCTTGCCCGAAGCCTGGCCGGCGTGGAGCTCTCCGCCCCGGCCGTGGTCCGCGCGTCCTCCGTCGCGGCCATGGTGTCCCGCTTCGACGGCTTTTCGGAGGAGTCGGCGCGGCGCCGGTGCGCCTTGACCCGCGCCCTCTACGACGACCTGGAGCCGGGGGCCGACCCGGAGTTCCGGGAGGCCCTCGAGCAGGCGGCCACCGTCCTCGACGTCGGGCGCAGCATCGACTTCTTCGATCGGCACGAGCACGTGGCGGACATCGTGTTGGCCACGGACCTGAACGGCTTCTCCCATCGGGGGATCGCGCTCGTCTCGGCCATCCTGCGCAGCGCGGGGGACGAAGACACGCGGGCGAAGTCCTACGCGCCGTTGCTGGCCGGCGACGACGGCAAGAAGGTGCTCCGGGCCGCGGCGATCCTGACCCTGGCCGACGATATCGAGGAACGCTGTCCACCCGGAGCTGAGGTCCATCTCGACTGCCGGGTCCGCAACGACGAGGTGGTGGTCACGGAGCCGGAGCTCGCGGGCTGGCGCGATCGCAAGATCGGCCCGCGTTTCGGGAAAGCCTTCGGCCGGAAGCTGACCGTCGCCTCCCGCAAACGCTAGCAATCTTAGATAGATCCGACTTTCGTTGGCGGCGGTTGCTACTTGAGGTACGTTTCGAAGTGCTTGAGGATGGCGGCGTCCCGGGCGACGCGGTTCTCCTTGGCCCGGAAGCCGTGCACCTGACCCGGGTGGACCAGCAGGGCGTAGGGCCGGCCGGCCTTCACGAGCGCGTCCACGAACGACATCGTGTTGGCCAGGTGCACGTTGTCGTCGGCGGTCCCGTGGATCAGCAGCAGGTCGGCCTTGAGGTTGGCGGCCCGCGCCAGCGGTGAGCTCGACTCGTAGCCCTTCGGGTTGTTCTGCGGCGTCCCCATGTAGCGCTCGGTGTAGATGGAGTCGTAGTGCTTCCAG
>WNFM01229174.1_pt1 | contig 13334 bp, 9 predicted proteins | sample 5400271 | NCBI WGS metagenome assembly WNFM01 (sample SAMN13153352, study PRJNA577476) | soil metagenome | isolation source: 60 cm saprolite on Douglas fir-dominated hillslope | place: USA:California | collected 2013-09-17 | reverse complement strand
GACACGGAAGATCTGCCTCAATGGCCCTCCGACTCGCATCGCGAATGAGGATCATAATATCGCGGAGAATACCACCCGTCATCAGTTCGATGAACTTAGGGGATTTCCGCAAATAAAATGATCATTGTTCTTGAGGCTTGATGGTATAGTTCCATTCGCCGTGAAAGGAAGCTCTGGACAGATTGAGGGCCGCAAGTTCTTCGTCAGAGACCTTGATGCCAGTTGGATAGACGTGACTATCCTTGATGGCCGTTACCGTTAAGCCTTCTTTGGTCGTGGTATGAGAGAGCAGTTCCAGCACGACTTCAAGAGAGGTGAGGGGCTTGGCTCGCCAGTTAAGAGAAATGAAAGAAAAGAGTCGATGCTCGATCTTGTTCCATTTGCTGGTGGCGGGCGGATAATGAGTGACGGTGATCGTCAACTGCTCTTCATTGGCCAGGTCTTGCAGCTTCTTCTTCCACAGCCGGTTTTTCACCCCATTGGAACCGCCCCCATCAGCCGTGATCAGCAACTCCTGGTGATCGGGATAGAGGGACTTGCCACAGGTCTGCCACCACCGTCTGATACTCTCCACCGCGAACTCGGCGGTCTCATGATCAATGCCCACATTCACAAAGCCGCTTTTGTGGACCAGGTCGTAGATCCCATAGGGGATCGCTTTGCCATCAGCCAGAGAGAGAAAGTCATACACATTCACCTCGGTTTGCTCTCCTTTGGCTTGCCATTCTCGCCCGTTGTTCTTAAAATTGCCAAGCAGTTCCTTCTTCTTGCAATCGACCGAGATGATAGGGGCACCTCTCTTTTCAAACTGCTGACAGGTATCGTTGATATGGGCAAACTGTGCATCCCGATCCACATGCGATTGCCCCTCGATGGTCTTCTTGTTGGCGTGCAAAGAGAAGCCTTGCGCATGGAGCACCTCCGCCAGAGCAGACTTCTTGATGTGATGCCCTTTGGCCGAGAGCGCTTTGACCAGGTGATCCAACGACTTGCAGGTCCATTGGAGCAGGCTCATGGGATCCCCTTTGGGCTCCAACTCTTGCTCCAGGTCGGCCAGCAGCGTCGCATCGGTTTCCACCGCCTTTTTCTTCCCTCCCCCAACCTTTCGAATGCGCTCTCCTGGCTGATAGCTCTCTCCTGCCTCCAGTTCAGCCAGACCCCGTTTCACCGTATTCAGCGAGACGCCCGCCTCACGTGCTACGACGCTCGCGCTTCCCCGCTGTTGGGCTTCCACGGCCAGATACTGTCTCCATTGCTTCTCATTGAGCATCGACCGCATCTGTTGATAAGCTTGTTCATGTGATACCTTCTGCATGCCAACCAGGATAGCACCTTTTTACCAATTTATCAAGTTATTTGCGGAAATCCCCCATCGTGGTTCCGCCAGCAACTTTATGCATTCCGACCAATCGATGCCATCCGTACAGACATTCAACTGGCTCTCCGGTCGGCGGCGATTCAACGCGACCCGGTTGCACTGACCCGGCTTCTGCTTACTGCTACTGAGATGGATCAACGGGCTTTTCATCTTGAGCGTACGTCGTTTGTTTCTCTCCTGCTCTCCCTGCAAGAGGAACAAATCGTCTCCGAGCATGTTCGCGACGGCCATCAGCTCCGCATAGATGCGGAAAGAGCTCTTCATATCAGTTACGATCTCCAATCCCGCGGGTTTGAGGAAGAGGCAAGGCGGATTTTCGAACTGGCTGAGCCACTCGATCTTCTGGACTCAACCCAGTCTCTCGAGAGGACGCCGAGGGTGTCTCAGAATGAACAGGGTACTCTACTGCAAGCATGGGCAAAGGCCGCCAGCCAATTCCGAAAAGTGGAGCAGATCATCATAACTATACGTCAACTACGCAGACAACAGGATGAATATCGGCAACTTGATGCCGAATCCCTCACTCAACTCATGCAGAGCAACTTGCTCTTCATCCTCGGGAGCGCATTATTGGAGCAGCAACGATGGGGCGAGCTCTCCCTGTTAAACGAGGCGTTTCTCCTGGACAGGAAGGTAGACCAGCAGTCGTGGTTCAGGCTGCATCTTCATGGTATGAAGATGCATATGGACAATAGAGACCTGGAACGAGCCCAAACCATCCTTGAAGAAGTGATGAGGAAGGCTCAAGCTCTACTCCTGGGTCCTCAGGCACGAGTAGCTATAGCAGAAAGCATCTATCGTGTTCTAGGAGACCTAGATCAGGTGCGGAGATGGATAGAAGATCTTCCGCAACCCGCACTGGTCGATGTAATTCAATCCGATCTAGGATTGCAGCCCTTTCTCCAGCGCTTCCGGCTCAATCGCCTTCTGTATCTGCTTGGATCTGGGCGCACTTCTACAGAGATTGTCCCAGATGCACAAGAGGAAAGCAAGCAGGGGTTGGTCTACTTCGAGCGGGCCATCTGCCTGTTGGCCCGTCTATGGGCAGATGGATGGCGAGGTCGTAAACTTGATGGTGTAACTTTCGTCAACGAAGCCCATCCATTATTGCAATTTTTCTCATGGAATCGTAATACCAATCGACGATGGAGTTCCTGGTACATCGTTGAGGGTGCCCGCGCCGAGTTCTTTACGATGTTGATCCATGCCGCTGCCGAGCATGGTACTGAAGCTGTCGATGCGCTACGTCTGGCTTTTGAACGGGAGTGGGATGATCCAGAAAAGAAGTGGGTCTGGCCAACCGACGTTCGCCGTCAGGCGATCCTCGCATTCTGGGAACTCGAAGCGCCGCAAGACTGGGCAGTAAAACGATTACAGGACCTCGAAGAGAACATGCTCGGTAGCAATCACGTTTTCACGCGTCTCAGTGAATACGAAGAGCAAATACAGGCCTGGCTTACCCTCGATGAACGGACAATGGCTATTGATCTTCTGCTACAACTTCTCCGGGCATCATTTACCGTGGGGAACGAAAAGGATTATCAGCTTGATACCTGGATCTCCTGGCTTGGGCAGGTGAATCGCATAGTGCCAGAACAGGCGTCAGAACGCGTTGCATGGTTTACGCGATCCATCCGCGCCCTGGAAGAAAATACAGAGGGACGGGCTGCGCAAACTGCCGCAGAAGAACTACTAACCATCACCTTCAATTGGAGCCCCCGACGCGCTGTATGGTTGTTGCAATGGTTGCTAAAGCAACAAATTCTTCGCCACGAAGTAGCCTTTCGAGCTCTGTTATATGCAGCTTTAGAAAGCGATCATCCACCCGTTGAACTTATCCTCATGTGTCTAACAGCTATCGGCATCCCATTCGCTACCGAAGCACAGGAGAGACTTATCGCGCTGCTCATCGAAAAGATAACCACCCACATCGGGACCGAAAGGACCGTTACTGCTGCTCAGGACATCTTTAGTTGCGTCCAACGCGATGCCCTGTCATCTACCCGGATTAGCTGGATTCTGGGTCTCAGACGAGGGCTAACAACGGCTAGTATAGACCTCCACAAGGTAAGTTCGGAGTTCGTAAACCTTTCAAGCGATATGCCGAAAGCCTCGTCCAGGGATGCTCTCGAGTTGAAAGATGGTTCTGTACTCAGTTCTGAAAAGGTTACTGAGCATGTGAATGCAGTCGAAGATCTTCGGGACTTGCTCGCAACGGAAAACGAGCATTCTTTTTTCGACTGGGTACCAGTCGTGACGTCTATAGCCGAACGGATGGATAAGCAAAATCTTCTTGTGTTGGCCAAGCTTTTCCGTGCCAGGAGACATGAATCCTTGATTCTCAGTGCGATTAGTAAAAGGTTGCTTGCCCTGGGTAACCGGGCTGAGGCCTGGTCTATGGAAAAACGCGCCTTTGAGGCTTCTAGTCCTCTCGGGTGGAGCCAGTGGTATGATGGAGGGACCAGGCTTACAGCTTTAGAAACACTGATACACATCAACCCTGCTGATGGGCACTCGCTTGTCTATGAAACGTTGGTGCAGGATATACGTAGCCAACCTGGACTAGCGCAATCTATCGTTCTTTATCTTGATAGGGTACTGCCGTTGCTCGTCGATACGGTTCCGATACGAGAGGTGTGGGATGAGGTCGAACAGTATACTCACGCACTGTTCGAAAGCGTACGACTGGAAACCTATGAAGCGTGTAATCTATCCAGCGTACCCCCAATGGACACTATTGAGCAAGCAGTAGCTGAACTTCTTGGAATACATATAGGCCATCCAGTTAGCGCAATGAGCCAGGCGACTCAACATGCTTGCGCCAGACTATTGATACAAAATAATCTCGCGATGAGAGAAGTGGTAAAAGAACTGTTGACAGGCCAGGAGGCAGATCAAGAACACCTGCTGTCCGTCCTCGATTGCGTCAGTGCCTATGCTCCTGATGCTCTCATCCCTTTGAAGCAATACATCGCTGCATTACGGCAGTCGCCGAACTACGCGATTAGAGAAACTGCTCACCGTGCCTGCATCCGCCTTGGCGATGAGAGTAACAAGGAGTCTCTCCACCGCTTAACGGTACCCGCTATTTACACGATAGAACTCCCTCCTCACGGGAGATGGTCGCTCGCTGGACGCGGAGAAATCGTTGCACATAAACCAGCCCCTGACACGCGAGACCCTGTTGAAATTGTTCGCCCATTTGATATCGAACTCTCCTCCGTTGCGCAAGAAGCTGGCTTTCGGCATGTCAATGTCTGTTATCGTGCTGTGCAAATCATGCATCAACTTGCCCCTTATGAATCGTGGTCAGCAAATGGTGAAACAAAACTGCGTGAATACCTCGAATCGGCAGGGCTGAAGTTACCGTTTCATAGACCACGAACTCAATTAGCACGAAGAGCTATGTTTCATGTAATCGCAGAACTGGTTGATACAGGCATATTCAACACCGAAAACCTTCGGCACCTTGAGCAGGTTCTCCGTTTCTATGACCCGGACATGCTATTGATTCAGCCCTCAGAGCGTCCTTCTTCTATTGTATCAATATCTGGACGGGACCAGGATAGGGCAAACTACCGTGAGTGGCTAGAGAGAGTCGATGAAGTTATCACGAATATTGCCTTGCGAACGAACGATGGAGGAATCATCTTAGCTGAAGAGACACATCTACAGTTTACTCAGGGGAAAATGATTGAGGAAATCCGCCAGAGCACTGTTTGTCCTGTTGCGATACCTCAACCTCGAGTCCAAGAAAGCTGGGATAGATTCTTCCCGGCAATTCTCAAGGTCTTAGTAAGTGAATATGAGTACCTGCAAGTCGACGAGGAGCTGTTACCACTCGTTTTGCGGCATTCAGCCTATGGATACGATTCTCCAGGTGCGGACTGGTTGGCCTTGAATCCGGTGGTTGGGAAGCAGCTAGGGTGGCATTACTTGATTTTGTCAAGCCAAATATTGACCAGTTTATAATCGAAAAAGTAACCCTGTGAGCCATTGCTAAAAAGGACATCGAAGTGAAACATGTGCCACTTTTCAATCGAAAAGTGGGCCACCATCAACAAAGAAAGGCTCAGGCTTCGATCGTTTCTCCCTCCTTTAGCTCAGTCATCTCGACATCTGGCTGTTGCTGATGCTGAAGTTGTTGGCGAAATCGATAGGAGGTTCCCACAAATTCGAGGATCGTCGCCTTGTGAGTCAGCCGATCCAGCAGAGCTGCTGACATGCGCTCATCTCCACCCATAATCGTGCTCCACTCGGCAAAGCGTAAATTCGTCGTCAGAATCATGGCGACCCGCTCATAGAGGGCCGAACATAACTGGAACAAGAGCTGAGCGCCCGTCTGGGTGAAGGGGATAAACCCCAGTTCATCCAAGACCAGGACCTCTAGTTTGCAGAGTTGGGCCATGACCCGCGAGAGCTGGTACTCCTGCTGCGCTTTGATCAGATCATTGACCAACCCGGCCGCGTTGTAAAAGCGCACCCGGCGCCCTTGTCGGCACGCGGCCAGGCCCAACCCACTGGCCACGTGCGATTTTCCTAAGCCCGGGTTTCCCAACAGGATGATTGGCTCAGCTTTGGTAATATACGCCCCTTGAGCCAGTTCCAGAATACGGGCCTTGGGCACGGAAGGGACCGCGTTCCACTCAAAATCGGCCAGTTCTTTGAGCACGGGAAAGCGTGCCTGGCTAATCGCCCGCTCAATGCGGTGCGCCTCCCGACTGGCCATTTCCTCACTCGCCAATCCCAACAAATAGCGTTCATAGCTCAAATTGGTGCGCGCTGCCTCTTGAGCCAGGGGTTGGTAGGATTGGGCAAAACAAGGCAGTTTGAGCTGTTTCAAATAGCTTTCCAGCAGCATGTCTGTTTTCATTGAGCCACCCTTCTTTCAATCAGTTGTTCATAACAGGTTAAATCCACGGCCTGGGTTCCCACTTCAGCCAGATGCGGGGTGTTAGTCAGATCGAGCAGCGACTTGGGAGGCGTTGGCACTTGTAACTGCTCCAGGCAGAGTTTAACGCCATCCAGATGGGGACATCCATAGCTGAGCGCCTGCTCTACTGCCTGTTCCACCAGTTCGGCTTTCGCGCTCTCATGCAGGCGAAGAATCCTGACAAATTCCTTGACCCCTCGGCCCTCTGGCCAGGTCTGGCGCAGGGTGTGCAGGAGCCGATGGTAGGACTCTGGCCAATCTGGCCTCCATTGGCGTAAGGGACGAGCATACGCGAAGGCTCCTGGGCGCTGTTCGAGCAACCAGAGATAGTGCAGAGGATCGAACACATCCTGCTCTCGCCCGTAGCAGCGTGCATGCCGAGCCAACAAGGTTCCTTCAAACAGGATCTGCACCTCAAAAGGATACGCTTTCAGCGTCAGTTCCTGCCGCGCTTGTTCCGTGGGGACCGAGTAGCGATTGGTTTCGTAGGTCACCTGGCTGTAGCCATTGAGGTGGGCCTGGCGCGTGACGCAGCATGCAAAAGGCCGCGATGGCAGTGGACGCAAGTACGGCTGTTCTTCTTGCCAGGCTTGTCCAATACTGACCGATTGGCGATGGACCACCCGCACATCGTCGCGTCGGCAGGCGGCCAACAAGTGGCGATTGAGTTCCTCAAAAGAGGCCACGCGCGGCATGGGCACGAGAAAATTTCTCCGACTAAAGCCCACCGATTATGTAGACCCTTGACCACTGATTTGTTTACTTCCTCATTGTATCTCACTGGTCAAGGGAGATGCATCGTCCAAAAAGCCGATGTTTTTCGCCCAGCCTTTGGGTATACTCTCAGCACTTCAACAAAGAACAATGAAATAGTGTGATCTTGGTCTTGAAGATCACTCTTTGAAAAAAGAGGAAGGTAAGCAGATCAATATGGGAAAGCCAGTGTTGCTGATTGTGAACGGTTTGCCTGGCACGGGAAAGACCACCCTGGCAAGACGGCTCGCAGCAGATGTACGGCTCCCAGTCTTCTCGAGAGATGGCATGTATGAGACCCTCTACGATGCGCTTGAATGTCAAAGCAATGGAATCCCCCCTTTGATAGGCGATGCAAGCTTTGCCCTCCTCTACTCCGTCGCAGGCTCATTGTTAGCAGCAGGCCAACCGCTGATCGGTGAGGGATTTTTTGGTCGCCCCGAATTAAGAGGCGCCGAGTTTCGCCGCCTGCAACAGGCGCACGATTTTGAGCCATTGCAAATTCTGTGCAAGGCAGATGGGGCGCTCCTCCTGGAGCGCATCCTTGCACGACACGCGGGAGAACGACACAAGGGTCATCAAGATCTGGAATGGATTGAGCAAAACAAAGAGTGGATCTTACAGGGACATCTTACACCTCTTGCTCTTGGTGATCAGATCATTGAAATCGATACCACCACTTCTCAGAGTTTTGATTATGCAGACTTACTCCAACGAGTTCATGCAGCTCTCTTCAACACGCTCACCCTCTGAGCACATTTCATCATCGAAGGGAACACTCCGTGTTTCTTCTACAGAGTGTTCTCTCTTCTGCTCATCTGTGATTCGTTCTCAAAAACGGATCATGTGTCTGGGTTTTACACCTCAGTCTGTTGCCTCTAGCCCGTCAAGAGGCTCGCCCAAATCAGCTAAAAGCTGCTCGATCCGTTTGATGGTGCATTGATGCCGCTCCACTTCCCGCTGCCAACCATGTTGACGCGCATCCTCACCCAGTTCCTGTTCAATTCGACGGCGACGGCGTAGCCGTGGTGCGTAAGCAGGAGCGGTCACAAACTTCGTGCAGGTGAGATACAAATCGCACTCACAAGGACCTTCTTGAGGAAGGCGAAGACATCTGCCCAGTTCAAGCTCGGTCTGGAAGTAATGCTCTTTGATCCAACGAATCTCCGACTCAGCAAGTTCGCCTGATTGCACCATCGTGGCCCCAGGGCCTGCAATGAGTGCGTCCGGCCCCAGGACATTTTGGTAATCCTGGCGCACATCCTCATCCGTCAAACCAATATACACCAGAGCCATTTCCACACTCTCATGCCCAAGAATTTTTTGAATGGTTCGCAGCCGCGCTCCTTTCCGTGCCAGGGCAGTGCCAACGGTATGCCGGAAGCGGTGGGCCGTGACCTGTCTTTTGTTGTCAACGGTGGTGAGGCCGGAGGCTTGACAGACCCTGGTGAGCGCGTCCTCGAACAGGTATTTTGTTGAGATGAGCCGACCATGATGCATGAAAAGGTAGTTCGTCTCCACTCCGGTGAGCCGGTCTCGTAATCCTCGTTGGGCTTTTCGCTTGGCCTGCAAGATGCGAATGGCCGAGGCTGCTTCTTCGTTGAGTGGCACGATCCGCTCCCGTTTGGTTTTCCCGGCGGGTATTCGGAGCCGAGGGGTTCCATCAGGGTAGCTATCCAGGCAATCGAGAGAAAGACGCCCGATTTCTTCTCGCCTGGCCCCACTCCATCGAGCGATGAGGAGCGCTGCCCGCTGATAGGGACAGTTAAGCGCGCGGATAGCTGGCATGAGCTGGTCGAGCTCCTCTTGAGGAATGTAGCGTGGGATGCCCTTTGGCAACTTTGGTAAATCTCCATGTTGGAGCGGAGGGCGCAGAGGAACATCCTCCCATTCCCAACTGATGGTATCCTGGAAAAAGACCGCTAAATTGGACAACAACTTGTATTTCGACTGAGCTGCATAGAGTTTGCCTCGCTTGTTGATCATGGTCTGTAAGGCGCTGGCATACTCCATGACTTGATCACGAGTGACATCACGCCAAGACTCAACCAGTGGATACGCTTGTGCCAGCCAATCAACGAATTTGCGCAATCCTCTTCCGGTTTTCTCAACCGTTGTCGGCTGATCAGTCAAGCGGCGCATGGAGAGATAGCGGGTAATCACAGCTTCCATCTGAGGAATGCGAGGAGGACGAGAGGCCGCCAGGTGCGTCACCCGGTAGGGTTCGGTCTGGATCTGGCCCTGGTGATACAGCACGGTTTGGAGCAGGTGAAGATCTGTCAGATACTCCTCTCGAATCCCTTGCTGGTAGCGCTCATGCGAGCCGAAAAAACAGGCGACATCTGCTCGGTCCCCAAAGCGTGCGATGGCCTGCTCAAATTCGGCCAGGTGAATAGCGCAAATATCGCACAAGTGCGGGGAGCCCAGATGCAGCAGCACGCGAGACGCCGCCCATTGCAGCGTCATCCGGGCATCCTTCCACTCATAGCCCAGATTGACTGCTGTTTCGACCAGGGAAGAAAGCGTCGTGGGGTATCCCAACACGGGCAGGAAGGGCTCAAGCACCAGATGATGGGTCGCGATGAGCCACTCCCAATCAAAGGTCACATATCCGCGTAATGCCAGGTATGTCAGGTAGTGGCGCGCTCGGTACGAAATGGGGCTGCGCGGGTGGTTGTAGTCTTCGCGGTAGAGGCGACCAACACGCTCGGTGAGTGGTGCTCCTAGCCACTCATAAAGGTTGGGGTACGCGCTCACAAATTTGGCGCGACAACGCAGGAGCCACGCTCTCATTCTCGTGGGATCTGCATAGGGGTGCTGATCAGTGAACGCCTGAACAAAGGCCGCATACTCCTCAGCGCTCGCGTGCTGAACCAAAACTGGTTTCCGGCTGTCGTCAAACTGAGGTTGGCTCATGGTTGCTCCTCCCCTCCCAGAGCACGGCGATACTCTTCCACCACGACCGGATCGGAAACCTGCGTATACATCTGGGTCGAGACAGGTGAGGCATGTCCCAAGCGCTTCTGGAGCGTGAGTTCGCGCATCCCCTGTTCAAACATTCGAGTAGCGTGCGTATGGCGCAGGGCATGGGGCGTCACCCAGGGGGAACGCATGCCCAGGCGCTCACAGTGCCTCTCGAAGAGCTTGACGAGCGCATGATACCCTAATGGTTCCAAACGTCTCTTGCCGCGACCCCCGACGAGAAAAACGTAGGGGCTGGCCGCGTCAGCGGGTCGCTCGTTCATCACATAGTCACTGACCGCTTGCAGGGTTTCTGGCTGGAGCAAATCAACGACGCGCTCCGTTCGCGATTTGGTCCTCGCACGCTTGGGATGGTCGGTGCGATACCGGATCACCACGCGCTTGCGTCCATACTGGAGATCACCCAACTGAAGCGTAAGAACCTCCCCTGGGCGTAATCCTCCGTGAAGCATGAGCAGGACCATCGCTTTGTCGCGCTTGAGCGAGAGCGACTCCAGGAGCTGGCGCACCTGCTCGTCATCCATCGGACGGGGAACACGCCGGACTGTTTTCACATGCACGGCCCGTCGCATGGGTTTTTGACGGCTGGCATACCCCATGAAAGGTCGATGGCGCTGGGGAACACGAGCCAAAGCTGGATCAGGCACCTTCTGAATGGGATTCTCTCGGTCAGTGAAGTGACCAGCCAGGATGAGATATTCATAGAAGGAGGAAACAGCAGCAAAGGTACGATTCATGGTTGCTGGAGAGAGACGAGTCGCAGAAGCTCCGTCAGCAGTGGTGGTCGAAAGCACCAGGCCGAGCCGCCGCGCCGTCTTCTTGCTCGGAAGCTCGCTCAAATACTCCAGGAACAGCAGGGCATGGGGTGGACGAAACTCGTCGTAGGTCAGCCGCTGTTCTTGAAGAAAGCTCATGAAATGGAGTAAATCGTAGGCGTAGGCGGAAAGGGTATTGGGGGAACATCCACGAGCGCGGAGATGCCTCATGAAGCCTGAAACAATGGGGATTGGCTGGTTCTTGTCGTCTAAGAGTTCAAAAGAAATGTCGTACTCGTTATCGAGCTGGATACGCCGGACTTGCATGGTTCACTTGCTCCTTCTGTAGCTCTGAAACACCTGTTCTTCACACGAACGGATGCTCTACAGGGTGTCAAGTGTCTACATAACACCAATCCCTCGACACCACCCTTCTCGTGCCCTTGAGCGGGCGTGCAGAAATGCGAGGCGAACAGGTAATGACTGCGAAAGGCCACAAAGGCGCGCTGCTCTTCTCGGACACGTCCCTCGATCAGCGGTTTGACCGCGCTGGATAAGTTATCGTAACTCAACCGATGAGGCACTCCTCCAAAGTGCTCAAAGGCACGCACATGCCCGTAAAAGAAGGCTTCCTGTTTGCTTGCCGGGAAAGCCATGACAAACGTTCGGCGTGAATAGGACAGATGCATCACAAAGACGTGGACCTTCTGTTGCACTCCATCCAGGATCACCTGAGCCTCTCCCCAGTCCACCTGGCCGTCTTGACCTGGCTCAAACTCTAGGGGCAGAAAGGTGGCCGGCCTTGTATGGGCCTTGCGCCAGCGAACCGCGTACATCTGCACGCTGGACTCACTTCCCGCGTATCCTTGGGCCTGGAGCACCTCAAAGAGCTTGTGCCCGGTGTAGCGCTGTTTCTTGGGCAAGCGGCCATTCTCCTCCAGAAGCTTTTCGAGTTGCTCCTGGTAAGGACCCAACCGAGGGGCCTCACGCGCCTTTCTGAGCGTATATTCCGGCGCATGCTCGCTCTGCAACGCTTTTGCCACGGTTTGTCGAGAGATCCCCAGCAGACGGGCGATCTCTCGACCCGATTTCTCTTCCAGGTAGTGCATCCGGCGAATTTGTTCATACTGTTCCAAAGTGATCATCTCCCAGTCTCCTATCGTGCCAGAATTTTGTTGATCTTTGCACGATAGCAGATCGCTCTCACCTGGTAAACTCTTCGATTATAAAAATCTCTGCCACTGGCCTGCTTTTGGATCAGCGAGTGGCTCACTCGTATGATAGCATTCACATGCGCATCCATTGAATAAAGCGGATACCGTCTATGAGGCCCGCGTTCTTGCCGAGAGTATGCCTGTTCCGCACCTCGCGAAAACGATTTTGGATCAAGCCTTAGAACGATTGCGACCACTTCCAGATCTGGAGGGAACCAGAAGAAAGTAAAGCCTGAGATACCTGAACTAACAGGCATTAGTTCAGGCTGCATTTTACTTTATTTGGTGCATCGGAATACGGCAATAATCATGGTCGAATTAGCCCAGAGGTTGTTAAGATCAGCTTGTATAAGATAACCAAGGCCGCGCTGCGACCTTGACCCACGGATGGATTCATAGTCTATTTCCAATCACCATTGCTGAATGGTTTATAATGCGCATCAGACGGCAATAATGATTGTCGCTTAACACCCGTGGACCGACGCAACGCGGAGTACAGCGGTTTGTACTATTATTCGAGAGATGGGGCTGAAGTTGGGTATCATTGGTCTCACTCCCCATCGGTTTCGTCACACGTTTGCGGTCGCACTCCTCAATTATGGTATTCGGGAATCTGCCCTGCAAAAGCTCATGGGGCACGCAACGTTAGGAATGACCCTCGAATATGCTCGTATTTTGGACCAGACGGTTGAGCGATCTTTCTCGGAAGCCGTAGAGCAGATGATGGAGGGTACGCACAGCTGGGTACCCAACTTTTTTGTTCAAGAGGAGTATACCCTCTTTGCTGAAGGTGACTCGGTAAGCTGGATTCGTTTGCCTCCTGGCTTCTGCCGACGCAACCCCAAGCTGCATTGTGAGAGCGATGTCAAATGCTTGCTCTGCGACCGGTTTGCGATCGGGAAAGAGGATCTCCCACGGCTCCAGCAGATGTATGAACGCTTTCTCTCGCTTGGACTCACGCTCAAAGCGGGGGTGGTAGCCGCGCAGATCCATCGTCTGGAAGCGCCCGGGGAAGAGCAGCCAGCAGGCTTCATTCCAACTCACGCCATCACACGCGCAGCTCGGCGTTGATGCGTGAGCACCAGTCGCCACTTCTCTTCAAGGGGTGTGCATCATACACGCCCCTTGAAGGTTGCTCTCTCTTCCCGGCCCGGAGTGGTAATTGACACCGAATCACGAACAGCTTTGACACCAACCCTCGAACAACGACACGAATCGTCGAACGTCCTCTTGATCGACTAACTTTGATGATCCTAAAGATTGAGCATTTATGCGAAGATTGGGCCAGTCGTGGGGCAATTGGGCTCAATGTCAGAATG
>WNFM01051304.1_pt1 | contig 13334 bp, 15 predicted proteins | sample 5400271 | NCBI WGS metagenome assembly WNFM01 (sample SAMN13153352, study PRJNA577476) | soil metagenome | isolation source: 60 cm saprolite on Douglas fir-dominated hillslope | place: USA:California | collected 2013-09-17 | reverse complement strand
GATAAATAATGGACCGGCGATGGCTCCGCAGAGCAGCAATATCCTGGTGAGCGACAGTGTCTTTGTGTGCATCCTTCCTCCTCCTAGGAGTATGACAGAAGTGGGTTAGCTAACAGAGACAGTTCCGAGAACCACGTTCCATAAAAAGAGTATACACTATTCAATAGGATAAATGCTAGTCAATAGACATTTGTCCAAAGAACTTCTCACTGGAAAAGTGTTTCTTGCCTCTCTGCCGCTCTTTTTGGAGGATCTGCTTGCCCGTCCGCTCAGCAAAGAGCGGCAGGGAGGCGAACTGCTGGATCGAGCGGTGCGTGGGTGTCGTATGTTGTCATGCTGAGTGCCGTTTCTGCCAGAGGAATGCGAAGCTAACAGGCCACCCCTTGTGCGGCTCTGAGCGGGGGCGTCTTTCAAGCCATGCTTCATCAATGAGGCTTTCCTGCATGTCTTGCAGCAGCCAGCCACAGCCGCTGGCAGCCTGGACATGCTCACTGAACAGATGCACATAGCCCTCGATCGTGGCATGCTCGCCCGTGCTCCTCTCAAAAGTCGTCGGCACGCCACTGAGCTGGAAAAAGGGATGATAGCCCACCAGCACCAGGTAGCCCGCTGGGCGTGCCAGCCTGGCCGCTTCCTGATAGAGCGGCACGAGATCCGGTAGGTGTTCGTCGGCAAGCACCACACTCACCAGATCGTAGCTGTGGGCTTTCAAGGGGGTCTGGCGCAGATCGGCGAGCCAAAGGCTGCGGTAGATGCCTTTGGCTCGCGCTTGCTCTAGCATGGCCTCGGTCAGATCCACCCCATCGAGGAAGCGAACCCCGCGCTCCTTGAGCCAGGCTCCGGTGCGACCGGTTCCACAGGCTAAATCCGCGGCTGCTTCTAGCTGCTCCCAGGCCACCGCCTGTATGCGAGAGAGCAGCCGGTAGTCCATCAGCTCCTTCATCGTGGCTTCATCATAGAAGGCTGCCCATGCCGTGTAGCCTTCCTGGACAGAGAGGGTGGGATAGTGACGCGTATCGAACAGAGATGCATCCATGGCTCGCTTGCCCTTTCGTTCTGTACGTTCATGCGCTCAGGTGTGCAGGCAGAGCAGCTCGGCTTTCGCGCGCAGCGGTCTCGCCAGAAGCCTCTGCTCACCTGTTCCTCAGTACACTATGACGATGCTTACATCTATCATAGAATATGTAGGAAGGCGAGGCAACCTCACGAGGCCTCGGCCAATCAGCTCGCTCCCAGAACCCGCCCGCTTGTTGCGATGGTCGCAACGATCAAGAGCGCCGGTTCCGGCGCGATCGCGTCAATGATCGCAGGCGTGATCATGATGGGGTGGATCGTAGGGGTCTCTGCCTCTCCAGGCAACGCTTTAGCAACGGTATCTGCTTTATACTCTCATCAAGGTTGATACAAGAAAGCTTCTCTCAATATGACCTTCTTCGTTCTCGCCCAAAACACTCACAGTGTGTTCGCCGGATATGCTGGTCTCTTTGAGCGCCTGGCAACCAACACTGACACCATCTGGTCGCTCGTATTAGTCGCACGTTTGTGGGTACGCCGGTCAACAGGTGTCTGAGAACTTGCAAGTGGCAAACCCCACAGGCAGACGTTTGGAGATAAGACTCCCCGTGAGCGGACTTGAGTGGTGTCCTAGCTGTCATCCTGAGCGCATGAGCCGTAGCCCTGAGCCCTTCGCTTCCCCTTCGCTTCGCTCAGGGCTGCGGCTCACTCAAGGGTAAACTCCGCGAAGGGGAAGGATCTCTCCGTCCGTCGAGCCAGACCCAAAGCTCGCGCTCAGGGTGACAGGCAGTATCTCCAAATGTCTGCCACAGCCCACGGGATGCGCAACGAGTTTTATCTCAGCAGTGAGGTGGCATGAGAGTATCCTTCATCACTCTCGTGTTTCTATAAGGCAGAGATATTTCTGATCCCTTACCAGAAAAAGTGAGAGCATTGAACGACCCTGTGAAGCCACTTTAGCCAAAAATGCATCTCGGTGCGCTTCCCGTGGGCATGGGCAGATCCAAGAATGAAGTCAAACAACAAGACGGTTACTGATCTGTAGCGCTACCCCTTTGAAGCGATTTTCTGTTTTGATGGTTCCACACCAGTAATACGGCTCACCAGCGTCTGTAACTTCCTGTCGAGCGAATGCGCCGCTTCTAGCATAGCAGGATTGTTTTCTATCCTCATCAGTGAGGACGGCAGGTCATAGATCACAACCGACCCATCCCCGGACTCGTTTTCAACTACTAACATTTCGACTGGAACGAACAATCCGGCGGTGAGGTCGTGTCGCATCATGGTGATAGCAACCAAAGGATTGCCAAAGATCAACCGCATCGCTCTTCGCTGAATGCCGAAAACCTTCGGCCATTTCCCGTGGTCTATACTGAAGAAGAGCATGAAGTCACTTTCCCCCACTTGGGATCGAACGACTTTTTCATAGTCCTCGCGGGTGCGAACGCTTTCACTGAACCCTTGTGCAACGGCGGAATGGTCGGTGGTATCTACCAATTTCTGGAAATTTTGGAGGACTTCGTCATATGATCGGGTGCTCTCACACTGCACGCGCTTTGCTTCAAATGGCTGAAGAGAAAAAGAGTTCTGTGACATATCAATCAGTCTCCTCTCGTTTGGTGTTGTCCCTGCTCGAATGAAATAACCAGCCTCGACGAGCACGTCGGGGACGGCCTCTCCTGTCTTTGCTTTCGACGATCCTGAACACTGCCCTCCTGGCACTGAGAGAGAGAAGAGCGGAGGAGACGGGCGAACCACTCTCTTGAGCCTTTTGCCTGTGCCTTTTGCTCCAGCCTCACCGCATCATTCGTTCTCAACTCAAGCCACGCTCCTCAAAGTCAGGGAAAAAGACGACCTCGATACGTTCGGAGCACAAGTGGTAGGGAATTCCAATGAACAGGGACTGGGGCCCTGGGCGGTCATCGACAAGTCCACTGGCTCCTGGATCGGCAAACTGGACCTGATGTATCAAGCGGATTGGCCTGGTCCAGATAAGTTCGAGGTGGACTACGAACTGGATCCGGCGTGGTGGGGACGAGGACTGGCGACCGAGGGCACACAAGCGGCACTACGCTGCGGGTTCACGGAACATGCGCTCCCGCGCATCATCGGAGCCACCGTTCCAGAGCACGTTGCCTCCAGACGAGTCATGGAGAAGTGTGGCCTGAGCTACCAGGGGGAGCTGTGGTTCCGCAATGCTCGCATTGTGTGGTATGCGCTCGATGCTTCCACCTGGCGGAGACTGGCAAACGCTCAGGAGTAGGGGCGAGAAGGGAGTGATCCTCCCTTTGAAGAAAAGTACGTGACCGTGTGAACCGTCACACCGTGTCACCCTGAGCGCAGCGAAGGGTCTGTCTCGATTGGCAGAGAGATGCTTCGCTGCGCTCAGGGTGACAGGGCTGGACCTTGCTGTTGGTGAGGAACTGTCACGTTCATTTGAACCTTGCCTTATGACATATACTCCTCAGGGCGAATCTCCACGTATTTGCGGAACCATTCCAGGGCTTTTTCCCAGTACGCAAACCATTGGCTAGGCTTTGTCGTTCCAACGTGCCAGGCAGCAGGCGCGCGCACGAATTCAACGGGCACTTTGCCCATCATCTTCAAGGTCATGTAGAACTGTTCCGACTGCTCAATGGGGCAGCGCAAATCGTTTTCAGGATGCAGGAAGAGCGTGGGAGTGGTGACACGAGCAGCATGCGTCAGCGGTGAACGCTCACGGTAGTAGGCTTCGCGTTCCGCGTCCCACGGATAGCCTTTTGCTTGCAGTGCCTGCCAGAAGCCGACATCGGACGTTCCAACAAAACTTGCCAGGTTGGAGATCCCGGCCATCGGCACCGCTGCTTTGAAGCGCTCCGTCTGCCCAATGGTGTACATAGACATATAGCCGCCGTAGCTGTATCCTGTTACCACCATCCTTTCGGGATCCGCCACACCGCGTGCAACGCACTCATCGACGCCACGCAAGATATCCTGGAAGTCCCAGCCACCCCAGTCACCTTCTACCTCGCGCATGAAGGCCTGTCCACAGCCCGTACTTCCATGCGGGTTACAATAGAAGATCGCAAAACCCTGTGCCGCAAAGTACTGGAAGAGGCTGTCCATGCCCACACCAAATGCCCATTGAGGCCCGCCGTGGATAGACAGTAGAAGGGGGTAACGCACTCCTTCGCGCGCCCCTACAGGACGAATGAGCCAGCCATCGATCTCATCGTTATTCGACCCGCGATACTTCACGCGCTCAGGCTCGCTCCAGGTAAACTCGGCCAATCGGTCATCGTAGAGGTGGGTAAGGCGCACCGGCTCACCCGCGCCATCAGCGCCCAGTGGCAGCAAGTACAACTCCCAGGGATGCAGGGGCAACTCTTGAGCCAGCAACAACCCGCGTTCGCCGGGGAGCAGCGCCTGGAAGTAGCTTAAGTGCTCGCCCACGGACAGGGGCCTTACCGTCTTCTGTCTGATATCCATGCGGTAGACATTCACACAACCGCGTTCTGTGAGTACGAAATAGACACGCTCGCCATCCGGGCTCCACTGCGGGCGATAAGGACCGGGCCACCCGAAATCGCCGGAAGCTTCGGGGAAGGCCGGGTTGTCTAGATCAGCCGTCAGATTCTCGATCTCACCCCCATCTCGCGAGACAAGGTAGAGGCGCGCATTACAGCCTCCCTCGATACGCAAATCTTGCTGAGCGACCAGCATCACCTTGCTGCCATCCGGCGACCAGGCATACGAGGCTACCTGTAATGTCCCATCAGTGATGCGGCGAGCCTCGCCCGTCTCACGACTGATGACCCATACGTCGTCAACAGCCGAGCGGTCACGGTCTTCAGCAAGGTTGCACAACACGCTGATCTCAGCGCTATCAGGTGTCCAGGAAGGCTGCTTACGATCAACGTCATCCGCTGTGAGGCGGCGAATCGCAGCCGCGTCGATCAAGCCATCACCAGAAGCAGGCGCAGGCATGACAAACAGCTGGTTGAACTTCTCGAAGAAGCCACGGCCATCTTCGCGGTACCAGATCTTCGTCGTCGAGCGCAGGCGGATACGCTCTTCCTCCTCGCGCTTTTTCTTCTCGGCTTCTTCCAGGGGTTTGCGTCCGGTCAACACCTCTTCATCGTCGGCCGGCGAGACCATAGCCGTGAAGGCAATCCACTGCCCATCCGGCGACCACGCGGCCTCGCTGACGCCGTTGAGCATGTTCGTCAGTTTGCGTGCCTCACCACCATCAGTATTGATCAGCCAGAGCTGGTTCTTCTCTTCTTCACGATCTGAGAGGAACAACAGGCGCCCGCTATCTGGCGCCCAGACTGGTTGCGTGTCGTTCTTGACGCCGCCGGTTAACTGGCGTGGTTCGCCTACAGCATGCCCCTGCTCATCGAGGTGTAGGAGGTAAATAGCGCTATGACGTTCATTCTTCGCCTTATCAAGGCTATGTGTGACAAAGGCTACCCGCCTTCCATCCGGCGAGAGGGCGATATTGCCCATCTCCTTGAAGGTCCAGAGATCGTCGACGGTAAGTTTGCGCTGTGCTGTCATGAAAAGGTTCTCCTCTCGAATACCCCAAAATAGTGCTCAAAGAAACGCGCTGGCTTCACTTCCAGGGCTACCTCGTGCCTGGTCGCTGTCAGATGGTCACCAGCTTCATCTTCATATGTAGGGGCGGGGCTTGCCCCCGCCCTGTAATCTCCCACCCTGTAAACCCCCGTCCTGGCAGGCTCCCAGTAGGTCAAGCCCGCCAGGCGCTCACTGGCTAGCTCGACCTCTACAGTCCCCTGCTTGAACGTACAGATCGCATCATCGAAAATAGTCGTAGCTGCCAGCGGATCATGAAAGGTAACGCTGTCCTCGTGCTCAAACCACACTTCGGCAAAGTCGAGCACAGGACGCAGCAGGGGCGTGCTGCATTTCTCCCTGAACAGCTGCGCGCTCATGTTGACCTGCATGCTTACATCGAGTCCAATAGAGCGGTGACTGCTCACCCCGGCACGATAGACCATCGCAGTCGCGTGCGGATCATTCAACGCGTTCCATTCACGGGAATCAATGCCTGGCAGAGCGTTCGTAAATACGCCGCACATCATCACCAATGCTTTGAGCAGCGCCGGGATTTCCTCGTCCACGGCAAAGAGCAGCGCGATGTTCGTGAGCGGGCCGATGGTCAGGAGCACGACCTCTCCAGGATGTGTACGAATGGTCTGGCGCAAAAACTCCACGGCCTGACCACGCGGAAACGTCGTATCGTGGTCCCATTTAAGCAGCGCGCGGGCCTGCGGCGCGTCTGGCTGCCGCTGCGCAGCCAGCAGCGGGTACTCCACACCGGGAAAAATGGGGACGTGTTTCCCGGCCACTTTACAGAGCGCACTGGCAAGCATCGCCCTCTTCTCAGCTTCGCCGGTGACCGTCGTAATGCCGAGCAGCTCGCACGCGGGCTGGGCCAGCAGATAGGCCAGGCAGAGCGCATCATCGATGTCGCCGCCGATGTCGGTATCCAGCAGCAGCTTTATGGCCATGTCGAAACCTCCTCAGGTGATATAGAGATATCTTATCACCTGAGGAGGATTGCTTTCACATTAGCAAGATGCCCCTCCCTACATTCAATCATCCTGAGATATAATCAAATCATCCAGAACAAGGAGCTTAAGTATGACCACCAACTCGCAATACATCGTCCAGAAACTCTGGAACTACTGTAACATCCTGCGCGACGACGGCATGTCTTATGGTGACTACGTCGAGCAGCTCACCTACCTGCTCTTCCTCAAAATGGCGCATGAACGCACCCAGCCGCCCTACAACCAGCCCTCGCGCATTCCCAGAGACTATGACTGGGAAAGCCTGCTGCGCCGCGATGGAGACGAACTGGAGACACACTACCGCCATCACCGACGACCTCGGCAACGGCATTTCACCAAACGGCAAATGAGACATTGCGAGCTAATAAATGTAAAGGCGACCCTTACTTCTTGCCTCGACGAATCCTATAATTATTATCGACAACAACAAAGACGCACCATGACGAAAGAGGAATCTTTATGAAATCTCATACCGCCTATCTCACCTTCAACACCAAAAAACGCAAAGAAATCGTACCTATCACTGACCAGGTCGAGCGCATCATCCACGAAAGCGGCATCCAGGAAGGCCTGGCGCTCGTCTCTGCCATGCACATCACCGCCGCCGTCATCGTCAACGACTACGAGCCCGGCCTCTGGCAGGACATCATGGCATGGGTCGAACAGGTAGCCCCCGAGAACCCCAACTACCGCCACCACCATACCGGCGAAGACAACGCCGACGCCCATCTGAAAAATCTCCTTTTGCATCACCAGGTCCTCATCCCCATCACCCTGGGCAAATTCGACTCCGGCCCCTGGCAGCAAATCTTCTATGTCGAATTCGATGGCCAGCGCTCCAAACGCGTCATTGTCAAAATCATCGGGGAATGAAAAATAAATATTAAAGACCTCTCATGAGGTGCTGGACTTGACCTCCGTGGGCCTGGCCTCCGTGGGCTTGACCTCCGTAGGCGCGACTGCCGCCGGGCGGCTGATAATGAGTCCGACGACATCGACCAGCACAGCAGCGACCGCCAGCACCAGGAACAGCAGTGTCTCTGGGAGGGCAAGGCCAAAGAGGGCATCCAGAGAATAGCTTCCTGGGCCGATAACTCCGATGCCTACGGCCATAGTCAGCAGCGCCAGCGGAAACTCCAGGCCGCGTTTACTGTTCCAGAAGCCGTTTTTCCAGTGGCTCTTGAAAATCGCCATCAGCATCGCCCCGAAGACACCGGCTGCTCCCAGGGGCGTCCCATACCCACAGCCACGCGGGTTTGAACCCCTGTTTCTCGAACCCCTGCGTCAACTTGGTGAGACCAGAGCCCTCGAACCAGCCAAAGAGCTTCTGCGCCCCGTGTGCGGCAATCGTCAGTCCAACGCCAAGGCGCAAAATGAGTAAGCCTAAACTAAGTGATATAGCCATTGTTTGTATTCCTTTCAAAAGGTATGAAGCGAAATGATGCATGCTGTGGAAGGGCTCCAGGTGACTGGAACTCCCCTGATTGCAGTTTAGCTGATAACTGTATGGATGTCAAGTGCAGTTTCCGGACATCGTGCTCTATTACAGATAGACACGATAACTTAGGAGACGGGTCTGGAGATTGCTACACGCTCCAGGACGGAGGCAAGGGTATAGCGGCCAAGCAGCTCGAGCAGGCGCTGTTCGGCCTCTGCTCCGACCTCGTCCAGCACAGCCTGGACACGTGCATTCACACCGCTGCTGCAAGCAGTGTCCTCTTCTTGCTGGTCTGCCGTTGTGACGGCCTGGTAGACCTCTGCAAGTGTAATGTGATCGGCTGGTCGGGCAAGGCGATAGCCCCCGTCACGCCCTTCGCGCGCCTGGACAATGTTGGCACGAACCACGTGCGCCAGTACGCGTCCCACGAAGACGGCATGCGCCTTGAGGCCCTGAGCCATCGCACTGCTCGGACAGGGTTTATCTGTCTCGGCGATCACCACCAGCGCCTGCACCGCCACGGGAAACCATCCAGGGCCGTGGGAAATTCCTGAACTCATCTGTGTTACCTCCACCCTAATTGTAACCGGAATGAGTGCAGTTTTGCAAGAGGATGGCCTGGCAGCAAATCTTCTACGTGGAATTCGACGGCCAGTGCCCCAGGCGCGTCATCATCAAAATCAGCGGAGAATAAAATACGAGGTATCCCAATGCGGGATGCCTCGTATCTCCTGAATTGTATTCCTGAGAAACAATCCTTCCTTTACCGCTTGAAAGGCTGGCCTGGCTTTCCCTGGCCTTCAAACACGCTTTGCAACTCCTGCCGTGAGTTGAAGGTTTTATCGGGAAGGCTTTTTAGCATACTGATAATTTGATCGTTGGCGCCAATTTGCTGGGCCATCTGTACAAGACTGTTTTTGCTGACTGGGTACGGAACAGCGTCGAGCAATTGGTTCACCATCTGTTGATCAAGAGCCATAACATCTCCTTTCTTATTGTCTTCTGTATTAGATGTACCAAATGTACATCTTGGTTGGTTTGGCGCCTTCATCGGCACCAACAACCTAAAACCAGTATAGTCATTACCCAAAACTCAAGCGGACATATGCCTGGCTCGAAATGTAGGAGCGAGGCTTGCCCTCGCCCTGCCCTGTTCCCCCTCACCCTCGACAACTACCATGGCTGTGCTTTATAATGGGCCGCGTAACCTGTGGTGTGGCATAACCCGGTATCGAACGAGAAGGATCTCGAGATGAGCTATAACTTCCAATACTCCAACGCTGGTCTATATCCCTACAGAGGACGGGCTCAATACAGGCGGCAGGGCTCGTGCCTGAGAAGTCTATTCGTTTTTATCATCGTTGTCGCGCTCCTTGGCGTAGGTGGAACTTTCATCGCACGCAATACCATCCTCGCCGGCCCAACTACCATCTCTGTGAGCGCTCTTCCCACCCTTGTCATAGATAGCCAGGCCAATAATGGCTCGACCTTCACCCCTGACACAACCTCAATTCACATCCATGCCGCGAATACGGGAAACAAGATCATTCTGCAGGCCTTGAACCCATATGGAATCCCCCTGTCGTTGAGCGTTCCCATACCTTATGACCGCTCCAGCGATGGCAGTACCGTCATCATCGACGTAGACTCGTTGCAGAGCAGCAGAATCGACGTAACGGTTCCCGCCGACACCAACCTGAAGTCAGACACGAACTCGAAGAATATCGAGGTCGACGGCGTGACTGGCCAGATGGTTTTGACATCCAACAGCGGCTCCATTACCGTCACAAACAGTACGTTGAGTGCATCTTCCCTGCTGGCGAATAATTCTGGCGCTATCAATGCAACACAAGATACCTTGAGCGGCCCGGTGACGTTCAACAACAACGAAGGTCCCACCACCTTTAAGGGCTCGATCGACTCCAGCGGCGTATACCGGTTCGAGTCGAATAGCGGCTCCATCGATGTCACCTTCCCGCGCCATGCATCATTTCACCTGGATGCAACCGTGAACAGTGCTAACAACGCCTCGATCACCACCAACTTTCCTGGCCTGTCGGTCAAAAATGCCGCCATCCATGCCAATAGAGGCGGCCCTCCACGTGCCCAGGTCACGTTCTACAGCAACGGCGGCTCGATCAAACTGCACGCGCAATAAGGAGTATTTAAAAATGAGCTATGGCTATGCAAGACCCCGGAGACGGAGCCACCCGGTGCTGCGCGTTATCATCACCCTTCTGATTCTGGGCGGTATCGCCTTCTTTGTCTACAGGTCGCAAATGGATACTGTGATCTCCGTCGGCACGCATCCAACCATCATCATCGAGGACTGCTTAGGCTTTGTGCATGTGCATGCCGGTCCTGTGAATAACGAGGTTATTCTCCAGGGACCATGGACACTCTTTACGCCCTATAGCCAGAACAAAGCCAGCAACACGGTCAACATCAACGGCTGCGATCTGAATATAGTGGTTCCTGCCAATACCGACGTCAAGATAAATGCAGACAGCATCGACGTTACCGGCGTGAGCGGGCAGATGTCTCTGACGACCAATGGCGGCAGTATCACCCTGCTGCAGGATACCCTGCAAGGACAATCCACCCTGGATAACAATGGCGGTCCCATCAGATTTAGCGGCTCGCTCGATCCCAGGGGAACCTCCAAATTTAGCTCGAATGGCGGCTTGATCGATATCGCCTTGACCGACAGTCCTTCATTTCACCTGGACGTGACCGGTATTCTCAATACCATCACCACTGATTTCCCCGGCATACAGGTGCAGAGCGACGAAGTCCACGCCAACGTAGGCCAACCTCCCTATGCAACCCTATCCCTGCAAGTGAATGACTCACCCATCGTGCTGCACAAAAGTTCGTAGAGGGCGCCACTCCCCATGGCGCTGCACATAACGCTTTCATGACACTTCTCCCTTATATTAGTACCAGAGAGGACGATGTGCAGCTGGTTGGGTTAGGGACAATAAGGTTTATGTACCAATGGGAATAGAGTCATGGCTTTCCAGGAGAGAGAAAGACGACGCACAACTGGGGCAACAAACTCACCACGCTCTTTGCCGGTGTACTTTATTGCAGCCGTGGCATCTATAGGCGGATTACTGTTTGGCTTTGATACAGGGGTCATCTCAGGCGCGCTGTTATTTCTGAAACAAAGTTTTGCGCTCAATGCAACCACACAAGAAATTGCTGTCAGTGCCGTCTTAGCCGGCGCTATCATTGGGGCCATCGTAGCCGGGCGGCTCAATGATGCCCTTGGGCGGAAAAAGACATTGCTCTTACTTGCTGTGATCTTTACTGCTGGAGCCCTGCTCACGGCGATCTCCCCTAACCTCGTGTTTTTTCTCGTGTGTCGTGTGATTGTGGGTCTAGGTATTGGCGCTGCGGCGAGCGTCGTGCCTGTCTACATTTCGGAAATAGCCCCGTCCCGGCTGCGGGGGGCGTTGGTCACCTTTAACCAATTAGCGGTCACCGTGGGGATCGCGGTCTCCTATTGGGTCGACCTGGCCTTTGCCCATGCGAATTTGGGATGGCCGCCTATGTTTGCCAGTGCAGCGATTCCCAGTATCGCTTTGTTCCTGGGAATGCTGCTCTGTCCTGAAACCCCGCGTTGGCTGGCCAGTAATGGGCGATGGGATGAGGCCAGGGCGGTAATTGAACATATCAAGGGAGTACAACCGGAGCAGGAACTGGCAGATATCCGTCGTTCGTTGAGCGAGGAGCGACAACAGGCCGGCATACGTGAACTCTTCATACCGAGCCTGCGAATGGCCCTCATTGTGGGCGTGGGCCTGGCCGTCTTCCAGCAATTTGTCGGGATTAACACCGTGATTTATTATGCTCCCACTATCTTTGAACAAGCTGGGTTTGCGAGCGCAACCAGTGCCATTCTCGCCACGTCGGTTGTAGGCGTCGTGAACGTACTAGCGACGATTGTGGCTATCTTACTTGTTGACCGGCTGGGGCGGCGTATGTTACTGCTGGGGGGCTCTATTATTATGGGCATGGCGCTCGTCATGCTCGGTATTATCTTTGCCCACAATGCGGGTCACATTGGAAGCTTGACGCTCATCGCCTTGATCGTCTATATCCTGGCGTTTGCGCTCAGTTTTGGCCCGGTCTTCTGGCTGATGAGTGCGGAGATTTTTCCGACACGGGTGCGTGCCGCCGGGGCGAGCATGAGCTCGTTTGCGAACTGGACTGCCAACTTGCTAGTGAGCATCACCTTTCTCTCTCTTATTGGAATCCTGGGCGCTCCTGTAACCTTCTGGCTGTACGCCTTCTTTGGGGTTCTCGCCTTTATCTTCAGCTGGGTACTCGTTCCGGAGACGAAAGGCAGAAGCCTGGAGCAAATTGAGCGCTATTGGGAGAACAGGCGTCATTGGGATAAGGCGGCTTGAAGAAAGAAAAGAAGGGATGAAGAGTTGTACCCAGGAGTAATGTAGCAACGGAACCATTGCGTACGCTATGATCTATAATAACCGTATAGAGTTATAAAATATCGCTCCGGAAATCGCACCTAAAACTCCCAGCTCCGCCGGGCAGAGACCGGAGAGAAAGGACGAATACTACACTACAATGCCAATGCATGGAATGGAATTTCTTATAATCCCGTTCGTACTTGGAGCCATACTCCTTGGCATCCTGGGAAGCATCTTCTGGGTATGGATGCTCATCGATTGTGCAACCAACAAAACGTTGAGGGACAATCAAAAGATTGGTTGGATCATTGCCATCGTCTTCACTCACCTCGTAGGCGCAATCATCTATTACTTTGTGGGGCGTACCCCGCGCTTTGCCCAGGCGCGGGAAGGCTATCAAGCGTACCAGCAGCCCCAGCAGCCCTATGCATCTTACCGTCAGGGGTATCAACCACGCGAAGCGCCGCCCGCTTATCAGCCCGGTGAACAGCGACAGTACAACCAGGAGCGACCTCAAGGGGGACAGCCACAATACGAGCAGATTCAAGCACCGTACCCGGAAGACCCACCAGCACAATCTTAGCAGTGTTGGCCCTGAACTGAATTAAGAAAGCAAAACAACATGCCAGGATATCTTCTCTTGGAAGGCGGCGCCGAATTTGGTGGGCAGATGGCCGTCCCTGACCGCCGCGCCATCGAGCTTGCGGGCGGACCCGGCGCTCACATCAGCATCATCCCGACGGCAGCCGCGCCCGACAACAATCACCAGCGCGCGGGCCGCAATGGCGTAAACTGGTTCCAGGGACTTGGCGCCACGCAGGTTCAGCTCCTTCCCCTCATAGACAAAGCCTCTGCCAACGACCCCGCCAT
>WNFM01305334.1_pt1 | contig 13344 bp, 15 predicted proteins | sample 5400271 | NCBI WGS metagenome assembly WNFM01 (sample SAMN13153352, study PRJNA577476) | soil metagenome | isolation source: 60 cm saprolite on Douglas fir-dominated hillslope | place: USA:California | collected 2013-09-17 | reverse complement strand
ATCTCCTTCGCAGCCATGATCGTCTCCCTCGTTCGTGCGCCGACGAGAGCGAATCACAAAATCCCCATCCTTTCAAATTAATTGAAGCGAGCGACTAGCATGGGCGGGCATCCCGTGATCAACCTCCGGTTTGCCAATCGCCGACCCGGAAGGGCCAATCGGGGCGGGTCGCGGGCTCAACGCCCCTCGGCTCTCATCGTTCTGAAAGTGATTGAGTATCGGCGCTGCTCGACGGCGGGGATGCTGTGCTCCCACACGTGGCGCGATTCGCTGCTCATCATGTAGAGCGAACGCGGTTCGGCGGCCAACGTGAAGCGCTCCCACTTGTCGCCGACAGCGCGGCGAAACCGAAACTTGCAAGAAGCCCCCAGCGAGAGCCCGAAGACTTTGTCGAAGTGCGGCTTATCGCGGTGCCATCCGATGCCGACGCCAACATCGTATTCGGTGCAAAGGATCTGGCGGACGCTTCCGGCCGGCAGTTCGCCGAACTTCTCCACCGAAGCGATGATCGGTGTAAGCCACGTGGGGATCGGGTCAGCCTCCTGCAGCTTCCTCTGCTCGTAATCGTAGCGGAAACCGAACGAAGCGACTCGTCTTTTGCCTTCGAACGCGCCGAACTGAAACGGCTGCAACGGCAATTGCGAGATGATGGAGACAATCTCGTTTTCAGCCGCCTCCGAGATGAATTCAGGTTGGTAGCGCAGTCCTGTGGGGCCGCCGCGTGAGTCCGGAAAAAGGGCAAGCTGCGTCATTGGTAGAACAATCTTTGAGGACGCTTGGGAGAACGTTCCGCTTCCGGAACCGTTCCTGACGGTCGTCTATGGGCCATGAAAAATGCGTGGCCGATACCCATATTTTCCCGCATGAGCAGAGCTTTTGTGAACGAAGACCGTTTCGTCGAGGATTTGCCGGATCGAGCCGTTTCCGGGCATCCGAACTACGTCACGCCGCGCGGGCTGGAATTGATTGAAGCGGCGCGGGACGCGGCACGGCGAAGCGCAGGCGGCGGGTGACCGCGATGCGCTCGCGAAGGCCGCGCGCGATCTTCGTTACTGGAACGCTCGGCGCGCCAGCGCACGACTTGTTGCCCCTGATCCCGACATTTCTACGGTCCAGTTCGGAAGCACCGTGACGATTGTTCGGGATGACGGACGCGAGCAGACCTTTCGGATCGTCGGAGAAGATGAGGCCGATCCCGCACGCGGAACGGTGTCGCACGCTTCTCCGCTCGCACGAGCGCTTCTCAGGAAGGCCGTCGGGGATGTCGTCAAGGCAGGGCGGGACGAAGCCGAGATAACCGCGATTGAATAGCGCCGTGTCGAAGACGCTCGGCGTGGAGCACGCGGCAAGTACGTCCGCTGTGGCCGACGAAGCCGTCGCCGAGAACAAAATGGGAACATTGACAAATAGCCACCAATTGGAAACACGTCATGTCCTCTCGTTCACAGTCGTGCACGCAGGATGATGACGGGCTGGAAGCCGCCGTGGATCAGGCGATCGTGGCATGCGGGGGTGGCATGCGATCGCCAAACCGCGCCCTGATCGTTGCCAATGATGATCTCGAATCCGAGGTGGCCGAGCTGATGAAGGCCGTTTCCCACGCCTATACACGCGGCAGATTTCACAGCTATTCGGGCTGACGTGCCGTTGAAGGCAATGGTCCGGCTCGCAGGACCGATAGAGGCCGCCGATATAGACCGTTGCCTCCCGTTCGTTTTGCTGTACGACGGAATTGTTACGTCTGCCCCCGCATGCCAGATTGCGACGCCGTCCCGCAAGGTCCCGCCCAAAGGTTGCAAGTAAGCAAAAATGTTCAAACGAATTCTGATCGCAAATCGCGGCGAGATCTCCTGCCGGATCATCAAGACTGCCCGCCGCATGGGAATACAGACGGTCGCCGTCTATTCCGAGGCCGACCGTGACGCGCTTCACGTCGAAATGGCCGACGAGGCCGTCCTGATCGGCCCGCCGGCCGCAGCCGATAGCTATCTTGTCATGGAGAAGATCATCGAGGCCTGCCGCAAGACCGGCGCGCAGGCCGTGCATCCCGGCTACGGATTTCTCTCGGAGCGCGAAGCTTTTCCGCGCGCGCTATCAGAGGCGGGCATCGTCTTCATCGGACCCAATGCCGGCGCGATCGCCGCGATGGGCGACAAGATCGAATCCAAGAAGGCCGCCGCGAAGGCCAAGGTCTCGACGGTGCCGGGACATCTCGGCGTTATTGAAGATGCAAAACATGCGGTGAAGATTGCCGATGAGATCGGCTATCCCGTCATGATAAAAGCCTCCGCCGGCGGCGGCGGCAAGGGGATGCGGATCGCGCATTCGACGTCCGAAGTCGCCGAGGGGTTTGGCCTTGCGAAAGCGGAAGCCAAATCCTCGTTCGGCGACGACCGGGTTTTCATCGAGAAATTCATCGTCGATCCGCGCCACATCGAAATCCAGGTGCTCGGCGACAAGCACGGCAACGTGATTTATCTGGGCGAGCGCGAATGCTCGATCCAGCGCCGTAATCAGAAGGTGATCGAGGAGGCGCCGTCGCCGCTGCTCGATGAGACCACCCGCCGCCAGATGGGCGAACAGGCGGTCGCGCTGGCAAAGGCCGTGAATTACGATTCCGCCGGCACCGTCGAATTCGTCGCCGGCCAGGACAAGAGTTTTTATTTCCTCGAGATGAACACGCGGCTGCAGGTCGAGCACCCCGTCACCGAATTGATCACCGGCATCGATCTGGTCGAGCAGATGATCCGGGTAGCGGCGGGCGAGAAGCTTGGGCTGGCGCAAAAGGACGTCACGCTGACCGGTTGGGCGGTGGAGACGCGGGTTTACGCCGAAGATCCTTTCCGCAACTTCCTGCCCTCGATTGGCCGATTGGTAAAATATCGCCCACCGGTCGAGAGCTCTGCCGGGGGCATCACCGTGCGCAACGATACCGGCGTGCAGGAAGGCGGCGAGATTTCGATCTATTACGATCCGATGATCGCAAAACTCGTGACCCATGCGCCTTCGCGCGCAGCTGCGATCGAGGCGCAGTCGACCGCGCTCGATTCGTTCTACATCGACGGCATCCGCCACAATATTCCGTTCCTGTCGGCATTGATGAACCATCCGCGCTGGCGCGGCGGCAATCTTTCCACCGGTTTTATCGCGGAAGAATTTCCGAAGGGGTTCGCGGTCCGTCAGCCCGAAGGCGAGATCGCGCGACGCTTGGCGGCGGTCGGGGCTGCGATCGATCACGTGCACGGCGAACGCAAGCGGCAGATTTCCGGCCAGATGGACGGCCGGCTGGTGCAGCGCGAGCGCCGCCGCGCGGTGTGGCTGGAGCGTAACGAGATCGCGCTCGATGTTGCCCGCGACGCCGATGGCATCGCGGTGCGGTTCGTCGGCGCCGACGGCACGCCGGGTAATCCGCATCATCTGGTCTCGCCATGGGCGCCGGGGGATCCGGTCTGGCAGGGCACCATCGACGGGCACATCCTGGCGATGCAGGTGCGCCCCATTCCCAACGGTTTTCGTCTTGCGCATCAAGGCTTCGAGGTCGCGGTCAACGTCTTCACCGAAACCGAGGCGGCGGCGGCGCGGCTGATGCCGGTCGGCGCCAAGGCCGACACCGGGAAGAAGCTATTGTGCCCGATGCCGGGGCTCGTGGTCTCGATCGCGGTGAGCGAGGGCCAGGAGGTCAAGGCCGGCGAGACGCTCGCCGTGGTCGAAGCGATGAAGATGCAGAACGTGCTGCGCGCCGAGCGCGACGGCACGGTGAAGAAGATACACGCCGCCGCCGGCGCGACGCTGGCGGTCGACGCGCTGATTTTGGAATTTGCGTAACACCGTCATTCCGGGTCTGATGCTACGCACCATCCCGGAATGACGGAGAGTCCGTAAGAGGTTCGCCATGGCCTTCCGTAAGCGCCGCGTTGCCCTGCGTTCGATCCTGGCGGGATCGAGCTGCGTTCGTCCCGGTTCGGTCTATGATGCGATTTCGATCCGCATTGCCGAGGATCTGGGATTTGAGGTCGGCATGTTTGGCGGCTCGGTGGCCTCGCTCGCCGTGCTCGGCGACCCCGATATCGCGCTGATCACGCTGACTGAGCTTGCCGAACAGATGCGGCGGATGTCGCGTGCGGCGGCCTTGCCGGTGCTGGTCGATGCCGACCACGGCTACGGCAATGCGCTCAACGTCCGCCGCACCGTGGAGGAACTGGAGACCGCCGGCGCCGCCGGCCTCACCATCGAGGACACCCTGCTGCCGCAGGCTTTTGGGCAAACCGCGACGCAGCTGATCCCGCTCGCGGAGGGCGTCGGCAAGATGAGGGCGGCACTCGATGCGCGCGGCGATCCGGCGCTCGTCATCATGGGCCGCACCGGCGCGGCGTCGATCACCTCGCTCGATGACGCCATTGCGTGCGCCAAGGCCTACGAAGCTACCGGCGTCGATGCGTTGTTCTTCACCGGCATCAAGACCCGCGCGGAATTCGAGGCTATCGTGGCCGCGACGACGCTTCCGATCGTGCTCGGCGGCGCGCCTGAAGAAATGTCCGACCCGGATTATCTCAGGGATCAACGGGTACGGATCGCGCTGCAGGGCCACGCGCCGATCGCCGCGGCGACGCAAGCCGTTTACGAGACGCTCAAGGCGTTGCGCGACGGCCAATCGCCAAAAAATTTGAAGGGGCTCGCGTCGTCGGAACTGACCGGCCGCGTCACGCGCGATGCGGAGGTGAAAGCGCGCAGCGCTGCGTTTCTCGGGCTGAAGAAGTAGATGAGCGACGCCATCCGTCACGTGACGATCCGGGGCAGGGTGCAAGGCGTCGGCTACCGCGCCTGGGTCGAGCACCGGGCGCGGGCGCACGGACTTGAGGGCTGGGTGCGCAACCTGAGGGACGGCAGCGTTGAGGCGGTGTTGGCAGGGCCTGCGGACGCTGTCGCGGAGATGATTGCGTTGTGCCGGCGCGGCCCGTCATCGGCGCGGGTCGATGCCGTCACTGAAGAACCCGCCGGCTCGGAAGCGCTGAATCTGCGGCGAGCCGGCGAGCGGTTTTCGGTGCTGGGGACGATTTAGGATCGGCCCCGCCAGCTCATTCATCGGCCTCCGGCGGCCTGGGCCCGACCGTGATGTTCATCGGCGACCCGACCACTGCCAGAAGCTTGCGTCACCAAATTGTCGACGGCCCAGCGGCCGGGTCCGGCAACGAAAAACAGCAGGAACAAGAAGCAATAGAGGATTGCCCCGTCGCCGCCGTTGAGCAGCGGAAAGAAACTCTTTGGCGCGTGGGCCATGAAGTAGGCGACCGCCATGTTGCCTGACAGGATGAACACAACGGGCCGGGTAAAAAGACCGATTGCCAGCAACGCGCCGCCGATCAATTCAAACAGACCTTGAACCCACATCAGGCTCATGAAAGCGGGTGAGCCGCTCGGTGGCGTCGGGAAACCCAACAATTTCGCGCTGCCGTGCTCCAGGAAGAGCAGCGCAACGATGAAGCGAACGATGCCTAGTATTTCCGGCGTATATTTGCCGACGCGATCCAGATTCATACGGGTTCCCTCGAGAGTCCAAGTAAGCGAAACTAACCTTCGGACGGATTTGTAGTTCCGCGGTGATTGTGAGAGCAAACATCATGCTGGTCACTTTTTGCTGAGCAGACCGTGATTAGCTTTCGGCCGGAAGCATCCGCAAAGGCTGACCGCTAATGTCGTGCCGGATTGAGACAGCATGGCAATCATTACGCTGGGGATTGATCGGAACTGACGATGTTGGCACCATTGAGTATGATATCGGTACTGCGCTTTGGCCGGCCTGTCGAACCACGCGTGAGCTATCCACTCGCAAACCTGGTTGCGGCTGTGATGTTCGTGCTGCTGCCGGGTTTGGCGCAAACGCGCGCGCAAACTCCGGCCGGCTCGGTTTCAGGCGTCGATGCCGCTTTGATCGAGGATATTGTGGTCGGCAGCCGCATCCTCGCAGAGTTCGGCGTTCTCGATGGTTTTGGTCATGTCAGCGCGCGTGATCCCAAAAACCCCAACCGCTTTCTGATGTCGCGGTCGCTGGCGCCGGCGCTGGTCACCGCTGACGACATTATGGAGTTCGATCTCGACGGCAACGCCGTGGATGGCCGCGGCCGTTCGGTGTTTCTGGAACGGTTCATCCACAGCGAAATCTACAAGGCGCGACCGGATGTGATGTCGGTGGTTCACACCCACTCTCCCGGGGTCATCCCGTTCGGCGTAAGCCAGGTAACGTTACGCCCGATCTATCACAACGCGGCCTTCCTCGCGGCCGGCGCGCCGGTCTGGGATATCAGAAAGGATTTTGGCGAAACCGACATGCTGGTGCGCGATGCCTCGCGCGGCAAATCATTGGCGGAGAAGCTCGGCGACAAGTCGGGGGTTTTGATGCGTGGCCACGGCGACGTGACCGTGGGGCCATCCGTCAAGGTGGCCGTGTTCCGGGCTTATTACACCGACGTCAATGCCCGGCTGCAGTCGCAGGCCATCGCGCTCGGCGGCGAGATCAACTATTTGACGCCGGGGGAGGGCGCCAAAGCCGACGCGGTCAATCTCGCCGTGCTCGACCGCATCTGGAACCTGTGGAAGATGCGTATCGCTCCCACCCTTGCGAAATAGGTGGGCGTGCAAAAAAGGCCGGGCGTTAAAAAACTTCGCCGCGAAGGTTCTGGCCTCCGGCGTTATTTTATGAGGCCGGCGCGGGTATCAGCCCGTAACGCAGCATGGTTTCCTTCATCCGTGCCGGATCGGGTGTCCCGGCCGCCAAAAGACCTGCGATGTCTTTGAAATACTGCGGACCGAGCACTCCCGGGCTGAGGATGCAAAGGCATGTCACCGGCTCTGTCGTGCGATTGGTAAAGCCGTGCACAATGCCGCGTTTGATGAAGACGGTCTTGCCGGGTGTTACGTCGATATCCTTGCCGTCAACCCGAAAGGTCGTCGTGCCCGTCAGCCCGTAGATCGTCTCGTCCCAGCTATCGTGGTAATGCGGTATCGGCATGCGCGCGTTCGGCTGCACGGTCATCTCGAACACGTCGACGCTGCCGGCGGTGTCGTCCTTGCTTTGCAGGAATCTCAGCTCGAGCGAGCCGAGGTTGATGATTTCGGGCATGGCATTTTACTTTCGTCAGCCTAACGGCGCCGCAAGGGCGGCATACGCCGAACAATAACGCTGCTCGGCACCGCACGGAAGCCCTGGTTCTTTGGAGTTACGCCGCCGCGACCGCGCTTCGAAAGGTTGCCGCCAGCGTCCGCAGCGCCGCGAGTTTCGCCGGCTCGCTGACCTTCGAATGCAACATCACTCTTGAAGATCCAAGCCGTGGCAATCCCTGCGCGGGACCGATGTCGATCATGCCCGGTAGCGCGATCCGCCGCGCCAATGGGGCGACCGCGAAACGCCTCGCTCCAGGCGATGCCGGCCTTGTCAAGTGCGCGAACGGCGAGCGCCCGCACCCCGCATGGCGGCGCCAGCGTGGCGAGCCGCAACTTCTCGCCGCGACGCCATTGCAACGGCTGCGAGGCGAACCAGCCGAATTCATCCTCGGTCAGTTTCTCGCCGCCGCGCCGGCCGCTCTCCTGTCGTACGATCACCGCATCCAGTTCTCCGGCATCATAGGCTTCCAGCAGCTTGCGCGAAAATCCGATGGTCACCGTCAGCGAAAGCTGCGGCGACACCGCATGGAGCTTTGCAAGCAGCGGAACCAGTTCCGCGCCGGCGGCGTGGTCGCTGATGCCGAGCGACATCTGTTGCCTCGCCGGTCGCGTGCCCGACAAGGCGCGGTCGTGGGCTTCCATCAAGGCGCGCGCCGAATCGAGAAACCCCACACCGTCGGCGGTCAATCTGACCGCGCGCGGCGAGCGTTCGACCAGCCGCTTGCCGAGCACCGCCTCCAGCCTCTGCAGCTTCATGCTGATGGCGGCCTGCGTGGTGCCGAGCGCTTCCGCGGCGCGGGTAAAACTTTGCAGTTCGGCCACCAGCAGGAAGGCCTGCACCGTGGAAAGATCGAGGGTGGTCATTTCATCATCATGATTTGTTATCACTGTTATAGAGGAAGATAAGATACCAAAATGATGGCGGCAGGTCTAGCTTTGGGCTCACGCAATCCGTTGCGCGACACCACAAGGAGAAAGACCATGCCCCTCATCACCGTCACTTACTCGAGTTCGCGCCAGACTCCATCGCTGAAGGCCGACATCGCGGCCGCCGTCTCCGAACTCACCGCCAACATCCTGCACAAGGATCCGAAGGTCACCGCCATCATCGTCAAGTCGGTCGACGCGTCGGACTGGTTCGCCGGCGGCAAATCGCTCGCGGAGGAGAGGCTCGCCAGCTATTGGCTCGACATCCATATCTCCGAGGGCACCAACACCAAGGATGAAAAGGCCGCCTATCTCGCGGCCATGTTCAAGCGCATGGGCGAGCTGCTCGGGCCGCTGCACAACGAGAGTTACCTCCACGTCGACGAAGTCCGCGGCGATGCCTATGGTTTTGGCGGGCTGACGCAGGAGCGCCGTTACATCGCCGGCAAGCTCGACGTTTCGCCGCAACGCGCCGCGGCGTGAAAAAAGCTCAAACTGTCGCTTCCGGCAGGCGCGCGTCTGCGATGGTCAGGTTCCGTCTCCGGGATACTACGGCCTTGTCATTAACCCATGCATTAACGGCTTGAACCCATGCATTAACGGCTTGCCATAGGATGCGACGGGTCGACTGCGAATGGGCATCGCACGATCGATTTTGAGCCCCGTGCGGTTGGGTGCGATGAGGCACTCCATTATGCTGGTTAGCGAAAAGAATTTTTCGGTCGAGGAATTGCTGGCCACGGAGGCAACCCGCTGGGATCGGCGGATCGCGTCCGATCTCGCCGCGGAACTGGAAAGTCAGTTGGCGGAGAGGGCCACTACGATCCCCGAGATACGGCGGATGCTTGCGGTCAAAGGGTATCGAGAATTGCGCGCACGGCTGCAGCGCGACATCGGGAATGCGACGGGAAACGACGCCATTCGGGCGATGGCGATGGCAATGCGTACGTTCGCTCACGAGCGCCCGGGCCTGTCGGCCGCGACCTTTAGAAATTCGACAACCGATTCGCCGGAATGGCGTCGCGAGGGTGAATTACTCGGAGGCGTCGCGCTGAAGGTCTTCGAAAGCGCGGGACTGGGCCGCGAGCAGGCGATCAACGCACTTCAGATCTTGCGCGCATTGGTTCGCGGATTTGTGCTTCACGAAATGGCGGCGTCTTTCCTGGACACCATGGATTACGACCGACTGTATAGCGTGGCGGTGGATGTCTTTCTTCGCGGCCTGGACGCGCTTCGGTCCGCCGCGGAGCCCACCTGAACGATACTCAAACTATCGCTTCCGGCAGGCCAGCGTTCGTAGAGCCGAACACCTCCTCGAAGGCCTGCCGCAGCGCGATGTCGACGTCCGCCATGGTCCGGATATGGCCAAGATCGGCAAGACTCGTGACACCGTAACGCGGGTCGGCGACGCCACAGGGCACGATGGCGTCGAAATGCGAAAGTTCCGGTTCCACATTGATGGATATGCCGTGGAACGACACCCAGCGCTTGAGCCGCACGCCGATCGCGGCGATCTTGTCCTCGAAGCCCGCACCCTTGTCCGGCCGCTTCACCCAGACGCCGACGCGATCCTCGCGCCGCTCACCCTGCACGTTGAAAGCGGCGAGCGTCCGGATGATCCATTCCTCCAGGCCCGCCACATAGGCGCGCACGTCGGGCCGCCGCCGCTTCAAGTCGAGCATCACATACGCCACCCGCTGGCCGGGGCCGTGATAGGTGATTTGCCCGCCGCGTCCGGTGGCAAACATCGGAAACCGTGGCTCCAGCAGGTCTGAGGCCTTGCCGCTGGTCCCGGAGGTGTAGAGCGGGGGGTGTTCCAACAGCCAGACCAGCTCCGGCGCGTGACCTGCCGCGATCGCCGCCACCCGCGCCTCCATGGCCGCGACGGCCTCGGGATAAGGCACCGGTGCGTCGGAAATCCGCCATTCGACGACGCCGCCAGCAGGCCCCGCGAACGTCATCAAATCAAGGCTTTGGCGGTCATTAACCATTGGCTAACCATAACGTGGTGATGTCTCACCCACGCAATTTTGCAAGTGTCAGTCCGGGTCAGCAGTGCCAACCCTCGATAAAGTCAGCGTCGACCTCATGGTGGTCCTCGGGACCACCACGATGCCTATCCATCAGGTAATGCGGCTCAGCCGCGGCGCCATCATCGAACTGGACGCCACCGAGGCCGACGAGGTCAAGATCCTCGCCAACAATTTGCCGATCGCCAGCGGCGTGGTGCTGGTCGACCGCAACCGTATCGCGGTCGAAGTCAAGCAAATGCTGCCGAAATCGCCGGGCGTCCGGTAGGCCGGCAGGCCTTGTCCCGCCATTCCTGATTTGTTACATCCCGCGCCGTTGATCCGGTCCGGCGCTATTCCGGTGCCGATCTTTCTAAGCGCTCGTGGCGGAATTGGTAGACGCGCTGCCTTGAGGTGGCAGTGAGTAACATCGTGGGGGTTCGAGTCCCTCCGAGCGCACCATAAACCCACGCTTATGTTTGAAATCGTTACGCTTTTTTGCCGAAGTTACCCGGGAATGTTACCACTCCGTTCCCGCCTGACGTTCGCACCCTGTTCGCGTCTCGCAGCGGCATGAGATCGTCCGGCGATTGGCTCTGATCGAACGCTATGATCTTGTCCATGCCGCTCATGCCAAGTTTCTCCCGATTCGCCTTGGCGATGTAATGCGCCGGCATCTTCGGATCGGTCCAGCCGAACATGGCCATCATCTGGCTCTCGGTGCAGTCGGCATAAGCGGCGACCTCGGCGCGGGCCTTGCGCACGCCATGGCAGCTTTTCTTGGGCTCGTTGACGCCGGCCAGCACCGCGTACTTCTTGAACTTCGCCGCCCACGCCTTCTTGTTCATCGGCAGTACGCGGCCCTTCACCATCTTTCCGGTGAACACGTCCGCGCCGACGATCCCGGCCGCACGCGCCGCCCGCAGGCTGTCCGCAAACTCCGGATGTACCGGCACCGTGACGGTGGTGTTGCCCTGGCTTTTCTCGGTCGCGATCTGCACCGCCATCTTGCGCACGATCTGGCGCAGATGGGGCGGACCGAAGCGATAGGCGTCGCCCAGCCTCAGGAAGGTGTAGTGCAGGATGTCGAACATCAGGCGCGCCTCGGTGCCGAGCGGCCATTTCGTTCGATAGAGCGCCATGTCCTCCTCGGTCCAGGGCATGAACCCGCCGCTCTCGCGGCTCGCCTTCGCCTTGCCCGACTTCAACCCGGTCGTCGGATCGTCGTCCTCGTCAATGTGGCCCTCGTCGATCATCCAGCGGATCATGCCGCGCAGCGCCGACAACAGGTTGCCCGCCTGTGACGGGGTGCGCGCCTTCATTTCCGCCTTGATGATCTTGCGCGTCAGCACCGCGAACGGCTTCTCGCCATTCTCGGGTAGCAGGCTCTCGATGAGCCCGGTGCGCTGGAGCCGGGTCGAGTCTGACAGCCCTTCCTGGCCTACGGAAAGATCGCCGAGCCAGTGGTCGCTCAATTTGTAGCCGTTCCAGTACCAGCGCAGCGTCCCCGGATGCGGCGCCGTCGTCGGCAGAGCAGGGCGCGCCTCGTTGCGCTGCTTTTGCGCGTTGATGTAGTCGCCCTCATTGCCATAGAGCGCGATCTGCGTGGCGATCGCAGTATCGACCTCGGCCTTGAACTCCGGCGTGCCGAATTCGGCCTTGATCCGGATCTTCGGCAGCTTGTTGCGCAACTGCACGTAGTAGCGAACCTGCCCACGCTGGCTGACATCGACATACAGATAGCGGCGCTCCGGCTGGTCCGGCTTTACCGTGGTCTTGACGCGACGCATACGCATCACTCCTCCCAGCGCCGCGACCGCCGCTTCATAGGCGGCGTCGAACGCTGGTGTTCCGTAGTCCTCACTGATCCCGATCCGGCGACCCTTGCGGCTCACCTTCACGTACCAGCGTAGCGAGCCGGACTCGGAATAGTTGAAGTAGAGATACATTCGCCGATCCCCGGGCGCGCGGGGATCGCGTTGTCCTGTTTCAAGCATTGGCTTTCTCCGTGGACCAATGCTTGGAAGCTAGTGATGCGGTGACTCCGCATCAATCGTGTAAGGTGCGTTTCAACCGCTTTCGGTGCGTTTGAGGTAACGCTGCAACGCCTCCGATGGCACCCATACCTCGTCGGGATCGCTTGTGGGCTCGATCGGCGCGGCGCTTTTCATCAGCACAATTCGAATGACGCCGTTGCCATCGACCGTGACCTCGCTCGCGCCGGCCTCCTTGGCGGCGCGGAGCGCGCGAGCGATGTCTGCTTGTGTAACCTTGGTCGGACGCCGCGGCATTACACTTCTCCTAACGTGTCAAATTCAGCGCCGTTCGAGCCGGGCGTTTCGCCATCACGCGACCTCGATCGTCCCGAAGGCATATGGCCTCAAGATGCAATGCGGTCGCCTAGCTAAAGCCGCTTCAGCACCGAAATGAAGACCGTGATCGCCGTGATCGCGCAATCGGCTCCAATCGCGCGCAAATACTGATGTTGCGACGGAAGACGAGCGGCGGACGCATGCTCGCGGACTGCCTCTGCGAGGCGCGCCCATCGCTCGCCGCGCTACCTTCACCGAGACGTCAGAGGTAAAATCAGACGCGTCAGATTCGCCATTGCGACGCCGGCGACGGAACTCTGCACATATGATTGGCGTGGCAAGTGGGTTGAAATTGAAGATCTCCGCCATCGAGGTCTTACGGCAGAGCGAACATGGTCATCATTCTGCGTGCTGATCCGAACCGAACAGCCCGGCCGGAGTTCTTGCGGAGAATAAAGGCGATTGCCGAGAAACATGGCATTCTGTTTATCTCTGACGAAGTGCAAGCGGGGATGGGGCGCACCGGAAAAATGTTCTCGATAGAACATGCCGGTGTACAGCCGGATCTGATTACGCTGGCCAAAGGACTTGCTGGCGGCTTCCCTCTTTCAGCAATCGTCGGGCGCGCGGAGGTGATGGATGCCGCTCATCCGGGTGGATTGGGTGGTACTTACGCCGGTAACCCGCTTTCAGTTGCGGCAGCTCTTGCTGTGCTCGAAGTGATAGACGAAGAGGGGCTATGCGACCGGGCAACGAGCATCGGTCGTGAAATTGCCGGACGTTTGAATGAGATCGCTTCGCGTCAGGGCATGGACCGTATCGGAGACGTGCGCGGCCTGGGTGCGATGGTTGCGTTCGAACTGGTCGCACGGGGGAATTCTAAAACTGCCGATCCCGAACTGACAGGCGCCATCGTGGCCGAGGCGGAGAAGAGAGGG
>WNFM01064264.1_pt1 | contig 13345 bp, 10 predicted proteins | sample 5400271 | NCBI WGS metagenome assembly WNFM01 (sample SAMN13153352, study PRJNA577476) | soil metagenome | isolation source: 60 cm saprolite on Douglas fir-dominated hillslope | place: USA:California | collected 2013-09-17 | reverse complement strand
ATCGGCTTGCCGTATTTGCTCTCGCCCGCCTGGAAGTACATGGTGTCGGAGAGCGCTTCGATGAAATTGCCTTGCGCATAGATGTTGAACAGGCGCGGCTCTTCGCCCCTGTCGACTTCGGGAAATTCCTGCTGCTTGCCCGAGCGGGGTGGCCATTCCATCGAGAATGTATTGCTGGTGACAGCGGAAGCATCGATATCGCCTTCCACCGCCCAGGCGTGAACCAGCTTTCCGCTGCGCTGCCTAAGCGGCGCGAGTGCAACGAACGTCCCGTCGACCGGCGATCCGGTTTCCTCGAGGAATTCCCGCTTTGCCGTTTCAAGCAGATCGGCATCCGCTTCGAACTCGCCTTTCGGAATCGACCAGGCACCCGCGTCTTTCCTGGCCCAGAACGGGCCGCCGGGGTGCACGAGAAATACTTCGAGAATTTCAGCGCGAAATCGATACAGAAGAATCCCGGCGCTGTTCTTTTTCTCCATCGGTTTGGTTCCAGGCTTCAGCCAAACTTCCCTTTGACTTCTTCGTCCCGCAACTGACCCTCGTCCAGACCGAGAACTGGAACGTTGAATCATATCCTAATGACATGCGGCTGGACGCAGCGCCACTTTCCGCGCCAAGAAGAGGTGGGGTGGCTCTCGCCACCCGTACTTTTTATTGAATCTGCTGAATGCCGGCGAGCAGCCAGCCGCTGCGGCCATCGACCGGTTTGCCGAGGTTCCAGACTTCCTCGAAATGCACGGCCTCACCCTGGTTCTCGCGCATCGATCCGGAGAAGCGCACGCTGGCGAGATAGTCGGACGGTCCGGTTTCGATGCCGAGCAGCGTCGCATCGAGGTTGACGACTTCGGTCTTGTCGACCGCGCCCTTTTCCTCGTCGAGCTGCATCCTGATCTCGGCAAACACTTCGGGCGTGGTGAACTCGCGGATGTCGGCGAGATTCTTCTCGTCCCATGCCGCCTGCATGCGCAGGTATTGCACCTTGGCTATGCGGAGGAATCCGGCGCTGTCGAAATCCGCGGGCACGCCCCAGGGTACATCCGCGTTCCCGGATACCGGGTTCGATCCCGCCAGCGGCGTACCAAGCACGCTGACTCCGCGGCTCGAATCTGCAACCTGTGGCGCCTGTGCCGCATAGGCAGGTTCCATGGGACGCAAGGGTGCGGGCGACGCCGTACTGCGGCGAAGCATGCGCCAAAGGAAGACACCCGCAAACAGCAGCAGTCCGAGCACGATCATGCTGCCCAGGCCGTCGGCGAATGCGCCACCGAGGCCGAAATGCGACAGCAGCATGCCGATGCCCAGCCCGGTGGCCACGCCGGCGAGCGGGCCCAGCCAGCGGTTGCCGGCGGGTTGGGGCGCGGGTGCGGTGGCAGGGGGCGTTGCCGACTTCGACGCATCCTGAGCAGATGCGGGTTTCGACGGCGGCGTCGCTTGCCGCTGGCTGAATGTGGACGACTGCTTGCCGAAAGACTTTCCGCCTCCCAGGCGCCCGGCATCGGCGTCGTGCGCCGCCATCGACAACGCAAAGAAGAGTGCAGTGACGAAGGTGGCCAGGATAAAGCCCGAAAACCGTGAACTGCGGGAATTTGTCATGTTTTCTTGTTACCGTTGAAAATCGTGGCGAATGAACGGGAAATGAGGGCGGCGAAGCGGTTGCGCAAGGTCTGAGCGCCGCCGGAGCAAATTAAAGATCGGGGGCCAGTTCCCGCGTGAGTTGTGCCGCCGGGATTTCCTTGCACCCCGTAGCGTTCTGACCCGACCAAAGCGGAGAAAAATCGCCCGAGCCTTGCGCCTCCGCTCTCGCGCGCAAGGGTACGATGGCCGAGGTCGCCAACGGGAAAGCAGGCGGCAGGTTGCTGACAGGGCCAAGTTCCCTCATCACTTTGTTCACGATGCCGCGAGCCGGCCGGCCGGTGAAGAGATTCGTCAGCGCCGTATGACGCGCACCTTCGCCTTTCAGCGCCTTGCGATGCACCGCGGTGATGGTGGCTTCCGGACATAACAGAAAAGCGGTGCCGATCTGCGCGCCGGCAGCGCCCAGCGCCAGCGCGGCGGCGACGCCTTGCGCATCCGCTATGCCGCCGGCGGCGATCACCGGAACTTTCACGGCACGCACGACCTGCGGCAATAGCGCAAACGTGCCGACCTGCGTGCTCAAGTCGTCCGACAGGAAGATGCCGCGATGGCCGCCTGCTTCCACGCCTTGCGCGATGACCGCATCGACGCCGTGCGCTTCGAGCCAGAGCGCTTCCCCGACAGTCGTCGCGGAGCAGAATATTTTCGAGCGCCAGGATTTCACCCGCGCCAGCAGGCTCGCGGGCGGCAGGCCGAAATGAAAACTCACCACCGCCGGCTGATGCTCCTCCAACACGTCGGCGAACTCCGCGCTAAACGGGGCCCGACCCGGCAGGGTCGGGATGCCTGCAGGGTCGATCCCGAACTGTTTGTAGTAAGGCGCAAGCGCCGCGCGCCAGGCGGATTCGCGTCCGGCATCGGCGACGGGCGCCGCGTGACAGAAGAAATTGACGTTGAACGGCTTGTTCGTCTGCGCCTTGAGCGTCTCCAGTTCCTTGCGCAAGCCCTCCGCGGTGAGCATGGCGCAAGGCAGGGAACCCAGGCCGCCCGCGTTCGAGACGGCGATCGCCATTGCGCTGGCCTGCGCACCGGCCATCGGCGCCTGGATGATCGGCAGTTCGATGCCGAGAAAGTCGGTCAGTTTCGTCATTGGCAGTCAGGATTGGAAGGATTCTTGGTCCGGCACGCCAGTTTACCCCATGCCCTGCGTCACCCCGGTTCAAGGCTAGTAACTTGCATTATAGAAGTTACTGGATTATGATCCGGCCATGCAACACAAAAGCTTCGGGAAAATGCAGTGCCCCGTCGCTCGCAGCCTCGAGCGGGTCGGCGAATGGTGGAGCATGCTGATCATCCGCGATGCCCTGCACGGGCTGACGCGCTTCGACCAGTTCGAGGAAAGCCTGGGTATCGCGCCCAATATGCTGACGCGGCGCCTTGGAGCGCTGGTCAAGGCGGGCGTCCTGGAGAAGCGCCGCTACAGCGAACGCCCGCCGCGCTATGAATACGTATTGACCGAGCGCGGCCGCGATTTCCAGCCGGTCATCGTCGCCATGCAGACCTGGGGCAACAAGCATTTCGCGCCCGAGGGTGCGAGCGTGCTGCTCGTGCATGCAAAGACCGGCGCCACGGCGGAGCCCGTGATGGTCGATCGCAAGACCGGTCGCCCGCTGACCCAACCCGAGTATGTCGTTGCACCGGGACCGGCGGCAGGCGAAGGCACCCGGCGCAAACTCGCATCGAGCGCATGGGGCCATGCGGCCAATCCCCCGCCCTCGCCGTTCGATCGGCGCAGCATCCGCAAACGCCGGGCCAACTCGTGAACGCCCCTGCCTCCGCGGCGCTGGATATCGAAGTCCAGCGCGCCACCCTCAATCCGCGCACCCGCCTGCTGCTGGAAGGCCGCATCGTGCCGACGCTGCTACGCATGGCGTGGCCGAACATCCTGGTCATGGTGGCGCAAGCGGCGACCGGCCTGATCGAGACCTGGTTCATTTCACGGCTGGGCACGGACGCGCTCGCCGGCATGGCGCTGGTATTCCCCGGCTTCATGATGATGCAGATGCTGTCTGCGGGCGCGGTCGGCGGCGGCATCTCCTCCGCCATCGCAAGAGCGCTGGGTTCGGGGCGGCGCGAGGACGCGGATGCGCTGGTGATGCACGCCATCATCGTCAATGTTTCGCTCGGGCTGCTGTTCACATTCCTGTTCATTGCTTTCGGACCGGCGCTGTATGACGCCATGGGCGGCGAAGGAGAATCGTTGAAAGCCGCGCTCGCCTATTCGGACATCGCCTTCGCGGGCGCGGTGCTGGTGTGGCTCATGAACGCGCTGGCGAGCGCGCTGCGCGGCACCGGCAACATGCTCGTGCCTTCGCTTGCGGTCTGCCTCGGCGTGATATTGCTGGTGCCGCTGTCGCCCTTGCTGATTTTCGGTTTCGGGCCGGTCCCCGCGATGGGCATCGCCGGTGGCGCGATCGCCGTGCTGCTGACCACGGCACTCACCACGGCAGGCATGGCCTGGTACCTCTGGTCCGGCCGGTCGGTCGTGCGCCCGGTGATACCGAAGCTGCTCAAGATTCTGTTCATGGACATTCTTCGCGTAGGCCTCGTCGGTTCCATCAATACGCTGATGACGACGCTCGTATTCGCGCTGGCCACGGCCCTTGTCGGCTTCGCCGGCGGACCCAATGCCGTCGCCGGCTACGGCACCGGCGCGCGCCTGGAGTATCTACTCATCCCGCTCGTCTTCGGCCTGGGCGCGCCGATGGTTGCGTTGGTCGGCACCAACATCGGCGCCGGCCAGACGGCGCGCGCGCTGCGCATTGCGCTCACCGGCGGCGCCATCGCCTTTGCGCTCACCGAAGCCATCGGACTCGTCGTGGCCATATGGCCGCACGCGTGGCTGACCCTCTTCGGCAGCGATGCACGCATGCTCGAAACGGGCGAAGCCTATCTGCGCATCGTCGGGCCCGCCTATGGATTTTTCGGCCTTGGGTTGTCGCTCTATTTCGCCTCGCAAGGTGCGGGCAAGCTCGCATGGCCGCTGATCGGAAGCCTCCTGCGCCTGGTCATAGGCATCGGCGGAGGATGGCTGGTGTTGCGGCTCACCGGCTCCCTCGTGTGGCTTTTCGCGGCACTCACGCTGGCGTTGGTCATCTATGGTGTCGTTGTCACTGGCGCCATCGCTTCGGGTGCCTGGTTCCGTAATGATCATAAGAAAAAAGCTATCACCACGGAGGACACGGAGGAAAAGCAGGGCGGAAAAAATGCTACGGGGTTGCACGGTTTCGTAGAACGCTGATGATTCGTCATAGAAAAATAGCTCGTTCGGTCAGTTGCCAAACGTCCCGCTATATAACGCCGCCGATTCGCTACTCCTCTCCGTTTTTTTCCTCCGTGTCCTCCGTGTCCTCCGTGGTGAAATGATCTTGCATGTGAGATTTCTCCCATATCGACGAACGCTAATTTTTATAGAAATTGATAAGGAGGCGCGATGGGTAAACCAGTCGCAATCGTCGTCGGCGTAGGCGCCGAGCTCGGACTCGGCGCCGCGCTGTGCCACCGTTTTGCCGAAGGCGGTCATCACGTATTCGTTGCCGGACGAAGTGCGGACAAGATCGAACAGGTCGTGCGCACCATCGTGTCCAAAGGTGGCAGCGGGGAACCCGTGTTGACGGATACGACACGGGAAGACGATGTCGTTCGCCTGTTCGATCGCGTCATGTCGCCCGGCGCCGGGCTCGACCCGCTCGACCTGGTGGCTTACAACGCAGGCAACAATCGCAAGCTGGATTTTCGCGAGCTGTCGGCCGAAATGTTCGAAGACTTCTGGCGCATCGGCTGCTTCGGCGGCTTTCTGGTGGGACGCGAAGCGGCGCGCCGGCTCGTTCCATTGGGGCGGGGCACGGTGTTGTTCACCGGCGCATCGGGCAGCCTGCGCGGCAAACCCGGGTTCGCCCACTTCGCTGCAGCCAAAGCGGGCCTGCGCATGCTGGCACAAAGCATGGCGCGCGAGTTCGGTCCCCAGGGAATCCACGTCGCGCACGTCGTGATCGACGGCGGCATCAACGGGGATCGCCTGCGCCGCAATCGTCCGGAAATCGTCGAGGAGCGCGGCGAGGACGGCCTGCTCGGTGTCGACGCCATCGCCGAGACTTACTGGCAGATTCATCGCCAGGCCCGCTCGGCGTGGGCGCAGGAGATCGACCTGCGGCCCTTCAAGGAAACTTTCTAAGGATTACTTCTCACCACGAAGACACGAAGGAACACGAAGGAACACGAAGAAGTGCAAAGAGCAGGATAGAAGAAGTTTCGGCGGTGACGAGCCGACTAGCGTGCAATATTTCAATGACGGTACATCTTGCAACGATATTCCAACCCTTTATTTCTTTGCTTTTCTTCGTGTCACTTCGTGTCCTTCGTGTCTTCGTGGTGAGATTTAGGATTCAGGCTGCAGCAGCGCCAGCTCCGGCGGCCAGCCTCTCGCGCACTTGCGCGACGAGTTCGATCGAACGCAGCCGCGCGGCCTGATCGTAGATGTGCGCCGTGATCATCAATTCATCCGGTTTCAGGGAGTCGATGAAAGGCGCGAGCCCGCTTGCGATCGCGTCCGGCGTACCCACGAATGAAACAGCGAGAGAACGTTCCACCATCGCCTTCTCGGCGGCAGACCAGTAAGCATCGATATCGTCGATCGGCGGCGGCACCTGGCCCGGCGACCCGCGCCTGAGATTGATGAAGGATTGTTGCTGCGAGGTGAACTGGTACTGCGCCTGTGCATCCGTATCGGCGGCGAGCACGTTGGCGCCGAGCATGGCGTAAGGCCGGTCCAGTTGTTTTGACGGCTCGAACCGGCTGCGATAGATTTCCAGCGCCTGCTTCATGAGGTCGGGGGCGAAGTGCGAGGCGAAGGCAAACGGCAAGCCGAGCATGGCCGCCAGCTGTGCGCTGAACAGGCTCGAGCCCAGCAGCCAGATCGGAACGTCCAGTCCCGACCCGGGTACTGCGCGGATGTGCTGCCCCGCTTGCGCTTCTGCGAAATAATTCTGCAGTTCCTGGACATCCTGCGGAAACTGCTCGGCGCTGTCTTCCATGTCACGCCGCAAGGCACGCGCCGTCAGCATGTCCGTGCCCGGCGCCCGGCCCAGACCGAGATCGATCCGGCCAGGATACAGCGAAGCCAGCGTCCCGAATTGTTCGGCAACGACCAGCGGCGAATGATTCGGCAGCATGATGCCGCCGGACCCTACGCGAATAGTTCTGGTGCCGCCGGCGACATGGCCGATGACGATCGCGGTAGCCGCGCTGGCGATACCCGGCATGTTGTGATGCTCCGCGAGCCAGTACCGCACGTAGCCCAGGCGCTCCGCATGCTGCGCAAGCTCCAGGGTATTGCGCAAGGCCACGGCCGCGCTCGCGCCTTTGGGAATCGGGGATAGATCAAGAATTGAAAACGGGATCATGGCAGCGGCCCTGGGAGGCAAAGTCGTAAGGCCGTATTGTGCGCGACATCATTTGCGCGCTGTGGCCAATCTCAAAATCAGGCGCGATGGCGCAGCAGCTTCCGCCGTAAGTGTCTTAACACAGTCATTGGGCCGAGAACTCCCCGAGCGCAAAGTGACACTCCACATTCACCGGTCACATGCCCAGCTTGTGCGCGAGGGCTTGTCGATAGATTTCTCGAGCCCGCTTCGCGACCCTCCGCTAACAGTTGATGTGTGACGCCAAGCGGCTATTCGGCGAGCAATCAGAGCCGCTAGAAGTAGCCCCGCCGCAGCAGCGGGGCGTGTTTTGAGCGTCCGGCCCGGGCGATATTCGCGCCGATTCTTCTCCACGCGATTCGCAAGAGTAAAATCTGCTGCGCTACGCTTCCCAAGACATTGCGCTGGGGCCGATACCGGGCCGGCTCCTTCCGGCGCCAATGCGTGCTAACGCGTCCCCGGTTTGCCGCCCAAGGCCGTATTCGCGTACCGCGCCAGGATCCGATGGCCGGCAACCGTCGGATGGATACCGTCCCAGAAGAGAAACTGGTCCGGCCTCGCGCAGAAAGCGTGCACCAGTGTGTCCAGTCTGATGCACGGATCCTTGACATCCGTCAATCCAAAGTCCGCGGGCGCGGCGACGACGGTTCGGACAATAGTGAATACGTCCAGGCGCACGATCTTAACTCCGGGCATTGAGTCCAGGCCCGCCAGTGCTAGTGCGAGTCCACTGTTGAACTGCGACGAAAGGAAGCTGGCCGCGCCTTGCGCCCCCGGCCCCTGAAGAAGAATCGCCGGTGCCGAACCGATGTCCGGCGCATTTGGGACGAGGAACCTGCGCGCGCCAGCGCCGTACAGGGTGAGCAGGTTGCTGTAAATTGAAGAGACCGCCTGCTGCAGGATGGATTGACTCGTCGCCCCACTGGGATCCGCCGCAAGCGCTTCCAGGGCATCGCGCAGGTCGTTGCCGCCCATCCACAACACGTAGAGCGCGCCAGCGGGTCCACGCCCGCGGAAGTCTCCCAGGAACAAGTTGACCTGCCCCGACAGATCGTAGGGGTCTGACCCCCGCGCCCGCGCTCCGCCGACCGCGTAATTGGAGAACACCCTGGGAATAACGAGCTCCGGTCCCGCGCTCGGCACTGCATGATCGAGCACCGACAGCTGCTCGATCCAGGTCGGGCCGTTGCTGAAGTGCAGCGCGCCACGGGCGTAGGGAGCATCGGGAATCAGGCTGAGGAAGGGAGGGACGGTGACGAAGGGCGGTGTTCCGAGTCTCCGCAGCACCACGAATGCATTTCCGGGATCGGACAGGCTGTCGCCAAACACCACAAATTCTTCCCGTTCGCCCGCCAATGCCAGGCGCGTCGGCGCCAGCACTATCAACGCGGCAAGCACAAAACCTACCAGCTTGTTCAGATTGCTTCGCATAGCATACCTCCCGTTAGAAACGGTGCGAAAAGGGGCACAGCGATGGCAGAAACAAACCCGCAAACGACGATGCCACGCGACCTGATCCATGTCAACGGAAGGGAAAATAGAGGGTGGATTTCTGCAGATGAGCTCCATTTGCCCTGCCCCTGCTTGCTCTGCTTCCTTTCGGCGAAACACTTGTGGGTGAAGCTGCCGCGCCAAGGCTCTTGCCTTAGAATTCGAAAAGACAGGGGAAAGGATCATCATGAGGGTCAAGAGCATCGAGACGCTGTCGTGTGACGCGGGCTGGCGCAATTACCACTTCGTCAAGCTGACCACCGATACCGGCATAGTCGGGTGGAGCGAATTCGACGAAGGCTTCGGCGCACCAGGCGTGGGAACCGTCATCGAGCGGCTGTCAACGCGCGTGGTCGGCCAGGATGTCGGTGAGCATGAGCGCATCTATGCGGAACTCTATAGCGCGACCCGGCCGGCCTCGGGCGGCATCGTCGCGCTCGCCATGGGCGCGATCGAAAACGCGCTGCTCGATGCCAAGGCCAGGGGACTCGGGGTGCCAGTCTACGAACTGCTCGGCGGCAAGGTACGCGACCGCATCCGCGTGTACTGGTCGCATTGCGCGACATGGCGGATCAATCATCCGACCTACTACAAGCCGGCGATCACGGATCTCGAAGGCGTCAAGGCGATCGGCCGTGAAGTGCGCGAAAAAGGATTCACCGCGCTGAAGACCAACATCTTCACGTACGACAAGGACAAAAAAGGCGCGCGCGGGTGGCGGCCGGGTTTCGGCGTGCCCTTCGAACCTGGCCTCAATGTCGAACGCGGCGTGCTGCGCAACCTGGTCATGCACCTCGAAGCGTTACGCGAAGGCGCCGGCCCGGATGTCGACATCCTGCTCGACCTGAATTTCAACGCCAAGACCGAAGGCTACCTCAAGATCCTGCGGGCGATCGCGGACCTCGACATCTTCTGGGTCGAGATCGATTCCTTTGTTCCGGAAACGCTGGGTTATATCCGCCGGCAAAGCCCGCATCCGATCAGCTCGTGCGAGACCTTGCTCGGCCTGCGCGAGTTCATGCCCTACTTCCGCGAGCAGGCAATGGATGTGGCCATCATCGACACGCCCTGGAACGGCGTATGGCAGTCGATGAAGATCGCGGCGGCGGCCGAAGCCCACGAGGTCAACGTCGCCCCGCATAATTTTTACGGCCACTTGTGCACGATGATGAACGCGCACTTTTCGGCGGCGGTGCCGAACCTGCGCATCATGGAGACCGACATCGACCGCATCGCCTGGGACCATGAACTGTTCGATCACGTGCCAGAGTTTGTGGACGGCCATCTCGTCATGCCGGATCGGCCCGGCTGGGGCATCGTGCCGAATGAGGACGCGATCAGGTCACATCCGCCCAAAGGACCGCAGGGGCTGCTGAGCTACGGTCGGAAGAAGGACTGAGACCGGAGGAATCGTTACGATCGTGACGAACGTAACGGTCGTGACGGCGTAACAGCGCGCGAGGAAACAGTGTGAGGCATAACCTCGTCACGCCGTCACGACCCCTCAGAATCTTCAGTACTTTTTCTCGGCCTTCTTGAGGCGCTTGGCTTCTTTCTTTTCTTTCGGTGTCTTGGACGGCGCCTTCTTGACGTTCTTCTTTGAATCCTGGCTCTTGCTCATGACATTTTCTCCCTCGTTGATGGTAATCGTTTTTGCATCGTCGATCCGACGCCCGGCCGGCGACTCACCGGCACCAGGGACCGCCGCAGGGTAAAGGGAAAATCGCTTCGACCGCCCTCCTGCAATCCCCATTAAGGGGTCGACCAGTGCATGGTAATCCAAGCAGCCATCCGCTGTGAAGTCCGCCGTCGCTCGCGGACAAGTTCGCTTTGCGCGTCCCTTTTGAAACGGCCCGGGCCGGGAAGAACGCCCCGATCGGGAACCGGCACCGGGAGTACAAAAACAGTGGAACTTCGTGCGGCAGCCGCTAGACCAACATTTTGCGAGAGCGTATGTTTAGCGGCGAAATGCCCGATACCGACTGCCATTCTTCTTTGACTTCCGAGGCCTCATGAACCGAAACGCCGAATCCCCACAACTCGCAGTACCCGTCAACAAGACCGACCACATCGTGGGCCCTGAAACGGCGAAAGTCGTCCTCGTGGAATACGGCGACTTCGAATGCCCGACCTGCGGCCAGGCCTATCCGGCGGTGAAAATGCTGCTGAAGAAATTCGAGCACCGCCTGCGCTTCGTCTTTCGGCATTTCCCGCTGACCGCGGCGCATCCCAACGCGGAGCTCGCCGCCGAGGCCGCCGAGGCGGCCGGCGCCCAGCACAAGTTCTGGCCGATGCACGACCTATTGTTCCAGAACCAGGCGCACCTGAAGCTCAAGGACTTGCATCACTACGCCGAGAAGCTGGAACTGGACCTCGTGCGCTTCGATTTCGAATTGTCGGACCAGGTTTACCGGCAGCGGGTGAACGAACACGTGGATTCCGGAAAACGCAGCGGCGTGCGCAGCATGCCGGCCTTCTTCGTCAACGGCTCGCTCGTGGATGTTTCGTTCGGACTCGATCACCTGCACGACGCGATTCACGCGCAGCTCAAAGAGTAGGGGGTTAGTTCGTCACCCGCATGTACAGCATCGGCAGTTTTTCCGGCAGGCGCCGGATGTGGTCGAGGACCATGTAGTTGCGCATGCCGAAGATGCGGGAGACGTAACGGTCGGCCTTGGGGTCGAGGCTCATGCAGTAGGTGAAGATGCCGTGGCGGCTGTTCTCCTCCACGGCTTTTTTTGCGTCGAACACCAGGTATTGCGCGTCATGCACATCGATGTCCGACGGTTCGCCGTCGGTGACGAGCAGGATCAGCTTCTTGTGCGCGCGGCGGTCTTGCAGAAAAGAACCCGCGTGGCGCAATGCCGTGCCCATGCGCGTCGACAGTTGTCCGGTCATCCCCGCAAGGCGGGCTTTGGAAAGCTCGCCGTAAGGCCGGTCGAAATCCTTGAAGCGGTAGTAACCGATATCGTGGCGGCCGTTCGATGAAAAACCGTGGATGGCAAAACTGTCGCCGATGCGCGCCATTGCGTCGGCCAGCAGCACTGTCGCCTCGCGGGCCAGGTTCAATACCGTCGTCGACTTGTCCGCGATCAGGTCGTTGGTCGACTGCGACAGGTCCAGCAGGACCAGCACCGACAGGTCGCGTTGCTGCCGGCCGAGGATGGCATGCACGCGCGGATCGGGCGCAACGCCGGTACGCAGATCGATGGTGGCGTTGATGCAGGCGTCCAGATCGAGCCGGTCGCCTTCCAGCCTTTTCTTCAGCTTGACGGGGCGCTGCACCTGCACCGCCTTGACGAGGTATTTCACGCGGTTGACCAGATCCTGGTTGCGATCGAGGATTTCTTCGATCGCGTGCGGATCGCCTTCGGGTGCCGGCTTTTCCAGCAGAGTGCACCATGACGACCGCTCGCGGCCGATCACGTAGTCCCATTCGTCGTACCGGATCGGCGGCGACAACGGCTCTTCCTTGATCGCGTCGTCCTGCTTCGAAAGGGCGGTCAGCTTGACCTGCTGCTCTTCTCCCGGCGGCGGCTCCGCTCCTTCGTTGCTCTCGTCTTCTCCCGTATTCGAATCGTCATCGGCAAGCCGCGCGCCCTGCATCACGACATCATCTTCGTCCGGCGACGGCTCGCCCAGGTCGCCGAAATCCCAGACGCCCTGATTGTCGTCGCGATAGGCGGGTTCGACCACATAGGTCTTGAAGTTGAACTGCACCCGCATCTGGCCCATGTCGTTGCCGAGCAGTCCGCCGAGCGCGCGGCTGATGGACTGTTCCTGCCAGTAATCCTCCTGTTCGAAGAACAGGCGGCGCCCCTTCGCCACCCACGGATTGTCATCCTCGTAGTCCGCGTCGATCAGCGCGCGCGACAGGCGCGCCATCAATGAACCGGATGTCACGGCGCCGCCGGCCTGGGCAACATGAAAGGCCTTCCAGAGATTGCGCAGCCCTGGAAATTCGCGCATCGCCAACTGTTCCACGCGCGCGTCCTCGACCAGCGAAACCAGTGCGACTTGCAACGGCTTGAGATTGCCAACCGGGAAACGCTGCGTGGTAAATACGATGTGGGCTGAAGCGTGCACTGCCGCCGCACGGTACAGCGCCAGCCCGGATTGCCCGCCGAAACCGCGGTAAGACTGCGGCATCCGGATTGTCCATCCATCGATGGTGGAACGCCGGCCCGCGGCTGCGCCCTTGGTATGGATGACCGGCCGCAGCTTGATGTTGCGCCCCCACAAGGCGCGCAGGTAAAGCGACAGGCGGCGTTCGACGTCGGGGAACACGGTCTGGTCGCCTTCCGCCTGCAACAACTGACGGCCTTCTTCGCTGTCCAGCGTGAAATAGCGGGCCTGCGCGTTCGGGTCGCGCATGTGCGACTGCACGCCGAGCAATGCCCAGCGCCGCAAGCCATCCAGGGTCAGTTGTTCGAGAAGGCGATCGAGGCGCTGCAGGATCGGGGCGATGCCCAGGGGCGCGAGGCCCGCCAGTTCCGCGAGAAATTCCAGATACGCGCCATAGAGCGCGGCGTCGCGCAGCCGGCGTGCTGCGATGTTGCCCGTGGAGAAAACCTGTTCCGCGGTGCGCGCGTCGGTGTGGGCGTAGACGGCGAGCGCCGCATCGAGGGCAACGAACGCCGCTTCTTCGCCGACCTCCCGCGCAACGCCGGGCGTCTCCCGCAGATAGGCCAGCACCACGCTCCAGCCCAATCCCGCAGTCGCAAGTTCGCGCGCGCCTTCGAGATAACGGGTCAGGCCTTTATCGGTGAACGAGCGACTCGCTTCGAGCCAGCTCGACT
>WNFM01003182.1_pt2 | contig 13352 bp, 18 predicted proteins | sample 5400271 | NCBI WGS metagenome assembly WNFM01 (sample SAMN13153352, study PRJNA577476) | soil metagenome | isolation source: 60 cm saprolite on Douglas fir-dominated hillslope | place: USA:California | collected 2013-09-17 | reverse complement strand
ATGTGGAAGCGCAACCCCCGCGAGGCCGCCCGCATCGCGTCATCCTTGAACGCCGCGGCCGCCGACAGCGGCGTGGCCGCGGACCTGGCTGCTGATGATCTGTGACGGCACGGTACTCGGTCGCGTTCTACGCGGACAAAGACGACCTGATCGATGGCCGCCCCCCTGCCCAGATCGCTTATACGGCCCTGAAGGAAACAGGCGGAGACGAGCACGAACGAGTACGGGAGGCCATCAAGCGACTGATCGCCGCGGCCCCATACAGCGAAGACAGCGATGAACCGGATCTGGCTGGCGGCCCGGCCAGCCGATGGGCGAGGCGGCACCTGTACCGGATCGGTGACGACAGCACAGTCCCGCCGGAAGTGGCCGCATTCACAATCTGGATCGACACGCCCCGCAGCCGCTGGTGGCTCACCTGGTCACGCGACCCTCACCGCGCCGACAGGCTCCTTATCCACTCTCTCGTCCCCGAACCCGCAAACTGAGTTCACGGGCGATCTTCAGCCGCTAACCGGCAAGTCCAATACAAAGAGTCAGCACCAACAGCAGCCACGGCACGCCAGATCGCTTAATACACGCCGATTCCTCGCGCTGCTGCGCGAGAACGCAGATCCCCTGCCGCGGATGACCGCTCTGATCGGTCACCCTCCCGGAAATGCGGCCGCCCTTTCCTGCCGCCACGCTAGCGCGCCGGCCGCCGGGTGCGCCGGCGACGACTCGCGCCAGCAGCGACCTGGCCCACTCGGCCGACGGGCTGGCCGACAGCACCGGCCCCCGCAGCGTGACGGGCGCGACCGGGACCGGGCCGGGCCCGCCGACCAGCACCGGCCGGGAGCCCGTCTGGGTCAGGGTGCCGCCGTACCACTGCGTAAGGTAACGGCCCGGGTGGCCGCGGTCGCGCGCCGCAGCGAGTAGCGACCGGGCCGCAATCCGGAGATGAGGAACTGGCCGTCCTGCCGGGTCATGCCCAGCTCGCTACCGGACGGGCCGACCGACGTGACGCAGATCCCCTCGAGAGGCGCGGCGCCGCTGGCCTGGACGACGCCGGTGATCGAGCCGCCTGCGGTGAGCCCGGAGGCTTGGGCGTGCTGACCCGCCGGCAGCGACCGCGGGACCGGCATCGCCGTCCTCGCCGGCGTGGCAGCGGTTGCCGATGCGGCCGTCAGTCCGGCGGCGAGGAGGCCGCCCGTGACGACGGCAAGTCCCCGGGAAAATAGGTTTCGTCGCACGGTGGCACCGATCCTTAATCGGACATGTCAGTAATGTCAGCAGGAGCCTGGGCCCGCGCCTTCCCCCAGGATGATCTTCAAGTACCTGTGTGCAGAAAGTTGTAAATGGGCACGCTCCAGGCGACAGGGTCGCAGAACTCGAATAGGACGGAACGGTTCGGATATGCCTGATGGTGAGTCGATCGATACCGTGGCGGTCCACGGCGGGGAGCGCTGGCCGGGGCCGGAGGGCTCGGTGGTCTTCCCGATCTACCAGAGCACGGTGTTCTCGGTGGAGCCGGGCACGGGCTACCACGACATCTCCTACATCCGGCTGAGCTCGAACCCGTCCCAGCGTTACCTGCACGACAAGCTCGCCGCGCTGGAGGGGGCGCAGGCCGCGGTGGCGACCGCCTCGGGCATGGCAGCGGTCACAACGGCCCTGCTCAGCGTCATGCAGGCCGGGGATCACCTGCTCGCGAGCGACTGCCTCTACGGCGGCACCCACGACTTCCTCACCCACCACGCCGAGGACCTGGGCTGGCGGTGCAGCTTCGTGGACGTGCACCGGCCGGAAACCTGGGCGGCTGCCCGGACGCCGCAGACCAAGGTGTTCCTCGCGGAGACGATCACCAACCCCCTGATCCGGGTCGGCCTGCTGGACGAGGTCGCCAGCTTCGCGCGCCGCGAGGGCATCCTCACGGTGATTGACAACACCTTCGCCTCCCCGGTGAACTTCCGGCCGCTGGCGGCCGGCTTCGACCTGTGCTTCCACAGCGCCACCAAGTACCTGGGCGGCCACTCCGACCTGGCGGCCGGAGCCGTGATGGGCAGCGCGGACCTGATCGACCGGGTGCGCAGGACGCTGAACCACTACGGCGGCAGCCTGGATCCGCATGCGGGCTTCCTGCTCGCCCGCGGCATCAAGACGCTCGCGCTGCGGGTCAGGGCGCAGAACGAGAACGCGATGGCGCTGGCCGGCTTCCTCGCGGGGCACCCCGAGGTCGCGGCGGTCGGCTACCCCGGGCTCGCGTCACACCCCGATCATGCGCACGCCGCGAAACTGCTCTCCGGATTCGGCGGCATGCTCAGCCTGCGGCTACGCGGGGGCGCAGCGGCCGCCGAGACCCTGCTCGGCGCGGTCCGGCTGGCATACCCGGCGGTGAGCCTCGGCGGCGTGGAGACGCTGATCACCCAGCCGGCCATGACTACCCACGCCGGGATGCAAGCGGAGGACCGCGAACGCCTCGGCATTACCGAGGACCTGATCCGGGTCAGCTGCGGCATCGAGGGCCAGCACGATCCCGCTCTTAGGCCGGACGGCACCGAAGAAAGGTGCCGCTCTTACCCGATCTTCCCGTAGGCCCAGATGACCGCGTCCCCGCCGGTGCTCTTCGCTGCCGCGCCGACCCCCACAGGAAGGCAGTGCCGGGAATGAGCGCCAGGTCGAACAGGAACGTGCTGATGGGGGCGGGCCGGTCGGGACCAACGGGTTCACGCGGCGGCGCGCTGGCTCCTAGGTACGTTGATGGAACGCGGATAACGGCGGGAGGTCCCGTGGGCCGGAGGAACGACGTCGGGGGCATGCAGGGCTTTCCTCCTCTGGATCAGGAGGTCCACGAGCCGGCCTTTCACGCCGACTGGGAAGCGCACGTCTTCGCCATCAACCAGGCCCTTATCGGCCGCGGTGTCTACAACCTCGACGAGTTCCGGGACGCGGTCGAGCGGATACCGCCCCAGGAGTACCTGGCGTCGCCGTATTACGAGCTGTGGTTCCGCGCGATCACGATGCTGCTGGCCGAGAAGGGTGTACTGACCGAGCGGGAGATGGCCGGTGACTGACCTGTTCAGGCCCGGAGACAGGGTGCGGACCAGCCGCATAGACCCTCCGCACCACACCCGCCTCCCCCGGTACGCGCGCGGCGCCACCGGGACGGTCGTCGAGCGGGAGGGCTCTTACCCGCTGCCGGACCGCCGGGCCAGACAGCTGCCCGCCGAGCCCGAGCCCGTCTACGCGGTCCGCTTTGCCGCGCGGGAGCTGTTCGGCGAGGGCGACCACACCGTAACCCTCGACCTCTGGGAGAGCTACCTCTGCCCGGCCGCCACGGAGGAGACGAAATGAGCGGAGAGCACGCCGGACCCGCCGCGACGGTGGCCGCCCGGGTCCGCCACCTCGAGGCGCTGCTGGAACAGCGCGGCCTGGTCGACTCCCGGGAGCTGGACCGCGCCCTCGAGGCGTTCCTGGCCCGTGCCTCGCCGGCCAATGGAGCGCACGTGGTCGCGCGGGCCTGGCTGGATGAGGGATTCCGCGCGCGACTCCTGGCCGACGCCAACGCCGCGCTGCCCGAGCTCGGGCTGTCGATGGGCGGCGGGCTGCAAGAGCAGCGCCTGAAGGTGGTCGAGAACACCGAAGGGCGGCACAACGTGATCGTGTGCACGCTCTGCTCGTGCTACCCGATCGCGCTGCTGGGGCCGTCGCCGACGTGGTACAAGAGCCAGGCCTACCGGTCCCGGGTCGTGCGGGACCCGCGCGCGGTCTTGCGCGAGTTCGGCTTCGCGCTGGATCCGGCGGTGCAGATCAACGTCTGGGACGCCAGCGCGGAGTCCCGCTACATGGACCCGCCGGCACCGAGGATCTGGACGAGCGGGCGCTGGCGGCGCGGGTCACCCGCAACGGCCTGATCGGCGTCGCGCCCGTCTGAACCGTTGCGGGCGCGACCGCCACTCGCTGAACCGGAACCGCAGTCAGGCGGGCCGCCGGTGCAGCAGCCAGATCGTGGCGCCGAGCGCGGCCGCGGTGAGCGCCACGAACAGGCCGGCCTCGATGAACTGGAAGGTCCAGAACCGGTCAGCGGGCTGGTAGTAGGTCACGAGCTGGTTTCCTTGCTGGGCGCCGCTGAACACCCAGTCCCCGATGTGGCCGGTGGCCGGCGGTATGGCGGAGATGCCGTTGCCGACGAAGGCGCCGCGGCACCCCGCGCAGCTCTGCCGGAGCGTGACGGGGGCCAGAAAGTGGGGGCGGAGCAGGAACTCGACCACGAGCCGGATGACCAGCCACGGGATGAACGCGACGATCATGGCCGGGATGCTGCGGCGCACTAGCAGGCCGGCCAGCACGGCGAACCCGAACGCGCACAGAATGTAGGCGGTGAGGACCAGGCCCTCGAAATCGTAGATGTTGTGCTGGAAATGGCCGGTGAGCTGGTCCATCGGGGCGCGGTACCAGGTGATCACCGCGGTCATCGCCGCACCCAGGACCACGAGCCCGCCGGTGACCAGGGCCAGCTTGACGGCCAGCCACCGGATCCGCGGGACCGTCTGGCTCCAGGCCAGCCGCCAGGTGCCGTATTCGAGTTCGCTGGCGATCAGCGGCGCGCCGATGAGGACCCCGAGCAGCCCCGGGGCGATCAGGAGCGAGGCCCAGAAGGCGATGTTGACCGCCGAGCCGAACTCGTCCGTGAAGGCCTGGACGGCGTCCGGGCAGCTGCTCCCCTGGCTGCGGGCCACGCAGGCGGCGAGGTGGTCGTGGCTGAACGCCGTGCGCATCGAAGTGCCGAGCAGGATCGCGTACACCGTGAGGGCGGCGAGCACGCCCAGGCAGGCTATGGCCTGGCTGCGGTGCTGCCGCCAGCTGACCCAGATCATCGCGTTACCTCCGTCGCCGCCGGCCCGGGCCGCGCCACAGCCAGGGAATCATCGTCTGCGGCCGCCGTCTCCGGGCGGCGCTGCAGGTAAGCCATAACGAGTTGCTCGAAGCCCACCGGGTCGGCCAGCCACTCAGGGCGCCTCATTGCCGCCAGCCGGGCCCGGTCGGCGCGGACCAGCACGGTGGAGTGCCGGTCGCTGTCGGTGCGGTGGACGGGGAGCCCGGGAAGCTCCGCGTCCGGGGTCGCGCGGGGCACGGTGAGCAGCCGGTGCGCGGCGAGCAGGTCATCGGCCGGCCCGGCTATCTGCACGCGCCCGCCGGTGAGCACGATCAGCCAGTCGCACAGCCGCTCCAGCTCGGAGACCACGTGCGAGGCGATGATGACGGTCAGGCCAGTGCCGACGACCGAGGCCATCACCTCCCGCATGAACTCCAGCCGGGCGACCGGGTCGAGGCTGGAGACCGGCTCATCGAGCACCAGCAGCGGCGCGCGCTTGGCCAGCGCCACGGTCAGCGAGACCTGGGCCCGCTGCCCGCCGGACAAGGTCTTGACCTTGCGCTTGAGCGGGATGCCGAGCGCGTCCATCCGTGCCTGCGCCAGCCCCTGATCCCAGCTGGGGTTCAGCGCCCGGCCCAGGCGGAACATGTCCGCGACGCTGAAGTCACGGTAGAGCGGATGGTCCTGGGCGACGTAGCCGACCCGCGCCAGCCTCGCCGCCACCTGCGCGCGCGAGGTCACGCCGAACACCGACACCTCCCCTTCGGTCGGCTCGATCAGCCCGATGATCATCTCGAGCAACGTGGTCTTGCCCGCGCCGTTCGGGCCGACCAGAGCGGCGATCGCGCCGGCCGGCAGCTCAAGCGTGCAGTCGCGCAGCCCCCACAGGTGGCCGTAACGCCTGCCGAGCCGCTCGGCCCGCAGTGCCGGGGCACCGCCGCCGGCGTCGTCCTGGGTCATCAGACCCTCTCCTTCCTCATGTCGTGGCGGGCCACGGCGATCAGCGCCGTTACCGCCTCGTCGCTGAGCCCGGCCTCTTCGGCGGCGCGGAGCCATTCCTCCAGCGACGCGCGCAGGTTCTCGTACGCGTCCGGCGGGCCCGCGGACACGGTGCCGGTAATGAACGTGCCCTGGCCCGGCCGGCCTCCGGCCAGGCCCTCGTGCTCCAGCTGCCGGTAGGCCTTGACGACCGTGTTCGGGTTGATCGCCAGGTCGCTGGCGACGTCCTTGACCGTCGGCAGGCGGTCACCTTCCCGCAGGTAGCCCAGCAGCAGCGACTGCCGCACCTGGTGGACGAGCTGCAGGTAGGGCGGGACGCCGGAGGAGCCGTCGAGCCGGAACCGGAACATCAGCCTTCTTCCATCATGACATTATTCTATGATGTTGGTATAACGGTAAAGGCCTCGTAGGAGACTGTCAAGCAGGCACGGCAGGCCTTGACAGCGACACTGTCGCCTGTACGCTTGTCATATGGACATAGATAAAGAGATCAGGATGGCAGATGGCCCGGCTGGCGCCACCCCGCCTGATGCGGGCGGCGGAGACGGGGACACGCCCCTGGCCAGGTCCGCGTCGCCGATCGAGTTCCGGCTGGACACTGCCTCGGGCGTGCCGACCTACCTGCAGCTGGTGCACCAGGTGGAACACGCGCTGCGGCTGGGTTACCTCAAGCCCGGCGACCAGCTGCCCAAGGTCCGGGACGCGGTCGCCTCGCTGGCGATCAACCCGAACACGGTGCTGAAGGCCTACAAGGAGCTGGAGACCAAGGGCCTGGCCGTGGGCCGGCCCGGTCAGGGCACGTTCGTCCAGGCCACGTTGAGCCAGGTCGCGCTGCCGGAACTGGCCACGCTCCGGCGGTCGCTGCTGGCCTGGCTGGGCACCGCGGACGCGGCAGGGCTGGACGAGGACGGGATCGTGGCCCTGTTCACCAGCGCGCTGCGGGATTTCTTTGAGCGCCGCGGCGCGCCGGGACGCCGCGGCACGAGTGACAGCCAGAAGGAGGGTGTCGCATGAACGTCATCGAGACCAGCGGCCTGGGCAAGCGTTACGGCAGCACGTGGGCGCTGCGCAATTTCACGGTCGCGGTCCCGGCCGGGCACGTGGCCGCTCTGGTCGGCCCCAACGGCGCCGGCAAGACCACCTTGCTGAACCTGGCGGTGGGCCTGGCCAGGCCGACCGCGGGGGCCGTGAACGTGCTCGGCGGCGAGCCGGCCGGGTCGCCGGCCGCGCTGGACGGCATCGCGTTCGTCGCCCAGGATGCGCCGCTGTACAAGAACCTGCCGGCGGCCGACATGCTGCAGCTGACCGGCAACCTCAACCGGCGCTTCGACCACGGCTACGCGCAGGAGCGGCTGGCCGAGCTGGGCATCCCGCTCAAGCGCAGGGCGGGCAAGCTGTCGGGCGGACAGCAGGCGCAGCTCGCGCTGACCCTGGCGCTGGCCCGGCGGCCGCGGCTGCTGGTGCTGGATGAGCCGCTGGCCAACCTCGACCCCCTGGCCCGGCACGACTTCATGGGCATGGTGCTGGCGGCGGCCGCCGAGGACGGCATGTCGGTGGTGCTGTCCTCGCACGTGCTGGCCGAGCTCGAGCGGGTCGCCGACTACCTGATCCTGGTGTCCGGCGGCCGGGTGCAGGTGGCCGGCGAGGTAGACGAACTGCTCGCCCGCCACCGCGTGCTGACCGGCCCGGCGGCCGAGGCCGGCCGGATTGCGCAGCGGCTGTCCGTGGTGCACGCCCGCCGCGCCGAGGCGCAGGCCCACCTGCTGGTCAGGACCGGCGGGCCGGGCGATCCGGTGCCGCCGGGCTGGGAGGCGCACCCGGTCAGCGTGGAAGAACTCGTCCTGGCCTACCTGCGCGAGCCCGGCGCCGCGGCGCTGCCCGGCCCGGCGCGCACCCAGAAGGCCGAGCCTACGGAGGTAAGCAGATGATCACCCTGAACACGCCCGCGCCAGCGCGCCGGGATACCACGCCCCCGCCGGTGCCGTGGCGCCGGCTGGCCTGGGTGAGCTGGCGGCAGTACCGCATGTCGGCGGCCGGCGCGGCAGCGTTCCTCGGCGTGCTGGCCCTGTACCTGCTGATCATGGGACTGCGGATCCGCGGCGCCTACGCCGCCGTGGCCGACTGCTCCCTGTCGGCCCCCGGGAAGCGCTGCGTAGGCGCGTTCCTGCTGTTCGACAACGATTACTTCCTTATCGCCGAGACCAGCGCGGCCGTGCTGCTGGCGGTCCCGGCGCTGGCGGGGGTGTTCGCCGGAGCGCCGATCCTGGCCCGGGAACTGGACAGCGGCACCTTCCGGTTCGCCTGGACCCAGGGCGCCGGGCGGACCCGGCCGACGCTGGCCCGCCTGGCGCTGCCGGCCCTGACGCTCACTGCCGCTGCCGCGGCGTTCAGCCAGCTGTTCGGATGGTTCTTCTACCCGTTCTTCGCCGGGCGTGAGTTCGCCCAGGCCAGCGCGTTCGCGCCCATCTATTTCACCTTGACCGGGATCGCCTTCGCCGCCTGGACCCTGACCGCGTTCGCGATCGGCGCCCTGGCCGGCGTGCTCATCCGCCGGGCCGTCCCCGCCATGGCCGCCGCCCTCGCCGCCTGGTCCGGGCTCTTGCTGGCCACCTTGCTGTTCCTGCGCCGGCACTACGAGGCCCCGCTGACCACCCGCACCGGCCAGACGAGCCCCTCCAGCTGGGTGATCAGCAACTGGTGGACCGGGCCGAACGGCCATCGCGTCACTAGCGAGAACCAGATCATCGCGATCCTCAACGGCGGCCCCCACCCCGGCTACACCCAGTGGACGATCTACCAGCCCGCGACCCGGTACTGGCACTTCCAGCTCATCGAGGGCGGCTGGCTGCTCGCGCTCTCCCTGCTCCTGATCGCCGCCACCATCTGGATGGTCCGCCGCCGCGCGGCCTGAGCCAGCCGGCCCTGCCGAATTGGCCGCACAGCCGCTAGCTGCCATCAGCGCTCCGGTCGGCGAGCAAGGTGAGGATACGGTCGGTGACTATGGCCGCCACCTCATCAGACGTGCTGGCGGTCGTATCGATGTCGCAGACCGGCCAGCCGAGAGCGACCAGCCGGACGGCGGTGTCGCGGTAGAGGCTGGATTCAATGGCTGGACCCTCGGCCAGGCGCTCGAAGCGGCTGTGAGCGCCGCGGCCACCCAGCCGACTGGCGAGGATCTCCGGGTCGGCGTTCAGGATGACGGCCAGATCGGGGACCACGACGGGGGCATTGAGCTGCCAGATGGTGTCCCAGTCCAGGCCGTCCATGCGCTGCAGGACAAGGCTGGCCGGCAGGTACCGGTCGCTGAGGACGATGGCACCCGACTCCAGGCGGGGGCGTATCTCCGCGGCGAGGTGATGATGCCGGTCGCCGGCGATGAGGCAGGCCAGCGCGATCCCGTGGTAAGTGTCGGTGCTGGCCCGGATCAGCTGGCCTAACGGGGTGGGAGATGGCTCAGCCGTCCGGTGGACCTGCAACCCGTGAGCGGCGAGCTCGTCGCGGACAAGCGCCGCGGTGGTGGTCTTGCCGGTTCCGCCCGGTCCGTCGAGGCTGACGAAGAGCCCGCGAGCCATCACCCGGGCGCCAGCGGCAGCAGCGCCACCGATCGGTCGATCTTCACAGCGCTCCTCTCGGGTCGGAAGCGGGGCTCAGGGCTGGCTGGCGTGGTCGCGGAGCCAGTCCACGGCCACCTCGGAAGAGTTGAGGACCGACACGTCGCACCGGTGTTCGGCGTGCCGTGATGCCAGAAAACCGCGAGGCGGGCCTCGGCATCATCGGTGCCGGTGTCGTAGAAATGCAGGATGCGGCCGTCGCTCAGCTCAAGATCAGTTTCCTGCACCACCCGCTGAGCCTAACGCGCCCGCGCGGCCGGGGCACCCGAGCACGTCGATGGGCGGGTCACCCGCGGCCCAGCGTGGCGAGGCCTCGCAGGTCGACGCAGTTCATGTCCCTGACCTTGACAAAGACCATCAGCACGTATCCGCAGTTGCGACAGCGGACCACGGTGCCCGGAGCGCGCAGGTAGACGACGCACTCCGCCACCGGCCCGGCGGCGCCGCAGGTCCCGCACATGCCCGTGGCGTTGGTCATCTCGGTGCCGAAGACCTCCTGCAGCAGGCCTCCGATCGCATTGCCGTCAAGTGCCTCCATCGGGCCCTCCAGGTCCCCCTGTCGCGCCGAAGCGCTCGGTCTTCACGCGGCGCGCCGGATAGCCGAGCCCGACCAGTCCTTCGGCGACGGTCTCGACGAAGCTGGTGGGGCCGCAGACGAAGGCGATCGGATCCTGGCTGGCGGGCCAGGTGGCCTCGGCGAGCAGCGCGGCATCGACCCGGCCGGCGTGGCCGGACCAGCCGGGCGGCTGCTGCCGGGTCAGCGTGTAGATCACTTCCACGCCGCCGTCGCAGCGATCAAGCTCGCCGCGGTAGATCACATCCGGCAGCGACCGGGACGAGTACACCAGCCTGGTGGGCACCATGCTGCCACTGTGCTCGCGCTGCCGCAGGATCGACCGGAGCGGGGCGATTCCCGACCCGCCGGCGAGCAGCATGAGCGGGCCGCGGTCGTGATCGGCGTCCCAGACGAAGTACCCGCCGATCGGGCCGCGCAGCTCCAGTTCGTCACCGACCTGCAGCTCCCCGGTGAGGTACGGCGAGACCTCGCCGTCGTCCAGCCGCTCCACCGTGATCGCGACCGGCTCGCCGGGGGCCGAGGCGATCGAGTATGACCGCTCGGCGCTGTAGCCGTCCTCGGCGGTCAGCCGCACATCCAGATGCTGCCCGGCGCGGTGGCCGGCCCAGTCCGGTACCTGCAGCACGATCGTCCGGACCGAGGGCGTCTCGTCGATCAACTGGCTAACCGTGGCGACCTGCCAGGTCAGTCGCCCGCGTACCGCTGTTCCTTCCATGGGTCTCCGTACATGTGGTAGCCGTAGGTCTCCCAGAAGCCTGGCTCGTCATCGTCGCGTAGCTCGAGGCCGCGTACCCACTTCGCGCTCTTCCAGAAATACAGGTGCGGCACCAGCAGCCGCGCCGGGCCGCCGTGCTCGGGCTCCAGCGGCTTGCCGTCGTAGCCGAACGCCAGCCAGGCCTGGCCGCCGGTGACGTCCGCCAGTGGCAGGTTCGTCGTATAGCCGCCGTCGCTGAACGCCATAACGTACTCGGCGTCGTGCTCGACCTGCGCCAGCAGCGTGTCCAGCGACACCGCCTGCCACTCGGTGTCGAGCTTCGACCAGCGGGTGACGCAGTGGATGTCAGCGGTGACGGTCTCGGCCGACAGCCCGCGCATCTCGGTCCAGCTCCAGGACTTGCTAGGGCCGCCCTCCTGGGTGATCGAGAACGTCCACTTCTCCAGCGGGGTGTGCGGCGTCGGGCCCGCCGACAGCACCGGGAAGTCACTGGTCACGTACTGGCCCGGCGGCACGCGGCCCTCAGCGCCCGCCGGGGTGCGGCGGCGGCCGTGGAATCCGCGCGAGATTGGGCTCATCGAGTCATCTCCTCTCCGTGATCGGCGGGAAGCTCTCCCCCGTCATGCCCAGGTTCCAGGGTGTCAGACCCAGCGCCGCGCGTATATGTCACAGCCGGCCGTGGCTAGAAGGTCGACACGGGCCGCGGGTACCTGCTCGCCGGCGCCGGGGCTGAGCCCCGCACGCGGGCCTAGCCAAGACAGACCGACGGCTCCGTCGACTGCCGCCGCGTTATCGCGGCGCGGCCCAGCGAATGGTGAACCGGTCCAGCGTGTAGCCGAACGCATTGACCGTGGGCTGAACAAAGTTGTCTCGGATGGTCTGCACTGCCTGCGCCTCAGCGGTCGCGATCAGCTGACCCGTAATCTGCGGAGCGTGCCGGGACTTGTCGAAGGCAATGCTCTGGGCCTGCGCATACAGCACGGAATCCGGGAACTGAGGCCGCAGCACCACACCGCAGCCGAAGCCCGGGTACGTCCAGCTGTGCTGCGTGTCTATCGGCTTGGACGGGAGGTTGTCGATCGTGACGTCGTGGGCCGACTGCGGGAGCTGCGGCAGCGGCAGAACCATCGTGACCGCCACCTGACCAGGCGTGCCCGTGGCCGGGCGGCTGAGAACCTGCAGCCGGTAGTGCCCGGAGGCGCGCGTCCACCAGGCCGGGCCCGGATTGAGATCGACTGTGGCTGAGGCGTGGCCCACCGCGTAGAACGTACTGGCATACCAGCACGGCCAGGGACCTATGCTCTTGGAAACCTTGTGGGTGAAGAAGAAAGTGAAGTTGGCCTGGCCTAGGGCTGGCTTCGAGATTCCCTCAATCTTCTGCAGCACCCACGGGCCCAGGTCGGTATTGGTAGTGGTGCCCGCGCTGATCGTCTGCCAGGGCCAGGCGAGCTTGACATGCGGCAGATGAACGTTGATACCCACCAGGTGCAGCGCTCCCGAGAGCGCCATCAGCGTTACCGCGGCAACCGCACGCCGGAGTATCAGCCCCGCCACGACGACGACAGCTGTCATCTTGGCCCAGCGCGGGATGCGGCGGCGGCGCGGGCCAGGATCACCTGCCCACCTTCCCGGGCGCTGTGGGTGGCCGCCCCCGGCCCTGTCCGGATGGCGGGGAGGTAGCGGCCCTGGCTCACGTGGCCAGGCTTCGGCGTTGGGCGGCCACTCAGGATCGGTGTCCAGGGGACCAGGCTCAGTGGCCGCGTATGCGCCGCCGGCGCCGTACCAGGCTGCTTCCCTCGGCCCCCGCCTGTCCGCGGTGAGCATGCCCAGCAGAAAGAGCAGGAAACGAACCACGTGGTCAGCCTTCTTTCTATTTTGGCACCAATGCCTAGGCGATGGCCGGGTAATTGAGGCCCAGCATGACCGGCACGGCCCCGAAGGGCCTGTGGAATCGAGCTCCCGGCTTGTCCGGTGCATTCAGATCATCTATGTTGGGCCAGCGCATGTTAATATGCTGCTCGGTCAGGCCGGCCACGGAATAGGGGAATTCCATGGCGGATGTGCGGTGCAGCTTGAGCAGCCCGCCCCAGCGGAACGCGGCGAAGACATTGGCGAGATCGCTAACGGAGAGATGGGCCTGGGCCGTCACGTCGATCCCGTAAACGGCTCCGGCGAGGTCAATCAGGTCGTCGGCGACCTGTGCTAGCGCCTCAGACTTCGTGTGATAGATCGTGCCGTCGGGATTGAGGCTGCCTAGCTTCTCGCCCTGGACCGGCGAACGGCGAGGCCGGGCCTCGCACTGCATCCAGTCGCATGCCGCAAGAATCTCCCAGGGGATGCCGCTGTAGCTGGCCACGTCCCGGTAGAGAGGTTCCGCTTGCCGGATCGGCCCCCTGGCCGTCGCGAGGAAGGCGTTCCGGACGGGCAGCGGAAGATGGTGGCGGCGACCGCGGCTCGCGGGGGTGCGGGCAACGCGGGATGCCACGTTCCACGCCGGGCGGCTGACTGGCGTGGACACCCGCATCGCCGATACGAGCTGCGCCTGCTGCACCGCCGTCGACCGGGGACGAGGTGGAGCCGACGGCCTGCCTGGCG
>WNFM01355126.1_pt1 | contig 13353 bp, 9 predicted proteins | sample 5400271 | NCBI WGS metagenome assembly WNFM01 (sample SAMN13153352, study PRJNA577476) | soil metagenome | isolation source: 60 cm saprolite on Douglas fir-dominated hillslope | place: USA:California | collected 2013-09-17 | reverse complement strand
GGACCTGGTGCTGCCGGCGATCGCCGAAGAGTGGGGCTTCGGAGGCGTTGTAACCATCTGCCTGCTGTTCGCGCTGCTGGCTCATCGCGCGTTTCGCATTGCCATGGACGCTCCCGACGAGTACGCCATGTTTGTCGGCCTGGGCCTGGGGACGCTGATCGCTCTCGAGATGCTGGTGATTTCCGCGGGCGTGCTGGGCGCGATCCCGCTCTCGGGCGTGGTCTCTCCGTTTCTCAGCTCGGGGAATACCGCCATGCTGGCGAACTTCCTGATCTTTGCCATCTTGCTCGGCGTGTCCAATCAGCCGGAGGTGCGCAATGAGCATCTCAAGCTTCCGTTTCGAATCCCTGTCCGCATCGTGGGGATCACTCTCGGCGCCTGCGCACTGACACTTGTTGCCAAGGCGGCCTACTATGAGGTGCTGCACGACCAGGAGTTTCTGATCCACGACACGCGCGTGATCGCCGAAGATGGCGTCAAGAGGCCGCAGTACAATCCGCGGCTCAACTCGCTGGCGAGGGCAATCCCCCGCGGCGGAATTTATGACCGCAACGGCGTTCTGATCGCCACCAGCTCCTGGAGCGAGCTCGAAAAGCGTAACGCTGCGTATGAAGCGCTGGGCGTATCGGTCGATCAGGCTTGTTCCAGGCTGGATCGCCGCCACTATCCATTCGGCGCCGCGACGGCGCACCTGCTGGGAGACTTGCGCACCGGCGACAAATTTCATGCCACCAACGCGTCGCTCATCGAGCACGACCTGAACACGCGGCTGCAAGGGTACAGCGGTTATCGCGATCTCGCTCCGCTGGCGCGCTACCGTCATCAACGCGCGAATCCGCTGATGCGGGCACTGTTGAAGCGGGAGCGTGACGTGCGCACGGCCATCGATATCCGCCTCCAACTGGAAGTGGCGCGCATTTTGAAGACGAAGCTCGAGCCGGCCGGCAAGAACGGCGCCGCCGTCGTGATGGACGCCGCCACCGGAGACGTGCTGGCACTGGTCAGTTGGCCCGCTCCTTCGGGGCTGGATCGCGCACGCTACGGCCAATATCCGCCGGGATCCACGTTTAAGCTGGTGACGGCCATGGCTGCGCTTCGCCTGGATCCCAAGCTGGCTACACAATCCTATGCCTGCCACCGGCTGAGCGACGCGAGAACGGGAACCGTGATCCCGGGCTGGCGGCGTCCGATTCGCGACGACATCGGAGACAGCGCTCACGGAACTCTCACGATGGCCCGAGCCATCACGGTGTCCTGCAACGCCTGGTTCGCGCAGCTCGGAGTCTATAAGGTCGGCGCCGAAGCGCTGCACGACACGGCCGATCTGCTCGGCATTCCCGCCGGCGAGATTCCAGCGATCAAGAAGATGATGCCGTTTGCGGCCTACGGACAGGGGCCTGTCCTGGTGACGCCTTTCAAGATGGCCAGGGTGGCGGCGACCATTGCCGCCGGAGGCGCGATGCCCGAGGGCCGCTGGGTCCTCGATGAGAATAACACGCGGCAAGAACCGCCCCGCTCCATCGTGCCGGCGGACTCGGCGGCGTTTCTGGCTGCGGCTATGCGCTCGGTAGTAACTAGCGGAACGGCGCGCCGCACAATGGCGGGCCTCGATCTCACGGTTGCCGGCAAAACCGGCACCGCGCAGGTTGAAGAAGGCCTTCCGCATTCCTGGTTCGCCGGCTTCGCTCCCTACGACGGCGGCGCGGCCGGGCGCATCGCCTTCGCGGTGGTGGTGGAGCATGGCGGATACGGATCGCAGTTCGCGGCGCCGCTGGCGCGCCAGATCATCGAGAGCGCGTGGAAGCTCGGCATCATCGAGAGGAGATGACTCGCATGGAAATCTCAAACGTGATCGAGAAATTGGGCAGGGCGATTTTCGAGACGCCCTTCGGAGGAAGTCGGATCTCGAAGGACGCGCCGGAGCTGGCGGAAATTCGCCTCGCGGTCCTGGACGCTGTAAAGAGCAAGAGTCATCGCGCCGGCGGAAAGAGCGTCTTCCCCTACAACCTGATTCGGATTCATCTTCGCGGCGTGCCGGAGGAACAGTCGCCTGTCTTCCAGGGAGAGTTCCTGTCAAAGTATTTCTCCGAAGAGATCAAGAGCGGTTTGACGCGAGCCAGTTACCGCTTCCCGGAAGATTGCGAGGTGGAGATTCACAGCACTCCCAAACTGCCCGAGCGGGGCGAGGAATGGCTGTGGGTGGAAACCGCGATCCAGGAAGCGCGCGCCCAGGGCGTACAAGCGCGCAAAGCTGCGCGGCTGGTCGTGCTGCAAGGCGCCGCCAACCAGGCCGAGATCGGCGTGACCAAGGCTCGCACCAACGTTGGGCGCACCATGGACGTGTATCGCGTGGATGGCCCTTCCCGGCGCAACGATCTTGCTTTCACCGAAGACAACGAAATCAACCGCACGGTATCGCGCGAGCACGCGCACATACTGTTCTCGAAGAAAACCGGTGAGTACCGGTTGTTCAACGACCGCTGGCGCAAACCAGGAAACAAGTCCGATAGCGGCTGCGGCGTGTGGATCATCCGCGACGGCATCAGCCAGGCGGTGCACCACAACACGCGTGGGACTGTTACGGTGAGGGCCAGCTCGATCTCCTGGCGCGTGCGCTCCGCATCCCATCCAAGCGCCGCTCCCATCTCTGCGGCGTAAGGCGCCAATGTCTCGGCTGTCCAGCGCGCCTCATGTCCCCAATATGTGGATACAAACAGCAGGTCGGGAAGACGCCGGGCCATCTCGTGTTGTACGGCGTAGATGATCCGCGCCCGATCGAGGCGCGACAGCCCGGCGCTTTCCTGCTCGGGAAGACAACCTAGCAGCTCGCCCGTTGCGACACCGTACAGACCGATCATGCGGGCGACGTCCGATCCGCGCAGGCCGTGCTCTGCTCCGAGCTTGGGCGCCTCGGCCAACAATTCGGCGATGCGCTCGCGGCTATTGCCGCCCACCGGCGTCCGAGCCGTTTCGTGGATGCGGGCGAGGCGCGGATCAATTTCCTTGGCGATCCGGTCCGCTGCTTCCTCGCTCATGGCGCGATAGGTCGTGTACTTTCCGCCCGACACGTGCAGCACGCCGTCGCGCGAGGTCCAGATGCGATGCGCCCGGCTCGTCTTGGTCGGCGACGATGCATCGTCCTGAACCAGGGGCCGCAGCGAGCTGAAGGCCGCAATCGGTTGACGGTCGCGAAAGCGCGGATAGAGCCGTTTGAGAATTCCCATCAGATAGCCGATCTCGTCGGCTGTAATGCGCACGCGATCCGGGCCGGCAAAGTGGTCTACCTCTGTGGTGCCGACGAGAGAGAGATTGCCCCGCTCGCCCCACGGAATCACGAACACGATCCGTCCGGACGGCTCGAAGTAGGCGATCGCGTTGTCGCTCTGGTTCAAGCGCGGGACCACGATGTGCGAGCCGCGCACGAGGCGCAACGTTTCGGGTTCCGCCCAGGGGCCGGTGGCGTCGACCAGCTTCATCGCCCGGACTTCGAAGGCGCCGCCTGACAGCTCGTCGTGTATGGTCACCCGGCCCCGCCCCGTGCGCTCGGCGCGAGTGTAGTTGCTCACCATGGCGCCGTTGCGCGCCGCCTCGAAGATGTTTTCGAGCACGAACCTGGCTGAGTTGATCCGGGCGTCGAAGAAGACCGCGCCGCCGGTAAGATCGGTGGCGTCAAGTCCGGGCTCGATCGCGGCCACGTCTGCTCGGCTCAGGGAACGATGCCGGCCCAGCGTCCGGAACCTTGCCAACGCATCATAAATCCAAAGACCTGCTCCGTAATACAGCCGTTCGGAACGGCTATACATCGGGATGAGAAAGGGCTGTGGATGCGCCAGGTGCGGCGCGATTTCGAGCACCGTGGCTCGCTCGCGCAGCGCTTCGGAGACCAGGCCGAGCTCGAGTCCCTTCAGGTAACGCAGTCCGCCGTGGATTAGTTGGGAATTTTTGCCGCTGGTTCCCGAGGCGAAGTGGCGCTGTTCCAGCAGGCCGATGCGCAGGTTGGATCCGCCACGCCGGTTGCGCAGCGCCAAGTCCCGAGCGATCCCGGCGCCGTTGATTCCGCCGCCGATGATCAGGACATCCAGCGGCGCCTCCCGCAGGCGCGCCAGATTCTTTTCCCGGGAGTCGAGGTCAAGCAGCATTTCTGATAGCCACTAGCCAGACAAGGGCGCTCAGGGCGGCCATCAGGCGTTGCTCCATACTTCCCTTATACGTTAGATGAATTTGGGCCATCGGCGACGCGTTGGCGTGCAGCACCAGATATCCCAGCTTGTCGCGCTCGACCTGGATGGGCCGGCCATCCTGCTCGGCGTGCCAGTCCGGATCGTAATTCACTTGCACCGACACCCATTCGCCTTCGGCGATCGGGCCTTGTATATCCAGGCGGCTCGATCCGCGCCAGGATGCCGTCAGCTTTGGACGGGACGCGTCGTCGATGGCCAGCGAATAGGGATCGGTGGGTGGAAGCAGGACCATCGGATGCCAGGTGGACAGGTCATTGGGTCTCACTACATGCGCCAGTGAGGTGAACGGGACCCGGTAGATGGTGTCGTCCTCCTCCCGCCACACAACCTCGAGTAACCCATCGAATTTGCGCGGGTTCTTGAAATCGCGATACGGCTCGCGAGATTTCGGGCCGTGCACGACCACGTACTCGGCGCCCAGATTCCGGAGCTCTCGAACCGCGTCCTGGCCTTCGCTCTCGGCGGTGCTGTTCACGCCGGTGCGGATCTGGTAGCTGAGATTGAGAGGCATGCGAGTCGTCAAACCGGATTCGAATCCGCCATCCACCTGGTGAATTTCGTACCACGAATTCAGCCGGAAGCGAAGACCGCCGGAGGCGAACACGCGGCCACGGGGTTGCAGCGAGGCCAGCCGTTCGGCTACGCGGCGCTCGATTGTGCTGTCCACCGGCAAGGGCCGGCGGTTGGCGAAACCCTGCGTGCAATATGTCCTAAGTTGTCCCCAACCGGATAGGAAGATCGCGAGCATCGCATAGAAGGCGAAAAAACGCAGTGGGGTTATGGGAGTGCTGAGTGTCCGTCGAAAAACTTCGAAGACGAGTAGCAACAGGAACAGCTCCATTTCCAAGGCGTAGCGACGGGATTCCGGAATAGTATCGACGCCGGTCGAGTAGAACCAGAGCACGACCCAGGCGAATCCGAAAGACGAAAGCGTAACGAACCACAGGTAGTATTGGCCTGGAGCGACGCGCGCCAGCAGAAGGCGCAGAATCACGATGAGCAATGGCAACGCCGCCAGCAGCAGCGCCTGCTGCCGGAGAAAGTGATAGTTGAACGCGTCCTTCGGCCAATTGAAAGCGACTGCTCCGATAAAGCTCGGCGTCAACCAGAAGGCGGACAGCCCATATCCCAGGGCTGCGGCGCCGAAAACTCTGGCTGCCCGGAAGCCCGTTTGGTGGAAGGAACCCCACAGCGTGACGAGCAGCATCAGGCAACAGAATGCCAGCGCCAGTGCGGCGACCCAGTTGGTGAGAGCGACCGCGGCCAGCAGCAGCGCCGCCGCGAATTGGCTCGCGCCCAGAGCGGCTCGCCAAACAGCTACCAGCGCCAGGGGGATCAGATTCAGCCCGAGGTTGTGAGGTCCCTCGCCATATTTCACCAGCGCCTGCAGGCGCCAGGGCAGATAGGCTGTTCCCCGATCGTGGTCGATGGCGTTGACGAAGTGATAGAGCGGCGAGTAGAACGTGTAGGCCAGTGCGACAACCAGCGCCCATCCGCGGCTGCGTGTGAAATACAGTGCGAAGAAGAACAACGTGACCGGTCCCAGGCAGGCGAACAACGCGGCCAGGATGCGGTAGGCGTAATCGGGCGGGATGACGGATACCAGGCTGCTCATGGCCGCGGCGAGGTAGGGCAGGACCGGAAGATAGGTGAATTGTGCAGGGAGTCCGCAGTATTGGGTCGGATTCCATCCCCACGGGTTGGGGTACTGCGAGAAAAAGCGGGCCATGGCGGCGTATCCGCCTTCGATCGAATCCCGGTACGGCATCTCGCCCGGTTGGAATAGGGAGATGTTGAGCGCCATGTTGAGCGCGAGCAGTCCGGCTGCGATCGCAAAGGGTTTCATAAGACCACAAGCGCAATCACGATCAGCGCGGTCAGCATACTGACAATCTGGCCGACCCGGTTCTCGAAGGGTGTGTCGAACCGTAGGCCGATATCGTGACGGCCCGGCGGCGTCTCGATCAGCATCTGTCCTAGCGGATCTTTGCGTATGGCGAGCGCCGCGCCGCCAGATTTGGCGCGCCACTCCGGGTCGTAGGCGACTTGAACTACCAGCGACTGGCCTGGCGCTACATCGGCGACGATGCGCATGGCGTTTACGTCCTCCCAAGTCGCGACCGCGCGCGAGTCCGGGCCGTGTTCCAGGGCATCTGCGTAGGCGCGCAGCGTCACCGGATCCCATGCGACCCCGATGGCGGGCAGAGAACTGACCCGCGACGTCTCGACCACGCGGGCTAAGTCCGGAAAGCGGCGCGGCACGCGGTAGATCACGTTGCCTTCGTGATCGTCCAGCAGCACGGGCAAGACCGAAGCGAATTTTGTCGGAACTACGAAATCGTGATACTGCTCTTTGGAGCTCTTGTCGTGCACCAGAATCGCATCCACGCCGTAGCTCTGCATCCAGTGTGTGGACGACACGGTTTCGGCGTCTACGGTGGTCTGCGAATAAGCAAGCCCGGCCGTCTGGTTGAGGATGCCTTGTTCGGAGCCGCCGCCAAGCTGAGGGAGGTCGCGCCACGCATCGTACCAGAAGCGCACCGATCCGGTCGCCAGAGCGCGGGCTCCGCGGAGATTCGACCACATCCATTCAGTCAGTTTGAACTCCACGCGGTCGCGATAATTCGGATCGATGTCCATGATGAGCCATGGATGTCTCAGGTATCCGAGGGCGGGGGCGAGCGAGACCAGCAGGATGAACACGGCCGCGGCCCGCCACTCGATTGCGTCGTGATTCCTCAATCGCCGCAGCCCTTCGGCGACCAGCAGAATAAGCGCCAGATCCAGCTCCGGAACCAGCCGCAGTGGCTCGGCCGCGACGGGAAAGCCGATGAAATAATTCCCGAGCACGTTGACTATAAAGAAGAGCGCGAAGCCAGCCACGAATACCGGGTAAAAGCGCTCGGGTCTGCCGCCCGCCCATGTCGCCGTCAGGTAAAGGTAGACAGCCGATACGGCCAGCGCTACCCAGATAGACCACTGATTCCCCGGGATGGAGACCAGCCGCAAGTTTTCCGTGGTGACCCGCACGTACGACGGCGCCAGCCAAAATGCGGTGAGCCCGTACGACAGGGCTGTAATCGCGGCCGCGCGCATCCAGATTCTCCGGTCCGGCTGGGTGATCCACAGACTCCACAAGAGAATGGGAAAGCAGATCGCCAGCGCCGTCGCGCCGTAGAAGTTATTCGAGACAACCAGCGCGCAGCAGATCGCTGCCGCGGCCATCGCCCGCGGGCGCCATTCGCGGAGCGCCCAAAACGCCGCTGTGAGCGCGATGGGAAGCAGCGCGAGCGATGTGATGTGCGGGCCCTCGCCATAGCGTACCAGGACGGTAAGGCGCAGCGGAAAAATAGGGACGGAATCGGCGCGCCAGGCCACCAGGAACAAATAGGATGGCGAAATCACCGCCGCGGCCATAGCCGCCAGCCAGGCCATCCCTCGCGAGCCGCTCAGCGTGCGCACCAAAAGGTACACTCCCGCTATGCCGATGCAGTAGAAGAAAGCGGTATAGAGATGATAGGCGCGCGCTTCGGTCATCGGATAGAATTTGGCGAGCGCCGCCGTGCCGTATCGCAGCGCGGGCGGATAGATGTAATCGAAACGCGTGCCGCCATACCAGAGGGGCTGCCACAGCGGGTGCGGCCAGTGCTCTTTGAGGAAACGCGCGTCGGCGATGAAGGTGCTTTCGATGGACGCCCATTTGTCGAGGTACTTGGCCTTGAATAGCGGCCAAATCAGCATCGCCGTCAGCAGGAAAATGAAGAGGAAATCGCGGCGGATCCCCGCGCTGACGCTTGGGGCTGGTCCGGACCTCATCCGCCGCTGTACCGGCGCTCCAGACTTTGGAACTGCCGCTGGCGGCGGAGTCCGGAGCGGTGCGTCAGGTACTTCGCCAGGACCCACAGGATCGACAGGCCGTACCGCACGCTCTGTCCGAACGAGGCTGAGGAGGCCTGAGCAAAGTAGCGGGTGGGCACGGGCACCTCGGCGATGCGCATCTTGATCTCGACGATCTGGGCCATGATCTCCTGGTCGAAGATGAACGCGTCGGAATTCATCTGCAGGTTCACCTGCTCCAGAACTTCCCTGCGGAAGGCGCGGTACCCGGTATGGTATTCGGCCAGATTCAGACCAAAGGCTTTGTTCTCGAGCAGCGTCAGGAAACGGTTGGAATAATACTTCCACCAGGGCATGCCCTGCGCGAGCGCATTGGCTCCCAGCAGACGGGAGCCAAGCACCACGTCCGCCTGGTCCTCCTGAATGGGACGGATGATTTGCGGAAGGAGAGTCGGGTCGTATTGATAGTCGGGATGGACCATCACGACGATGTCGGCGCCGGCCTTCAGCGCTTCCCGGTAGCAGGTTTTCTGATTGGCGCCGTAGCCGTAATTCTTGTCGTGGACGANNGCCGTCGTCGACGAGAATGACGAGGTCGACGACGTCGCGCGGCAGGTCGGCATAGGTCATGTGGAGCGTCTTGGCCGCATTGTAAGCGGGCATGACCACGACTACTTTCGATTTCCCCTGCATTAGAGGCGCCTCCGTCGAGCGGTTAGTACGAATTGATAGGCGAACAGAGTCGGCCGCACGCGCGCCGCCGTGAACGCGAGCCACTCCAGCGCACGGACGGGGGCCGTTCCATCCCAGCTTGGCAGCGCCAGGCCCACGGGGATGCCCGTGACCTTTTTTTCATCGATGTGAAATCCGGCGGACTCGAACAGGTTTCGCCATCCCTTCCACATGTAGAAACGCAGATGCGTGCGGTCGAAGAGGCCCTTGTCATCTTGCGGAAAGCGGCCGGCTAGCACGGTGAGGCGGAAATAAAGATTGCCGCTGTTGGGTACGGATGCGATGAGCTGCCCGTCCGGGTCCAGAATGGCGCCGATTTGTGACAGCATGGTGGCGGGGTCGCGCAGGTGCTCGATGATATCGCCGCAGATCACGTAGTCAAACTTTCCGGGGAGCGGCGGAAGTCCGCGATCGAGGTCCGCCTCCAGCAGTGTGACATTTTCGGGAAAGCTGTCGCCATGCCCGCCGGGACGCTCGATGCCGACGACTTCATATCCGCGTCCGGCCAGGATTTCGGCGAGATAGCCGGCGGCGCATCCGATATCGAGGACTCGTTTGCCTCGGCCTTCGGGAGGGAGCGCGTCTACAAGGAGTGTATGGCTGCTGTACCGGCTGGACTTGTAGGTGTAGCCGGCGCGAGCGACCGCGGAAAGAGCCATCGTCGCGATTATGCGGGATTTGGGGTGTGGTCCGCAAATGCGCGGGCGCCTATGGCTTTTGGCAAAACTACTGTCGCGACCAGAAATAGCGGAGCTGGACTCGGCGACGCCGGCCAATCCTGAAGAAACTGTCAGAAAAACTTCAGAAAAGCTTCAGTCGCGGGATGATGTGCGAACTTGTATAAAAGAGGAAGAGCCGTGCGCATCCTGGTCGGGGAAGACGAAACGAAGGTGGCCAAGGGTTGAAGAGCAAAGAGTGGAAAGTCTAACTAAAGGTAGTCCATGGAACTTGACAGTATTCTGCAGGAAATCAGGCTCTCCTCTATATGGAGAGATGTCGATGAAGGGACACGGACATATACGCCTTCGCCGCGAAGTCTGAGACGGCGGCCCAATATCAGCCTCGCAGCGGAAAACCGTCTTTCGAACTCCTCGCTGTCTTCGCTCCCAGATCCGAAGTCTCGATTTTTGACGCTGACCCACAGAGGCATCTTCTGGAGTTCTATGTTCAGTCTGAGGCTGTGCGCTTTCTGATTCAACCAGAGACCTGGGCAACGCTGGAAATCGACCACTTGGATGAAATCCACGGTCTCGGACGTGCTGAGCCGATCCGGGTTGTGCCGACAGCCTCGACCCGAACGGTGCTCACGACAGAGGTGACAGAAATCACAGGGAACGTTCCTGCACACTTCATCAAGCTGCACTATCCCCGGCGCATCTCGCGCTTTAATCGGCGGCTGAGGCGGAAGAATATTCGCAACAGCATTGAAGCGACGAAGGATGTAGCGCACGTCAAGCTCGAAAGGTTCGCTTATCTCCCCGATACGCTTGGCTTCACCTATGGCAATGGGGGCAACCCGTGGGGGTTTCTTTTGAGAGAGTAAATCCACGTCCCCGCCAGGAGCTGAGGGTCTTGGTTCCTTTTTTCGCTCTCTTCGGGGGAGACCTCAAGCATTCGGAAGATCGCCCGCTTCTCGTTCAATTAATTGAGAGACTGGGGGCCGAGCCTCAGTCCTTCGTACTTGATGAGATCATGATCCCCGTTCTTGAATGCTGGGCTAAGGTCGTCCGGGAAAGGGGCATCCTTCTGGAATCGCATGCGCAGAACCTTCTTCTCGAGCGATCAGGAGTTCCGGTTCGTCGAGTAGTTCACCGCGACTTCGACGTGTGGATCGATGCCGAGGCGCGGAGGCGAGCGGGGCTTGAAGTACCTTTTCTGGGATCACTCATTGGCGTGGACACGCCGTATCCCCGAGAGCAGCACTACAGCCTCATTTACGACCACTTTATTGGTCGCGAACTCTTCGATTATCTACTGGCAATTTTGGCGCGTTTCTATGCCGTCGACGAGAGCGCCGTCCGAAAACGCGTTGCGGAACCGTTCCACCAATATTTTCCTGATGCTCGGGACTTCTTTCCCGCCGAGACGACGTACTACTTTTCAAATGAGATTCTGCCCGGCAACGAGTTCAGGTTGGTCGATACAAGACGAATGCCCGAGTGGCGCTAAACATCGCCACGCAAGGAGAGTGCCTGCCGTGGCACGATTCGCGCTTCTCGGGTCCGTTCCGAAGTCCCGACGGCAGGCAGAGAGCCCTGGCAAAGAGCCTGCGCTACAGCGGGTGCTACGGACAGGTCTTGCTCACCATTTTCAAGCTGGTGACTTTAAGATCGCCAGCCTCCTTTTCATGCTGTTCCTTGGTCACTTTGCCGGTCACGGCGATCTTGTGATTGAGATGATCGCCCAGCTTGACGGAAGTGCTCTTTAATCCCCAAGTTTTGCCATCTTCTCCGGTGATCAGGTACTCGTTCTTCTCCTTTTCTTCTTTCTTGAGGCAGCCGGTCACGGTCATATTCTGCCCGACTATTTTCTCGCTCCGGTCGGCGCTAGCCCTCCTCTCGCTACGGCTGGAGCCATCGCCATTGCTTGTTTGCGCCTGCGTCAGACTGCAGGTCAGCCCAAGGCCAACCATGCCGGCCAGCAGTATGTTTGGAAATTTGTGTGTCATAACTTTCAACCTCCCCTCGGCGCATGGAAAGCGCCTCAATCTCGGTGTGATGCAAGATCGGTTCCATTGTGCCGGACGGCGCCAAGCCTGCAAATAGAAGCCTGATCCCCGGGCCTATCAGTAGGTGGGAACAGGTTTGTATTTGAGTGGCAACAGTGTGCCAGAAAGCAAGAAAAGATGCGCAGTGAGAAGCAGCGCTGGGCTGAGATCGGGGACAGAAGTAGCGGACAGCGAGTCACGATTTCTTAATCTCTTGGCTGATGCCCGGCCTATTCGGAACATGGGCCGGGCCGCCGAGTTTTTTACTCTGAAGAACAAGTCTCAATAACACAAGAACTTATGTCGGGCGAACCGGTTCAGTCGCTGGATCGAAGGGACAGGAATGAAAGTTGGCTCAGTATCTCGGCCATCCGACGTAAAATGTGCCCTTCAGGGGTGTAGAGGTTCGCGCGAAGGCGCGGGCGTTGGCGATCAAACCCTTCTGTTGGACGAACCGCTCTCGAACGTCGATGCCGCGACCAAATTCGACATCGCCACCCACATGAGAAGCTTTTTCAGGAACTCGAAATTCCTATCGTTCTCGTGACCGATAACCACGAGGACGCTTTGTTTCTAGCCGCTCGCCTTGCGGTGATGATTGAGGGCAGGATCGAACAAACGGGTGATGCCCGGGAAGTCTTCGCTAAGCCCAAGATGCCTTTCATCAAACGGGTGCTGAGCCCCTGCTGAGCCCACTTAAGGTACTGTTACGACCAGTAATAGAGTGGCTGGATCCGACGCGGCGTCCCGATCCATTGAGCGATGCACTGCTGACCTTCTATCAATTCTTGCTATGCCATGGCCGGTCCAATCCTGAAGAAATTGTCAGGAAAACTTCAGAAAAGCTTCAGTCGCGGGATGATGTGCGAACTTGTATAAAGGAGGAAGAGCCGTGCGCATCCTGGTCGTGGAAGACGAAAAGAAGGTGGCCAAAGCGCTGGAAGAGGGGCTCGAAGCGGAGCACTACGAAGTGGCCGTCGCGCATACCGGAGAAGACGGATTCTATCTGATCAGCACACAAGCCTTCGACCTGGTATTGCTGGACTTGATGTTGCCTGGCCGAAGTGGCCTTGAGATCTTGCGGGCCATGCGAACTCGTGGGTTAAAAACGCCGGTTCTAATTCTCACAGCACGAGATGCCATCGAAGACCGCGTGCAGGGCCTTGACTGCGGCGCGGACGACTACCTGGTGAAGCCGTTCGCGTTCGCCGAGCTGTTAGCTCGGATCCGGGCGCTGCTTCGGCGGGGCAAGGCTGAACCCGTGTTACGGCTTACCCATGGTGACTCGCGCGGTCAGTCGTTCGGGCCAGCCGCTCGATCTGACCGCCAGAGAGTTCGACTTGCTGGAGTATTTACTCCGCAACCAGGGCCGCGTGGTCTCGCGCGAGATGCTGGCGCACGAAATCTGGAAGGAAACCGCTCGCCATACGCCTCTCGACAACGTCATCGACGTTCATATCGCGCGGCTTCGCCGAAAGGTGGACGATCCTTTTGCGAAAAAGCTGTTGCACACCGTGCGAGGAGTGGGTTTCGTGCTCCGCGAGGAGGCGCCATGATACTGAGGCCTCGTCACGTCAGGACGCGCCTAACGCTCTGGTATGTTGCTGTCCTTGGAGGCGTACTGGCGCTTTACGTCGCGGGTACGTCTGCTTTCCTGTTGCAGCGTTTGCGTCATCAACTCGACACAACTCTTGCCGACCAGGTGGAACAGTTGGAGCCTCAGCTCAGCTTCGCGCCCGATGGCTCGTTGCATATCACTCCGATTGTCCGGGATGAGCCTGCCGACACGGAGCACGCCGCCCGGCAATACATGGATATTCGATCGCTCGATGGCTC
>WNFM01063930.1_pt1 | contig 13353 bp, 15 predicted proteins | sample 5400271 | NCBI WGS metagenome assembly WNFM01 (sample SAMN13153352, study PRJNA577476) | soil metagenome | isolation source: 60 cm saprolite on Douglas fir-dominated hillslope | place: USA:California | collected 2013-09-17 | reverse complement strand
CATCACTGCCAAGCTAGCGGCTACTTGGGCGCATTCAGCAGGCGGAAGGAATCGTAAAAACGGGCCGCTTCGTTTGGCAGTGGCTGCCCAGTGGGCGTAACGGCCATGATCTGGTAGAGCAAGCGTCCCACCGAATATATGCGAGAGCGCCCGTGGTACTTCTCGGCTTCGAAGTCAATCTGAACGCCGGGATAGGCTGCAATCGAGATGGGAGTTTCCGAGGTTATCTTAGCTTTGACCGCGCTGGCTGCTCCGAGCTTGGTCTCGTTCAGGATCTGTTGCGGCGTTCGCCGGTCATCGGGATGCAAGGTGTTGGCACATATCATGAGGCCTTTGTCGCCCGTCAGGGAAATAGCATAAAAGTGTATCTCGACATCCCTGGCAGCGGACTTTACAGTCTGCTTGCTCATCGCAGGTTGAGATGGAGATGAGACGACAAAACCATCGCTCGCGTACGGGTAATCTTTCCACTCGGCAGTCTGGAGTGGAAAGGCGAAAGTTGCACAGAACAGGACAACAAATACACCGGCGGCAAAACGCATTTTGATGAGATCTCCCGGTCTTGTCAGCCTTCCGCCACCAGCGCGTCCATCTGCTTGAGCATTTTCTCCACACGCGCGCGGACTTCTTCCCGCTCCTTGCGCAGCGAGACCATCTCTCCGCGCAGCACGTCCAACTCTTCTTCGCGCTGCTCCAGTTGGTCGCGCAGCCGTTGCGAATCGCGCTCGGCGGCGGCCTTGCCCTCGCGCGCCGACTTCAAGAGTTCAATAGCTTTGTAGATTTTTTCTTCCAGCGCGGGAAAATCGTCGCTGCCGGCCCTTGTTTCCGTCTCAGGTTCCAGTTCGCGGGCTAATTTCAATGACATGACTGCGCAGCACCTCGGGGGATGAAGTTAAGCGGAGTATAGCGCACTCGCTTGTGGAAAGGAGAAAGAAAGAAAAGCATTCAGCAGTCAGCACTCAGCTCGTTCTCTGAAATCCCGAAGCGCAGCGAGGGATCATTATGGCTACCATGAGTTTGCGGTTCTGCCTGTCAATCAATCTTGTAAAACGCTGCTTTGTTGTGCTTAAGAGATCGGCGAATTTTTGTGTTGGTGCCTCGGAGTCTCTGGTTGCGGTAGGGTTCCCTCGCTTCGCTTCGGGATTGCAGAAAAACCTACGCCGACCGCCTATCCAGCTCTTCCATCTGTCCGCTTTTGCCGCTGCCGGTGAAATCGGTGAGGCCGGTGACCGCCGCCAGGGCCACGCCCTGGACCCTGAAAAACTTCGCTTCGGGCTTGTCGCTGAAGAGCAGTATGCCCGGCAAGCTCGCCACCACGCCGCTGAGACCGACGTCAATGCCGCCGTGAGCCGGAAAACTGATCTTGTCCACCACGCCGCCGGGATAGTCCGTGCACAGAGCGGTGACGGTCTCCGCTGCGCCGCAGACCAGCGCGCTTACCGCGGCGCGCTTATTGCGCCGCCAGAAAAACGCCGCCATGCCGAAAAATGAAGCCGCCATCGCATAGTCAATAATGGCGTGGGCTGTGGGGTTGATGACTTTGGGCATTTTATTGGTGGCAAATTTGGTGGCCTGGTGTAGCAGTGGCATAGCAACCCCCATCCATCGAGATCAACTAAACCACTGATGGGAATGAACGTGCGCGAGTTGTCCACGCCGGCGGAAGCAGTCTGGAGCAGAGACAAGCCGTGAGCCCGGCTTGCGCGGCGAACGGCTTCTACCAGGAGCACACATGAGGCAAAGTCGAGCGATGTACTCTGGCGGTTTGGAGCGAAGCGACAGAATTAAAGCCTGTCCCACACCTGCCAGAACGCTTTCATCTCGTCCGGCTTGCCTAATGAGACTCGCGCGAATGTGTCCATGGGCGGGAAAGGACGGCCAATCCGGATGTTGTCCTTCTTGAAATGATCAATCACCGTGCGAATCGGGCGCTGGGTGTTGAACATTACAAAATTGGTCCAGGAGGGAATTACCTGCAGCTTGCGCGACGCGGCCTGGCGCAGGAACTCGTCACGGTCAAAGCCGTTTCGCATCACGGCCATCTTGTGATCATCATCGTGGTCCAGTGAAGCCAGCCCCCCGCGCAGCGCCAGGATGTTGGTGCTGTCGTCAAGCTTGTGCGGCGCCATGAGTTTGATGGTCCTGGCCGAGGCCACGCCGTATCCCAGCCTGAGGCCGGCCATGCCATAGATCTTGGAAAACGTTCGGGCCACGATCACGCGGTCTTCATCCACCGGCGTTTGCAGGAAAGAGATGTAATCGGCGGAGACAGGAACGAAGTCGTGGTACGCCTCGTCCATGAGCACGTAGGTGTTGGGCGGCAGATCGCGAATGAAATTTTCCAGGCTACGCCGCGGCGTCAGGCTGGCCGTGGGATTATTGGGATTGCAAATGTAAATCAGCCCGCCGTCTTTGCCCACCGCTTCCGCCATCTGCGAGAGCTGATGCGAGTAACTGGAAGCCAGTGGGACCTTGACCACGTCGGCCTTTACTGCCTGACCGTAAGACCCGATCGCCTCAAACGTGGGCGAAGCCATCACCAGCTTTTTGCCCGGCCCGGTAAACGCGCAAGCCGCGACCTTCAGGATTTCCGTTGAGCCGGCGCCCAAAAGCACCTGGTCGCTCTTTACTTTGTGCATCGCGGCCAGACGCTCAATCAGCTTGTCATAGCCACGGTCAGGATAACGGTTCGCGTCCTGGAACGGATTCGGCAAGGCCAGAACGCTGGGGAACGGGCCGTAAGCGTTCTCGTTGCTGTTGAGCAGGATCGGCCCGCCCGGCGTGACCGTGCGTGGCGGCTCGGCCCAGGTGAGAAGCTCGGTGGGGAAACTAGCGGTCGCGGCCACAGCTGCGCCCAGACCAGCGGTCTTGAAAAAGGACCTGCGGGAAAGCATGGCAGGGATTGTACTCTGGGCGGGGAAAACTTTTCCAGCAAGATAAAACCACAGAGGACACAGAGGAACACGGAGAACTAATTCCTCCGTGCTGCTCTGTGCCCTCTGTGGTGAAAGTTTTTTCTTGGCTTACGCCGCTTTGCTGTTGGCGCGCTTGGCCGTCTCCACCAGCGCGGTGAACCCGGAAGGATCATTCGCAGCGATGTCAGCCAGGATCTTGCGGTCCAGTTCCACGCCGGCCTTCTTCAGGCCGCTGATGAATTGGTTGTAGCTGACGCCCTGGGCGCGTGAGGCGGCGCCGATGCGCACGATCCATATGGAGCGGTACTGCCGCTTCTTCTGCTTGCGGCCGGTGTAGGCAAACTTTAGTCCGCGCTCCACCGATTCTTTGGCGGCGCGAAAGAGTTTTGACTTTGTCAGGAAATACCCGCTGGCGCGCTCAAGTATCTTTTTGCGGCGCTGGCGGCGCTTGGTACCACGTTTTACGCGAGGCATGTGTCGCTCCCTTTTTGTTGCCGGATTTCCGGCGGTTGTCGCGGCTGGAGGGAAGGTTGTAGGTCCCTGTTCACTCGCGATGAGCTTCAATCTTGCGATTGCGCTCGCTTTTTTCAGGTCCAGCCTCAGCGCTGATCGAGGATCAGGCGGGCCAAACTCTGTCCCGAATTTCTAATACGGGATCATTCTCCGGACTTTTGGCGCGTCGGCATCGCTCACCAGAGTATCGGTATCGAGATGGCGTTTGCGCTTGGTCGCCTTGGAGGTAAGAATATGGCGCTTGAACGCTTTACCGCGTTTGATCTTGCCGCTCGCGGTCTTCTTAAAGCGTTTAGCTGCGCCTTTGTGCGTTTTTAGTTTAGGCATAAAATTCTCAGTAATTAGCAGTTAGTAATTAGCCCTGTCTCGTTGTACCGACAGCCCGGTGTTTCCACCTGCGCTTTTGTTGCAGCATTCATTTGCTTTTGGCTATTTGCAATTGCTTAACCGGCGAGCTATTGCTTAACCAGCAAGCTAACTGCGGGTTTGCGATTGGCCGCCGGACGCCGCGTGTGGCTGCTGCTGCGGTTTCTTGCTGCCCGGCACCTGCTTCGGAGGAGCCAGGATCACGTGCACGGTGTTGCCTTCCATGCGCGGCCTGAATTCCACAATCCCTTTGTCGCCGACCTCGGTCACCAGCCGCTCCAGCACCTTGCGTCCCAGGTTCTGGTGGGCCATTTCGCGTCCGCGGAAGCGCAGGCTGGCTTTTACCTTGTCGCCTTCGTCCAGAAAACGCAGCACATGGTTGCGCTTGGTGACGTAATCGTGCTCGTCCACGTTGACGCTGAATTTCACTTCCTTCAGGACGATCTGCTTCTGGTTCTTCTTCGCCGCCCGCTCTTTCTTTTCCTGTTCGTAAAGGAACTTGCCGTAGTCCATGATGCGGCACACCGGAGGCACCGCAGTGGCTGAGATCTCTACCAGGTCAAGACTTTGTTCACGGGCCTTTCGTGTCGCATCCTGCGGCGTCATGATGCCAAGCTGCTCGCCGTCCGGGCCGATCACGCGTATTTCCCGCGCCCGGATGCGCTCATTCATCTTAATAAAGCGTTTATCTACTATGCGATCCTCCTGAACACTCCGGCAAACTCACGCTTTTAGTGGAATTGCGGGGAGTGCCGCAAACATGCGGCAAGACTTGAAAATTATAGCATCATTAGTGTCGCTTCGCTCCAAACCGCTCAACAGCAACGGCGTACAGGATGATCCTTCTGCTCTTGTTGCATGCCGCTCAGCGCGCAAGCCGGCTTCGCGGCGAAAGTCCTCGGGCTCGCACCGAGCAGCATGCTATTGCACTCATTAACCTTTGAGTCTCACGATCGCAGCGCGATTGCCGCTCTTACGTAGGTCGCGCAAGACTTCCGAGTCGGTACCGGAATAGCGCAGTGCACCGCAGCAACTGGCGGCAATGGCGTCGATTGCTTGTTTCAGCTCTCCCGGCTGGCTGGGCTGCTTCTTGAAGTAACAGTGTTTGTGGCTGCCTGGCTGGTCTGCATCGTCATCCCAGCCCATTAAATCAGGAGCAAGGACGTGTGGTGCGCCGCAGGTGATGCATTCTCCGTTTTCGACATAAAATGAGCCAGGCGCGTTCTTGGGGTGTGGTCCAAGCGTGACAAGACGGTTGTCGGACAAAATTACAGGCTTGGCCATCGTATCCTCATCCACCCCCGTAGTCCGCCTCTCAAACAGCGAGAGCGCAGGCTTCGTTTTCCGCCACGGCCACCAGATCTTCATCACCCATCTCCGTTACAGTTACATGCATCCGTTTGTTGGCTTCATGCCGGTCAGGCAGCCGGACTTTCAAATAGTTGTCACTCAATGCTTCCGTCCAGCCATCGCCCCCGGCCTGAAGAGTGATTACTTCCAGCGTGCGTCCAACAAAACTACGCCGGAAGTCCCGATTCTTGTCCGCCGCCAGTTCCCGCAAAACGCGATTTCGTTCCCGTGCCACATGCACCGGCACCTGGTCAGGCATGGCCGCCGAGGGCGTTCCCGGCCTTGAAGAATACGTAAATACGTGCAGATACGTGAATGGCAGTTGTTCAATAAAGCTGCGGCTCTCTTCGAACAACTCATCGGTCTCGCCGGGAAAGCCGACCATCACATCGGCGCCGATGGCCGCATCGGGCATGGCTTCATGGATCTTTCTGATCTTCTCCGCGTAGTGCCACGGGCGGTACTTGCGATGCATGCGCCGGAGAATGCGGTCGCTGCCGGATTGCAGTGGAACATGCGCATGCCTGGCGATTCGCGGCGAGCCGGCCACCAGCGCGATGAGTTCGTCGCTCCAGTCCATGGGCTCAACCGAGCTGACGCGGACTTTTTCGATGCTGGTATGTTCGAGCAGGGCGCGGACAAGCTGCTCAAATCTCTGTTGCGGCTGGAAATCGCGGCCCCAGCGGCCCAGGTTGATCCCGCTGAGCACGATCTCGCGATAACCAGCAGCCACGAGCGCGTTGGTTTCTGCTATCACGCGGTCGAGTTTCATTGACCGGCTTTGGCCGCGGACGCTGGGAATGATGCAGAAGGAACAGCGGTTGTCGCATCCGTCCTGAACTTTCAGGTTGGGCCGGGTCTTTTCCGAGATACCGTCTCCGGCGAAGACCGGCGCGGCGATGAGTTCAGTGTGCGCAAAAATGTCGCCTACCAAGGTGAAAGCTGGTACAGAAAGTCCCACGGTTTCCAGGGAAACAAAATTCCGCGGAGCATCATGTGGCGAGACATCGCGCAGCGAAACATCATCCAGCGAAACCTCATCCAGTGAAACGTTATCCAGCGAAACATGGGAAGCCGCGATCTCCGCCGCCTGGTGCTTGTGTGAATTTCCCACCACCCAAGTTACCCCGGGGAGCGCGGCCAATTCATGCGGCGCTCGCTGGGCGTAGCAGCCGGTGACCATAATCCTGGCATCAGGGTTTTCCCGATGGATCCTGCGGATAGCGGCGCGGGCATCCTGGTCGGCGGCGGCAGTGACGGTGCAGGTGTTGAGCACGACAATGTCCGCTTCGAAGGCAGAATTGGCTGGGGAAAGGCCCTCTGTCGCAAGTTGGCGCTCCAGGGCGGCCCCGTCAGCCTGGGTGGCCCTGCAACCGAAGTTCTGCACAAAAAATCCCGGCACAATCGGTATTATAATGGGGACTTCCGATTGCACGAGTTCCTGCGGCAGCTCACAACCCTGGGAGTTGCTGCCTGCATCTCATTAGCGCGATAAAAGTGTTTCACAATCCCCTGGAGTTTCCCATGAAACGCCGCATCCTATTGGTCGACGACGAATTAGCAATTCTGCTCACGTTGAAAGCTATTCTCGAAATTCATGGTTTTGACGTTGAAACAGCCACTTCAGGCAAGGAAGCCATCTCCAAGCTCAAAGCCAACACCTATCACATGGTGATCACGGACATGAAGATGGAGCACGAAAAGGCCGGTTATGACGTGATCCGGGCGGCCAACAAGACGGATTACAATCCGGCCGTGGCGATCCTCACCGCGTATCCCCTGCTGGGAGGAGACTGGAAGTCCGAGGGCGCACAGTCCATGCTGGTGAAGCCCATGAATACAGATGATCTTCTCCGCCGCATAGAAGTGCTCCTGATCCAACACGAAGACCAGAGACAACAGCGGACCGCCACGCGGCTGGGAAACAAGCCCAGCAAGCTCCAGGCGGCGAAAAAGCCGGCCTGAGGGCATGACGTAATTAGCAATGGGCGCCGCGCTCCACACACTACGCCTCACGCGCTCATAAGATCCTACTTCTCAAGCGAAAGCTATCGCGGTGAGGTCCTTCGGGCTTCGCCCTCAGCATTTCGGCAAAAGGCTTTCGGCAGAAGGCCCTCGCTCGTTTCCTCGCTTACGCCTTCTGAGCGCCTCAAGCTACGCTGTAGCAGCGGTCGTCTTGCGCTGCTGGAAGCACTCGCGGCAAAACACAGGGCGTCCCTGCGTGGGCTTGAACGGCACTGTGGTTTCCTTCTGGCATCCTGAGCAGATGGCCTTGGTTTCCACGCGCTGGTAGTTGCCGCCGTTCTGCGGCAGTCCTAATGCCTGGGCGCGTTTGCCTTTGCAGTTTTTGCAGCGTTTGGGTTCGTTCTTGAATTGTTTATCGTGGAAGAAGAGTTGTTCACCAGCGGTGAAAATGAAATCGGCGCCGCAGTCCACACACTTGAGAACCTTGTCCTGGAACTCCATTGAGAGTGCCCCCTTTCCTGCATTCACCCTGAAAATCCGGCCAGAGCACATACGTCTTGCAATGGATTTCCCCGGATGAATCCCTACCACGGGTTCGGCCCCACACGGCCCCGCCGTGTGTGTACTACAAAAACCTATGAGACAAAACTCCAATGAAACTCGAGCCTGCTGCGCCTTGTTTATATAAAAGCCGGACCGTCCGAGGGGGAACGGCCAGCGCTTGATAATCCTGCTCCTTACGTGCCTTCTACAATTACGTTTTTCGAGCCAAAGCTTCCTTTGCACGGCATTGTTCACCGGCATCAGCTAGAAGCGAGAAAAAGTGCCGCTTAGACAATGCTGAGTTTTGCAGTGTCCTTTGCCCAAGTCAAGGGGTAAGTTGCCGAAAGCACATTAAAATGGTGGGTTTAGGGTGTCTTATTTTGAGACGGTTGCCGTAGATTCCTGGCGCAAGTAGGCGTTAGTGCTGCTGCCATCCGTAGAGCTTGGCGGCGTTATCGTGCAAGACCATATGGGCGAGTTCAAGGGCCCGTTCGCGGGTGATTTCGCCATCCTGCATCATGCCGGTCAGCGCGATCGCCAGCGCCTCGCGGCCGGACTGCGTGGTTTGCCAGCCAATCTCTTCCCAGTTGATCTCCGGAGTGTTGGGGTACAGGTCGGTCCCAAACATGACTTTTTCCGGGTACCACTCCAGCCAGTCGCGGACGACCTCACTCAGCTTGCGGGTGGAAATCAGCCAGGTCTGCTCGGAGAAATCGGCGTAGACGTTTGGCTTCATCAACAGGTAATTGGTGTACTTGGTGTAGGCGGCAGCGCCGCCATGGATCAGCACGAAGTTGGTCTTGCGCAAGGCGGCCTCATTGAGCACCGACTCCAGCAGCGCCGGGTTCGATCCCATGAGCATGAAATAGCTGCCGCAGCCGCCGCCGGTATGTATGTGAACCGGCAATCCCAGCCGGCCGGCCTCGCGGGCGATGTACCTGAACAGGAAGTTCTGCAGCCGGGTATAGTCGGGCTTGAGCGGAACATCTCCCTTCACAAAGTGCGCGTAGATCTGCTGCACCAACTGCATCGGCTCTGAAGGGCCGAAGTCGAGCGAGCGCAGGTAGGCCGCCTCAAATTTGATGGCTACCGCGCCGTTCTTCTTCTGAAATTCCAGCACCGGCGTCACTATTTTGGTGACGTAATCCTGTAACGTCGCCGGCAGCGCGTCCAGGTCAACATCTTTCATGTAACGGCGCAGCAGCATGGTTTCGCGCTGAAAGAAGAATTTGCGGTCCGGCGTGTCATTGGCCAGTGTTGACGTTTTCAGCGGATACATCAATGCATCATCGAACGGCACCCAGCGGAAGCGGGGCGGCTGCAGGCCGCGTCCCAGGGCCACGCGGTTGGCCAATTCAGTCTCAATACCGAGCTGGTCCAGCACCCAGTTGGGAAAGTTATCGCCCTGCTCCTGCATGATCTTCTGCTTGGCAGCCAGGAGCTCGCGCACATGCTCCGGGCTGCGGTCGTTGTAGGGATAGTTGTACAGGGCCTTCCAGGCGGCGATGTATTGCGGGTTCTCCGGGCGGGAGACGGTGGTGGGATCGCTGGGTTCCAGGGGATCGCACGGCAGGGCGTCAAAATCGTCATCCTTTTCGCCCGCGGCCACCACTTTGGGCGGGTGGGAATGGTTGTCAATGGCTTTGATCTTGCTGATCTCGGCCAGCAACTGGGGATCGGCAGTCTGGCCGCGGAGGGCCGCTGCCAGGAAGAACGAAACCAGCGCGATTGCGGTTCTTTTGACCATGGGCGAAAAAATCCTCTGAAGATTGCGCGAGAAGGGTAAACCGGAGCGCTGAAGATTGCAAAAAGTTCGAGCCGCGAATTTCGCGAATGAACACGAATTACTGAAAAATTCGCGCAGTTCGCGTTAATTCGCGGCTAAGTCCTGGTTCTTGCCCGCAAGGAACTGGACAGAACAGCTTTGCGTTTATACCCTAGACAGACCCATGACCACAACGCCCGTGATCCAGGTACAGTCGCTGCAGAAGCGTTATGACAAAGTTGAGGCCGTTAAAGGCATCGACTTTCAGGTAAGTTCCGGGGAAGTTTTTGGCCTGCTGGGCCCGAACGGCGCCGGCAAAACCAGCACCATCGAGATTCTGGAAGGGCTTCGGCCACGCACCGGCGGAGAGGCCACCGTACTGGGCTTTGATCCTGACCGGCAAAAGCAGCAGTTGAAAGACCGCATTGGCGTGTGTCTTCAGGCCACCAACCTGCCGGCCAAGATCCGGACGCAGGAGGCGTTGGAGCTTTTTGGATCGTTTTACTCACGCAGCATCAGTTCTGAACAACTGCTCAAGCGTTTGCAACTATGGGAGAAGCGCGCGGCGTTTTATGAAACGCTCTCCGGGGGACAAAAGCAGCGGCTGGCCCTGGCCCTGGCGCTGGTCAACGATCCACAACTGCTCTTCCTGGACGAACCCACCACCGGCCTTGATCCGCAGATACGGCTGGAGATTCACGGCCTGATTGAAGAGATGAAAGCGGAGAAGCGCACCGTGGTGCTGACCACGCATTACATAGAGGAAGCGGAGCGGCTGTGCGACCGGGTGGCGATCATGGATGAAGGCAAGATTGTGGCCATGGGCACGCCTCGGGAGCTGAAACAGAGAAGCAAAGCGCAGTCACTCATTCAAATCGTCTGCGAGCAGCCGCTGAGAGGCGAGAACTTGCCTGCGTGGCCCGACGCCGTAGAGACGCGACTCAACGGTGATGGCCGCGAGCTGCTGGTGTACTCCAACCGGCCGGCGCGCACGCTGACAGAGATCATCAAGTGGCTGGACCAGCAGGGAATACAACTTGAAGACGTCCATCTGAAACGTCCGACGCTGGAAGATGTGTTTGTGGAGCTGACGGGAAAGAGGCTAAGAGATTGAGGGCTTATCTTGCATTGATCGCGATTGACTTGAAGCTGGCGCTGCGGCTGCGCACCGTCATCTTCTTCAATTATCTGTTTCCCATCATCTTTTTCTTTACCTTTGGCACTTTTCTCAGGGCGGGGCAGAGCGTGGAAGGCGTTACCACCGTGGTTACCATGTCGGTAACGCTGGGCATTCTGGGCAATGGGCTTTTTGGCGCCGGCATTCGCACGCTGCAAGAACGTGAGCTGAATATCCTACGGCGCTACAAGGTCACGCCGATCACACCCGGGCCCTTGCTGGTGGCCTCAATGGTGACCGGCTGGATGATTTTCCTCCCGTATATCCTGCTGCTGTTGACCATGTCGCATTACTTCTATCACATGAAATGGCCCAATCATATGATGGCGCTGGTGGCCTTCATCTCGCTCGCGCTGGTCACCTTTCGTGCCATCGGGCTGGTGATTGCGTCGGTTGCCAACAACATGCAGGAAGGCACGATCCTTGTGCAGTTGCTTTATTTTCCCATGCTCTTTCTTAGCGGCGCCACGTTTCCAATCCAGTACGGGCCACCCATACTCCGGATCATTTCGAAATTTATTCCGGCGACCTACCTGGTGGATGGTATCCGGCAGATTATGATCCAGGGGAAAGGCTTTCCCTGGGCTGCAGCCGGCGCGCTGCTGATTACGATCGCTGTTGGGGTGACTGTTGGAGTGAAGCTTTTCCGCTGGGAGAAAGAGGAGAAGATCCGCGGCACGGCCAAGCTCTGGGTCCTGGCGGTGCTACTGCCGTTTGCGGCGATTGGTTTGTGGCAGATACTCCATCCCTGATCCAGAGACTCAGGAACTTTTGCATCTGGCCGGTGTCCAAAGTTGCAGAAAATGGCATTCTGCAAGAGAAACGACTGGCTGATTCTGCCTGCGCTGATGATCGCGGGCATTCTCGCAGCGCAGCCCAAGCCCCAGGTTTCCGCGCAGAGTTCGCATCAGGCTTTTCTGCGGCAATTTGTGGCGGCGGCGATTGAGCGGACGCACCACGTCGTCCGTTACGACCCCGCCTACGTGCGTATCGCTTATCCGGGTGGCGACGTGCCTTCCACGACCGGCGTTTGCACCGACGAGGTGATTCGTGCCTATCGTGCCGTAGGGATCGACCTGCAAAAAGAAGTACACGAAGACATGGCGGTGAACTTCGGCCTGTATCCCAGCAGGTGGCGCTGGCTACGGAAGGCCCCGGACTCCAACATCGACCACAGGCGGGTTCCCAACCTGATGGTTTTCTTCAGCCGCAAGGGCGAAGCCCTGCCCATCACTAACCGTGCGGACGATTACTCGCCTGGCGACCTGGTGACCTGGGACCTGGGCGGCGGGCTGACGCATATTGGAATGGTGGTGGACAAAAAAGGCCTGCTCAGCCGGCGCTACATGATTGTGCACAACATTGGGCAGGGACCCAAGATGGAAGACGTGCTCTTCGACTGGAAGATTACCGGGCATTACCGGTATTTTGGGACTCCGAAATAGTTCCAGTAATCAGCGAAAACCTTACCGCTGATGAACGCTGATGACACTGATCGGAAGAGATAAAACTCTTTGTCGCAGCGCGGATGAGCGCAGGCAAGGAGTTGCCTTCAAGGTTCCGGTTTTCAATTTCGGCGATTTTGGCAATTTTGGCATTTCTGGCAATTCCCCGTGACCGGGCCACAGACTGCTCGCGGGAAGGGCGCCAGGCTTCCGCAGGATATAAATGTGGCTGCTCTCGTCCGCGGCGCACCAGTCGTCCGAACCGTTACTTCGGTTTCCGGGCGGTTGGAAAGTCGGGAGAATTTGGAGTATAAAGAAATGTTGCGCACTCAAGTCGCTTCCAACACTTGAGAAGCCAGAAAACAGCGCCAGGAAAATCATGTCTACCAGCACCATTACAAAAGGTCTTGAAGGCGTAGTTGCGGCCAGTTCGGGAGTTTGCTTTATCGATGGCGATGCCGGAGTGCTCGCCTATCGCGGCATTGATATCCACGAGCTCGCGGAAAAATCCACGTTTGAAGAAACCTGCTACCTGTTGTGGTTTGGCCGGCTGCCCAAGGCAGCGGAACTTGCCGACCTGAAACAGAAGCTGGCGGCCGAACGCAAAATCGATCCCGCCATCTATGACCTGATGCGCCGGGTCCCCAAGACCGCAACGCCTATGGAAGTGCTGCGCACCGCTGTCTCCGCGCTTTCGTTTTACGATTCTGAGGCGGAGAAGATCGACCATGACGCTAACGTGCGCAAGTCCATCCGCCTGACCTCGCAGCTTGCGATGATCGTGGCCGGCTATGACCGAATCCGCAAGGGCAAGACCGTGGTTGATCCTGATCCCTCGCTTTCCCACGCGGCCAATTTCCTGTTGCAGCTCAATGGACAAAAGCCTTCGCCAACGGCGGAAAAAGCCCTGGATGTTGCGCTGATTTTGCACGCCGACCACGAGTTGAACGCCTCAACTTTTGCCGCACGCGTGACCGCGGCCACGCTTTCAGATATGCATTCCGCCATCGTCAGCGCGATTGGAGCTTTGAAGGGACCGCTGCACGGCGGCGCCAATGAAGCCGTGATGCGCATGCTGTTTGAGATCGACAAAAAAGGCGAGGACCCGGTGGAGCATGTGAAGAACATGCTGGCCAACAAGAAGAAAATTTCCGGCTTCGGCCATCGCGTCTATCACACGGAAGACCCGCGGGCCACGCACCTGCGCGCCATGTCGCGCGATCTGGGCCGCTCGGCCAATCCCAAGTGGTATGAGATGTCGGCCAAGATTGAGCAGTACATCAAGAATGAAAAGCACCTCAACGCCAACGTGGA
>WNFM01183445.1_pt1 | contig 13354 bp, 11 predicted proteins | sample 5400271 | NCBI WGS metagenome assembly WNFM01 (sample SAMN13153352, study PRJNA577476) | soil metagenome | isolation source: 60 cm saprolite on Douglas fir-dominated hillslope | place: USA:California | collected 2013-09-17 | reverse complement strand
GCCGCGCCGACCATCAGCGTCGCGGCGAAGAGGTAGCCGCCGACGATATAGGCGCGCGCGCCGGTCTCGATCAGCCAGCCGAACAGCGCCGGCGCGACGACGCCGCCGAGCAGGGTCCCCATGGCATAGAACAGGGCGATGGCGAGGGCGCGGATCTCGAGCGGGAAGATCTCGCTGACGGTAAGATAAGCCGAGCTCGCGGCCGCCGAGGCGAAGAAGAAGATGATCGTCCAGGCGATCGTCTGTGTCGTCGCATCGAGCAGGCCGCGCGCGAAGAGCCAGGCGGTGACCGCGAGGAGCACGCCCGACAGCGCATAGGTGGCGGCGATCATCGTCTTGCGGCCGATGGTGTCGAACAACCGTCCGAGCAGCAATGGCCCGCAGAAATTGCCGAGCGCGAAAGGCAGTATGTAGCGCCCGATATGTGCCGAGGGGACATCGTAGAAACGTGTCAGGATGAGCGCATAGGTGAAGAAGATCGCGTTGTAGAAGAAGGCTTGCGCCGTGATCAGCACGAGGCCCAGGACGGTACGCGGGCGATGCGTGGTGAACAAGGTGTGCAGGACCGCGGCCAAGCCGGCATGGCCGCGCCCGCTGATCCGCAGCCTGCCTTCCGCCGGCGGCAGCGCGGTATCGGTGGCGGCGACGACGCGCTGCTCGATCTCGGCGATGATGTCGTTCGCCTCCCCGATCCGCCCGTGGATCATCAACCAGCGCGGGCTTTCCGGCACGAAACGCCGCAGGAAGAGGATGAAGAGTCCGAGCACGGCGCCGGTCCCGAAGGCGACGCGCCATCCCCAATCCGGCGGCAGCAGCGCCGGGTCGAGCAGGATCAGCGTGCTGAGCGCGCCGAGCGCCGCGCCGACCCAGAAGCTGCCGTTGATGATAATGTCGGTCCGCCCGCGATAGCGCGCCGGGATGAGCTCCTGGATCGCCGAGTTGATCGCCGTGCCCTCGCCGCCGATGCCGGCGCCGGTCAGGAAGCGGAACAGCGCGAAGCTCCAGAAGCTCCACGACAAGGCGGTCGCCGCTGTCGCCAAGAGATAGAGGCCGAGCGTAATGGTGAAGAGCCGCTTGCGGCCCCAACGGTCGGTCAACCAGCCGAAGAAGACGGCGCCGGTGATGGCGCCCAGCAGGTAGGCGCTGGCGGCAGCGCCGATCTCGGTCGAGCCGAAGCGCAGGGTCGGGCTCTCCTGCAGCGCCGCCGCGACCGAGCCGGCCAGCGTCACCTCGAGCCCATCGAGAATCCAGGTGACGCCGAGGGCGACGACGACAAGCCAGTGGAACCGGCTCCACGGCAGGCGATCGAGCCGCGCCGGGATATCCGTCTCGATGAACGGGCTTGCCTGCCCGACGACTTGATCACCGCGCACCCTTCGCCCCTTCGCTGCCGTCGAAGGGTTAACGCGCCACGCGGGCTTTTCCATCGCCCGACCGCGCGTCCTCAGTCGCGGACGACGCGGTGTTCGTCCCGGGACTCAGGGCGGCGTTTTAGATGGTCCAAAGGATCCAATACTTTCGGATTAAATTCTCGCGCGACGCTCTTATCGTCATATTAAATACCCAAAAGGTTCCGTTGCGACTTCGCCAAGGGAAGCATAATTTTGGACTGCGAAGATACGAGCCCAAAGGGCTCAGACTCGCTTCCCCGAATCGGCCTTAAGGAAGGGATGTCTCATGGCGAAATTGGAAGAAGCAAAAACCAAGCGGACCGGCGAGACCGGTGTGCAAGAGATAGCTTTCGGCGCCGCCGCCTTAACGACGCTCGACCCAATTTTCCGGGCGAGCAACCGGCTGCTCGAGGGCTGGATGGCGGTCAGCAGCGAGATGCTCGAATTCGGCAAGAACCGCTTCGACCGCGGTCTCGAGATGAGCAAGGCGATCGCGCAATCGACCAGCCTCAACGAGGCGATCGACCTGCAGGCAACCTATACGCGATCGATCGTCCAGGATTATGTCAGCGAGGCGCAAAAGATCGCCGATCTCGGCGCCCGCAGCCTGCTCGACAGCTTCACGACCCTTCAGCAGCAAGCCCGCGACAAGCAGACCCGCGAAACGACGTTTCACGCCGCAGCGGCAGAATAGCTGGCGTCCATAATGCCCGGCGTCTCGGCGCCGGGCATTTTAATGTGTTCGCACCGCCATCGTGGCTAGAAATCCGTCTCTGGGCGACCACCGGCGAGCTCCGGGGCCAGCACTTCGGCGAGGTTGACCAGCATGCCGGCAGTCGCCCCCCAAATGTAGCGATTCTCATAGGGCAGCGCGAAGAAGAAGCGCGTCGTACCCTGCCATTCCCGGCTGCCGCGTTGCAGATTGCCCGGGTCGACGAGAAAATCGAGCGGCACCTCGAAGACCTCGGCGACCTCGAACGGATCGGGCCGCAACGGATAAGGCGGCCGCACCAGGGCGACCACCGGGACGATCTCGAAACCCGTGCCGGTGACATAGGTGTCGAGCCGCCCGACGATATCGACATGGCTCGCCGGCATGCCGACCTCCTCCTCCGCCTCGCGCAGCGCCGCGGCGACCGGATGCTCGTCGCTCGGTTCGATGCGGCCGCCGGGAAACGAGATCTGGCCGGCATGATCGCTGAGATGCGCGGTGCGCTGGGTGAGCAGCACCGTCAGGCCGGTCGGATGGTCGATCAGCGGCACGAGGACGGCAGCGCCGGTCAACCCAGCGCTCGGCGGCACGGCGCCCGGCGTCAGCGAATGGTCGCTGCGCAGGCCGTATGTCGCCGCCAGGTTCGAGCCGCGCCGGCCAACCGGCTGCTGCTCGGCAAACCGGGCCAGCACGAGATCGCGCGTCAAACGGTCTCGCCGGTGTCCCCGAGCGGGAAGAATTTGCCTTGGCTCCATACCCCAAACTGGATCGCTTGACCGACCCGCTCCTCCCTGCCGCTCTCGACAAGTTGATAGAATACCGCGCGCGTCAAACGCGCCTCCAGACCCGGTTTGACGAGGATATAAGGATTGGGCGCCTGCGTCACTTCGTCCGTCCAGATACGAATCGGGTGGTCCTCGCCCGCCGATACGCTATCATCCACGTTCGTGCGGAATGTCAGCACCTGGTCCCGCCCCTCGCCTGCGACCGTCAATTCGACGGCGATGAACGGCGCGTCCTCGACCGTGATGCGGCCGCGCTCGGCCGGGGTGACCAGCTGGTACGAGCCGTCCTCGGCACGGCGCAGCACCGAGGCGAAGAGCTTGACCAGTGGCAGCCGACGGATCGGCGAGCCCTCGTGCCACCACGTGCCGTCGCGCGCGATGTGGATGGGAAATTCGCCGCAATCCGTTCCTTCTGTACGCGATGATGCCGTGCCGGGCCGTTTGGCCGTCTCGCTCATCGGACGCAGCTTCGGTTCATTGGAAAGGATCCGATCTCGTGACCACCAGTAGCGAAACCCTGTCGTCCGTGCCGGACGATGCCGACCAGCTCCTCACCGAGGTCGAGACGCTCGGCGTCCGCCTGGCACTCGTCCGCGAGCGCATCGGCCGCGTCATCTTCGGTCAGCGCGATGTCGTCGATCAAGCGCTGATCACGCTCCTGGCCGGCGGCCACGCGCTGCTCATCGGCGTTCCCGGCCTCGCCAAGACGCGGCTGGTCGAGACGCTCGGCACCATTCTTGGCATGGATGACAAGCGCATCCAATGCACACCCGACCTGATGCCCGCCGATATCATCGGCTCGGAGGTCCTCGAGGAAAGCGATACCGGCCGGCGGTCCTTCCGCTTCATCCCCGGCCCGGTCTTCTGCCAGTTGCTGATGGCCGACGAGATCAATCGCGCCAGCCCGCGCACCCAGTCGGCGCTGCTCCAGGCGATGCAAGAGGGACGTGTCTCGGTCGCCGGGCAATACCATCCCCTGCCCCGTCCGTTCCACGTGCTGGCAACGCAGAATCCGCTCGAGCAGGAGGGCACCTACCCGCTTCCTGAGGCGCAGCTCGACCGTTTTCTGCTGCAGATCGATGTCGGCTATCCCGATCTCGAAGCCGAGCGCCGCATGCTGATCGCCACTACCGGCGTCGCCGAGGAGAAGGCGGTGGCGGTGATGACGGCGCAGGAGTTGCTGCACGCCCAGCGCCTGGTCCGTCGCATCCCAGTCGGCGAAAGCGTCGTCGAGGCCATCTTGGCGCTGGTGCGCGCCGGCCGGCCCGATACGAGCGACGTGCCGGAAGCGCAAAAGCACGTCGCCTGGGGGCCCGGGCCGCGCGCCAGCCAGGCGCTGATGCTCGCCTGTCGCGCGCGCGCCCTCTTGGAGAATCGGCTCGCCCCGTCGGTGGACGACGTGCTGGCGCTTGCGGCCCCGGTGCTTCGCCATCGCATGGCGTTGAACTTCGCAGCGCGCGCCGACGGCATCACCTTGTCCGACATCATCGGCCGTTTGGCGACACGCCTGCAATGACACGACGGACCCTGCGACGACGCAAGCCCGGATCGCCGCGCTGATGGCCGAGCCCGCCAGCGTTCAGCATCGCGGCGAGGAACTCGCCGCCACCCTGCCGCCGCTGCTCGTCGCCGCCGAGCGCGTGGCAACGACGGTGGCGCAGGGCGTGCACGGCAGGCGCCGGGTCGGCCAGGGGGAGAGCTTCTGGCAGTTCCGTCAATACGAGCCCGGCGATTCGGCGCAGCGCATCGATTGGCGTGAGAGCGCCAAGTCGCAGCGCCTCTATGTGCGGGAAACCGAATGGGAAGCGGCGCAGAGCGTCTATCTCTGGCGAGACGCTTCGGCATCGATGGCATGGGCCTCGAGCCGGGCGGTGCCGAGCAAGCTGGCGCGTACCGACCTGCTCCTCGTCGCGCTGACCGCGCTGCTCATCCGCGGCGGCGAGCGGGTCAGCTTGCTGGGGTCCGGGGCGCCGCCGCTGAGCGGCCGCATCGCGCTCAATCGCATCGCCGCCCTGATCGACCGCCCGGCCGACCCGCCGACCGCCGCGAGCCTACCCGCCTTCGAGGCGTTGCCGCGCCATGCGCAGATCGTGCTGATCGGCGATTTCCTGTCACCCCTCGAGGCGATCCACCAGATGGTGACGCGCTTCGCCGCCGCCGGGCTGCACGGCCATCTTCTGCAAATCCTCGATCCGGCGGAGGAGACGCTCCCCTTCGACGGCCGCGTGCGTTTCGAGGGTATCGAAGAGAGCGATGAAGTCCTGATCAGCCGCGTCGAGACCGTGCGCGAGCAATATACCGCGCGGCTCGCCGCCCATCGCGAAGGGCTGGCGACGATCGTCCGACCGGTCGGCTGGAGCTTTGCCACGCACCGCACCGACCGGCCGCCTCATACCGCCCTGCTTGCGCTCTACACGGCGCTAGCCCGCCTGCCGGGAGAATAGATCGGCATGCTGTCGCTCGGCACCCTCGCTTTCGCCTCGCCCTGGCTGCTCGCCGCCCTGGCCGTCCTGCCGGTGCTGTGGTGGCTCTTGCGGGTGACGCCGCCGGCACCACGCCGGTTGCGCTTCCCGGCGATCCGGCTGCTGCTCGGCCTGGTGCCGCGCGAGGAAACGCCGGCGCGCACGCCGCTCTGGCTGATCCTCCTGCGCATGGCGCTTACCGCACTGATCATCTTGGCTCTCGCCCATCCACTGCTCAATCCGAGCGCCCGGCTCGCCGCCGGCGGCCCGCTGATGCTTGTCATCGACAATGGCTGGGGCGCCGCGCATGACTGGCCGGCGCGTCAGCGCGTCATGCGCGAGCTGGTCGATCAGGCCGAACGCGAGGATCGCCGGGTTCTCCTGCTCGACACCGCGCCGTCGCCCGGGGCCGACGCGCCGCGCCCGCTCTCCGTGCTGCGCGCCGCCGATGCGCGTGCCGCCTTGGAGGCATTCGCCCCGCAGCCATGGCCGACCGACCGCGCCGGCGCGCTGACGCGGCTCGACAAGCTCACCCTGGACGGTACCGCCAATGTCGTCTGGCTGAGCGACGGCTTGGCTAGCGAAGATGCCTTCGCCTTCGCAATCTGCGCGTCGTCAGCGATCCCGCCGAGACGCTGGCCCGGCTGATCGGTCCGTCGCAGCAGGAGAATCCGGAGCTGACCGTCGCCGTACACCGCGCCAGCGCCGCCGGCCCGGCGCAATATACGGTCAGGATCAGCGGCGAGGACGGCAGGCTGCTCGCCCGCGACAGCACCCAGCTCGCTGCCGGCCAGCGCGATGCCGACGTCAAGCTGGCGATGCCGGGCGAGTTGCGCAACCAGGCGACCCGCGCCGAGATCGAGGGCGAGGCTTCGGCAGGTGCCGTACTGCTGCTCGACGAGCGCTGGCGCCGCCGGCCGGTCGGCATCGTCGCCGCGCGGGCCGGCGAGGCGGCGCAGCCGCTACTTACCGGGACCTACTATCTCGAGCGCGCGCTCAACCCGTTCAGCGAGGTCAGGCGAGGCGAAATCGGCGACCTCCTGCGCCGCGAGACCGCCATGCTCGTCCTCGCCGACGCGGCGCCGGGAACACGCGCCGATCATGACGCGCTGGTCAAATGGATGGAGGTGGGCGGCGTGCTCCTGCGCTTCGCCGGTCCCGATCTTGCCGAAAGCAGCGACGATCTGCTGCCGGTCACGCTGCGCCGCGGCGGCCGCACCATTGGCGGCGCGCTGTCCTGGGAGCAGCCGGCGCGACTCGCGCCTTTCGCCGGCGACAGCCCCTTCGCCGGCCTCGCGATCCCTGACGATGTGACGATATCCCGCCAAGTCCTCGCCGAACCGTCGCTCGACCTCGCCAGCAAGACCTGGGCACGGCTAAGCGACGGAACGCCGCTGGTGACCGGCGAGCGGCGCGGTCAGGGTTGGTTGGTGCTGGTCCATACGACGGGAAGCCCGGCCTGGTCGAATCTGGCGTTGTCGGGGCTCTTCGTCGAGATGCTGCGGCGCGTCGTCGGCTTGAGCCAGGGCGTTGCCGGCGCCGGCGATGCGCCGTTGCCGCCGCTCGAGACGCTCGATGGATACGGGCGACTGCACAAGGCGCCGCCGAATGTCCGGCCGATCGCCGGCAAGGATCTCGCCGCCGCGATCGCCTCGCCGAGCCAGCCGCCGGGCTATTACGGTGCGCTCGATGCTCGCCATGCCTTGAACCTGTCGAGCGCGGTCAAATCTATCGCCGCGCTCGAGCGCTTGCCCGACGGTATCGTGCGCGACAATTATACGCGGGGCGCCGAGGTCGATTTGCGGCCAGCATTGCTCGCCGCCGGATTGGCGCTCGTCCTCATAGATCTCCTCATCGCCTATGCTCTGCGCGGACTCCTGCCGGGTCTCGGCGGACGGCGGCGCCGAGACGCTACGGTCGGTGTCCTGCTGATTGCCGGATGGGCGCTCGCCGCCGCACCGGCGCGGGCGGCGATGGAGGATGATTCTTTCGTACTGCAGGCGACCTCGGAGATTCGCCTGGCCTATATCAAGACCGGTATTCCGTCGCTCGATGAAGTCAGCCGTGCCGGCCTCACCGGCCTCACCAACCTGCTCAATCGGCGCACCGCGGTCGAGGCCGCCGAGCCGATGGAGGTCGACCCCGAACAGGACGAGCTGATCTTCTTCCCGCTGCTCTATTGGCCGGTCTCGGCTGAGCAGCCGTCGCTGTCGCCGCGCGCGATCGAGCGGCTCAATCGTTTCATCGCCACCGGCGGCACCATCTTTTTCGACACGCGCGATCAGGGCGAGGGCGGCGGCGCAGGTAGCTTCGCCGGCGCCGCCAGCCAGCGCCTCCGTCAGCTCGTCAACGGCCTCAACATCCCACCACTCGTCCCGGTGCCGCCCGATCACGTGCTGACCAAGTCGTTCTACCTGATGCAGGAATTCCCCGGCCGCTGGTCCGGCGGCCAGCTCTGGGCCGAGCCCACCGAGGACCGCATCAATGACGGCGTCGCCACCGTGATCATCGGCTCGAACGACTATGCCGCCGCCTGGGCGGTCGACGATCAGGGCCGCGGCGTCTATGCCGTGGTGCCCGGCGGCGAGCAGCAGCGCGAACAGGCCTTCCGCTTCGGCGTCAATCTCGTGATGTACGCGCTGACCGGCAACTACAAATCGGACCAGGTGCATGTCCCCGCCATCCTCGAGCGTCTCGGGCAATGAGGCGCCGGGACAATGAGCGGCGGCTGATGAGATCGCGACAATGATGGGCTCCGCCTACAATCTCGCCTTTGCCCCGCTGCTGCCCTGGTGGGCGATCGGCGCGTTCGGCGGTGTCGCGCTTGTCATCGTCGCGCTCGGCCTGTGGCGGCGGGCGCGTGGCCTCGCTTGGCGGGTGGCGGCGATTGCCCTGCTGCTGGCGACGCTGGCCAACCCGTCCCTCGTCGAAGAGAAGCGTGATCCGCAGCGCGACATCGCCGTCGTGGTGGTCGATGAATCGTCGAGCCAGCGCATCGGCGACCGCGCCAAATACACCGAGGCAGCGCTCGCCCATGTCAGCGAGCGGCTCGGTCGCCTCAAGGATCTCGATCTGCGGATCGTGCATGCCGGCAAGCCCGAGGAAAACGCCGCTCTTGCCGATACCGGCACGCAGCTCTTCACCGCACTCAACCGCGCGCTCACGGACGTACCGCGCCAGCGTCTCGCCGGCGTCGTCATGATCACCGACGGCGAGGTCCACGACGTGCCGGCGCCCGATCATCTCAACCTCACCGCGCCGCTCCACGTGCTGCTCTCGGGCAAGCCGGGCGAGGTCGATCGCCGCCTCCTCATCGAGCAAGCGCCGAGCTTCGGCCTCGTCGGCAAGACCGTTGAGATCACGGTGCGGATCGACGATCTCGGAGCGCCGCCCGCGGCCGGCGCGCGGACGCGCGTCACCCTGCGCAAGGATGGCGGCCAGCCGAGCCAGCTCACCCTGCCGATTGGCAGCTCGCAACGCATAGAAGTGCCGATCGACCATGGCGGGCCGAACGTCATCGAGCTCGAGGCCGAGCCCGGACCGCAGGAGCTGACGCAAGACAACAACCGCGCCGCGCTGGTGATCAACGGAGTGCGCGATCGACTGCGCGTATTGCTGGTCTCGGGCGAGCCGCATGCCGGCGAACGGACCTGGCGCAACATTCTCAAATCGGATCCATCGGTAGACCTCGTCCATTTCACCATCTTACGGCCGCCCGAGAAGCAGGACGGCACGCCGATCCGCGAGCTTTCGCTCATCGCCTTTCCGATCCGCGAACTATTCGACGTCAAGCTCGATGAGTTCGATCTCATCATCTTCGATCGCTACCAGCGGCGCGGCGTGGTGCCGAACGCCTATATCGAGAATGTCGCGCGCTATGTGCAGAAGGGCGGTGCGCTCCTCGAGGCGGCGGGGCCGAATTTCGGGACGCCGCTCAGCCTCTATCGCACGCCGCTCGGCACCGTGCTGCCGGCCGAGCCGACCGGCCGCGTCATCGAGGAAGGCTTCAAGCCGCGCGTCACCGAGACCGGCAATCGTCATCCGGTGACCGCCGAGTTGCCGGGCGATGCCGGCGATCCGGCGAAGGAGCCGCAATGGGGCCGCTGGTTCCGCAATGTCGAGGCCGTTCCCAAGCACGGCGTCACGGTGATGAGCGGCGCCGAGAGCCAGCCGCTGCTGGTGCTCGATCGCGTCGGTGAAGGCCGTGTCGCCCAGCTGCTCTCCGATCAGATGTGGCTGTGGACGCGCGGCTTCGAGGGCGGCGGTCCGCAGGCGGAGCTGCTGCGCCGCCTGGCCTATTGGCTGATGAAGGAGCCCGATCTGGAGGAGAACGACCTGCGCGCCGTAGTCGAGGGCAACCGGCTCGTCATCACCCGCCGCTCGCTCGAGCCGGATGATCGGCCGGTGCGGGTCACCGGCCCCGGCGGCGCCATGCAAGAGATCACCCTCAACCCGGAGAGCGGCGGCCGCAGCACCGCGACCTTGACCATCAAGGAAAGCGGCCTTTACCGCGTCACGAGCGGCCAGCGCACCGCCCTTGCCGCGGCCGGCGCGCTCAACCCGATCGAGCTCTCCGACGTCCGCACGACCGCCGACAAGCTCAGCCCCGCGGTACAGGCGACCGGCGGCGGCAGCTTCTGGGTCGGCCCCGGTCCGTTGCCCGAAATCAGACGCGTTGCGCCAGAGCGCACAGCAGCAGGCCGCAACTGGTTGGGCCTGCGTGCCAATGGCGATTACGTGGTCACCGGACTGAGCGAAATTCCGCTGCTGCCAGGTCTCGCTGCGCTGCTGTTCGCTCTCGCCACGCTGATCGCCGCTTGGCGCCGCGAAGGCCACTGAAGGCTGCACTCTATTGCCGTCGCGATGCCGGGCGGGACGACGCCCTCGTTGGATCTCACCAACTCTAAGCCACGATACTACCTGTGCCCGCGAAGGCCGCTGTGCCGGCGAGAGACGATCGCCGTAAATGATCGGACCTCACCCGCTGCCGTTTTGCGCTAAGGTGCGGCACAACAAATGAGATTATACTTGAACCATGAGTCATTTCCTCGCCCCGCTCCACCCCGATGGCTGGAAGTTCGTCGGCATTTTCGCGCTGGCAACGGCGCTGCTCTTCATTCTGGTGCCGCCCCTCGGTTGGGTCGGCCTAGTGCTGACCGTCTGGTGCGCCTATTTCTTCCGCGACCCCTGGCGGGTGACGCCGCTGCGTCCCGGGTTGATGGTCAGCCCGGCCGACGGTCGCGTCCTGTCGGTCGCGCCGGCGGTGCCGCCGGCCGAGCTCGCGATGGGGGTCGAGCCGATGATGCGGATCGGCATCTTCCTCAATGTCTTCGACGTCCATGTCAACCGCATCCCGGTCGGTGGTCGCGTCGCCAAGCTGAGCTACCGCAAGGGAAAGTTCGTCAATGCCAGCCTCGACAAGGCGAGCGAGGACAATGAGCGCATGGCGATCCGCATCGCCCCGGCCGACGGCATGGGCGACGTCGCCGTCGTGCAGATCGCCGGACTCATTGCCCGCCGCATCGTCTGCGATCTGCGCGAGCGCGAGGAGGTCATCGCCGGGCAGCGCTTCGGCATCATCCGCTTCGGCAGCCGCACCGATGTCTATCTGCCCATCGGCTGGGTCCCGCTGGTGATTGCCGGGCAGCGCGTCATCGGCGGCGAGACGGTGATTGCCGATCGCACCGCGCAAGAGCCGCCGCGCCAAGGTTTCGCGCATTGTCCGATGCTCGCAGAGCGATGAGGCGCTGACATGCTCCGACCGCCCCATTTCAAGCCGCGCCGCATCACCGGCCTGTCGCTCAACCGGATGATCCCCAACATCCTGACGCTGCTCGCGATGTGCGCCGGCATGACGGCGATCCGCTTCGCCATCAACGGCCAATTCGAATGGGCGGTCATCGCCATCATCGTCGCCGGCGTCTTCGACGGTCTCGACGGCCGCGTCGCGCGGCTGCTCAAGAGCACCTCACCGTTCGGCGCGCAGCTCGATTCGCTGTCTGATTTCATCTGTTTCGGCGTCGCCCCCGGCGTCATGCTCTATATCTGGACGATGTCGCATCTCGCCAGCTTCGGCTGGGCGCTGTCGCTGCTCTATGCCATCTGCTGCGGCTTGCGCCTGGCGCGTTTCAATACCCAACTCGACGTCGAGCTACCGCCCTATGCGGCCTATTTCTTCACCGGCGTGCCGGCGCCAGGCGGCGCCGGGCTGGTCCTCGTGCCGATGTATCTCGCCTTCGAGTTCGGCGACGACGTGTTCCGCTCGCCGATCTTCAACGGCATCGTCATGATATCAGTGGCGGCGTTGATGGTGAGCCGCGTCCCGACTTTTTCGATGAAGCGCTTTCGCATACCGCACAATTATGTCCTGCCGGTGATGCTGGGCATCGCCGTCGTCGCGGCCTTCCTGACGACAGCGCCCTGGCCGACATTGAGCGCGGTCGGCATTCTCTATATCGCCTCGATCCCGCTCACCGTGCGCTCGTTCAACCGGCTGCGACGGGAGGCGGCAACGCAGGTGAATACGGCTAATCTCGACCTCGCCGCGCCGCCGCGCCATCCCGAACCGATCCCGGAAGCACGCCCGGAATCGCGGCCGCCGCACTAGAGCGGCTACGGCGCCTTCGAATCGTCTGCGCCGAGCACGATATCGGCATCGACGGTAACCTGCACCGCGGCGTCGCCAGCCTCGGCGACTGGCGGCGCCGCGGCGGCCATCGTCATCGCGCGAAGCGGCACCGGTCGATCACCGCCGACATTGCCGACCCTGACGTCGCGGTAGCGTAGGACGCTGAGATGGAGATCGGCGGCCACGCGCTCGGACCGCTCGCCCAGCCGTTTCACCGCCTCGCTGGTCAGCTCGTCCTGGACGGCGCGCGCCGCCTCGGGCGAGAGCTCGAAAACGAGCGAGGAGACGGCGAGTCCGTCATTCTGCAGCGTGCCAACGAGGGTCAGCAGCTCGGCGAAATCGCGATCGAGCAGAGTGAGGGTCTGACTGCCGCGCCAGCGCGACGGCACGTTCTGCTGACGCTCCTCATAGACCGAGTAGCCGCCGCTCTCGGGCTTGATCCCGGGCACCGCCTTGACCTTGCCGAGCGCGCTCGTCATCCGCCGGTTGATCTCCGCCTGCACTTCCTTGGGTGTGCCGGCGGTGACCTCGACGCGCAGCTGCACGCGCAGCCGGTCGCGGCGGATCGCACGATCGGCCGACTCGCTGAGGTGAAGCACGGTCATTCCGTCATCGCCGGCGGGCGCCTGCGCCGGCTGTGCCGCGGCCGGGAGAGCAGGCAGCGCCATAGCAACGAGCAGCGCGCCGAACGCATGGCGGCGTCGATATGAAGAATTTATTGCATGCGGGATCATCACGTGAGGGTGCTTCCCAAATGTGGCCAAATCCTGTCATAGGTTTGCGGCAGAATCGCGAAACGGCTCGTCGCGCCGAATTGGAGGGAATCCTTAAGATGATCACGTCGAATTTGGTCCGGCTGACCGCCGGCCTTCTCCTCGCCGTAACCTCTGTCGGCGCTCAGGCCGCCTCCGGCAAGCTCACGCTCTACACCTCGCAGCCGGACAAGATCGCCGCCGAAACCGTCGCCGCCTTCAATAAGAAAGAGCCGGGCGTCGAGGTCGAGATATTCCGCTCGGGCACCACCGAGGTGATGAACAAGCTGCAGGCCGAGCTCGTCGCCGGCGACCCGCGCGCCGACGTGCTGTTCATCGCCGATGCGATGACGATGGAGCAGCTCAAGGCCGATAACCGCCTGCTCGCCTTCGCGGGCGCCGATGTCTCGGCGCTGCCCGCCGCGGCCTATGATCCGGACTTCACCTATTTCGGCTCCAAGCTGATCACCACCGGCATCATGTACAACAAATCGGCCAAGAAGCCGGTCTCCTGGAGCGACCTGCTGGCGCCCGAGGCGAAGGGCCAGGTCATCCTGCCGAGCCCGCTCTATTCCGGCGCCGCCGCCATCCACATGGCGGCGCTGAGCGACGACAAGCTGCTCG
>WNFM01219426.1_pt1 | contig 13356 bp, 15 predicted proteins | sample 5400271 | NCBI WGS metagenome assembly WNFM01 (sample SAMN13153352, study PRJNA577476) | soil metagenome | isolation source: 60 cm saprolite on Douglas fir-dominated hillslope | place: USA:California | collected 2013-09-17 | reverse complement strand
CCGAGAGCCCGCGCCGCGCCGACGCAGTGCTCGCTGCACCCGAGACGGTGCTGCGCGTCGCGGTCTTCGTGGGCGAGGTCGAGGAGACCGACGCGGATCTCGTGCAGTTCTACGGCCGCGTGGACGGGCACCGTTCGCGCGATGCCGTGCTGCTCCGAGGCGGCGAGCAGGTGGGCTCGGTCGTCGACCTGCCCTGGGGCGAGACCGACTCCTCGCACCTCGAGCGCGCGAAGGCGGCGACGGGAAGGGTCATGCTCGCAGGCGGTCTCGGCCCCGACAACGTCGCCGAGGCGATCGCCGAGGTCCGCCCGTGGGCGGTCGACTCTGCGCGCTCGACCGAGGAATCCGCAGGGATCAAGAATCACGACGCAATCAGAGAGTGGGTGACGGCAGCGAGATGAGCGAGACCTTCGGCGTGTATGGCGGACGCTACGTCCCCGAGACCTTGATCCCGGCGCTCGACGAGCTCGAGTCGGCGTGGGCCTCGCTGCGCGAGGACGATTCGTTCCGCGCGGAGCTGCACCATCTGCTGACGACGTATGCGGGCCGTCCCACCCCGCTCACCCGGGTCGAGCGCTTCGCACCCGACCAGCGCATGTACCTGAAGCGCGAGGACCTGATGCACACGGGCGCGCACAAGATCAACAACGCTGTCGGCCAGGCGCTGATCGCGCAACGGCTCGGCAAACAGCGGATCATCGCCGAGACCGGCGCCGGGCAGCATGGCGTCGCAACCGCGACCGTCTGCGCACGCTTCGGCCTCGAGTGCATCGTCTACATGGGCAGCGAGGACATCCGCCGCCAGGCACCCAACGTCGAGCGCATGAACCTCCTCGGCGCCGAGGTGCGGCCCGTCGAGTTCGGCACGCGCACGCTCAAGGAGGCGACGAGCGAGGCGATCCGCGACTGGATCGCGAACGTCGACACGACCTATTACCTGATCGGCTCGTGCGTCGGTCCCGCGCCGTACCCGGAGATCGTCCGCGAGCTGCAGCGCGTGATCGGATGCGAAGCGCGCGAGCAGATCCTCCAGATCGAAGGCCGGCTGCCCGAGACCGTCGTCGCGTGCGTCGGAGGCGGCTCGAACGCGATCGGGATGTTCTACGACTTCATACCCGACGAAGACGTGCGCCTGATCGGCATCGAGGCAGCCGGCGCCGCATCGCTCGGGACCGGCCGCGCCGGCGTGCTGCACGGCGCGCGGTCGTCACTGCTCGCGGACGAGGACGGCCAGATCATGGACGCGCATTCGATCTCTGCCGGCCTGGACTATCCTGGTGTCGGCCCCGAGCACGCGCACCTACGCGACACGGGCCGCGCGGAGTACCTCCCGTGCACGGACGACGAAGCGCTGGTCGCGTTCCATCGTCTCTGCGAAACGGAGGGCATTGTCCCGGCCCTCGAGTCGTCGCATGCTCTCGCGCGCGCACTCGACTGCGGCGACGAGCTCGTCGTCGTGTGCCTCTCCGGCCGCGGCGACAAGGATCTGGCGGAGGTCCTGGCGCGGTGAAGTACGACGCCGGACGGGCCGCATCGTTCTACGACGAGTACGGCGAGCGCGAGTGGACGCGCTTCGACGACGGACGAACACCGGCCGCGTCGCTCGCGACGCACACGCACTACCTCGAGCGCTTCGTGTCTTCCGGTGACCGCGTACTCGATACCGGCTGCGGCCCCGGCCGCTTCACGCTCGAGCTCGCCCGGCTCGGCGCGCAGGTCGTCGCCGCAGACATCTCGCCCGGCCAACTTGAGCTGCACCGCAACTACACCACGACCGTCGGGAGCGCCGTCGAGGACCGTGTCGTCGCCGATGTGCTCTCGCTGCCTTTCGAGGACGACGCGTTCGATGTGACCGTGTGTTACGGAGGCGCGGTCTCGTACCTGCTCGACCTCGCGCCCGCGGCGGTCGCTGAGTTGACGCGCGTCACACGACCGGAAGGTCACGTGCTGATCAGCGTGATGTCACTCGTAGGCTCCCTCATTTGGGGGCTCGACACCGTGCTCGACGTGGCGCGCGAGAAAGGGATCGACGCGGTCGATCGCGTGAACGCAACCGGCGTGCTCACGCCCGAGCTCGGCGCTCACGGCCTCACGATGAAGATGTATCGGTGGCGCGAACTACGCGAACTGTTGGCGCCCCACGGTGAGATCGTCGCCGCATGCGCGACGGGCCTCGTCAAGAACACCCCAGACGAGCCGGAGCTGCGCGAGCTCACGGAGCGGATCGAGCTCGACGTCGGGGCCGAGCCAGGAGCGATCGACATGGGCCATCACATGCTGGCGGTGGTGCGGGTATGAAGACCCTCGTCGTCTACTTGATGGCGATGCCGGACACGCCGGAGCTCGTGCAGGCTGCGGTCGAGGCGGGCGCGGACATCGTCGAACTTGGGTTCCCGTTCTCGGATCCGCTGGCCGACGGGCCGGTGATCCGGCGTGCCGGTGAGCGCGCGCTCGCAGCAGGCATGCGGACGAAGCGGTGCCTCGAAGTGCTCGCAGAGACGCGCGCGCGGGTGAGCGTGCCGCTGGTCCCGATGACCTACGCGTCGATTTACGACGCCTACGGCTGGGAGCGTCTCGCGGCGGACGCGCGCGCGGCAGGAGCGACGTCGTTCATCGTCCCCGACCTGCCGGCCGACGTCCACCCCGAGCTGAAGCGCGTGCAACTGATTGCACCCACGTCGACCGATGCCCGGCTGACCCTGGCCGCGAACGCGACCGACGGCTGGCTCTATCTCGTCACGGTCACGGGCACGACCGGCGCCCGCGCGGAGCTCGCACCGACGCTCGCGCCGCTCGCGGAGCGGGCGCGCGCGGTCACGGACGTTCCGCTGTACGCGGGCTTCGGCATCTCGACGCCGGAGCACGCGCGCGCTGCGGCCGAGCTCGTCGACGGCGTTGTCGTCGGCTCGCGCGCTGTCGAGGCTGCAGAGGAAGGGCCCGCCGAGCTGGCGCGCTTCGTCGGCAGCTTGCGCCAAGCGTTGGACGCGGTCGCAGTCGCGTAGCATCGCCCGATGGAGCACTTCCGGCTCGAGCAGGTCGCCGACGACGCCTGGGCCGCGATGGCGCTCGCCGAGACCGGCGCGGTCGGCAACGCGGGCTTCATCAGGGTCGCCGACTTCACGATCGTGTTCGACACGTTCGCGAGCACAGCGGCGGCCGACGAGCTGCGCCTGGCCGCCGAGGTGATCGCGCCCGTGGCATACGCGATCAACAGCCACTGGCACGCGGACCACGTCAACGGCAACCGGTCGTTCGACGATCTTGCGATCGTGGCCACAGAGCGCACACGCGAGCTGATGGAAGAGCGCGCGATCGGCGACCTCGACGTCGTCTTCCCGACGGACGTCTTCGACGAGCGCGTCGAGCGCGAGGGCGCGGTGGTCGAGACGCTCGGCGGCGGCCACACCGAGAGTGATGCGTTCCTCTGGTTCGAGGACACCGTCTTCGCCGGCGACCTCGTCGTCGTCGAGACCCACCCCTGGGTCGGCGACGGTGACGTCGAGCACTGGCTCGAGATCCTGGAGGCGTTCGAGGCACGCCGGCCGCGGGTGATCGTTCCCGGCCACGGGCAGATCGGCTCGGTCGGGGACATTCCGCCGCTGCGCCGCTACCTCGAAGGGCTGCTCGACGGCACCGCGACCGTGGTCGACGGCTGGGCGTTCGCCGCGGGCCACGAGCGGAACGTCGAAGCGCTGCGCAAGTAGAGGCGTGACCTGGTTAGCACAGACCTCTAGTAGCCTCGCGGGGTGAGCAGCGCTGTCGTGGTCGGAGCAGGCGTCTTCGGCGCTGCCACAGCACGCGAGCTCGCGCTGCGCGGTTGGGATGTCACGCTCATCGAGCAGTACGCGCCGGGCACGGTCCGGTCGGCTTCCGGCGGCGACACCCGGCTCCTGCGCTTCGCGCATGGCGATGTCGACTGGTACGCCCAGCTCGCGCGGAAGGCCCGCTCGAAGTGGATCGAGCTCGAGGAGGCGACCGGGACGCACATCTGGGAGCCGATCGGCCTCGCCTGGTTCGCGCGGGGCGAGGGCGGATTCGAGGCGCGCAGCCGAGCGTCGCTCGACCGGCTGGGCGTGCCCTACGAGTGGCTCGACCCGGCGACCGCCCGCGACCTCTACCCGTCCGTCAACGTCGACGATCTCGCCGGCATGCTCTACGAGCCCGAGGCGGGCGTCCTGCACGCAAGACGCGCGACGCAATTGCTTGTCGAGGACGGCGAGCGGGCGGGCGTGCTGTACGAGAGCGCGCGTGTGCTCCCGGCGGACGAGCCGCGGGGCGACGTCGTGATCTGGGCGTGCGGCCCGTGGCTCGCATCGCTCTTCCCGCACCAGGTCGAGCTGAAGGTGACACGACGTGACGTCTTCTTCTTTGGCGCCGACGGGACGTGGCGTGGGACGCCGGGGTTCTGCGACTACGAGGCGGCGTACTACGGGCACGGCGAGATCGCCGGCCTCGGCGTCAAGGTCGCGCCCGACCTGCCCGGCGACGAGATCGACCCCGATACCGTCGAGCGCATCCCGCTGGCGTCGTGGGAGCAGGCCGCGCGCGAGTATCTCCGCCACCGCTTCCCGGCCCTCGCGGGCGCGCCGGTGATCGGGGCGCGCGTCTGCCAGTACGACCTCTCGGCCGACACCCACTTCATCGTCGACCGGCATCCGGAGCGCGACGCGTGGTGGCTGATCGGCGGCGGCTCCGGTCACGGCTTCAAGCACGGCCCGGCGTTCGCCGAGTACGTCGCCGACTGCGTCGAGGGGAAGCGCGAGCGGGAGCCGTTCCACGCCCTCGGCGTGCGCACCGGCGACGCTGGCCTCCGCACCGGCAGCTATGGCTAACCCACCGGTGTCTGACACCGGTTCGAAGCGCGCGCTCGTTTCGAACCGAGAAACGGTGTCAGACACTCCTTGGCGCCCGCGAATCTGAGCTACAACGTGCCGGCCATGCGGAGAGGGGTCTTGCTGCTGACGCTCGCGTGCACCCTCGCAGGGGTCGCGGCCGCACAGGCCCGTGACGTGGTCAACCGCCCGGCACTGACCTGGGTGCGCGGCCAGGGCAGCTACACCGAGGCGAGCCGCACGCCGAAGTCGCACACGATCACGACAATCGTCATCCACGCCACCGACGGCGGCAGCCTGGTCGGCAACGTCTGGTGGCTCTCCGGCGGACACTCGCACGCATCGGCGCACTACGTGATCGCGCGCGACGGCTCGATCGTCCAGCTCGTCCACCTCTCGGACATCGCCTGGCACTCGGGGAACTCCCGGGTGAACCGCCACTCGATCGGGATCGAGCATGTCGGCGAGACGTACGACCCGGCCGGGTTCACGATCGACGAGTACCGCTCGTCGGCGCAACTCGTCGCCTGGCTCGTGCGGCGCTACGACATCCCGGTCGACCGCAAGCACATCATCGGGCACGCGCAGGTGCCCGACCCGAAGCACCCCGGTGAGTACGGCGGTCGTGATCACCACCCCGCCCCCGGTCCGTATTGGCGGTGGAGCTTCTACTTGAACGTCGTCCGCCGCTATGCGTTCCCGCAGCGCTACGCCATCCACGTCGACACGACGTCGTTCGACACCGGACAGACGCTGACGGGGATCGTCCTCTGGTCGGTGCGAACCAACGGCCGCACCGCCGTGCGCCGCGTCGACTTTGCAATCGACGGCCGGGTCATCTGGACCGACCAGCGCAAGCCGTTTGCGTTCGCCGGTGGGCGAGGCTGGAACACGACGAACATGGCCAACGGCGTGCACGTCCTGACGGTGCGGGCTAGTGGTGGCGGGTCGCCACTCAGCGCCTGGTCGTGCACGTGCTGAACCGCGACTTCGCGCTCACGACCTCCGCACTGCACCCTTGGGAGAAGGTCAAGGGCACGGTGCGTATCCGCGCGACCGTGCGCGGCGCGAAGACGAGCGGGATCGGTCTGTACGTGGACGGCCGCGTCGTCAGCCGCGACCGCTCCGCGCCGTACACGATGCGCTGGAACTCGCGCAAGGTGCATCGCCAAGCGCCGCCTGCCGCTTGTGGTCGCAAACCACGTCGTGAAGAAACCAAAGCCGAAGCCCAAGCCACTTCCCCCGCCGCAGGTCACGGCGCAGAACCTCGCCGACGGCCAGACCGTCAGCGGGCTCGTCGACTGGCGCGCGCACACGATCGGGCCGGTCGCGCGGGTCGAGTTCGTCGTGGACGGAACCGTGATCGCGACCGTGACGACAGAACCGTGGGCGACAACGTGGGATTCCTCGGCGGCAGCGCCGGGCTCGCACACGCTCGAGGTGCGCGCCTTCACGAAGGACGGCCGCAAAGCCGTCCGCGTCGTGAGCGTTACTTTGTCGGCGGAGTAGCGTCGAGCCCGAGCAGGAGCTTGCGGAGTAGCGTGTTCAACTGCTTCTGCTCCGGCTTCGTCAGCGTGCGTGCGAAGAACGCCTCGCGGCGTCCCTGAACGTTCGCCGCGAGATCCCACGCCTCGCGCCCTTTCTCCGTCAGCTCGACGACGACCGCGCGCCGGTCGTCAGGATCCGGCAGCCGGCGCACGAGACCGCCTTCTTCGAGCCGGTCGAGCCGGCTCGTCATCGCGCCGCTCGAAAGCTCGAGGTCGTTCGCGAGGTCGCCGGGGGAGCTGCGGCACGCGTCGTTGCCAAGGCGCAGCGCCGACATCACGCCCCACTCCTCGTGCGTCAGGCCGTGCTCGCGCAACGTCGCTTTCTGGGCCCTTTTCATCCGGTGGTTGATGCTGCCGATGCGGTCGACAATGCCCTCGACCTCAGGATCGATGTCGACCACCCCGAACTCGGCGATCTTCGCGAGCAGCTGGTCGACGTGATCTTCGTGTTGGGGCACACGCACATCTTGACACAAAGAGTCTTGACGTCAAGACTCTTGGCTGTTAGTCTCTTGATATCAAGATATTCGAGGGCGAGAGAGGGGAGGCGCCAATGATGAGGCCTTCAGACCATCTGACGACCAAGATTCTCAGCGACGCACACGTCGAGCTGCTCCGCGGCCGGCGCAAGCCGGCACCGCGGCCGGCACCGCGCAGCAACTAGCTGAGGCCAGTTGGGGACGCGCAGAACGGGTGGCCGGCAGCACGTGCCGGCCACCTTCCCCGCCCCTCGAGACTCACTCAGGCCAGAAGTCCTCGGGCGTCTTCTCCGTGTCGGCGCCCGGGTCGTCCGAGAGGCGCGTCGAGACGATGATCAGCTCCGCATCCTCCGGCTCGTCGTTCCAGACGCCCCGCCAGGTCTGCGGCGGAACGCGAATGGCCTGGCGCGCAGTCACCTCCAGGATCTCGTCGTCCAGCTTGAACTGCAGCTTCCCGCTGAGCACGAAGTAGATCTCTTCCTGCGTCTTGTGCCGATGCCCGTACGAGCCTTTGCTTCCTGTGTGCTGCGGCATTCGTCGATGCGTCAGCGCAACTTGCTCGGCGCCGATCGCATACGTGATGCCTCGCATCTCCCCCGGGTAGTCGCCCAGCCAGTCGACGACTTCCTCGAGCTGCACGATCTGGTAATCCGCCATCCACCAGCCTCCTTCGGTCTGCGAGTATCGAACACCTGACGCCGTCGCACCGCAACCGGCTCGTCCTGATCGCGTGCATCCTGGGCTCGAGCATCGTCTTCGTCGACGGCAGCGTCGTCAACGTCGCCCTGCCTGCGATCCAGCGCGATCTCGGCGGCGGGCTCGCGCTCCAGCAGTGGGTCGTCGATGCCTATCTCCTGACGCTCGGCTCGCTGCTCCTCGTCGGAGGCTCGCTCGGCGACGTCTTCGGTGCACGGAAACTGTTCATCCTCGGCATCGTCGTCTTCGGCCTCACCTCGGTGCTCTGCGCCGTCGCGCCGGACGGCACGACGCTGATCCTCGCGCGCGGCCTTCAGGGCGTTTCGGGCGCGATCCTCACTCCGGCCGGTCTCGCGGTGATCGCGACGACCTTCAGCGGCGAGGAACGCGGCGCGGCGATCGGCTCGTGGACCGCGTGGACCGGCGTCGCCTTCGTGATCGGGCCGCTCGTCGGCGGGTGGCTGATCACGCACGGATCGTGGCGCTGGGTCTTCCTGATCAACGTCCCGATCGCGATCGCCACGGCAGCGCTCGTCGTGTACGCCGTGCCGAAGCGCGACAGCGGGAACGAACGCGCGCGCGTCGACGTTGTCGGGGGGGTGCTGTGCGTTCTCGGGCTGGGGGGACCGGTGTTTGCGCTCATCGAAGAGCCGCGCCGCGGCTGGGGCGACCCACTGATCCTGGGCACGTTCTTCGGCGGCCTCGTCCTGCTCGCGGTGTTCTTCTGGTGGGAGCGACATCACACCGATCCGATGCTGCCGCTGCGGCTGTTCTCGAAGCGCAACTTCACGTTCGCGAACATCGAGACGCTGACGGTCTATGCGGCGTTGTCGACCCTCACGTTCTTCCTCGTGCTCTTCCTGCAGCAGCTGGCCGGCTACTCGCCGCTCAGGAGCGGCCTCGCGCTCGTCCCGATCACGATCGTGATGTTCCTGCTCTCGCCGCGGGTCGGACGGCTCTCGATGCGCTACGGCCCACGCCTCTTCATGGGCGCCGGGCCGCTTGTCATCGCGCTCGGCGTGATCCCGTTCGTGCGCCTCAAACCCGGCTTCGACTATTGGACGGAACTGCTCCCGCCGCTGCTCCTCCTCTCGGTCGGGCTCTCCATGGTCGTCGCGCCGCTGACCTCAACCGTGCTCGCGGACGCAGGCGAGGGGGACGCCGGGATCGCGAGCGGCGTCAACAACGCGGTCGCGAGGGTCGCCGGGCTGCTCGGGATCGCGGTCGTCGGCGCCGCGATCGCCGGGGCCGGCAACAAGCTGGACATGCCGGGGTACCGGATGGCGATGTGGATTACCGCAGCGCTCGTCGGTGCAGGAGGAATCATCGGGCTCGCCGGCATCAGGAACAAGCGATGAACGCTGCGGAGATCACGTTCGACCACGTGACCAAGCGCTACGCCGGCCGCGACGCGGCTGCGGTCGACGACCTGTCGCTGGAGATCCCAGCCGGCGCGTTCTGCATTCTCGTCGGCCCATCGGGGGGCGGCAAGACAACGGCGCTGAAGATGGTGAACCGCCTGATCCCGTTCGACTCGGGCGACATCCGCATCGACGGCCGCAGCATTCGCGATCTCCCCGTCGTCGAACTCCGGCGCGAGATCGGCTACGTGATCCAGCAGGTCGGCCTGTTCCCGCACATGACGATCGGCGAGAACATCGCAACGGTGCCGCGGCTCCTCGGCTGTCTCGAGCTCGTCGGTCTCGAGGTCGCCGACGCGAAGCGCTATCCAGGCGAGCTCTCGGGCGGTCAGCGCCAGCGCGTCGGCCTCGCGCGCGCACTCGCTGCCAACCCGCCCCTCATGCTCATGGACGAGCCCTTCGGCGCGATCGATCCGATCACGCGCGAACGCCTGCAGGACGAGTTCTTGCGCCTGCACCGCGAGCTCCACAAGACGGTGATCTTCGTCACGCACGACATCGACGAGGCGATCCAGTTGGGCACCCACATCGCGATCCTGCGCGAGGGCGGCGTGCTCGCGCAGTACGACACGCCGGATGCGATCCTCGCCCATCCCGCAGACGACTTCGTGGCGAAGTTCATTGGCGAGGACAGAGCGCTCCGCCGGCTGGCGCTCAAGACGCTCACGGACGTCGAGCTCGAGCCCGCCGACGGAGCGCAGGAAGGGCCGCGCGTGTCAATTGAAACGACCGTTCGCAACGCGGTCTCGCTGCTGCTCGGCACGAAGGCGGACCGGCTGCTCGTCGAGAACGACAGCGGCGAGGTGGTCGGCGCGTTCCGCTTCAGCGACGCAGGAGCGCTGCTGTGAGCGTCCTCGCCGCCGGCCCGGTCATCCCCACGTTCGGGAAAGGGAGCTCGTGCGTCACGGGGGACCACACGTTCTGCTGGGACTGGGTGCGCGCGCACTGGGGCGACACCCTCGGCCCGGCGCTCTGGCAACACGTCGAGCTGACGGCGATCGCGGTCGTGATTGGCTTTGCGATCGCCTTTCCGCTCGCGCTGCTCGCACATCGTTTCCGCCGGCTCGAGCAGCCGTTCGGGATCTTCTCGGCGCTGCTCTACACGATCCCGAGTCTTGCGCTCTTCCAGCTGCTCCTGCCCTTTACTGGGCTGACCACGACGACCGTCGAGATCGCGCTTGTCGCCTATACGCTCGTGATCCTGTTCCCGAACATCGTTCAGGGCCTGAACAGTGCGCCTGACGATGTCCTGGAAGCAGCGCGCGGCATGGGGTTGACACGCCTGCAGGTGCTGACGCGCGTCGAGCTGCCACTCGCGGTGCCGGCAATAGTCGGTGGACTGCGCGTCGCCGTCGTCTCGACCGTCGCGATTGCAACGATCGCCGCGACGCTGCTGCCGAAGGGCCTCGGCTACCCGATCTTCCTGGCGCTCAAGGAGCCCACGCCGTTCAAAACGGAGATCTACTCGGCGGGCGTGCTCGCCGTCGCATTAGCGCTCGGCTGCGACGGTCTCCTCGTGGCGCTGCGGCGCGTGCTCGTTCCGTGGGCGGCGAAGGGAGTCGCATGACACTCGCCGACACCGCGAACCTGCACACGTTCGTCGATGCCTTGCGCTTCATCGAGCACAACCCCGGGTTCCTCGCGACGAAGGCGCTCCAGCAGCTCGCGCTGTCCGGCGCCGCGCTCGGCATCGCGCTCGCTGTCGCTCTTCCACTCGGAGTCGCGCTCGGTCACTTCCACCGCGGCTCGACGATCGCAATCGGCGCGTCGATCATCGGCCGCGGCCTTCCGAGCATCGTGCTGATCGCCGCGTTTCTCACCGTGCTCGGCATCGGTTTCGTGAACAACATGGTCGCGCTCGCCGTGCTCGGCAGCGGGCCGATCCTCACCAACAGTTTCGACGCGGTGGATCGCGTCGACCGCGATGCGGTCGAGGCCGCCCGCGGCATGGGCATGACCGATCCACAGATTCTCCGTCGAGTCGAGCTGCCGCTTGCGCTTCCCCTGCTCTCCTCCGCCGGCTCGATCATGACGCGGAGATCACCGTCGTCGAGCGCAGGCTCGTCGGCGGTGAGTGCTCGTACTGGGCGCATCGCTCCTTGCGATGTTGCTGTCCGCGCTCGTGTTCGTCGCCCTAGCTGGAGTTCAGATCGCCATGACGCCGAGCGGCATACGCCGTACTAGTGTCATTGGCGAACCGCAACGAAGGGAGCTGTAGTGATTCGCAAGCACAGAAGCAGAGCTGCCAAGGCGGCGTTCGCGATTTCCCTCGGGGTCGCGATTGTCATCGGGTTGTTCGCGGCCGTCTTCGCACGGCCGGCCCAGTCGGCAGGGACGAAAGTCGTCATCGGCACAAAGAACTTCCCCGAGGAGTTCATCCTCGGCCAGCTCTACAAGCAGGCGCTCGAGGCCAAGGGCTTCAGCGTGGGCTACAAGGAGAACATCGGCTCGACCGAGTTGATCCAAACCTCGCTCACGAGCGGCAAGATCAACTTCTATCCCGAGTACACGGGCGTGATCGTGCAGGACGTCTTCCATCACACGACGTCCGGCAAGACCGCGCACGCCACGTGGCTGCTCGCGAAGCAGCTCGAGGGGGCCAAGGGCTACACGGTCCTCAATGCGACGCCGTTCTTCGACACGGACGTTGTCGCGGTCACGAATGCAACGGCGAAGAAGTACGGATTGAAGTCGATCGCCGACCTGAAGAAGGCCGGCAGCTTCAAGTTCGGCGGGTTCCCGGAATGCAAGACGCGGAACACGTGCTTCGTCGGCTACACGAAGCAGTACGGGATCACGAACGCGACGTTCACACCGCTCGCCGGCATCTCGGCGTACGCGGCGTTGGACGCCGGCAACATCCTGGCTGCCGACGTCTTCTCGACCGATCCGCCGCTCGGTAAGGGCTCCAAGTACACGGTGCTCGCAGACCCGAAGCACGTGACGGGCTTCCAGAACGTCGCGCCGATCGTCAAGTCGTCGGTCGCAACGTCGCTGGGGGCGAAGTTCACGGCAACGGTCAACGCGGTGTCGGCCAAGCTGACGCAAAACGCGATCGTCGCCATGAACAAGGCAGTGATCGTCGACAAGCAGTCGGCCGCGACGGTCGCCTCGGCGTTCCTCAAGGCGAACGGCCTCAAGTAGATGCACGTTGTCGTTCTCGGTGGAGGGTCGTCCGGCGAGCACTTCGTCGGCGCCCTCCGCCGGCTCGATCATGACGCGGAGATCACCGTCGTCGAGCGCAGGCTCGTCGGCGGTGAGTGCTCGTACTGGGCGTGCATGCCAACGAAGACGATGTTGCGCGCACCGGAGCTCGTCGCGGAAGCCGAGCGCTCGTACGGCGCGGTGATCGGTGCACACCTCGATCCACAGCGCGTCTTCGCGTGGCGCGACCAGGTCGCGGAGCGCAACGACGACGCTCATCCGCGGCGATGCGATCGCGGTCGAGCCGGGCGTGCTCTCCGTGGACGATGAGGCGTTGCAGTACGACCGGCTCGTGATCGCGACCGGCTCCTCACCGGCGATCCCGCCGATCGAGGGGATCGACTCGGTCGATTACTGGACGAACTTCGAGGCGACCGAGACGCTCGAGGTGCCCGGGCGGCTCGTGGTGCTCGGCGGCGGCCCCGTCGGCTGCGAGCTCGCGCAGTTCTTCCAGCGCGTCGGCTCGCAGGTCACGCTCGTCGAAGGCGGCCCGCGCCTCCTCGCGCGTGTGGACGCAGACGCGGCGGCGCTCGTCGACGAGGCGCTGCGCGAGGACGGCGTCGACGTGCTGCTCGACGCACGTGCCAAAGGCGTCACAAGTAACAGTCTGTTACTAACGGCTGGCACGGAGCTCCCGTTCGACCGGCTGCTCGTGGCGACCGGCCGCCAGGCGAACGTCGACGCGCTCGAGGCGCTGGAGCTGACGATCTCGAAGCGCGGGATCGAAGTGGACGAGCGGCTACGCGCCGCGCCGGACGTGTGGGCGATCGGCGACGTCACCGGCATCGCGCAGTTCACGCACGTCGGCAAGTACCACGCCCGCGTCGCCGCCTACGACATCGTCGGCCGCAACGTGCGTGCCGACCACCGCGCGATTCCCGCCACGATCTTCACCGATCCGCAGGTCGCGACGGTCGGCGACACTGAAGGCGGCGTCAGCTCGACGTGGGACTTGCAATCGGTGCCGCGGCTCTCGACGTACGAGCGCCCGAAGCGCAAGGGCTTCATCAAGGTGGTCGCGGACCCGGAGCGCCGCGTGCTGAAGGGCGCAGTCGCTGTGGGCCCGGAGTCAGGTGAGTGGTTGCAGCAACTGACGCTCGCGATCCGCGCGGAGACACCGATCGAAGTACTGCTGGACGTGATCCAGCCGTACCCGACGTTCAGCGAGGGCGTCTTC
>WNFM01227396.1_pt2 | contig 13357 bp, 12 predicted proteins | sample 5400271 | NCBI WGS metagenome assembly WNFM01 (sample SAMN13153352, study PRJNA577476) | soil metagenome | isolation source: 60 cm saprolite on Douglas fir-dominated hillslope | place: USA:California | collected 2013-09-17 | reverse complement strand
TAACTCAAAGATGAAGCGCAGGTCCTAGGACCCCCTGCCTGGCGTCACGAAGTGGGGGTGTCGGCGCCGTCTCGTGCTGAGGCGCCCGCGCCGCCCTCCCGAGGCGGTTCGGCGCGGCAAGCTTGGCGGCGCTCCGGCGTGGCGGGTCGGCGCGCTCAGAGACCGGCTCACTCGCTCGCATAGCGCGCAGGCGGCTCCCCAGGCGTCTCGGTCAGCGCCGCGGCGCTCAGCATCTCGGAGAGCTCGTTCCAGGCGTACGCGACGGGCGCGGCGGGATAGCCCACGTCGTTCGGCGCGACCTGGAGGGTGAGATCGAGTGGCAGCGGCATCCAGGCGTCGCGGCCGGCGCCAGGTGGGTGGAGCAGTCGCCGATCCACATGGCGGCCCTCGGCGGCTAGCGCGGCGGCTTCGGCGTGCAAGTGATCTGTCAGCTCCGCCAGGGTGAAGGGCGCCGCCGACTGCCGGCTGGCGCGCACGAGAAATCCGGTGGCAAGCTGGGTGCAGGTGAAGCGGGCGCTCCCCAGCCATGCCTGATGGAGGCGCTCGTCCAGCGCGGCGCGCGGCAGCTCCGGCGCATGAGGGATGGCGGGGGCGAGGTCCACGAAGATGCGCGGGCGCGCCGTGGTGATAAAGTCGTACATCACAAAGATGGGCGCCACCTGCGTCTCGGGAGGGGCGGCCCGCAGCACCCGGTGAAACCCGGAGGTGATCGGGCTGAGACGCCCGTCGGGAGACAGCCTACCCTCCGGCGAGCTGTAGACACTGCCGTCTTGCCAGAGCCATTCCGCCAGCTCGCTCAGGTAGCCTTTCGCCAACGCCAGAGTACGCTGGTCAGCGCGCCGGCGCGCGCCGGGCACCAGGATCTCCGCGCCCATGTAGGGTTGCAGCGCCGCCTGATACCGCCAGCGGAGCAGCTCGGAGAGTCGGCTGCGCTCCAGGCGAGTGCGCGGCTCGTGCGCGCTCGCCGCCACCTGGGCGAGAAATTCGGTGGTCAGCACGTCGCCAGCTGGCGGATCGCCTTCTTCGCGTAGCACGTCCCGAATCCACTCTTCGCCTGGGCGCAGGCGCAGATCCTGAATCGGGTGGATGCCCAGAGCGCGCAAGACCTTGCCGACCGACAGCGGGCGGAGCAGGTGCGCCAGCCAACGCGGCCGGCCGACCATGCGCGCCAGAAATCCCGGCGTGAAGCCGTCGGAGCGCATGGCGAAATGCAGGTCATGGGCGAGCGCACGCCACCCGCGATGCAACAGGATGGGCGTCAAGGGCGCCATCGCATCCAGATCGCGCTTGTGCGAGATCGCCAAGTAGGTTCGTGGCGCTCCCGCGTCATGCTCCAGCCCATGCACCTCCACCTGGGCGATGAGCCTGGTGCTGATGTGCAGGATTCCCAGAACCGCCACCCGGATCGCGGTGGCCCACGCCGCCTTGACGTGTTGCATGCGCGCTCCCCCGCCTGTACAGCCGCAGCGCACCGTGCACGATGTTGCGCTGATTGTACGCTACGGCTGGTAGGGGGTGCATGGGGTGCGCCGGAAGCTACTCGCCAACGATGGCGGGCTGCGACGTCGCGACCGACTCACCACGCGCTGCGGCCTGCTTAACGGCTTCCACGGCGGGATCGCGCCCAACGAGCAGCGCCAGAACAACGCAGGCGCCCGTCAAGATCGTCAGCACAACGAACGTCTGATCAAGGCCCAGCACGAACGCATGGTGGCCCACGTAGCTAGTTGCCGTCTGCTTCACGCAGGCGGTGATCGCTGGAATGTTGTGCCCATATGTCACCGCGCAAGCGGACTGTGCGGTGGTGAGCTGCGTCGTCTGGAAGGTCTTGGCGACGGTTATTGCCTGGTTGGCCACCTGCTGAGTCAGGTAGGTGCTAATGGCGGCGATGCCCAAGGCGCCCGCCACCTGGCGTGTCACTGTGGAGAGCGAGGAAGCGCGCGCCATCGCTCGATTACTAACTACTGAGAGCGCGAGCGTCTGCAACGGGATATTGGTGAGGCCCAGCCCGAAGCCGCGCAAGACGAGCCAGAACTGCACGGACTGGCCGCTGGACTGAAGGTCGAGCTGAGTGAAACCATAGGTGCCGACGGCGATTAGCACGAATCCAATCGCTGCCAGGATGCGCGGCCCTACTGAGTTGTAGAAGCGCCCCGCGATCACCGTGGTCACGCCTGCTGCCAACCCCTGCGAGATCAAAATCTCGCCGGTGTTGAGTGCAGTGAGGCCGCGAATGTTCTCGAAGAACAGCGGCAAGAGGAAGATGCTGCCGAAGAGCAATCCTGAGATGGCCCACGTTAGCACGTTGGCCACCGCAAAGGTGTAGTTGGTGAACAGCCGCACATCCATCACTGGGTCGCTGGAGCGCAATTCGACAATCACGAAGGCCACCAGCAAGATCCCGCCAAGGATGAGGAAACGGACTACGCTGGCCTCAATAGTCACACCGAACACCTGGTAGCGGTCGAACGGCACGTCATTCCACCCATGGTTTCCAGCTTCGGTGATGCCATACACCAGCGCGGTGACACCCGTCATCGAGAGAATGAAGCCGAGTATATCAAAGCGTGCGCCTGCCGGTTGCGCCTCGCTACCGGCATGCTCGCTCGCCCGCCCGTGCAGGACGATGAAGCCCACAATGATCGCCGCAATGCCGATGGGCACGTTGATGAGAAAGATCGCGTTCCAATTGAAGGTAGTGGTGAGGAAACCGCCGATGGTGGGGCCGAAGGCTGGCGCCAAAAGCACCGGCACGCCGATGACCGCGCCGGCGGCACCGCGCTCCTGCGGGGGGAACGCGCGGAAAACGATAGCGAAGGCGATGGGGAAGAGCGCGCCACCGCCAATGCCTTGCAGCACCCGGAAGCCGATCAGCGCCTGCTCAGTGGGCGCTACCGCGCAGAGAGCGGAACCCAGCGTGAAGACGGCGAGCGCGCTCAGAAAGACGGTCTTGGTGCCGATGCGGTCGCTCAGATACCCCGTGACCGGGATCACCGCTGCCTGCGCGAGAAAATAAGCGGTCACGACCCACTCGATGGTGGTTAAGTTACTATTGAACGACTTGATCATCTGTGGCAAGGCTACGTTGACAATCGTATTATCCAGCACCGCCATGAAAAGGCCGAGCGCGGAGATGAGCGCCGCCTGCCACTTATAGTCCAGCCGCATGAAGTGCCTCCTGAGACCTGAAATTCTCATATGGAGTGATAGCGGGCGCCGCGAGCTCGCGTCAACCCTCGTCCAGAATATTAAGCGTAGCACGATATCGTCGGGCTTGGCACTGGTAACTCCGCTAGTATTTGGACATCGAGGATCTTCCCCTCATGCTGGTACCACCGTGGGACTCTTCCGGCGGACTTGCGGCGCAGGTATAGCATAGAGGCATGCGCACAGGTCGAGGGAGCAGGACCGTTCAGGGCGGGCGAGCCCGCTACGGGTCTGTGCGGTCGTGATGACGGTCAGCAGGCATGGGGCTTGGCACATAGGAGGGAATATGTGAGCGATGATGTGAGCGATTGTGTGAGTTATGTCTGGCCTTCGACGTACCGCTTCGGTAGGCTCGAGGCAGGGAAGAAGCCGAGGTAGCGCCAGGTGGCTCACGGAATGGAAGCAGCGGGGCCCCGCTCGCACGAGGAGCTGATCGGCGACTCGCCGTAGTGAGCTGGCGCACCGAGATGGGGAAGGAGGCAAGGCATGCTGCAGGAAGATAGGCGCCCAGCATTAGCGAGCGGCGGCACGACACCGCGTGTGCCACCCCTACGCTGGCTCGCGGCAGCCGCAGCCGCGGCGGCGCTGGTTGCGGCGGTCTCTGTGGTCCTGGCCGAGCAAGGCGCCACGCGCTCGCGCAACAACACTGCCGCGGCCACAGCTACCGTCCAGGTGGCGCGCCAAGCGACAGCATCCCCGACGCTGGCCCCGAGCGATCCACAGGTGAGCTATGGGGCTGGAGTGCTCGCTAGCGCCACCAAATTCGGCCCCCCGACGTCGGTGTTCAAGCGCACCGACGATGGCGGTGCGACCTGGCATGATCTGGCGCTGCCCGTGCAGAATCTTGACCTCAATAATACGCAGTTCAGCATCATGGTGAGCCCTGTGGATCCCCACTTCGTCATCCTCACGATTGTCATCTTTCAGGCGGTTTCCTGTCCACCACCTGGCCAGGCGAGTATCGCGGGCAGCCCCGTTGCCTCCAGTGGCCGACCAGGCTCCGGCCTGGTGCGCTTGAGCAGCAACACCTACGCTTCGAGCGGACCGCCGTGCACGTTGCAGTATGACAGTGCGGATGGCGGGAATCATTGGGCGCACTTGGCGCTGCCACTCACTGGCACATTGGGGACGACACCTTACGGGAACCAGTTCTCCGAGCAGGCGCTGCGAGCGCAAGGTACGCAGCTGTACGCGATGCACTATGCGGAGTCGTCCCTCATCTATGGTGCCTGTTCCTGTTCCGCGCCCACCGGACGATTGATCACCAGCGCCGACGGCGGGGCGACCTGGCGCCTGGCCGACGACGGGCTTCCGAGCGACGTCGGTATCGGGGACTATGCGCCCGCGCCCATGGGTCAAGCCATCTTCGTCGTCACGGATCGGTCGGATGCCTTCGGCCAGAGCGCGGCATGGTCCCCGCCGCCGGATCTCAAGCTCTGGCGCAGCGATGATGCTGGTGGCCACTGGTCGCTGGTCGGGAGTCTGCCCTTCCAGGTAATTACGGGGATCCGCGTGGTGCCCATGGCTGGCAACGCCCAGCCGCTCATCTATCTCGGCACAGGTGGTAAAGGCGGCAGCGCCCCCACGGGCCTACAGGTGAGTACGGATGGCGGCCACACCTGGGCCGCGGCGCAGCGCCAACCCGCGCAGCAGGTTGGCGCTGCGCCGCCGGTGTTGTGGGGCGTGCTCGCCGATGGGTCGGCGCTCGTGAGCTTCACGCTCGCGCAGTCAGGAGCGAGCGGCTCCACGACCCTCTACGCCTGGAAGCCGGGCGACGTGACCTGGCGCCAGCTCGCGCCGCCTCTCTCCACCACGCTCATCACCAGTCTCCTCGTCGTACCCACCGGCTCGGGTTCCGGCGCGCGCATCTGGGTGGTGGAGAGTCTGCCCAACGGCGCCGCGACCGCGTACTTCGACGTGTCGTAGATTTCGCGCTCAACCTACCGATGGGCGACGAGCGCTGCTCACCTCTCGCCTTCGGCCAGCATCCCACCCAGGAGTATCTCGACGAATGTGTTCAGCATCGTCTCCCATTCGAGCGTGCGCGCATCGGGGAGCGCAAAGACCTCGCGTGTGAGCAGGTAAGCGACCACTGGGCCCATGACGCAGCGCATCGCCGCGCCGGCATCCATGCGCCGCAGCGTCCCGGCGTCCATTTGGCGTTCCAGGTAACGCGTCATGAAGGCGAAGCCCGGCCGTGGCCCAATATTCGCAAATACGTCCGCCACCACCGGCCGCCGCATCGCCTCACTGAGCATGATCTTCAACACGGCGAGCGTCGTGCGATTATCCGCCATCGAGAGCATCGCTCGGCCAAACAGCGTCAACACCTCGCGCGGCGGCTTGTCCATCAGCGCCTCGCCGCGGCTGAGCAGCTCGAGGGCTGGCGCCCGCTGCTCCAAGACCCGGCGGAACAAGTCGGCTTTATCGCGGAAATAGTGGTAGATCAATCCCGGCGAGTGAATGCCCGCCGCCCGAGCGATATCTTTGTTGGTGGCCTTCTCGTAGCCCTTGGTGGCGAAGACCTGGAGCGCGCCATCGATGATTTGCTGGCGCTTGCGCTCGAAGTCTTGCTCGTCGCGCGCTGGCATGGATTCGCCTCACGTCCACCTTGCTATCATTGACCGATCAATCAAATATGTACCGGAGGGCAGCAGGTGTGTCAAGTAGCTGCACGGCTCGCCGCCACTCCACCATTCATGCTATCTTTTGTATAGTGTTGGAGACTCGTCTTCGAGCCCCCGGTTCTTCCTCAGCTAGTGGCCAGAGAGGATCGCTCGAATGCGCGCAGACATCGTCCCAGGCGCCCGGTTCCCAGACTACGAGTTGACCGATCACACCCGCACGCGTCGCCGTCTGAGCGAGCTGCAGGGCAATGACCCGATGATCCTGGTGCTCTCGCGCGGGCACTTCTGCCCCAAAGATCACCAACAACACCTCGATCTAGCAGCCTTCTATTCCAAGATCAACGTGGCATATACCCGCATCGTGACCATCTCGACCGACAACATTCTGGAGAGCAACGAGTTTCGCGACGCGGTGGGCGCGGAGTGGACCTTCCTCTCGGATACCGCGCGCCACGTGCAGAAGGACCTGGACATCCAGGAGTATACCGACCCCCACCACGATCCGATGATCCCGCACACGCTCGTGCTCGAGCCTGGCCTGGTGATCTACAAGATCTACAACGGCTACTGGTTTTGGGGCCGGCCTTCGACGGTCGAACTGTGGCAGGACCTGCGCGCGGTAACGCGTAAGATTCGCCCGGATTGGGAATTGAGCGCGCCCGGCCTGCGCGAAAGCTGGGACGGCGACAAGCTGCTGCACTGGCCGTACGGCGCCAAGCATCCGTAGCGTCGCCTTGCCGGCGGGCGTGACCGCACGATGCGCCGCATTGGCACGCTGGAAGCTGGGGGCGCGTCGTGGGCCGCCACAGCGGCAATGCCGCTGTGGGCAGGTATGCCGTGCGCTCGCATGAGCCTGGACTTGCTGCTGATCTGCTGGTGGCTCAAGAAGCAGAGAAGAGGAGCGCGATGCAGCAGGAACCTCAGCATGAGAAGCGCGGCCCCACCACCCTATCCGGAGCATGGCTGAGCGTCGGCATCGGGATCGGGATCGCGCTCGGGGCGCTGATCGGGGCGGTTGCGGGCAACGTCGCGGTCTGGGCCTGCACGGGCGTGGGCTTTGGCGTCGCCGTCGGGGTGGCGCTCAGCTACCTGGCTGAGCGCCGGCAGCAGGAGTAGCCGTGGCTTCTCGTGAGGCGACAGCGCGAGGCGGGACGCGCCGGTCGCTCACGCCCCAGTCGGCGCGCCGACCGCGCCACGCTTGCATCCTGCGCTCAAGTGCAGTAGGATGCGTGCGGTTGCCGCGCCGCCTGGACACCCGCGTAGGAAGCGTCGCCTGCAATCTGGCGTGTGAGCCTGGATCGTGCGCCGCGAGCGTCTACGCGAGGTGTTTCGATGATCTGTCCCCGATGCGGTCAGCCTGTGGGCGCCGCCGACATCCAATGCGCGAGCTGCGGTCAGCCGTTGCGGGTGGCTGGTTGGGCGGCGCCCGATCTGTACGCGGCTTCCGGCAGTCAAGAGCGGCCCGGCGCCAGCGCGCCCGACCAGAGTGGCCCTTCTCAACCGTCATCTCCGGGCTACGGTGAGATGACACCTCCAAGCTACCCGAACCCATGGGGCGCCCCGGCGTACGGACCGCCGGGCTACGGCCAGCCAGCGCCGCCGAGCTATCCCATGGCCTATGGTCCGCCGGGTTACGGGCAGGCCGCACCGCCGAGCTATCCTATGCCTTACGGGCCACCTCCTGGGTACTCCGGTTCCCCACCAGGCTACGCCGGCCCGCCGACGGGAGCCCCTCCAGGCTGGCCCGGCCCGCCGACCGGTGCGCCGGGCTGGGGTGGACCGCCCTTCGCCCCTGCGTCGCCCGTGCGCCCGAACCGGACGGGGCTGTTTGTGGGAATCGCTCTCGCCGTCGTGATCGCGCTGGTGGCGGCGGTTGGTGGCGCCGTGGTGCTGCTGGCTCCGAGCTTCGGCAGCACGACGAGCAACATCACGTCCGGAGTCGCGGCAACGGCCACCGCATTCAACGTCACGCCGGCGCCCAGCGCCACGCTCGCTGAGACCGTACTGTACCAGGATTCCCTGAGCGCCACCAACAGCGACTGGGCCAATGTTCCTCCCAACTGCCAGTTCGCGAACGGCGGATACCAAGTTGGCAATAATTACATCTGCTACGCGCCGGCCGGCAGCCTACAAGACGCCAACGTCCAGGTACAGGCGCGCCAGATCGTGGGACCAACGATCAACGGCTACGGTATCGTTCTGCGACGGGCGAGCCAGGGCAATTTCTACGGGTTCTATGTCGATAGCAACAGCAAGTGGGCGTTCGTCAAGGTGGTCAATAACAACGAGACCGACATCGTCCCGTTTGCCGCGGCGGACGCCATCAAGGGTGGGCTGAATCAGGCGAACACCCTGCTCGTGCGCTTCAAGGGATCCCACTTCGCGTTCTTCGTAAATGGTCAACAGGTGGGACAGGCCGACGACTCGACCTTCACGTCGGGCCGTGTCGGACTCGCCGCCGATACTGACACACAGGTCGTGTTCAACGACATCAAAGTCACGACTTCGCCGTGAGCCGTGCGACGCGCGGCGACTGGCTCTCCACTGGACCGGAGGCGAACGCTGACATTGAATTGGCTTTAGCCTGCCGCAAGCCGCAGGGTCTTGACCCTGGCGGTGAGGCGCTCGGTGTGCTACCATGCCCGCGTACGGTTCGGTAATTGCCCGCTCTTCGGACCAGGCATCCCGTACAGTAGGCAGGGGCACCGCCTTCAGGCGCCAACGTCGCGGGGTGCCGCATGCGTAGCCTGAGAACCCGTGGGGCTTGAGCCCATGCGGAGGGTCAACAAGGACGTCCTCGTGATTGGCTGCGGCGTCGCGGGGCTATCGACTGGCCTGAGGCTGCTGGAAGCTGGCCACCGGGTCCACATCTGGGCGCGCGCCCTGCCGCCCGCCACGACCTCGAACGTCGCGGCGGCCGTGTGGTATCCGTACAAGGCGTATCCGGTGGATCGCGTCACCGCCTGGGGCGCCACCACCTACCGGGTCTTCGCCGACCTGTGCGCGGTGCCCGCGAGCGGCGTCCAGATGGCGAGCGTGCTGGAGTATCTCCCCGCGCCCGCGGCCGATCCCTGGTGGGTCGGCGCCGTAGAGGGCTTCCGCCGCGCCACGCCCGATGAGCTGCCAGCAGGCTACGTGGACGGCTACGCGTTTGCGGCGCCGGTGATCGACACCGGTCTCTACCTCACCTCCCTCGTCGCGCGCTTCCAGGCCCAGGGCGGCCAGATCGTCCAGCGCACGGTGCATGATCTGGACGAGGCGTTCGCCGACTGCGCCACGGTCATCAACTGCAGCGGTCTGGGCGCGCGCGAGCTGGTCGGCGACCGCGATCTGCGCCCATCGCGCGGGCAGGTGGTGCGCATCAAGCCGAACGGCTTCCGGCGGGTGGTCTTGGATGACCAGGGCCCCAACCAGGTGGCCTACATCGTCCCACGCACGCACGATATTGTCCTCGGCGGCACCGACGACGAAGACAACGAGAGCACCGAGCCCGATCCCGACGTCACGCGCGACATCTTGCGGCGGTGCGGCAATCTCGATCCCGCGTTTGCTCGCGTCGCGCCGGAGGACATCTTGGACGTCGTCTGCGGCCTGCGCCCTGTGCGCTCATCCGTACGGGTGGAAGCGGAGCGGCCCACGCCAGACCGCTTGCTGATCCACAACTATGGACACGGCGGCGCCGGCGTCACGCTCTCGTGGGGCTGCGCCGCCGAGGTGGTTGCCCTGCTCGCCGCCGCGGAGTCGCGTGCGTAGCTGAGCACCTCTACCACCGTCTGGCTCACAGGGCTGGGGCAACCGCGTAGGGGAAAGTGCCCTCCAACGCCGCCGCGAGGCCCGCAGGGGAGGTGGCTCGCCCCAGGTCCTACGGCAACGCGCTCACATCGACCTGCACCAGCCCGCTCGACGGGTACACCCAGCCCAGCGCCTTATCCACAGCCGGGCTCACGTCAATGCTCGCTTGGTTGACGATACCTGCGTTGTAGCTATTGTTCCGCAGCCAACCACTGTTCGTGTTGTTGTAGCCGGTCGCCCCACCGTTGCAGGTGATGCCGTCGCTGTTCGTCGAAGCCGCCGCAGCCTCGGCGCAGAGTTGCGGCAGCGCCGTGGGCCAGGCAGTGCCGTCACTGAACCCCCCCGTGGGCGCATAGCCACCGGTCTGGAAGAAGGGCAGCCCATAGTGCTGGTAGAGCAGATAATAGTAGGTCCGCCGAAGGTTCCCGCCGTTGGGGCAGATGCCGTTCACCAGGGGATTGCTCGTCGCGTCCGGCGCCACCAGCGTCGTGGTCACCGGACAGGTGCCCGGCAGTGTCGGGCTGGTCCCATTCCCGTCCCACCAGTTGTCGTCCTCGTTCCATGGGCCGACGTCGGTGATGAGGACGTTCGAGACGGAGCGAGTGGCGTCCGCGTTGGCGATGTTCACTGCCCACTGGGCGGCCTTCCCGGTCGGCGCGTAGTACAGCTGGTAAATGGTGGGGACGGCGGAGAGCGTGCCCCAATTCGCATACTTGAGGTACGCATCGGGCAGGGCGGCATACGGGCTGCGCTTGGTGCTGAGCCCCTTCGGGAGGGCGCTTTGGGAATAGGAGGTCGCCCACACCAGCGCCGTGCCGGCCGGCAGCGTCTTGCTGCTCGCTACGTGGGCCTGAATCCACTGCGGCTGGCGGATCTGGGTGTACACGGCCTCGGTCGCGGCCAGGAGTTGCGCCACCCGTCCGCTGGTGTCGCTCGCGAGCTGATTCTCCAGGGCGCCGAGCGCCTGTGCACGCCCCTGGACATTGGGGGGCGTCTCTGGGCGCCCCACCGCGGCTGGATCTCGCGCGGCCAGATCCAGCCACGCGGCACGGACGGCTGCGCTCACGCTCGCGCACTGCGCGGCCGAGAACGCCCACTGCGCGCAATCTTGTGCCGCCAGCTGCTGTACTGCTGGTGTGCCGCTGGCCCACACAAAGAACAGGGCGTGCACATCCTGTATCGCCAGAGCGCGCTGAGGCGCAGCATGCGCAGCCGGAGCGCCGCTGCTGCTGAAGCGCATGCCCAGGAAGAGCGACCCGACGAAGAGGATTGCGACCATCGGCACAGCCAGGAGCGATGCCATGCGCCGGCGAGAATGGAGGTCCATAGCGGTCAGCCTTTCTGAACGCGGTCGGCGCACGCCTGACCAGCACATTTCCAGCGGGCAGGTCGGCACAGGCTGGCCCGCAAGGAGCGAGGCAGTGGGCTACTATCTCGTTAGACTGTTGAGAGAGAGTCGGGTAACGCTCCGCCAGCCGCTGACCTCATCCGCAATGGAAGCGATCCTCCCAGTCGGCACAAGCCGGACCATGGCCACGCGGGTGGCTCGCGGTCCGGCTCGCCTCCACAGCAGCTCGTTGAATACGGTGCCGTGGGGTAGGTGTCACGGACGAGGACTTTGGTGGCAGATTCGCGCGACTAGCCCCGTATCAGCCGCAGGCTCGTCGCGCCGCGGGCGTCGAACCAGTAGTGTGTTTCGGTTCGCACCAGCCGCAGCACCACGTTGGCGCAGGAGGGACAGCGCAGCACCACGCCAGGCCCGTACATATAGGCATAGAGGCTACCCACCTCGCGCCCGGCGCCGCAGTGGTCGCATACCGAGTGGGCGACGGTCATCTCGCGCCCGAATAGCTCGTCGAGCAGCCCTGCCGCCGCATTGCCGTCCAGGAGCAGGCTGGCGCTCATATCCTCATTCGCGGTGGCGTCCGTGACGCGCATCTCCCGATCCATCGTATCCCCTCCGCCCTAGTTCGGACCCCCCGTGGGGCCGAATCGTTCCGTACGCACCATCGCCGCCTGCCAGCCAAGCGTGACCAGCGCGTCAGCGGCCGCTTCCACGAGAAGCGTTGGCCCACAGACGTAGGCCTGGGCGCTCCCGCCTAGTGGATCGCTGACCTCGCGCAACATCGGTGGATCGATACGGCGTGTATAGCCCGTCCAGCCTTGAGGCGCCGACCGTGTGAACGTATAGACGACGCGCAAGCTCCCGTCTGCAGCGCCCATCTGGTCCAGCTCGGCGCGGTAGATGGCGTCGTCAGGCGTCCGGCAGCTATAGAGCAGGACGAACGGGACCTGCGCGCGCGCGGCGGCGCGGTGACGCACCATCGCCATCAGCGGCACGATGCCAGACCCCCCAGCGATCAGGAAAACCGGCCGCGTCATGCTCGCCTCCCAGACGAAGTAGCCCCCGATGGGGCCGCGCACTTCAATCTGGTCGCCTACCATAATCACATCATGCAGATACGGCGAGACTTCGCCGTCCTCCAGACGCTCCACCGTCAGCTGGATCACTCCCCCGCGCTCGGGCGGCGAGGCGATAGAGTAACTGCGCTGCACCTGATAGCCATCTTCGGCAGTCAGCCGCAGATCATAGTGTTGCCCAGCTTGATGGCGCATCCACTCCGGCAGCGCGAGTGTGAGCGTCTTGACGCGAGGCGTTTCGGGCTGAATCGCCGTCACTCCCGCGCGCTGCCATTCCAATCGCGGCTCCATCGTCATCTCCCGCTTCAGTCGCCGGCGTAGCGTTCTTCCTTCCAGGGATCGCCGTGATTGTTATAGCCGAGCGATTCCCAGAAGCCGGGTTGGTCGCGCTGCGTCAGACGCAACCCACGTACCCACTTGGCGCTCTTCCAGAGATACAAGTGCGGCACCAGCAGCCGGGCAGGTCCCCCGTGCTCGCTCGGCAGCGGCGCCCCAGCGTAGCGATAAGCGATCCAAGCCCGGCCACCACGCACGTCAGCCAATGGCAGGTTGGTCGTGTAGCCGCCGTCGGAGAACGCGACGACATAAGCGGCCCGCGGATCGAGCTGAACGGAGCCCAAGAGCGTATCGAGAGAGACTCCAGTCCAGCGCGTATCGAGCTTGGTCCATTTGGTCACGCAGTGGATGTCGGTGGTGAAGTCCTGCGCGGGGAGGCTTAGGAACTGCTCCCACGTCCACGAGAGGGGCGCCTGCACCAGGCCTTCGATCGTGAAGGTCCACTGATCCAACGGCGTGCGCGGGGTGGGGCCAGCGGAGAGCACCGGCCAATCGCGCACGACGTACTGCCCTGGCGGCACGCGCTGACTGGTGCCGAGCTCCGGCCGCCGCCCTCGGAAGCCGCGGTTGAAAAAGTGATCGCTCATAGAGGCCCCCATCATACGCGCGTCTGCGCCGCCGCTCGGGGAGGTCCAACGCACGGCCTACCGACTGACCGCGACGACCGCCGCCAACGGCACCGCATGTGCACCATCAAGCTCCATGCCAAAACCGCGCAATTCGGTCGTAAACACTTCAACAATCGCCAGATTGCCACCGGTCGCGGCGCGATCGGCCGGAGGCGCCTCCGGCCTGCTCTTGTGCCCAGCGCCCGATCTGGGGCAGAATAGCGGATGAGACGCCGCGCCGGGCCCCTTAGAGGCCCGGTGCGCGACACACAAGAAGAGAGACGGCACGATGATGAGTGAAGAGGTCAATGATCCGTTCGCCCTCGACCACCTGCTCGACGCTGACATTCTGCCTGATCCGTACCC
>WNFM01285597.1_pt1 | contig 13359 bp, 14 predicted proteins | sample 5400271 | NCBI WGS metagenome assembly WNFM01 (sample SAMN13153352, study PRJNA577476) | soil metagenome | isolation source: 60 cm saprolite on Douglas fir-dominated hillslope | place: USA:California | collected 2013-09-17 | reverse complement strand
CCCGCCGATGATCACGGCCTCGAAGGCGTAGAGCAGGCGGGCGGGACCGATCGAGGGATCGAAATTAGCGCGGATGCCCAGCGAAACCGCGGCGACGACCGATACCGCGAGCGAAATGCCCACCGCGACCGCATAGATCCGCCGCTGATTGATTCCCATCAGCTGAGCGATCTCGGGATTGTCGGCGGTGGCGCGGAACGCCCGCCCGATCGAGGTTCTGTAGAACAGGAGTTGCAGCAGCGCGATCGCGATCACGGCGGCGACCAGCGTGGTCAGCGGCGCAAGGCCGACCGTCAGAGTCGGTGCGAGCGATACCGACGCGGTTTCGAACGCGCCGGCCTGAAGCCGCCGGCTGTCGGCACCGAACGTCAAGAGCAGCGCGTTCTGCACGATCACCGACAGGCCGAACGTCACCAGCAGCGGTGGCATTATGTCGTCGCCGAGGACGCGATCGAGAACGAAACGTTGCAGCAAATAACCGAGAACGAACATTGCGGCGACGGCAAGCAGTGTTGCGGCGCCGAGCGGCAGCCGGCCATGCCGGACGTGAACAGTACAAGATAGGCTGCGAGCACGATCAGATCGCCGTGCGCAAGATTGACGAGCCGCATGATGCCGAAAACCAACGAAAGCCCCAGCGCGAACAGCCCGTAGACTCCACCGAGCAGAATTCCCTGCGCCGCAACGTCGAGCCAGTCCATGATCAAGCTCCCAACGGGTCAGGTTCCAAAATACGCGGCGGTGATCGTGTCGCGGTCGGCCTCCGACGACGTCCCCGATAGCCGGATTCGTCCCTCCTGCAGGCAATAGAAGCGATCCGCGCTTTTGAGCGCGCGCATGATGTCCTGCTCGACGACGACCACCGCGGTGCCGCCGTCGCGGATGCGCGCCAGCATGCGGTAGATATCCTCGACCACGATCGGTGCGAGCCCGAGGCTGATCTCATCGCACAATAAGAGCGCCGGATTGGACATCAGCGCGCGACCGATCGCGACCATCTGCTGCTGTCCGCCGGACAGCACCGTCACGCGGCTATCGCGGCGCTCGCGCAGGACCGGAAACGCATCGTAGACCGATGTCAGATCCCATGGCGCCGATCGCAAACCGCTGTAGGCGCCGACCAGAAGGTTCTCCTCCACCGTCAGCGACGGAAATAGTTGCCGCCCCTCCGGAACGAGCACGATGCCGAGCCTCACCACTTCGGCGGCGGGACGATCGCCGATCGCGTCGTCGCCCCATCTCAACGCGTCGTGTCGGTTGGCGATCAACCCGGCGATGGATTTCAGCAAGGTTGACTTGCCCGCTCCGTTGGCGCCGATCACGGCGACGATCTCGCCGCGCGCGATTTCGAAATCCACGCCGAACAGCGCTTGGAAGTCTCCGTAGAATGCATCGAGCGCGGATGTCCTGAGCAGGGTCGTCATGCGGGCACCCCCATGTAGATCGCCTGTACCTCCTTCGAGCGCATCACGTCGGCTGGCGCGCCTTGCGTCGCGATCCTCCCGAAATCGAGCGCGATCAACCGATCCACCACCGCGAGCAGCGCGTGGACGACGTGCTCGATCCAGATGATGGCGACGCCGCCCTTTCGGATGTCCCGGATGGTCTCGACGAGCAGATGACATTCCGCATCCGTCAGGCCGCCGGCGATTTCGTCGAGCAGCAGGATGCGCGGACGGGTCGCGAGCGCCCGCGCCAATTCCAACCGCTTGCGGTCGAGGAGCGGCAGGTTGCCGGCAAGGACGTTTGCCTTTGTCTCGAGCCCGGTGAGCGACAGAATTTCGCCGCAGAGCTGAACCGCCGCCACCTCGGACACCTGCGCGCCGAACAGCGCGGCGACGGAGAGATTTTCGAATACCGTGAGATGTGTAAACGGGAGGGGGATCTGGAACGAGCGTCCGAGGCCGGCACGACAACGCGCCTCCGGCGGCATCCGCGTGATGTCCTTACCCTCCAGGATGATACGACCCCGGTCAGGCCGCAGCATGCCGGTGACCAGGTTGAACAGGGTCGATTTCCCGGCACCGTTCGGCCCGATCACGCCGAGGGCCTCGCCACGCGACAAGGTGAGATCGATGTCGCTGGCGACGACGATCGCACCGAACGCTTTGGAGATGCCCTTTAGCTCAAGCATGCTTGCGGTCCGCCATCATCGGGTTTGGTCCGGGGCCATGCTCTTCGACCGATCCTAGCTCAGCGCCTGCATCTGGCCGCCAAGTGGAATCTGAGGCGCCCGTCCGTTCTCCGTAATTACCATCTCGTACCTGTCGCCATTGAGCCGCCACTGCCCGCCGACCAGGGGCGTTTTCGCGATGTTCTTCGCGGCGAACGGCGGCACCTTGTCCGAGCCGAACGCAATTGGGCCGACGATGGTGTCGAGTTTCGTCGCACCGATGGCTTTCGCGACGGCCGCGCCGTCGGCTGGGTCGCCCGACCGCTTCAGCGCATCGATTGCGACCTCGAACAGCGAGTGCACGAAACCGATTGGCTGCGTCCATTGCTTTCCGGAGGCGTGCTCGTAGCCTTTGGCGAGATCAGCGGCGGAGATTCCGGTCAGGCTCGATTTGTATGGATGGCTCGGCGTCCACCAGACTTCGGTGGAGATGTTGTGGCCGTTCTTGCCCAGCGCCTGCACCGTGGTCGGAAACAGCAGCGCCTTCGCCACCGATACCAGTTTCGGCCTATATCCCTTCTGCTGTGCCTGATTCCAGAACGTCGTGAAGTCGGGCGGGATCACCACACCAGTGACGATCTCCGCATCGGCACTGCGGAAGGCGGCGATCTGTGCGCTGAAGTCGTCCGTGAGGTTCTGGAAGCGGCCGGTATCGGTGAGCTTGTATCCGTTCTGGCTCAAGACCGGCGGGAACCCAACGACCTTGTCGCCCCAGGCGTTGCCGTCCCCATCGTTGGGAAACAGCGCGCCGACAGACTTGTTGCTCGCTACCTGGCTCCACATGCCGGTGAACACGCCTATGACGTCCTCCAGGCCCCAGAAATAATGGAACGTGCTTTCGAACGGTTTCCAGCTTTTGGGATCGGCGGGGTTGGCTTGGCGCGCGATGAAATTCGTCTGCCATGGCGCCACCGACGAGATGCAGGGAATCTGCTCCAGTTCGCACTGGGTCGCCACCGGATTGTTGGTCTCCGGCGTCGCGCCGACCAGGATGAGACCGACGTTGTCGCGGGTGATCAGTTCCTTGGCGACTTCGGCGGCACGGTTCGGATTGGATTGGCTGTCCTTTTCGATCACCTCGATCTGGTACGTCTCCGATCCGAGCTTGAGACCGTTTTTAACCGTCGATCTGAACTGGCCGAGAATGAAATCGTCGGCTTCGGCAAACGCGGCGAGCGGGCCGCTCTTCGGCGACACATAGCCGATTTTGATGGTTTTCGCGGCGAATACCGCCGGGCTGAACAGCGACGCCGCCCCAAGTCCGGTGATTGCGCCGGCGGTGCCCCGCAGAACCTGACGGCGATTGAACCTTCCAAGTGTCGGCTTCATTTTTCCCTCCGTTTGGTTGTTGGCTGGACGACGCCCTTTACTCGGCTGCCGCGGCGACGCCCTCGCGCGTGGACAGGGGCGTGCGGCCGAGCAGCCGGCCGAACACCTCGACGAGCGTCGAGGACGCGTCGGCGGCGACATTCCTGGCGCGCCAGGCGATGAAATTGTCGGGACGAACCAATACGCAGCCGTCTTCCTCGACTTCGCTCTGAAAGTACCAGTCCGCGTAGATGTCGAGCGCATCGCATCCGGCGGGGCCGATGGTGACGACGGAGAAGGCGACGCCATATTCCGCTTCGACGGCGGCGGCAGCCGTCTTCCAGGCGTCGCCGCCGAGCCCGGTTAGCAAAGTGAAGCGACCTTTGCCGGCGAGATCGAGCGTCGACTTGCGAACGCCGCGATGCTCGACCCAGACATGGGGCAGATGCGCGCCGGGCCAGGTCGTTGCCTGGTAGTAGAGTTCGCGGTCGCGGCCGAACGCGGGCTCCGTTGTGCCGTCGGAAACCACGGCGGAGGAGGCGTAGCGCTGGTTCAGTTCGACGCCGTGGCAGTTGAACTCGTAGCTCTTGTTTGCGATCGCCTCATAGAGCTTCCTGCGTCGCGCCTTACCCTCGGGAGTTGCGGCCTTGCGGGCCTCGATATTCTTTAGCGCTTCCGCCGGATCGGATGACGACAGCAGTCCTACCGCCTCGAAGATCGGCGGAAAATCCGAAATGCTCTTGTTGGCGCGGGTGACGATCTGCCTACCGATCGGCTGCCGCTCCGTCGAATAGCTGTCGAGCAGCGACGGCGAGGCCTTGCCTTCGAGCACGTATTTCAGCTTCCAGCAGAGATTGTAGGCATCCTGGATCGACGTATTGGAGCCGAGCCCGTTGGTCGGCGGGTGCCGGTGCACCGCGTCGCCCATGCAGAACACGCGGCCCGACGAATAGCGTCCGGCGTACATCTCGTTCACCGTCCAGGTCGAGGTCGAACGGACCTTGACCTCCAACGTCTCGTCGCCGACCAGATTGCGCACGATTGACACAGCCTCGTCATCGGAGAGCTTGCGCTCTCCTTGCTCGATGTCGTAGCCCCAGATGATCAGCCATTCGTTCCAGGGCCGGACCATCCGGACGAGGCCGGCGCCGATGCCGCCGATCTGCGCGCCCGGCTGCAGAACCCAGTAGAGGACGCTCGGACGGTGGGCGACATATTTGGTCAGGTCGGCGTCGACGATGATGTTCATGCTGCCGGCACGGCCCATCTGGCCTTCCATCGGCAGTCCGATCACCTCGGCGACGCGGCTGCGCCCGCCGTCGGCGCCGATCAGGTACTTGGCGCGGATGCGATAAATCTCGCCTGAGATGCGGTCTTTGACGATGGCGGTGACGCCGTCATCGTCCTGCTCGAGATCCAAGAATTCCGTGTTGAAGCGCAGCATGGTGCCGCGGCGCCCGGCGGCTTCGATCAGGATCGGCTCGAGCAGATTTTGCGGCAGGTCGCAAATGCTCGTCGGACTGGCGAGCTCGTAGTCGGCCTTGCGTGCGGGGTGATTGCCCCACGAATACAGCCGTCCCAGCTCTTCGCCCGCGATGCTTTCGCAGAACACGTTGTTCGCCATCAGCTGCTGCGGGGTCGCCTGCGCGACCGCGGCGTCTTCGAGATCGAGGTCGCGCAGCACCTCCATGGCTCGCTGGTTGGTGATGTGCGCGCGGGGGGTGTCGGCCAGCCAGCCATATTTCGTGATCAGCATGTGGCGCACGCCGTAAAGGCCGAGCAGTGCGGCGGAGGTCGCGCCCGCAGGGCCGCTTCCCACCACCAGGACATCCGTTTCAAGCTGGGCAACCATGGTTTCCTCCGGGGATCTACAAGATTGCGGATCGGTTCATTCGGCGGCCGCCGCCATCAGCGGCTGCGGTACGTGGCCGGCGCCCGGCCTCACGCGAAACTCGTAGCTCATCACGTACCAGGGCCCGGACGCGCGGCTCCCGTCCGGCATGATCGGATCGTCGTGACGTTCGACCTTGGACACGAGTGCGTCCTTGACGCCGAACACGGCGTCGGAGTTCAGATACGCGTCGCCCTCGACAAACACGTGAGTGATCAACGGCTCGAATCCGGGAGCGTTGACGAGAAAATGCACATGGGCCGGCCGCATCGGATGGCGGTTGGTCGCCGCGAGCAGCTGGCCGACGGGACCATCGGTCGGGATCGGATAGCTGCAGGGCAGGATGGTGCGGAACGAGAACCGGCCGTCGGAGTCGGTGATGAAGCGGGCCCTGAGCGAGGCGCCCTGCGTCTCATAGGACGGCTTCTGGGAATCGTAGAATCCCTCGTCGTCGGCGTGCCAAACGTCGACCGGCACGCTTGCCAGCGGCTCGTTGAGGCTTGTCACGCGCGCGTTGACGAACATCGGCTTGCCCGGAATCCCGACCGAGATGTCGGTGCCATGCGGCGTCGGCTTGTGCTCGCCGACATAGAACGGGCCCAGCACCGTCGTCTCGGTCGTGTCGTCACGCGAGTGGTGGTTGACCGCATCGACCAGCATGGAGACGCCGAGCACGTCCGACAACAAGATGAATTCCTGGCGCGTGGCGGTACACTTCTGTCCGGTGCGGGTGAGGAAATCGATAGCGAAATCCCATTCCTCGAATGTCAAATTTGTCTTGCGAACGAACTCGTGCAAAGAGCGCACGAGTTCGGTGATCAGCGCCTTCCGGCGTGGACCCGGCGTGTTTGCAAAGCTCTCCAGCACCTGTTCGGTGAGAGTGCGATCGTTGAACTGCGACATTTCAGGTCTCCTACCGAATGTTGAAACCGCAAATCAGGGCAAGGGGGCTTCGCCGCGCCAGGCGCGGGCCAGCAGCTCACGAAGCGCGGCGCGGTCGAGGCTGCGCGGGTTGGCATAGGCGTTGCGTGTCGCGAGCTCGGCAGCGAGATCGATGCCGTCTTCCGGCATGCCGATGTCCGCGAGCGCGACTGGAATGTTCAGCCGGCGCTGCAGGGCGGACAGCCCGAGCGCTGCGTCCGGTGCTTCGAGCGCCCGCGCGATCCGGTGCATGGCCTGCGGCGCGGCTTGTGCATTGTAAGCGACGACGTGCGGCAGCACGATCGCATGGGTTTCTGCATGCGGCAGATCGAACGAGCCGCCGAGGACGTGGCAGAGCTTGTGATGCAACGACATGCTGACCGCGCCGAGACACGTTCCGCACAACCAGGCGCCGAGCAGCGCGTCACGCCGCGCGTCGCGGTCGGACGGCGACGCGACGATGCGGGGCAATGCCCGGCCGAGTGCCGCGATGCCTTCCTCCGCCATCAACGAGACGATCGGGTTGGCTTCCGGCGCGTACAGCGCCTCGACGGCGTGCGCCATGGCATTCAGTCCGCTCGTCGCCGAGATCGCGGCGGGCAGGCTGATCGTCAGATCGACATCGTAGATCACGGTGTCGGGCAGGATGTCATGCGACCGCTGCGTGGTCTTGATGCCATCTCGGGTCTCGCCCAGGATCGGCGTCATTTCCGATCCAGCGTAAGTGGTGGGCAGAACAAGCTGAGGGAGCCCGCTGCGCAGCGACAGCGCCTTGGCAAGCCCGATCGCCGATCCGCCGCCGAGCGCTATGAGACCGTCGATGTCCTTGGCCTCGATCACATGCATCGCGCGTTCGGTCACGGCAACGGGCGTATGCATGATCGCTTCGGGAAATTCCGCCCCAAGCCGATGGCCCAGAACACGGCCGAGCTTGCTTCCGTCGGCATGCTGCTGCGCCGTCGTCAGGACCAGCGCCCGTTTGATGCCGAGCCGGTCAGCCTCGTCGGCGGCGCGCGCCAGAGTGCCTTCACCGAAGACCACCCGGTAGGGCAGAGCCTCGTACGTAAACGCGGCTTGTGGCGCCGTCGAATTCGGCGTGCCATCGCGCTCGATCGGTTTGTTGGCCGGAAGGCTCAAGAGTTCCTCTCCCCGTCGTGGGACCGTTCGAGGTGGTCCACCGTTATTTTCGGGAAAGGCTAGTCGCTGCGCTGGCCCACGGCCTGCACGAAATGCGCAAGATTCTGCACAAAATCGAAAAAAATGGCGACGGGATTCTAGTTGGCGCCGCGCCGGTAGCGGCCCGGGGCGACGCCGGTAAAGCGCCGGAACATCCGGCTCAAGTGCTCCTGATGGGAGAATCCGCAACGCAACGCGATCTCCGCAAGGCTGCAGGTCTCGTCCGACAGCAATATCTTGGCCCGCTCGACGCGGAGGTTCAGGAGATATTGATAAGGCGATACGCCGACGGTGCTCTTGAACATCCGCAAGAAATAATCCGGGCTGAGGCCGCAAGCGCCGGCCATCGCATTGAGCCTGATATCGGAATCGATGTTCTGATCGATGAATTCGCGAATGCGGCGAAGCTGACGTGCCGTGAGCCGGTAGTCGCGGCGGGCTGGCTCTACGGACGGCGTTGGCCAGCGCCTGGGCGATCGGATCGACCGACAGCGACGGCGCGGATTCCTCGACGATCTCGCCGACCGCGCCGGCCAGATGCTCCAGCACGGAATCGCGCTCGCCAAAGATCGGCGCAAGGCCGGCCACGGCGGCCGGCGGGCCGTTTTCGGCTTCGAACAGGTGCGCGCGCAGATAAATATGGGTCGTGTCGAGCGGACCGCGCAAATGCACGTTGCATTCGTGACCCGCGGGCAGGAAGAAAATGCCGCCTTTGGGAATATGTCGGGAAACTGACCGCCCGCCCATCTTGAAGGCAACGTCAACCGGGCCGCCTCGATGCAGGACCATGAGGCAGTCGGACAGCGCGTGAAAGCGCCCCTCGAACGGCTGCTCGCGCTGCGTTGAGGCAAATGCGGACGTCCAGCCGAGCCCTTCGCTCGATGCGCCGACCCTCGCGCCGAATTGTTGCAGAATGCCGTGCGTTTCGCTCGTTCCGAATGCCGATCTGGCTTGAGTCATGGCATGCATCGTGTCCGACCGCGACGAACAATGGGTACCAAGTGAACCCCAAAGCCAGGGTCAATTCAATCACTGCCTGGTCATGGAATCGTTGTTGCGGCGCAACAGGGCAGCGGAATTGTCGGCTACAATGTGCAAAGTGCCGTCGACACCATGCATCCACACTACGAGCTCAACCCAATTCAGCGCCGGCAGTCTCACGCGGCGATCTCGACCGGCAACCGTGCGCCGGTCATGAAGGAGACTGCGTCCGACATGGTATAGGATTTCGGGTCGATCACGGTCAGCCGCCGCCCGAGCCGATGGATATGAATCCGGTCGGCGATCTCGAAGATTTGCGGCATGTTGTGGCTGATCAGCACGATCGACACGCCGCGCCGGCGCACGTCAAGAATGAGTTCGAGCACGCGGCGCGATTCCTTGACGCCGAGCGCCGCGGTCGGCTCATCCATGATCACCACGCGCGAGCCGAAAGCGGCTGCCCGCGCCACCGCCACACCCTGCCGCTGGCCGCCCGACAGGGTTTCGACGCGCTGATTGATGTTCTGCACCGTCAGCAGGCCGAGCTCGGTCAGCTTCTCACGCGCAATGCGCTGCATGGCTTTGCGATCCAGCATCCGGCAGACGGAGCCGAGCGGGCCGGCGCGGCGCAGTTCGCGCCCGAGGAACATGTTGTCGGCAATGGACAGGCTCGGCGACAGCGCGAGCGTCTGATACACGGTCTCGATGCCGGCGGCCCGCGCATCGAGTGGTGAGCGGAACGTCACCGGGTGGCCGTGCAGCCTGATTTCGCCCGCATCCGGCGTCAGCGCGCCGGAAAGGGCGCGGATCAGCGAGGACTTGCCGGCGCCGTTGTCGCCGATCACGGCGAGAATTTCGCCCGGCAGCAGATCGAAGTCGGCGCGGTCGAGCGCGACGACCCGGCCGTAGCGCTTGACGAGGCCGCGCGCCTGCAGGATCGGCGTGGAGTTGGACGTGAACTCGGGCGTTTGGCCGTCGTTGCTCATGCCGAAACCTTCCGGATCCATTGATCGAGCGCGACCGCGACGATGATCAGCCAGCCCACAGTAAATTCCTGCCACAGCACATCGACGCCGGAGAGCGCGAGCCCGTTGCGGAAAACGCCGACGATCAGGGCGCCGACCAGCGTGCCGACGATCGAGCCGCGTCCACCGAACAGGCTCGCGCCGCCGACCACGACTGCCGTGATGCTGTCGAGATTAGCGGTCTGGCCGGCCTGGGGACTGATCGAGCCGATCCGTCCGATCAGGGTCCAGGCGCCGAGCGCGCAGATCACGCCCGCCACCACATAGACCGTAAACAGGACGCGCCCGGTGCGGATGCCGGCGAGCCGCGCCGCATCAGGATCGTCGCCGACTGCGTAGAGATGGCGGCCGAACGCGGTGCGGTTGAGCACGAACCAGATCAGTCCGACCAGGGCCAGCATGAAGAACGAGCCGTAGGTGAAGCGGGCACCAAGAATGTCGACCGGCGTTCCCAGGGCCTGCAGGAACGGCGCGGCTTTCGCCACGTCCTGCGAGCGGATGGTCTCGGAGGCGGAATACCAGAGATTGAGCGCGAAAAAGATCGACCAGGTGCCGAGCGTCACAATGAAGGGCGGCAGCTTGAGCCGCGTCACCAGGACGCCGTTGACCGCGCCGCAGCCTCCACCGGCCGCGATGCCGATCAGGAGCGCGAGCGGGGCGGGCAGGCCAGCCGTCACCGCAAGCTTGCCCATGATCACCGAGCACAGCACCATGATAGCGCCCACCGACAGATCGATGCCGGCGGTGATCACGATCAGCGTCTGGGCGACGCCGATCACGCCGATGATCGTCACCTGCTGGATGATCAGCGACAGGTTGAAGGAGGAGAGGAAGCGCGGGCCGACGATGAGACCGAAAGCCGCGATGCCGAGCAACAGCACGATCGCCGGCACCGCAGTAGGATTGGCGTGGAGAAAATGCTGCAGCTTGCGCAGCGGGGATTTGGCGCGGACCTCGAATTCGGCCACGCGGTCGTCCTTCTTGTCCAAGTCCTTCTTGTCCAAGTCCTTCTTGTCCAAGTCCTTCTTGCCCAATGGAGCCTCGAAGGCCGGGATGGCGGGGTGGCTGTTGCCGATATCGGTCATCGCGCCTTCCTCGAACCACAGCATTGGCCGCCTGGCGGTCGGCGGGGACATTGCTTGCTTGACAGGCGTCGCGATGTCGCGCGGCGCCTGTCCTTAATCGATCCGCGAGCTTCGCTTAACCCCAGCACTTCTTCAAGGCGGCGGCGCTGTCGATCGAGGTCAGGCCGGCGGCCGGCTTGTCGGTCACGAGCTCGACGCCGGTGTTGAAGAAATCGTGCCCGGGCGAGGGCTGCGGCTTGCTGCCGGTCTCGGCGAACTTCTTCACGGCCTCGACGCCCTTCGCCGCCATCAGCAGCGGAAACTGCATCGAGGTCGCACCGATGACGCCGTCCTTGACGTTATGCACGCCCGGACAGCCGCCGTCGACCGAGACGATCAGCACGTCCTTGTCGCGGCCGACCGAGCGCAGCGCCTCATAGGCGCCAGCTGCCGCCGGCTCGTTGATGGTATAGACCACGGAAATTCCCGGATCCTTCTGCAGCAGGTTTTCCATCGCCTTGCGGCCGCCTTCCTCGCTGCCGAGGGTGACGTCATGTCCGACGATGCGAGCATCCTTCTCGTCGCCGATCTTTGCCGGGTTGGCGAGATCGATGCCGAAGCCTTTCAGGAAACCCTGGTCGCGCGCAACGTCGACCGAGATCTGGTTCACGTTGAGGTCGAGCAGTGCGATCTTGGCCGAGGCCGCCTTCGGCCCCAGCGTCTTCACCGCCCACTGACCGATCAACTCGCCGGCCAGGAAATTGTCGGTGGCGAAGGTCGCGTCGGCCGCCGTCGGCGGGTCGAGCGGCGTGTCGAGCGCAATCACCAGAATGCCGGCGGCGCGCGCCTTGTCGATGGCCGGCACGATGGCACGGGAGTCGTTCGGCGTGATCAGGATGCCCTTGGCGCCGGCGGCGATCAGATTTTCGACAGCGGCGACCTGGCCATCATTGTCGCCGTCGACCTTGCCGGCGAACGAGCGCAGTTCGATGCCAGAGGCGGTCGCCGCCTCTTCGGCGCCGGCCTTCATCTTGACGAAAAAGGGATTGGTATTGGTCTTGGTGATGAGGCCGACGATCGGCTTGTCGGCGGCGTTGGCGGCGGTGGCACCCAGGGCGATCCCGAGCGCGGCAAAGAATACGAGTGGCTGACGCATTATTTTTCCCTCCCATCGGGCTGACATTGAGGCTGCGCGGGGTACCGCGCGATACCCTGTCGTCCTTCAGTTTCGCTATGAGGCATCGTCAGCCACGGCTTGTCAATAAATAAATCATTCCGATTTAATTATTGACAGGTGAGACTAACCCCGACCATTGTCAGGAACGCGGCGCGCGCTTTGACGGACCGAAGCGAATCTCCAGCGAAGCCCGGACGAAGGCCCAGGACCGTTGCAATGCAGGAAAAGCCGCTATTTTTGGGAGCGGAGGATGGATGAAGAAGCGCCGGTTGTGGGCGCCAGCCAATCCATGACGGCTCTTTCGGCTGGGAGCCGCGGCACCAGCCAGAGCGGCGTCGGCCTTTATAACGAGCGCCTGATCCTGTCCCTGATCCGCCGCCAACGCAGCATTGCCAAGGTCGAAGACCACCACGGTTATCATCAATCGCCTGGAAGCGGATGGACTGCTGATTGCCGGCGAGCCGCAGCGCGGCCGCATCGGTCAGCCATCGGTACCCTATACGCTCAATCCGGACGGCGCCTTCGGGCTCGGTCTGATGATCGGCCGGCGCAGCTGCGACCTGGTGTTGATGGATTTCACCGCCGGCATCCGCGCCCGGCGCCGCGTGATCTATCCCTATCCCGCGCCGCAGGAGATCCTCGCCTTCGCTGAACGGGATATGCCGAACCTGCTCTCCGAACTGCCCGTCGCGCTGCATAGCCGGATCAGCGGCCTCGGTGTCGCGATGCCGTTCGAGCTCTGGAACTGGGAGGCGGACCTCGAGACGCCGCCGGGCGCACTTGGGCAATGGCGGGATTTCGACGTCGCGGCCGAGTTGTCGCGCCGTTTCGCGCGCTGGCCGGTTCGCCTCTGCAATGACGCGACGTCGGCCTGCGCGGCCGAGCTCACCTTCGGCGCCGGCGCGACCTATCGCGATTTCGCCTATTTCTATGTTGGGACCTTCATCGGCGGCGGCATCGTCCTCAATGGCAGCCTGTTTCCCGGTCGCAGCGGTAATGCCGGCGCGCTCGGGTCGATTGCAGCAACTGATCCGCACCGCCTCGATCTATCGGCTGGAGCGTCGGTTGATCGCCGCCGGCCGGCGCGGCACCGACATCTGGCTGTCGCCGGACGACTGGTCGAACTTCGCCGAGCCGCTCGAGCTCTGGATCGCCGAGGCCGCCGAGGCGCTGGCGCAGGCGATCACCTCGCTGCTGGCGGTGATCGATTTCGAGGCGATCGTGATCGACGGCGCGTTCCCCGCCGACGTGCGCGGGCGCCTGGTCGCGCAGACCCGCGCGCAGTGCACCCGCATCGACCGGCAGGGCCTCACCGACGCGGTGGTGGTGGAAGGCTCGATCGGGCGCGATGCGCGCGCGATCGGCGGAGCGGCCTTGCCGTTGCTCGCGGCCTTCGCCCCGGATCACGACGTGCTGTTCAAGGATTGATCCATGCTCGGGCGTTTTCAAGCGAAGTGGAAACCGGTTCGCGTCAAGAAAACGCGTCAAATCAAGAATCTAGAGCCCCGTTTCGATTCAATCGAAACGGGAAAGGCTCTCGGGACAACCATCCCCGTTCGTGAACGCATTCGCGCCGCTGCGCTGGGCGAGGGAGCCGCGTCTTGATCCTCGTCTGCGGCAGGATCACCTCCGTCGTCACGGGG
>WNFM01080351.1_pt4 | contig 13359 bp, 10 predicted proteins | sample 5400271 | NCBI WGS metagenome assembly WNFM01 (sample SAMN13153352, study PRJNA577476) | soil metagenome | isolation source: 60 cm saprolite on Douglas fir-dominated hillslope | place: USA:California | collected 2013-09-17 | reverse complement strand
GTCCGGTGCGCTCGCTGCCCCTCTCCGGGCTGGGTGCCGGAGCCTGCGCGCAGCTCCTGGCCGAGCACGAGGTCACCGGCTCCCCCGAGGAGCGCGCCCACCTGGGAGAGGTCTACGCGGGCAACCCCCTGGCTTTAAACATTGTGGCCGAGACCATCATCGACCTCTTTGGGGGCCAGATCGACCCGTTCCTCGCTGGGGGGACGGTGATTTTTGGCAGCATCACCGAGCTGCTGGAGGAGCAATGGGCGCGGCTCTCACCGCTGGAGCAGACGGTGCTGTGCTGGCTTGCCATCCTGCGTGAGCCGGTGACGCTGGAGGACCTGCTCGCGGTGCTGGTATCCCCGCTTGCGCACGGACAGGTGTTGGAAGCCGTGGATGGTCTGCGGCGGCGCTGTCTCATCGAGCGGGGGCAGCGAGCCGGCAGCTTCACCTTGCAATCCGTGGTGCTGGAGTACATGACCAGCAAGCTTGTCACCACGGCCAGCCAGGAGATCCAGCAGGGGAGGCGGTTGCTGCTCGCCCCGCTGCTGGCGCGCCTGCAAAGCGTGGAACATGCGGGAGCTGAAGTGGAGGCGCGGCTGCGCGAGCTGCTCGATGGGTTGCGTGAGCGAGCCGAGGAGGCCCAGGGATATGGACCGGCCAACCTGGTGGCGCTGCTGCGGCTACTGCGCGGGGACCTGCGTGGGCTCGACCTGTCGCAGCTCGCCTTGCGCGGGGTGTATCTGCAAGGCGTCGAGATGCAAGACGCGACCCTGTCCGGAGCGCTGCTGCGTGAGAGCGTCTTGACCGAGGCCCTCGATGCCATCTGGACGGTGGCCATCAGCCGCAGCGAGCAGTACTGGGCCGCAGCCAGTAAGCGGGGCGAAGTACGGGTGTGGCGCGAGGCAGGCCAAAGCTTGCACCTGGCCTGGCAGGCGCATACGGACATCGTGGCGTCTAGCGCGTTCAGCCCGGATGAACGCACGCTGGCCAGCGGGAGCATGGATGGCAGCGTCAAGCTATGGGACGTAGAGAGTGGGGCCCCGCTCTGGACCGTTGGGCCAATCAACGGCGTGCTCAGCCTGGCCTTTGCCCCCGATGGACGCACGCTCGCCAGCTGTGGGAATGAGACAACCGTCCGGCTCTGGGATGCTCAGCATGGCGCAGCCCTCGCGGACCTGCCGCATCCCGGTGCGGTCTTCTCGCTGGCCTGGAGCCCGGATGGGCGCCTGCTCGCCTGTGGCGGCTTTGATGGACACATTCGCCTGTGGCAGATGCAGCAGACCGGACCCGGTCTCTGCGTGCAGACGCTCGCAGAGCATAGCAACTGTGTGCGGGGACTGGCTTTTGCCCCCGACAGCAGTCGGCTCGCCAGCGCGAGCTGGGATGGCAGCGTCAAACTGTGGGAGGTCGAAAGCGGACGCTGTCTCCAGACGCTTGTGGGGCATACGGACCGGGTGCATGCACTGGCCTGGAGTCCGGATGGAGGCACGCTGGCCAGTGGCAGCAGTGACCACACGATCTGGCTGTGGGATGGCCAAGAGGGCAGCGCTCGGGCGGCGCTGCAGGGCCATGCTGCTGATGTGTACGGCCTGGCCTTCACGCCTGACAGCCACCACCTGCTCAGTGGCAGTGAAGATGGCACGCTGCGGCTGTGGGGCGTGGAGCGTGGGCAGTGCGTGCGGGTCCTGCAGGGCTACGCGGCCTCCCTCTTCGACGTCGCCTGGAGTCCGGACGGCACCCGGCTAGCCAGTGGCGGCGCGGATAGCATGGTGACCATCTGGGAGGTGGCCAGTGCGAGGCCGCCCAGCGTGTTGCGCGGCCATCGCTGGAGCGTGTACGGAGTGGAGTGGAGTCCCGATGGCGGCAGGCTCGCCAGTTCCGGGTGGGATAGTACCATCCGGCTGTGGGACCCAACCACCAGGACCTGCGTACAGATCCTACGGGACCTCGACAACCCCAACACCGACTTCTCCGGGGTGGCGTGGAGTCCCGATGGCCACCTGCTGGCCTGCGGAACCTTTTTTCATGGAGTGCTGGTGTGGGACGTGAGCGTGCGCTCTCCCCGGTGGGCAGATCGTACACACGCGACCTGGATCCGTCGCGTGGCCTGGAGCCCCGATGGCACGCGGTTGGCCGGCGGGGACGAAGATGGCCACGTGTATGTGTGGGACGCCGCCGATGGCACGCCGCTGCTGCAACTGGCGAGGCATCATGGAGCCGTCACGAGCGTGGCCTGGAACCCGGATGGCAGGTGGCTGGCATCTGGAGGCGGCAGGGAGCTGGTGGTGGGGGATGCCCACAGCGGGGAGTGCCATCCTGCCTGGGGGGCAGGTAATAGCGCCTGGGCGGGGCATCCGGGGGTGGTCTCTGCGCTGACCTGGGCTGGCAGTGGGGAGTTGGTGGTCAGTGGAGGCAGTGACGGGATGCTGCGCTGGTGGGAGGTGCACAGCGGGCAGTGCGTGCGGGTGCAAGAAGCCCATCAGGGGGTGATCCGGTCGCTCAGGAGCAGTCCCGATGGGAGCAGGCTGGCCAGCTGCGGGGATGACGGGGCCATCAACATCTGGGACCTGGAGCGTGGCGAGCATCTGCGCACACTGCGACGCGACCGCCCCTACGAGCGGCTCGATATCACGGGGATCCGGGGCCTGACCGAGGCGCAGAAGGCCACGTTGCGTGCCTTGGGGGCCATTGAGGATGGCAGAGGTGCTCCCTGACCGAGGGACTTCATGTGTCTTTTGAAGCATTTTGCGCCGATTTTCCCACGAGACGCGCAACGAGATGGTGCGCATCTCGTGGGCTCTGCCGCACAAAAGCTTCTCCTCTCACAACAAGGTTCAGCGGCGAAGCCGCTATTACGTTCAGTGTTTGGCAGGAGTTTTTGTGGGTGTTGGCGCGGGAGTTGAGGGTGGCTGATTGCTATTGAGCTTAGTCTGTTCTTCCTGTATTTTGCGCTGCAAGGCCCGCAGGTATCCTTGCGCTCCATCCAGGTCGGTATCGGTAATAGTTTGCCACTCCTTGGGCACATTATGTACCTGTTTGACCCAGGTTTCGAGTACAGTCTGCAAGGCACTCAGCGTGTCATTATCCTGATTAAATTTCGACAGGAAGCCCCTGGCAGACTTGAGGGCTTGCAGGGTAACATTGAGAAAATCACCGGTGACGGTTGCGGCCAGGGTAATCAGCGGCGAGACAAAGGAGTCGTAGGCCAGGCGAGTCAACCTGGCAACATTAATGGCTGCTCCCAGTGAGTATCCTTCCAGGTTATCCAACGCAGTAAGGAACTCTTTACGCACGGCATTTGCTCCGGCGGTCAGTCCCCTGTTGTAGGCATCCTGAATCTGATGCTCCAGGTTGTTACCCACGTCTTGAATAGCCTGAGGTATGCGCGGCCCTAATTCATAGGCAGCAACGCCACCAACGGCGGCCACACCGAGTCCTACCAATAACTTTCTGCGGGTAACACCCGTTTTTTTAGACTTGCGTTTTACGTATGGCCGACCTGATTCGTCCTCATAGAGGTCATCTTCATAAGCTAGCTCTTCAGCGTCCTGATACTTGTTCGCTGGACGGCGGGATAGCGGAGATGAGCGAGGTGCCGATAAGCGGGCGGATGGGCTTTGTGCATAACCCACACGGTGGTCAAGCGGATCTTCATAGCCAATATCCGGGTCCACAAAATCAAATTCATTCCATTCATCTACTTCTGTAGGCTCTTCAACCGGCTGCTGCGCAGCGGAGAGAGAGGGCCGGGCTGAGCGATTAGTACGAGCACGGTAGCGATTACTAAAGAGAGTGCTATCCTCCTGATCCTCGAAGTCATCCTGGTAGGCATTGGCTGAGATGTTGCGATGAGCTACCTCCAGCTCGTCTTGCTGTTCCAGGTCTTCCGCATTGAGCGTTGCAGAGTGTGCTTTACCGGCGAGAATATTCTGACGTAAAAGTTGACGGGTTCTACGAGGGTCTGGCCGCTGCGCAAGCTGCCCACCGGGTCGGCTACTGCTCCCTCCACGACTCTGCAGCGTGGAAGCATCGGATTTTCCGTGCTGACTCGATCCGCCGCGCTGGCTGCGCAATGGGTCGTAATCGTATCCATATTGCCTGCCGGGACTCTTGCGATAAGCTTTTCTTTCGTAACGATCCTTCGTCATATAACTCTAGACCCTTCCTGAGTCCTCTTGATGCAATGCCATTTGACAAAGCACGATACACCTTGTACCGATTTTACTCTATTTCCTTGTATTCGTCCAGTATTTTTAACGCTAGCAAGCGAATTCATATTCCAACTTGAACATACGTTCAATAATAACACATCTTTGCCTTGTAGTACAGTACTACAAAAAGTTCTCTCTCTTTGAAGGAGCGTGTTATAATGTGACCAAATTGATTGCAGTCAGGGTAAGGGAGGGAAAAAGATACATGCCCGCTATTGAAAAGGAGCAAGAGCCTGATATGCCCATTGTGGCCTGTGTCACGGTTGGCTCTTTTCAGGAAAACTGCTACCTCTATGCCTGTCCTCATACGCGCGAGGCGGTGATTATTGACCCCGGTGATGAGGCGGAAAGCATTCTGAAAACCATTCAAGAACTTGAACTTATCCCCAAATATATTCTCAATACCCATGGTCATATTGATCACATTTGTGCGATTGATGCTGTGAGTGCGACCTACCCTGTGCCCCTGGCGATTCATCCCGCGGACCTCTCCATGTACACGGATAAGCGAGCGGCTGAGATGTTTGGCCGTTCAGCGCCGCTGGTGCAAAGAAAAGCGGATATCCTTTTGCAAGAAGGGATTACCATCACTTTCGGTACCCTGACGCTCGAAGTCTTGCACACACCAGGGCACACTCCTGGGGGAATATGCCTGGTAAGTCGTCCCTACTGCGTCTTCAGTGGTGACACACTCTTCTATCGCAGCATTGGACGCACAGACTTAGAGGGGGGCAATCGCGAACAACTGCTTACATCTATTCGTGAAAAGTTGTATACACTGGAGGACGAACTGGTTGTTTTCCCAGGGCATGGCGCACCAACAACGATCATAGAAGAGAAATATGAAAATCCATTTGTTACTGTAGAGGAGTAAACAATCGTGTCTATTATTACCGTTATTGGTACAGGGTACGTAGGTCTGGTTACGGGTACCTGTCTGGCTGACATGGGTAACCAGGTAACCTGTGTTGATATTATCCCGGAAAAAATTGAACGTCTCAAGCAAGGTATTCTGCCAATTTATGAGCCTGGCCTGGAAGAGTTGGTAGAACGTAATGTGCATGCCGGGCGACTGCAATTTACCACAAGTTATAAAGAAGGGTTGGACAACTGCGAATTTATCTTTATTGCAGTCAATACTCCCACAGGTACGAGCCAGGGTGGCGCAGACATGCGCTACGTCGAGAGTGCAGCGCGCAGTATTGCAGAAGAACTGGATCACTATGCAGTGATTATTAACAAGAGTACGGTACCGGTAGGCAGCGGAGATGTGGTCTCGCGTATCATTCGCAGCAACCTTGCGCGCCCGGATGTGCACTTTGGCGTTGTCTCTAATCCTGAATTTTTGCGTGAAGGTTCTGCTGTACAGGACTTCCAGAATCCCGACCGCGTGGTGCTCGGTTCAGCCGATGCCGAGGCGGCACAGAAAGTTGCGACGCTCTATCTGCCCTTACGCGCGCCCATCGTTATTACCGACCTGTATACCGCCGAGATGATCAAGTACGCGTCCAATGCCTTCCTGGCCACAAAAATCTCGTTCATCAATGAAATCGCCCAGATCTGCGAACGCCTGGGAGCCGATGTCAAGGAAGTAGCTGTGGGTATGGGACATGACAAGCGCATTGGGCGAGCCTTTCTGGATGCTGGCCTGGGCTATGGCGGCAGTTGTTTCCCTAAAGATGTACGCGCCCTGGCCCACATGGCCGCTGAAGCCGGACTGCATCCACAGATGCTTAACGCGGTGATGGAGATCAATCACGACCAGCGCCGCCTGGTAGTAAACAAGCTCAGTTCTATTCTGGGCTCGCTACGCGGCTGTACAATTGGCATTCTTGGCCTGGCTTTTAAGCCCAATACGGACGATATGCGTGAAGCACCATCAATAGATATTATTCGTTGGATTACCAGCCAGGGAGCCATGGTACGCGTTTATGATCCGGTGGCCACCCAGACGGCGCAAGAGGCTCTGACCCGCGAAGGTATACGCCTGGATGTAGTGACTTTCTGCGATAATGCCTATGCAGTCGCGGAAGAAGCCGATGCCCTGGTCATTGTGACGGAATGGAATGAGTTTAAATCGCTCGATATGCTCCAGATTCGTAATGCTATGCGCCGTCCTGTGTTGATTGATGGACGCAACATTTATGAGGCAGCAGAGATGACTCGCGTAGGCTTTGTTTACCGAGGGATGGGCAGGGGAAGCGGGCCAGCGCCTTCAGTGCTGCCTCCTGGAGATAGCACCAGCATGCCACAGACGCAAATGTCTCTACTTGAAGGCATCAACGGAAATTAGGCGAACAGAAGAAGCCCCATACTCTTATTTTTAGGAGGGGATAATGCAAGAAGACCTGCCGTTATTGTTCACACCATTGGTGCGCCAGCCAGGAACCCCTATTCCTGATTGGCTCTTTGGACCAGCAGGCGTGGCAGGCTTACCTGCGCCTCTGCATCCTCCCCAGGGCGTCAACGTTGCCGTAGGCATTGATATTATCGAAGTTGGGCGTGTGCGCAAGGTGTTCGAAAAACATGGTGAGCGCTTCCTCAGCCGTGTGTTTACACCAAACGAGGTGCGGCAGTGTCGCGGCAAGGTCAGCCGTCTGGCAGGCCGTTTCGCTGCCAAAGAGGCTATTAGCAAGGCCCTGGGCACAGGACTGCACGGGGTAGCCTGGCGTGAGATGGAGGTTGTGCAGTTACGCAGTGGCCGTCCAACGGTCACCCTCCATGGCAATGCCAAACGCCGGGCCGAGCTACTGGGCATCAGCGCCTTCGATGTCAGCATTGCCGACCTGGCAGAGTTTTCCATTGCCATTGCGGTAGCAGTGCAGACGGAGTTGCCAGGCATGTAGGCATAGCGAACAAAAGGTATGCCGAATGATGCGTGTTTTCTGTGTTTATTTAGACTCTCGCTTCTTCACGCACCCAGGAGGGCAGGCTGCCCCAGAGGTTGAGGGCCATAGGGCGGGTATGCCAGAGGCGGGGTGGTGTTGTCACTTCGCGATCATAATACTGTTGGAGTTCGGCGGACAGTTCGATGTGCACACCTTCTGTATCAGCAACGCGCAAAAACAGGTCGTTGCCTGCGCCATGCCGTCCCGGTCCCCACAGTACCGCAGTCTTGTGGCGGCTCAAGTGGTCAGCCCATGTCAACAACTCTGGGCCATCATAGATACTATAGCCCACGTGGTCGATATCCAACTTGCCCTGGATAAGCATCAGCGTATGATGATCAGTATTGCAGCGCAGCCAGACACACTCACGCAGCAGCCAATCTGAGATATCAAAACCCAGGGCCTCAGTATAAAACTCAACCATCTGCTCTAAATGCGGTGTCTGCAGGGCAACATGTTGCAAGGTGTGGGGACGGAGCCGCGCTCGTCGTCCGCTGATGGAAGCGGGAGCAAAAGCCATGGAGTCATCAGGCGTGACCGAGATTTCAACCTTATTCCCATCGGGATCAGTAAACCAGAGCGTATCTCCGAGATCGGGATCGCCATCGCGCTCGGCCAGGGAGAGCTCAATGCCGGACTGATTAAGGCGTGCAGCCAGAGCCGCGAGTTCAGCATCGGTATCAACTTCAAAAGATACATGGTGGAGGCGAGAACGTTGGATAGGGCTGCGACCATTGCTCGCACCAGCGCGGGTATCGCTAAATAAGCCTAGACTATGATGTTCGTCTCCCAGGGAAAGAAATATATTGGCGCGCTCCACCTCAATATCTTGAGCCGAAGGAGTATCTACTGCCTTGCGCAGGTCAAATCCCATCACCTGGCGATAAAAACGTGCCTGGGCCGCACCATCGGTCGCCCATAAACCTACGTGTGCCAGTCGTTTGACTTTGACTTTTTGTATTTGCTGATCACTCATAGCTATCTCCTATGTATGCTACACCTCACCAATCACTCACATGTATTAACGTGTAGCATAACCAGATGCGCGCAAGGGGTCAATCAGACTACCCGAAGGTCATATTGTGAGGTATTGCCAATTATTTCCAAACCACGGGGGCAATCCCCCCATATATGAGATCCTCCCTTGCGCAAAGACCCCACCCCAAAGTTGTGTGAGAGGAGAAGCTTGTGTGCGGCAGAGCCGCACACAAGCTTCTCCTCTCACACAAGATATACTCATCACGATTCACAAGCCTTCATATTCTCCTGGGTGCGATTTGCGCCAGGGTGCTGGCTGATAAAAAAAGTTTGGTTTGAGGATAGTATTTTTATAGGTAGTAACATGGAAAATCGGACTGGTCGAGCCGGAGACCGGCGGAACAAGCCAGACCCAATGGCCCGGCACGCTGCGTCCGGCTTTTTTTTCCAACTTCTCATGACACATAAATTGGCGCGAGGCCGTATGATGATCGACGATAGTTACTCCATGTTGGGCAAAGGAGGATAACACTGCAACATTCAACTCGACCAGGGCACGATCTCTCCACAGTGTGCGATCAGAGCTGGTATCAAGACCCATCTTTTTGGCGATCAACGGGAGCAGGTTATAGCGGTCGACGTCACCAAGGTTACGTGCCCCAATCTCGGTGGACATATACCATCCATTAAAAGGGGCCGCAGTATAAGAAATACCGCCAACTTCAAGTCGCATATTGGAGATGACGGGCAAAGCATGCCACTTGAGGCCCAACTCGAGGAACCAGGGATAGTCGGGGTGGCTGATCGGCACCTCAAGCACCACGTCACGCGGCAACTCAAACATCCTGGGGAGCTGCCCGGGCAACTGGATGACCAGGGGGAGGACGTCAAACGGAGCGCGGGCGCTCCCGGTCCACCCTAACCGTCGAACGATATCGGTCAGCTCAGCATGGGCGGGATCGCCGATGATCGAGCCATCAGGTTGGCGGTAGCCTGCGTAACGGATGAGCTGTGGGTTCCAGATGCGTATCCCAGGCTGTCCAGGGGCCGCAGGAGCGAAGATAGTGATCGTCGAGCGGATTTTCCCTCCGTTGGTCGCAAGCCGGAGGTGGTCAACGAGGGCTGCATAGATTTGATCTGCTGTTTCTGCATGACGCATATCCCGAACGGTCAGCGCATTCCAGTGAAGCCTGCCAATGCAGCGCGTATTATTACGCCAGGCAACTTTTGCCCCATATGCCAGTTCGTCATAGGTTTGCCAGTAGGTTCCACTGTATTTGATCTCCCTGTGAATTTCGGCAAGACGCCCGGCATAGGCATCAAACTTGCCACACTCCTGGTGGAACAAGTGTAAATAGGCGTCGGCTTCAAGGAATATTTCCCGAGGATCACCCAAAGGTTTGCAGTAATACCCGCAGGTCTTTTGCTCAGAGGCTAACAGGGTTTTTGGCTGCGTTTGCAGATGGGTGTGAAAAAGCGTTTGTAGAAAGGACATGCTCATTTTACCTTCCCGATACAACACTAACTACCTGCCACCAGGTTCGTCACAGAACCAACATAAATGATGTAGTCCTCGTTTCACCAAAACTTAAGTGTGTGCGCAAACCTGGATGGCCCTGTATGCGCGAGCGTGTCACCAAGTGTATGATTTCTTTTCGTGCCATTTTGTTCATTTCCCGCAGACTTGTCATCGTTGTTTTCTTGGGGCTGAACTGGGCGAGATTCTTCCATTTTAGCGCTGCTATCCCTGGTGGAAGCCCGCCAATAGCGGCGATGAGTGAGATCGTCCCCCGGCTGATTGGCAGTACTGGCAACCAACCCGGCGTGCTGTAGACGTTGCAACGCTTCCAGAATTGCGCGAGGGCGCGCCTGATTTGGATGGAGCTGCCACGGTTGCAGCAGCTTTTGTACCTCTGTCAGCATGACTCCACCGTCGTCAGGGAGCACCGACAAGATAAGATTGGCTAGCTGATGCTGATTTCTCCGCTGCGCAATTTGCTCTGGAGTCTCAAGGCGCTCGCGTGGCTGTAACATTGGGGAGGAAAAGTGTAGCTCGAAGCGGCAGACGGGTGCTCCTCGCTTCATACATGAATGCTCAATTATCTGCACCCTCTCCCCGTAGCGTTCTGCAGAACCTTCGATGGCTCCCCACAACACCGCACAGAGTTTGCGAGGGCTATCATAGACAAGTGCTATCTTACGCGGGCTAACAGAAATAGCTTCATACGCGAAAAGTGGAGGGGTAATGCCCCCGGGAACACGACGCATCTGAGCATGGGCATCGCGCATCGCCAGCAGAAGATCATATCCACTGTGCACCTGCGTGAGGAGATAAGCGCACAAGTGGCTCGTCAATCCATTTAAGATGAAGTAGCGCCCATATTCCCATAACAGGCTATCGACGGGCATGGATGTGAGCTTATTAGCAGTTCCCACTCCGCTCAGCAGCGCAGCATCGTCATAGATACGGCTGGCAAGTGGGGAGCTTGCCGCCGTTTCTCCTAGCGCAGTGCGATACCGATCGAGAAGCTCATCACCAAAACGGTCGTGCAAATATTTCTCCCATGTCACAAAGATCAGGCCATGCATATCCGACATCCTTCTACTAAACACGACAAACGACAACAGGTTCTTCACGCAAAGAGCTAGCCTCAGAAGGACTTGCAACAGCTCCAGTCAGGCCAGGAATGCGCGTTTTAATATATTTGGGACAATGGAAGAAAGCCTGACACACATGCAGGCCAAGCAGGCGCATCGGCCTGAGATAGGCGAAGAGACGAGGTGGGATCAATGAGGTTTTCTTACGATCAAAAGCAAGTCCACTGGCATGTGTATCCCAGCGAGTGCGGGCCAAAAGTTGACCAAGTGGCAATTCATGTACATCCATCCTACCAACATCCTCTTTCCATAGCTCGTTTGTGTGGTGTTTCCCTGACACTACCTGACCGCCGACCACCAAGCTCCAAAGTTTCCCGCTGTGGGTATTTCACAGCACCTCATCGCCTACTTCCAACTAACCTTGTAGCAAACCATTTATATACTTCTACCTAGGCGCCATGCTATTGAAATACCTCTGAGGTCTTAGATTACAGCACAAGAGAGTATAACCCTTTGCAGCAGTACATACAATTGGCCAAAGATATATTTTTTCTTGACAAAAGAGTTATAGTGATATAGCCAAAGAGACAAGATGTATCTAAGCAGAAGGATAACATGAGAGATCAACTCCCATTCGTGTTTTTAGTATTCAGCAGGGAGAATATCTTTGCCTGATAGCGATTTAGACCAAGTTTCTCGTAAATATTCGAGGTATGCACTTTGATGGTGGATGCGGAGAGATGAAGTTGTCGTGCAATATCGTTTTTGCTAAAGCCACTCCAAAGCAGGTGAAAAATTTCTCGCTCACGAGGAGTCAGCAGTTCATCGCTGATTGAGAAGAACGTGTGACGAGTGAAGTATTCCACTAACCATGCCGCTACAGCTGGGTCGGTTAAAAACGCTCCCTGAGCGAGATATAATGTTTGTAGGAGTAAGCTACTCGAGGCATCCTTTAAGAGATAGGCACGAGCGCCATGAGTACATGCTGCAAAAAAGTGGGTTAAATCTGGGACGCCCGCCAGCACAACGAAATCCCCTGCTGGGAGTATCGTGATATCAGTGATGAGTTCTTGAGAAATTACTATGAGGTCAAATGTTTGGGACTCGAGTTGACTTTTGAGTTCCTTACTTGTTGCAGCTTCATGTACCTGGGCAATGTTTAGCTCCTCAGCGAAGACAGCTTGCAGTCCCTTGCGATAGGTCTCATGGGACTCAACAATCAAAACGTGTTTTTCCCCTCTCATATACACCAAATCCTTCTTTAATAGTTTGACTACACAATTTCTGCAATTGGCAGCGTTTTACGCACTACTATCCACTCCTGACGTTTTAGAGCTTTTGACCTCAGACAGTAAAGAAGAATTGTATACCACTGAAATCCTGCGACAACATCTCTACCAATGCCTGCTGATAGAGCTGATCAAATGCTTCCTGAGATGTCACTCCGCTTTTTATGGGAAAAGGTTGTCCTACTTGAGGAGAAGCAAGGGCCATGTACCGGGAGGTAAGCTATTTCCGTCACATCATTTGGATCAGCTACATATGTGTTTCCAGTGAGGTATTGCGGTTCGGTTGGTGTTGGCATGATGCATCTTCCTTATTTACGCTGAATTGACATGACCGTTTCGGTTCGACAATGTACAAGGTAGATGAAAGGAATTGCAGTGCTTCATTTCTTCATTTCTTCAAGCCCTGTATTAGTATACACTAAATAATAGTTTCACTGCAATATATTGCTTAAGCGGCTATAAGGGCTTCGCAAAAGTCTTTTTCAGATCATGCCCCACCACCCCAAATAAGAAAAAAGGTGTTGTGCCGGTTGTGCGCTGAGCGCACAACCGGCACAACACCTTTTTTCTTTCTGGTGGCGTTCTATCCGTTTTTGTTCGCAGCTAATCTTTACAGAGAAAAGCAAAGAAAGGATAACTTACTCCTATGTCAGGCATGTTGAGTCTAAGTGTCGTCTATTACCGTCTCCTGATCGACATCCATGGCCGATTTTTGGCGTAAATTAAGCCGAAGTTCGGCTGTATCGCGCTCAGGCTGTGCCCCGACGAAATGCTGTACATCGGTCTCCGACAGATCGTAGGTTTCTAGCACACGCACAAGAGGGGCAGTGGGCAGTGGTGTCTCCGGATCACTGCGCGCACCCGGAAAAATCGATACACTTCTTAATGGCCGGAGAGGCTGGCCCTGAGGTAGATGCAACACACGTGACAATTTCGTGACAGAAGGAGGAACAACAAGGAGCGTCATTAATGTAAGTAGGAGTCCTGCCACTATGAGAATATACCAGGCATGTAAAAGGAGAGCGGCTACAATTGTGCCTCCTACCAGCATTGAGGTCGCAATCATCAACAGGGAAGTTCCCCAACGAAAGCATGACGCCAGGAGAGATCCCCACCTGCTGTGGAGTAGCAGCCTGCGACGACCCTGGGCAACTCTTCCCGTTGCCAGGGTGCGTCGCATATGGGCAGGCCACAAAGCACGACTTACGCTGCCTGTGCGCTGGTGAAACGCATGTAGATGCGCTCGCTGCTCTTCGTGTGAAGTACCCCCTCTACCCACATCCCTACTATCCATATCCCCACGTATCCCCCCGAACAGAATGATGAACCTCTCGCGACACTGAAGTGCCGGCATAGCGACGGCAGCACTCCAGTGCCTGGCGCGAACACCTCACACGTGCTCATCCACCG
>WNFM01047277.1_pt2 | contig 13360 bp, 12 predicted proteins | sample 5400271 | NCBI WGS metagenome assembly WNFM01 (sample SAMN13153352, study PRJNA577476) | soil metagenome | isolation source: 60 cm saprolite on Douglas fir-dominated hillslope | place: USA:California | collected 2013-09-17 | reverse complement strand
GCCATCGTTGTCCACGTCCAGCAGGGCCACGCCGGCGCCGTTGGTCTCGATGATGAAGCGCTTCTGCTCGACCCCGCCGTAGATCGAGGGGTGCCGGAGGCCGGCCGAAGCCGCCACGTCGACGAACGTAGCCGCCCAGGGACCGTTGGGGGAGGCAAGCGCGAGCGAAAGCGCAAGGACGGCACCGGCGAAGAGCGCGCGCACGTTCGCGGGAAGCGTAACACGCTCATGGGCCGGCCGAGAGAAGCCTGCCCACCGCTTCGGGCAACGCGTCGACCTCCTTGCCTCGGAAGACGGCCAGGATCCGGCCCTTCCGGTTGGTGACGAACACGGTGGGGAGAACGAGGCCCGGCCCTCCCAGGCTCCGCGCGAGGGAGTCGAGCTGGTCGTAGGCGCGATCGTCGATCAGGAGATTGGGAAAATCGATCCCGGCTTCCGCCACGAAGCTCCGCACCGCCTCGCGTTCGATGGGCTCCGGAATGTGGACGGCGATCCCCACCGCGGACAGGCCGCGCGCCGCGTGCTTCCGCACGAGGTCCTGGACGAGGGGCAGCTCGCGCCGGCAGGGAGGGCACCAGGCCGACCAGAGAGCCACGAGAGTGACGTCCCCTCGGAACACAATGGCCTGGGGCGCCTTCCCATCGATCCCTTCGAGCAGGAGGTCGGGGAAGACGAACTGACGGAGGCGGGCGCGTCGAACACGTCCGTCCGGGGGTTGTCCGCCGACCAGACGTGCCACTCGACGGAGTATCCGTCCACCGGCTTGAGGCGCCCTCCTCGATGAGGTCCGCCGATGGCCTCGCCCTCCAGGGACCACAGGCTGCCGCTCTCGGCGTCGGTCATCACTCCCCGGGGATCCAACGAGTTGCGAAACGTCAGGACCTGGCCTTTGAGCATGCGCTCGAACCCCGCCGCTTCGGTGACGCCCCGGCCGACCACGACCACGGGCATCGACCCGACGTCATCGTTCACCAGGCCCTGGTGCGCGCGCAGGTACGAGAGCGGATACGCTTTCGCGCTCTCCCCGTTCTCGATCCCGTAGACGAGGGCGTTCTCCGGCAGACGAGAGTCCCAGTTCTCGATCGTCAGACCCATCTCGCTGACGATCCCCCACTTGCCGGCGGTGTACCACGATCCGTGACCGCCTCGAGCGCTCGGCGAAGCCCAGACCACGTCGGTGTCCGGGTGGCGGGCGCTCCACTCGTCCCAGTGCGTGAAGACAAGGGGAAAGCGGTCGAGCTTCTGGCCGGCCAGGGGGCCTTCCAGGGCCCTCCCGCTGAAGGGGGCCCAGAGCGAGCCGGTCTCGCGGTCCTTCAGGATGATGGTCCCGTTGTAGACGCCGGCGACGTCGAGGAAAAGGGTGCTGCCTTTCTGCTGCCGTCGAAACGCGGCCCCGCCCGAGCACTGCTCGCAAAAGGCGATCGCGACCGGAACGCCCGCGATCGTGTCGTTGACCACGTGATAGTTCTTCACGATCCACCAGGGGTAGCCCCGAGCCTGCCCCGCCACGACGACGCCCAGGACCAGGTCCTCGTCGCGCATGTGGGTGGCCTTGGCCACGGAGCGATGCTCGGGGTTCTCGAGGGGAGGCAGCTCGGCGGCGAGCTCGCGCCCGCGCATCCGATCCGAGACCCGCGAGTGGCCCTGCGCCGGCTCTCCCTCCGCCCCGGAAGGGCTCGTGGGTGCAGGGAGGGCGAACAGGACGGCAGCCAGCGCTCCTAGACGGAAGCGACCCGATCGAGTGTCCACCGAGTCATTGTCCTCGAAATCGCAGGGTCTCCTGCTTGTCTCGCGGTCCCCGGAACGGCCCTCGAGAAACGCCTTCCCGGATTTCGCCCGTGGCTGTCTTCGGGGATCCACGGGAACGGCCAGGATGGCGTGGAGGCTCGAGGTCGCCCAACTTTTCGCGTCGGGCGGNGGTCATGACCCGCTAGAATGTCAAACCCGCGAGGACGCGCAGCGTCTTCAGATTCACCGTCCTGACAACCCGGTTGTCGAAGAAGATCTGGAAGTCCGCGCCCAGGCGGACGGAGAAGCCCTCGCCCGCAGTCAGGTCGATGCCGAGACCGGCCATGCCGCCCCATGCCGTATACCCAGCGGCTCCTATGTCGGTGTAGGCCGAGCGCCAATCGTGACGAAAGCCGCCGAGCAGGTGGACGTACGGGAGGATGCGGTCGGCACCGCTCGATCGGCCACCGGCGCGGCCGAGTCTCAGACCGACGGCGGCGGTGAGCGTCTGGCGCGTGGGCTTTTGCCCGCTGGGCGGGTCCCCGCTGTCCAGGTGATAGCCCACGTCCAGCTCGAGCGTCCTCGAGCCCCGGCCCGCGACCGAGAGATAGAGGCCGACAGGAGCGTTGCCCCCGCTTTCCTCGAGCGATTGCAGAAACGAGTAACCGCCGGAGATGCTCACGCCCTCGCCCGCCTGCGCGGTTGTCGCAAGCAGGACGAGCGCCCCCCAGATCCCCATGGCCCTGCTCATTCAGGCCTCCCCTTCGAGGTGGCGACGGCCTCAGTGTATCGGAAGGAACCGCGGGCTGGGGCTGAACACATGCCATCGCTCCGAACGACATGGGAGCGGGCTACACTGGCAGCGCCGTGAACGCCGGCTTCGAGTATCGCGAGCAGGTCGGGCCCGAAGCCGGAGGCCGGACCGTGCTGGACCATCTCTCCGAGCGCTACCGCCACTCGAGCGCGTCCGTGTGGTCCGAGCGGATCGCCGAGGGCCAGGTGCTGCTCGAGGGGACGCCGGTGGTCGCCACCGACGTCCTGCGCGCGGGACAATTGCTCGTGTGGCGGCGGCCACCCTGGGAAGAGCCCCCGGTCCCGCTGGCCTTCGCCATCCTCTACCGCGACGGCCACCTGCTGGCGGTGGCGAAGCCGCGTGGCCTTCCTTCGATGCCGAGCGGCGGCTTCCTGACCCACACGCTCCTCCACATCGTGCGGCGGCTCTTCCCGGAAGCGACCCCGATGCACCGGCTGGGGCGCGGGACGTCGGGCCTCCTGCTCTTCACGCGCACGCCCGAGGCACGCCGTGCGGTCTCGACCGCGTGGCGGACTGGTCAAGTGGAGAAGGTGTACCGGGCGCTGGTGACCGGCGTCCCGGACCGCCCGGCCTTCTCGATCGAGATACCCATCGGCCCGGTGCCGCATCCCCGGCTGGGCAGCGTCTACGCGGCCGCGAGGGAGGGCAAGGCCGCCGTCACGCACGTCCGCCTGCTCGCGGCGCGAAACGGCAACGCCCTGGTGGAGGCCACGATACCGACGGGGAGGCCGCACCAGATCCGCATCCATCTGGCGGCGGCGGGCCATCCGCTGGTGGGCGATCCGCTCTACGTGGCGGGAGGCGGACCGGCGCGGGAGCCAGGCCTGCCCGGTGACCTCGGCTATCGGCTCCACGCCCACCGTTTGAGCCTCACTCACCCGGCCACGGGCCGGAGGCTCGAGCTCGAGTGTGCGCTGCCTGCGGAGCTGCGCTCCTGAGCGGGAGAACGGGGGTCGCGGTACAATCGGCTTTTGCTCGAGGAGGATTTCCCTGGTGAAGCGTTCCTTGACGGTTCTCGTGCTCCTGATCGGACTCGTCGGCTGCGGCAGCGACTCTCCAACGAGCCCCGACACGGGCACCCTCGTGTCGGAAGACCTCGTGGTCGGCACCGGTGCGACCGCGGTGGCCGGTGACACGGTGACGGTGAACTACATCGGCACCTTCACGAACGGCACCAAGTTCGACAGCTCCTACGACAGGGGCCAGCCGTACACGTTCCAAGTGGGCGTGGGCAACGTGATCGCGGGATTCGATCAGGGCGTCATCGGGATGAAGGTGGGCGGGAAGCGCCGCCTCACGATTCCCCCGTCGCTCGCGTACGGGAGTCAGGGGAACGGGGTCATCCCGCCGAACGCAACCCTGAAGTTCGACATCGATCTCGTCTCGATCCTAGGGAAGTAGCCGAACTCTATCGCCGCTCCGGCTCGCCCTGCAGGCGCTCCGCGATCTCCAGCTCGCGCCGAGCCTCGTCCTCACGCCCCGCCTGCTGGAGCAGCTGGCCGAGCAGGTAGCGGGCCGACTTGTTGTTCGGGTCGTACTGGAGGGCCCGCCGCAGCAGGCCCTCGGCGGTGGCGGGCTGGCCCTTCTTCATGTAGGCACGACCGAGGACGATGTAGGGACCGCTGAAGTAGGGCTGAAGCCAGATCGACTTCTGGAGGGCGGCGATCGCTTCGTCCCACTTGTTCTGCCGGCTCAGCGCCTCGCCGAGACGGTAGAGGGCCATGGCGTTGCCGGGGTTCACCTCGAGCTCCTTCTCGAGGAGCTGCGTGGCCTCCTCGAAGCGAGCGCGGAAGATCGCCGACTGGGCGAGGAGATAGCGGGCCTGGGGGATGCGCGGGTCCTTCGCGATGGCCGCCTGGAGCTCCGCCCGAGCCATGTCCTCGAACTCGAGGCGGACCATCATCTGCGCCGCCAGCAGGTGGGCGCCCGCCGACGCGGGACCGACCCCGAAGAGCTTGGCGAAGACCTCGCGGGCCTTGTCCGCCTGCTGCGTCTGGATGTACGCGTTTCCGAGCACGTTGAGCAGATCGATGTTGCCGCCGGCCCAGGCCCGAGTCTTCTCGAGATGGGGGATCGACTCGGCAATCTTGCCGGCCAGGTAGAGCGACAGCCCGAGCACCTGGTGGGCCTCGCGCTCCTCGAGAGAGCCGGGGGGGAACGCGTCCGCCACCGCCGTCAGCAGCTCGATCGCCCGGAGGGGATCGTCGGTCTGGTAGTAGGCGACGCCGAGGAGCTGCGCCACCCGCGGGTCGCCTCGACCGAGCGGGAGCAGCTTCTGGATGGCGGCGGCGGGCTGTCCGCGGTTGACGAGCCCGCGGGCCTCCGCGAGGACGGCGGCCACGTCGCGCACTTGCGGCGCGGGCTCCTGCCCGGCCATCGCCGAGGCCGCGCCGAGGAGCCCCAGGGCCAGAGAAAGGCCAAGTCCCCTCATTCGCGGGCTCCTCCCACACCGGGCTCCCGGCCCTTGACCGCGGCGCCGCTCCCCTCCTTGAGGGGCACGATGCGGTCCGCCGTGAGGTCGCGCCATTCCTCCTCGAGGCCGTTCGGCCAGCGCACCTGGACCCGCTCCACCTTCGCGGCCTCGGCCAGGCCGAAGTGGACGCGCAGGTCGTTCTGCGAGATGTAGCTTCCCCCGCCCCGCACCTCGTCCACCTGCACCCGGCCCGAAGACTCGCATCGCACGCGCGCCCCGATGGCGCTGCGGTTCGATCGTGTCCCTTCGAGCTTCAAGGTGATCCAACGGTTTCTGTTGAGCCTCTCCGTCCGGAAGAGGTCGGGCGCGTCGTGGACGTTGTTCACGAGGACGTCGATGGTGCCGTTGTTGTCGTAGTCGCCGAAGGCCGCTCCCCGCCCGGCCTTGCGGTCGGTGACGGGAGGACCCAGGCGCTCGCTCACGTCCTCGAAACGGCCGTCGGTGCGGTTGCGGTACACGACCTTGCGCTGCTTGTACCCGGCCTCGGTCCGGAGCTGCTCGACCTCCGGATAGACGTGGCCGTTCACCAGGAACAGGTCGAGCCAGCCGCGGTTCTCGAAATCGGCGAAGCCGACGCCCCAGCCGAGGAAGCGGGTGTTGACCCCGATCCCGGCCATGAACGTCCTGTCTTCACAGAAGCCGTCCCCGGCATTCGCGTGGAGGGTGGAGGTGTCTCCCGCGAAATTGGTGACGAACACGTCCATGGCCTCGTTGTGGTCGTAGTCTCCCACCGCCACCCCCATCCCCGCCTGCGGCTTGCCGTCCTGGCTGTAGGCGCACCCGCCGCGCACGCCCACGTCGGTGAATGTCCCGTCGTGGTTGTTGCGGTAGAGCGCGTTGGGGTTGCTGTCGTTGGCCACGTACAGGTCGGTCCAGCCGTCGCCGTCGAAGTCGAGGGTGCTCACGCCGAGCGCGTAGGTGCCGCTCGCCTTCGTGATCCCCGATTTCTCGGAGACGTCGGTGAACGTGCCGCCGCCGTCGTTGTGGTAGAGGGCGTTCTTGCCGCCCGGCAGCCCCGGCGGGCCGCAGGCCACCGGGATGCCCTTGTAGCGACAGAGGCCGGTGTCGGGGGTGGGAGTGGTGGCGAGGTCCAGGTCGATGTAGTTGGCCACGAAAAGGTCCAGGCGGGAATCGCGATCATAGTCGATGAAGGCGCAGCCCGTGCCCCAGCGCGTCCGCTTCTCGAGCAGCCCTGCCTTCGCGGTGACGTCCTCGAAGGTGCCGTCTCCGCGATTGTGGTAGAGCCGGTTCTGTCCCCAGTAGGTCACCGCGAGGTCGATGAAGCCGTCGTTGTCGTAATCGCCCGCGCAGGCTCCCTGCCCCCAGCCGCTGGCTCCGAGGCCCGACCGCGCGGTCACGTCCTCGAAGGTCCCGTCGCCCCGGTTTCGGTAGAGGTGGTTCGTCGGCTCCTGGCCCTTTGGGAACCCCTCGAGGGAGGTCCCGTTGACCAGGAACACGTCGAGCCAGCCGTCGTTGTCGTAGTCCAGGAAGGCGGCGCCGCAGCCCGTTGTCTCGAGCAGGTACCGGTTCGTCTCCTTGCCGCCGAAGACCGTCACCGCGGTGAGCCCGGCCTCGCGGGCGACATTCGTAAAAGCGAAACCAAGGGCGGATTCTGCCTCCGTTGCGCCCCTAAGGCCCGCGGCGGCGGCGAGGCCCAGGCCGAGGAGCATCACGACGCCAGGAGCGGAAATCCGCGCCGGACGCGCCATCACTTCTGGACCGCCTGCGCTCCCGCGGGCGGCGTGGCGAGATACGGCGCGAGGCGACGGGCCTCCGCGAAGTGTCGCCCCGCCTCCGCGGCCTGCCCCTGCGCCTTCAGCACCCGCGCGAGCTCGTAATGGGCGCGCGCGTTTTCCGGATCGAGACGCACGGCTTCGCGGAGCTGCCCCAGGCGGCGAGGGCCACCCGCGAGGCCTGGGCGTCGGCCTTCTTCGTGTTGAGGCGGTCCGCCTCCGCGAAGGCCCGCGCGGCGCCCTCCGCGTCCTTCCGCTGCTGCAGCATCTGGCCGAGGCCCAGCCAGGCCTCGGCCGCCGCCGGCTGATACCGGATCGCCTCGCGTAGAGCGGAGAGCGCTTCATCGGCCTGCCCCTGCTGACGGAGGATGGTGCCCAGCAGGTAGTGGGCGTCCGCGTAGTCGGGCTTGCGGGCGATGGCCTCACGCAGGAACGGCAGCGCTTCCGGCCCGCGCCCGGTTTGCCAGAGCAGGACGGCCAGGGTGTACGGCGGCTCGGGCAACGTCTTGGCGAGGGCGACCGCCTGCCGCAGCTCCACCTCCGACTCGGCGAAGGCGTCGCGCTGCTTCAGGGCCAGCCCGAGGTTGTAGAACGCCTCGGCATTCTCGGGCTCGCGGCGGACGAGGTCCCGATAAATGGCGACCGCTCCCTCGAGGTCGCCTTTTTGCATGAGCGCGCTCCCCAGGTTGTGGCGCGCGCTGGTGAAGTCGGGAGCGCGCTCGATGAGGCCGCGGAACGTGCGGACGGCCTCCTCGGCCTCGCCCCTTTGCATGAGCGCGAGGCCCAGGTTGTTCGCGGCGTCGGTCGACGAGGGGTCCAGCTCCACCGCGCGGCGCAGCGAAGCAACGGCGCCTTCCTCGTCGCCCCAGGCGAGCAGGGCCGCCCCGAGCTGGTTGTGAGCCACCGCGAGCCGGGGACCGAGCCGCGTGGCCTCCCGGAGCTGGGCCACCGCCCCCGCGAGGTCGCCCTGCTGCTTCAGCACGAGTTTCGGGTCCAGCTTGACTGCCGCTTGAAGGGCGGGCAGGGCCTCGTCCGGTTGCTTGGTCCACCAGAGCGTCGCCCCCAGGTGGTACTGCGCATCGAAGAGGGTGGGGGCGAGTCGCGCCGCCTCGCGAAAATGGGCGATGGCTTCCTCGGTCCGTCCCGCCTGCCCGAGCTGGTAGCCGAGCCGGTCCAGAGCCTCGGCAGCCGCGCGCGGGGTGGCGGCCGGTGCCGGAGCGGGCGGCGCCTGGGCAAGGGCCGGAGTCGACAGCGCGAGCGCGAAGCCGAGGGCCGCCGCCCGCGTCACCCGTCCTCTCCCCCGTCGGCCAGGCCGTGCTTGCGCAGGTAGTAGGCGAAGTTCCGCGGATCGATTCCGAGCAGGCGAGCCGCGTCCTTGCGCACGCCGCCGGTCCGTCGCTGCGCCTCCAGGAGCATCTCCTTCTCCAGCCGGTGCAGGGCCTCGCGCAGGTTCAGCTCGCGCTCGCCCGGGGCCGCCTCGGCCGCCTCCAGGGGGCCCCCGGCCGGGGCCGGCAGGAGGTCGAGGCTGTCCAGGCCGTGGGTCGGATCGAGAATGAGCGCCCGCTCGATCACGCTCCGGAGCTCGCGCACGTTGCCGGGCCAGGAGTACGCCCGCAGCCGGGCGAGCGTTTCCGGCCCTATCTCGGGCGCCGGACGGCCGAGGCGCGCCGACACCTCCTCCACCACGAGCCGGGCCAGGAGGTCGACGTCCTCCTTGCGCTCGCGCAACGCGGGCACGTCGATCCGAACGACGTTCAGCCGGTAGAAAAGGTCGGCCCGGAAGCGGCCCTGCTTCACCTCGTTGGCGAGGTCGCTGTTGGTCGAGGCCACGATCCGCACGTCGACCCGGGTGGGCTGGTCGTCCCCCAGGCGGTCGAACTCGCCGTCCTGGATCGCGCGCAGGAGCTTGGCCTGCCCTGCCGTGGGCATCGCTCCCACCTCGTCGAGCAGCAAGGTGCCCCGGTGGGCGAGGTGGAAGCGCCCCTCGCGGTCGGCGGCGGCTCCCGTGAACGAGCCCTTGCGATGGCCGAAGAACTCGCTCTCCCACATCTCGATGGGTATGGCCGCGCAGTTGACACGCACGAAGGGCCCGGCGGCCCGAGGACTGAGGCGATGGACGATGCGAGCCAGAAGCTCCTTGCCCGTCCCCGACTCGCCGAGCAGCAAGACCGTCGAGTCGGTGGGCGCGGCCGCCGCCACCATGGCCATGACCCTGCGCCAGGCGGCGCTCTCCCCCACCGGGTCCGCCGCCGGGGCCACCGCCCCGCGCAGGTAGCGCACCTCGCGCCGGAGCGAGCGCCCCTCGAGCGCCCGCTGCAGCGCCACCTCGAGAGCCTCCGGGTCGGCGGGCTTCAGGATGTAGTCGCTGGCCCCCGCCCTCAAGCACTCCACCGCCGAGGCGACGTTGCCGTGGCCGGTGAGCATGATGACCGGCGTCTCGGGTGAGCTGGCCTGCATCCGGCGCACGAGCTCGAGGCCGTCGGCCCCGGGCATCCGAAGGTCCGAGATGACCACGTCCACGGGGGCTTTTGCGAGCTGGGATACTGCTTCCGCCACCGATGCGGCCGGGTCGACCTCGAAGCCGCCCGCGCGCAGGATCGCGACCAGCGAGTCGCGGACGTACGCCTCGTCTTCCACCACCAGCACCCGGCCGCGCGACTTGCTCAAGAGGCCTCCAGGGCGGGCAGCGTCACCCGGAAGAGGGCCCCGCCTCCCTCCCGCTCGGTGACCGAAAGCTCGCCCTCGTGCTGCCGGACGATCGAATGGCAGACCGAGAGGCCGAGGCCGGTCGAGTCCTTGGTGGAGAAGAACGGCTCGAAGATGCGTTGGCGGTGAGCCTCCGCGACGCCGGGGCCGCGGTCGACGATCTCCGCGACGGCGTGAGGTCCCTCGCGGCGCGAGCGGACCCGCACCTCGCCCCCGGAGGGCTGGGCTTCACAGGCGTTCAGGATGAGGTTCACCGCCACCTGCCCGAGCATGACCGGACTGCCCCGGACGAGCAACGGCCCCTCGGCCAGATCGAGGGTGAAGGTGATGGCGCCGAATTCCTTCCTCGACCGCACGAAGTCCCCGGTCTCCCGGAGGACCTGGTTCAGGTCCACCGGAACGCGGGGCGCCTTGGCGGGATCCGACTGGGCGAGCACCTGGCCCACGATGCCCGCCGCGCGGTCGAGGCCCTCCTTGACGCGAGCCAGGTGTGAAGCCGCCTCCTCGGTCCGGCCCCGTTGCAGCTCGCTGCGAGCCAGGCTCAGCCAGTTCGACATCCCTTCGAGGGGGTTGTTGATCTCGTGGGCGATGCCGGCGGCCAGACGACCGACGGTGGTCAGGCGCTCGGCATGGAAGAGCTGGCGCTCCAGCTCCCGGACCCGCGCCTCCTCGTGGGCCAGGGCCTCGAGGCGCTCGCGACGACGGGCCTGCTGCACCGCCAGGGCGCCGAGGACGACGGCCAGGCCCATGGCCGCGAGGTTCAGGGTGAGCGTCGTGCGGTAGCGCGCGGCCACCTCTTCGACGCGACCCACGGCCTGCCCTTCGGCCTGCTCACAGGCCAGACGCCAGGGCCCGGGAACCGACCAGCCGTCCGCGGCCACCTCCGCCGCCGCCCGCACGCTGCCCTCGCCGGCGAGAAGACGCTCTTCCGCAGAGTGGCCCGCGAGCAGCCCGCCCGCCGCATCGCGCAGACGACACGAAGGCCACGCCTGGCTCCCTTCGCCGGGCGTCAGCAGGCTCGCGGGATCGACCTCGGTCTCGAGCGTCGGCGCCGCCCTCCCGGGCTCGTCGGCGCCGCCGAACGCGAAGGAGGCGGTCAGACGCACACGGCCGGGAGCCACCGCCGCGCCCTCGAGGCCGGTGGGACTCGAGGAGACCCAGAGCACCGGCACTCCCCCGCGCCGTCCCGTGTGCACGAGCGGCTCGCCGCGAGGTGAGCGCACCACCACGCCGACGACCTCGGGGTGCCCGCGAAGGAACAAGAGCAGCGCCGCCTCCGCCCCGACGCGCCGGCCATCCTTCGGGCCGGCGGACTCGCCGAGGCGACCCACCGGCGAGGACGCGGCGAGGAAGGCCAGGTCGGAGCGGATCAACGAAAGGCGCACCTCGAGGGCGCGAGCCCGGGCCGCGGTCTCGTCGCGGAAGGCGCGCTCGGCCTCGTCGTGGGCGCCCTGACGGGCGACCGTGATTCCGCGAAAGCCGGCCAGGCCGACGGCCAGCACCGCTGCGATCGAGAGCCCGGTGAGCCAGCCGGCCGGAAGGGGAAGCGGCTTCATCGCGCAGAGCCGCGCGCTCGGCAGGTCATCTCGAGTGACTATAGCGCAGCTCTCACGCGGTCGCGCCCGCCCGGCGCAGGATCTCGGCGATGCGGCCATGTCCCCGCCGGGTCGCCCACGCGAGCGGGGTCGCCCATGCTTCGTCGCCCGGAAGGCTGGTCGCCGCGCCACGGGCGAGCAGAAGCCCGACCACCTCGCGCGCCGACGCGGCTACCGCCCGGTGGAGCGGCGTGCCTCCCGCGCGGTCGATGCGGCGCACGAGGTCCGGCTCGGCGTCGAGGAGCGCGCGGACGCGCGCCAGATCATGGGCGTCGGCCGCGATGTGGATCGGATGATCGACGTCAGCCGGCATGCCACGGGTCCGACGGGCGCGGCGATCTTCGAGCAGGCGGGCCACGGCCTCGTGACCGCGGTCCCGGGCGACGGTGACCAGGTCTTCGCTGAGGCCCGCGGCGGCCGGATCGGCGCCCGCATCGAGCAGGACAAGCACCGCCTCGAGGTGCCCTTCGCGCACCGCAAAGTGGACGGGCTGGGCATACCAGTACTCCGCCCGGTAGAGGTTCGGATCGCGCTCGAGCAGGCGACGAAGGGAGTCCGCGTCACCGGCGACCGCGGCGGAGATCGCGTCCCACACGTCGCACCCGCGGCAGCCCCACGGCCCGTGCGGAAGGTCGGATCCGAGCACGTCCGGCTTGATCATGCGCGACGCGCAGCTGGCTTCAGAACGGACAGGACCCGAAGCGGTCCTGGCAGACCCCGGCGTTGCAGGACAGCCCGGACTGGCAGGGCAGATTCGTGGTGTTGCACACGCCCTGCTGCGGAACCCCGGAGGGGCTCGAGCCGCAAGGGGCGCCGGAAAGCACGTTGGCATTGCAGATGCACGGTTCACCCGTCGCCGCGATGATGCAGTTTCTCGGGGAGCAGGTGACGACGCCGCTCTCGCTCGTCGACTTGCCCGCTTTGTTCACGCCGTAGAGCACCCCCGCGGCAACGACGTTGGCGGCTACGATGGCGGCGAGGTGGCCGGCTCGCTTGCCGATGGTGACACGGTCCGCTCCTGCGGCCGCTCCTGCGCCCGCCGCCCCGGCCTCCGCCCCCGTCCCTGAAGCCGCGGTTTGCGCGCGCAAGAGCTTGACCTCGCCGGACAGGCGGGTGAGCGGTGTCGTTCCACTCGCGGTCTTGAAGCCCGACGCCAGGGCCTCGTCCCCGGTCTTCCAGGCCACGATGCCCTTCAGCATCCCTTCGCCACGCCGCACCGCCAGGCTCCATTCGTGCCCGCCGGAGTCGGTGAAGCTCAGCGTGCCGTCTCCGACCTGGACCGCCGGGACCGAGTAGCGCTTGGCGAGGGGCGGGCAGCCCGAGCCCTCCGCCGGCGCCACGTCGATCGCCACCGAGCCCGTCCACTGCGGCCCCTCGTGGCGCAGCTCGAGGCGCACGGCCGGCGGGTCGTCCGCCCCCTCGTAGCGGCAGGAGAAGCCTGGCCAGTCGTTGGTCAGGGTCGCGCGGCCCGACCAGGCGCCCGCCAGGTCGGGCGCGGGCGGCTGCGCGCGCACCACCGCATCGCCGGAGAGCGCGCCGACCAGGACGAGGACGAAGACGGAGGCGAGACGGGCGTTCGAGGACATTCCGGAGTGTCGGCGGACCGGGGATCGTATCACGGGAAGGTCTTCTTCACCCCGTCGATGCGTGCGTTGTTCTCCTCGTACGACAAAGGGCCGCTGCGGTCCGCGGGAGGATAGACGTGACGGCGGTAGACCGGGTAGGCCTCGGTGCGCAGGTGGGACAGCATGTGATGGCCGCGTCTCACCGAACGCTCGTGGCGCAGGGCCGTGATGTCGACCGGGGCGACCACGATGCGCTCGCCGGGGCCCGCCGAGGCCTGGGCCAGGATCCGCCCGTCGAAGTCCACCACCATGCTGCCGCCCGGCCAGGAATAGGGCGGGTAGCGACGCAGGGCGGCCCCCTGGTTCGCGGCCACCACGAAGGCGATGTTCTCGAGCGCCCGACAGCGGTTCACGATCGTCCACCAATCCATGGGCTCGGTGGCGCCCCACGGGTCCATGTAGGCGGAGACGCGCACGAGCACCTCGGCCCCGTTGGCCGCGAGCTGCCGCAGGGCCTCCGGAAAGATCCAGTCGTAGCAGATCGCGCAGCCGATCTTCCCGATGGGAGTGTCCGCCACCGGGAAGAGCGGCTCCGCGTAGCCCGGCACGTCGTGGGGGCTCGCGTGCACCTCGTAGGGGATCCACGGGTTCACCTTGCGGTATTTGTAGAGGATCCCCTCGGGGCCGATGAGACAGGTCGCGTTGAAGACGACCTCCGGGTGCTTCGGATCCGCCTCGATCATCGA
>WNFM01011066.1_pt2 | contig 13362 bp, 13 predicted proteins | sample 5400271 | NCBI WGS metagenome assembly WNFM01 (sample SAMN13153352, study PRJNA577476) | soil metagenome | isolation source: 60 cm saprolite on Douglas fir-dominated hillslope | place: USA:California | collected 2013-09-17 | reverse complement strand
CTCCTGATGACCGCAACCCCGATCCCGCGAACCCTCGGGCAGGTCCTCTACGCCGATCTCGACGTGACCGACATTCGGAGCCAGCCCGAGGGTCGTGTCCCGATCCGGACGGCGATCCGGAACAGCGGCGAGCTCGACCGGCTCTGGACATTCGTCCGCGAGGAGGCCGCCAAGGATCATCGGACGTTCGTCGTGGTGCCGCTCATCACGGCCGAGGCGGGCGATGGCGAGGCGGACCTCGACGACGAGGCGCTCGTCGCGTCGGCCGCGATCGCCGCGGAGGCCGAAGCCGCGCGCCTAGCGGGCTTGCTCGCACCGGTCAAGGTGGGGCTCGTGCACGGGCGCCTGAAGGCCGCGGCCCGCGACGCCGAGATGGCTCGCTTCCGCGACGGCGAGCTCCAGGTCCTCGTCGGGACGACGGTCGTCGAGGTCGGCGTCGACGTTCCCGAGGCGACGCTCATGATCGTCGAGGGAGCCGACCGGTTCGGGCTCGCCCAGCTCCACCAACTTCGGGGCCGGGTCGGGCGGGGGACGGTCGAGTCGTATTGCGTCCTGGTCTCCGACACGACCGACGAGACCGCCCGAGCGCGGCTCGACGCGATCCGGGACCTCCACGATGGCTTCGAGCTGGCCGAGCGCGACTGGGAGCTCCGTCGTGAGGGCAACGTCCTCGGCCTCGTCCAAAGCGGGCTGCCGCGGCTGCGCGTCGCGTCGCTTCAGCGGGAAGGCCATCGCGAGCTGGCCGTGGCAGCGCGGCAGGCCGCGGAGCTCCTGCTCGATCCCGCGGGCCGCCTCCAGCTCGGCAACGAGGCGCTGGGCCACGAGCTCTCCGCCGGCTGGCTGAGCCGCGTGGCCGAGGCCGACCCGGCCGGTGCCGCATGACCGAACGCGGCGCCGGACGGGTGATCGCGGGCTCGGCTCGGGGCCTCCGGCTCGCCGCGCCGGCGTCGGGTGCCAGGCCCCTCGGCGATCGGCTGAAGGAGGCGCTGTTCGCGATCCTGGAGCCGGAGATCGACGGCCAGTCGTTCCTCGACCTCTTCGCCGGAAGCGGCGCCGGCGGCCGCCGACGCCTTCGCGGCCACGACGAGGAACCTCCAGGCGACCCGCCTGGCCGCGAGCGGCACGATCGTCCGCGGCGACGCGATCGCCTGGCTCCGCGGGCCGGGCCGCGGGCTCGGGCCGTTCCGGGTCATCCTCGTCGACCCGCCGTATGACGAACCCGGGCTCATGGTCGCGGCCCTGGAGGAGATCGCCGAGGCCGGTCCCGGGGCACTCCTCGCGGCCGGCGGCGTGGTCGTCGTGAAGCACTCCCGGCGGGGCGCGCCGGCGGCTCGAATCGGCCTGCTAGCATCGGTTCGCGAACGGCAGTTCGGGGACTCCGGGCTGCTGTTCCTGCGCTGGCAGGCGGACGAGGAGGCCGGATGAAGGTCGCGCTCTATCCCGGTTCGTTCGACCCGGTGACGAACGGCCACCTCGACGTCATCGCCCGCGCCCTCGCGGTCTTCGACGAGGTGGTCGTAGCGGTGCTCGCGAATCCGCGCAAGAGCGCGCTCCTGTCGAGCGACGTCCGGGTCCGCGTCCTCCGCGAGGCGATCGCCGGGGCCGGCATCGACGCCGGTCGGGCCCGCGTCGAGACCTTCGACGGCCTCACCGTCGACGCGGTCCATGCGAACCGGGCGACGTCGATCGTTCGGGGCCTCCGAGCCGTCTCGGACTTCGAGGCCGAGATGCAGCTCGCCCACAACAACCGGAAGCTCGCCCCGGACATCGACACGGTGTTCTTCATGACGTCGGTCGAGCAGGGCTTCGTGAGCTCCTCGCTCGTGAAGGAGATCGCCAGCTTCGGGGGCGACGTCAGCTCGATGATCCCGGCGGCCGCCGTGCGCGCGCTCACGGAACAGTTCGCTTCTCGCTGACCGCGTCGGGCATGCCATAATCCCGGCGTCGAACCCCGTCACGCCCGAGGCCCCCGCTGGACATCATCTTCCTCCTCGAGCGGCTCGAGTCCCAGATCGCGACCGGGACGGGCGTGCCCATCACGGGCCGGGTCCTCGTCGATAAGGACTCGATCCTCGACCTCGTCGATCAGCTGCGCGTGGCGATCCCCGAAGAGGTGAGCGCGGCGAAGCGGATCAACGCCGAGGGCGAGCGGATCATCGAGAAGGCCCAGGACGAGGCCACCCGGATCACGAGCCGGGCTCAGGAGCAGGCTGCCTTCCTGATCGGCGAACGAGGCCTGGCCGAGGCCGCCGAGGCCGAGGGCCGCCGGATCGTCGAGGAGGCCGAGGACGCAGCCGCCGAGATCCGTCGCGGCGCGGACGGGTACGCCGCGTCGATCCTCGATGCCCTCGAGCAGGAGATCGCGAAAGCCCTTTCGGGGATCCGGAAGGGCATCGAGGTCCTCGACGATCGCCGGGCAGACCTGGCGGACGCCGACCAGGACGAGGACCGTGACGACGACGACGCGATGAACGGCCGCGGCAGCGGCGCGGTCGACGAGCACGAGGGCAGCCGCTCCGCCCTGCTTCGGTGAGCGTCGCGGCCCCGCTCACGTACAAGCCGCCACTTCCTCGTCAGCGGCGTCACGATCCAGCTCCCGGATGAGCTCCGTCTCGCAGCGCCGCTCGAGGGTCGCGTCGACGTCGCCCGCACAAATCGCGGCATGATCCTCCGGGCAGACCTCGCCACGGCGCTCGAGGGCAGCTGCTCCCGGTGCCTCCGGGATCTCGAGACCCCGGTCTTCATCCACCTCGACGAGGAGGTCCTCCCGAGCCTCGACATCGTCACGGGCCACCGCCTCGATGCCGCGGTCGAGCCAGAGATCGCCCGCCTCACCGACCACCATGAGCTCGAGCTCGGCCCGCTCGTCGCCGACGCGATCTCCCTCGCGGAGCCCATCGCAGCGCTCTGCGAAGCTGGCTGCCCGGGCCTGTGCCCGACCTGCGGCGAACGCCTCGACCCCGGTCATCGTGCCCATCCCGTCGACGAGATCGACCCGCGACTCGCGGCCCTGCAGGCCTTCAAGGTCGACGGCGAGGGCGAAACCGGGTAGATTCCGGCCCGTCCCCGGGTCACGACCTGCGGGCGCTTGCGTGCGCGAAAGGAGCAACACGTCTCATGGGTGTGCCGAAACGAAAGGTCTCCCACGCTCGCCAGGGGGATCGGCGCTCCCATCTCGCGCTCGATCTGCCCCAGCTCGAGGAATGTCCCCATTGCCACCAGCCGAAGCGCAGCCATCGGGCCTGCCCGAACTGCGGCTACTACGGCGGCCGGCCGGTCATCGAGCTGAAGAAGGCGAAGGACGAACCCGCCCCGTCCGCCTGAATCCATGAGCACCCCCGCGCCGTCCGGCGTCCGCATCGCCGTCGACGCGATGGGCGGCGACCACGGCCCGGTGGAGATCGTGCCCGGCGCGATCGACTACGCCGCGAGCCATCCCGAGGACACGATCCTCCTCGTCGGCGATGAGGTCCGCCTCCGGGCAATCGCGCCGTCCCTGCCGGCCAACGTCTCGATCGTCCAGGCGTCGCAGGTCATCGAGATGGACGAGCACCCCGCCCTCGCCCTCCGCGAGAAGAAGGACGCCTCGATCCTCGTCGCCTGCGACCTTGTCCGGCGCGGCGACGCCGACGCAATCGTGACGGCCGGCCACACGGGCGCCGGCATGGCCGCGGCCGTGCTCCGAATCGGCCGGCTGCCGGGCGTCGACCGGCCGGCGCTCGCGGTGCAGATGGTCCGGGCCGGATCGCCGTTTGTGCTCCTCGACATCGGGGCCAACCCCGACTCGACCCCGGAGAACCTCGTCCAATACGCCCGGATGGGCGCGATCTTCGCGGAGCGGGTGCTCGGGATCCCCGAGCCACGGGTCGCGCTCCTCTCGATCGGCGAGGAGAAGGGCAAGGGCGACCTGAGGATCCAGAAGGCCACCGAGCTCCTGGACGCGACCGGCCTCCGGTTCGTCGGTAACGTCGAGGGCAAGGACCTCACGGGCGACTTCGCCGATGTGGTCGTGACGGACGCCGTGACCGGCAACGTCGTGATCAAGTTCTTCGAGGGCCTGTCCACGTTCATCTTCGACCTGTTCCGGGCCGAGTTCCGGGCGTGGATCCGGAACGTCTTCGACTACGAGCCCGCGGGCGGTTCGCCCCTCCTCGGGGTCAAGGGGTCCGTGATCATCACCCACGGCCGGGCCCGCCGGCGGATGATCGGGTTCGCGCTGGCGGTCGCGTCCCGGACGGCCCGGACCCGCGTCCCCGAGCTCATCGCGGAGGCCGTCCGGTGAGCGACCCGGCAGGCAGGCCGGAGCTGAGCGTGAGCCATGGCGTGATCGTCGAGGTCGCGCGACGCGCGGCCCTCGAGGTGCCCGATGTCGTCCGCGTCGCGCGGGGCGGCCCGCTCCTGCAGCGAATCCTGCTCGGCTCGCCGATCCGCGTCCACGTCAGGAACGGCGTCGTCGACGTCCGGGTCTGGTTCATCGCCCGGCCCGGAGTCGACCTGATCGCCACGGCCGAGCGGGTCCGCTCGACGGTAGCCGCCGCGATGCAGCGCCTGCTCGGGCTGGGCCTCGGGACCGTCACGGTCTACGTCGACGGCGTCGGCCAGCGTTGACTCGCGCCGGAGGTGGCCGACCCACGGACCGGGTGCGCTCACAGCGAGCGGGCCGACGCGTCGCGCTCGCGGCGGTGTTCGAGGCGGAGTTCGGCCAGCGCACGGCCACCGCGGTCCTGGAGCGGCAGCTCGCGGAGACCGAGGCGGACCCGGCGGCGGGAGAGCTCGCCCGCTCGATCGTCCGGATCGTCGTCGCCCAGCGGGACACGATCGACGCTCGAATCGAGCGTGCCGCACCCCAATTTCCGGTCGTCCAGCTGGCCCGGATGGACCGCGCGCTGCTCCGATGTGCCGTAGGTGAGGTGCTACACTCCCGGACGCCGGCCCGGGTGGCGATCGCCGAGTGGGTCGAACTGGCACGGACCTACAGTGGGGACCCGATGCGACGCCTCATGAATGGCGTCCTCGGGACCATCTCACGCGCGACCGCAGGCGACCTGGAATCGACACCCAACTCCGAGGAGGGAGTCAGTGGCCACGACCTACGACCGACTCAAGAAGATCGTCGTCGAACAGCTCGGCGTCGATGAGGATGAGGTCAAGCCCGAGGCATCGTTCGTCGATGACCTGAATGCCGACTCCCTCGACCTTGTCGAGCTCATCATGAGCCTCGAGGAGGAGTTCGCGACCGAGATCTCCGACGAGGACGCCGAGAAGATTCGGACCGTTGGTGACGCCGTCGAGTACATCGACGAGCGCACGAGCTGAGGCGACCCCTCCCAGCCAGCCTTCCGGCCAGCGCATGGACCGAGCCGACGTCCTCGCCGAGCGGCTCGGGCTTCCGGTTCGCGACCGTCGCCTCCTCGCCCAGGCCCTGACCCACGACTCGTGGCTGTACGAGCATCCCGGCGAGGCCGACGGCCACAACGAACGGCTCGAGTTCCTCGGTGACGCCGTCGTCAATCTCGCGATCAGCCAGGCTCTCTACGAGCGCCACCCCGACGATGCCGAGGGCCTCCTTTCGGTCCGCCGCGCCGCCATCGTGAGCGCGACCGGGCTTGCCGCCCTCGCCGACCGGGTCGATCTCGGCTCACTGCTCGCCATCGGCGAGGGCGAGGCCCACCGCGAAGGCCCGCGCCGGCCGTCGATCCTCGCGTCGACGTTCGAGGCGGTCGTCGGCGCCCTCGTCATCGACCTCGGCTGGGAAGCTACGCGGGCATGGATCGTGGACGTCGCAGCGCCGGAGATCGAGGCGACGCTCCCGCCGGATGACCTGAAGAGCCCGAAGAGCCGGCTTCAGGAGGCGACCCAGCGAGCCCTCGGCGAGCGGCCCGAGTATCGCCTGCTCGAGGCCGTCGGGCCGGACCACGACAAGGTCTTCCGGGTCGAGGTCATCGTCGGCGACGAGGTTCTCGGGATGGGCGTCGGCGCCTCGCGCCGGAGCGCCGAGACCGCGGCCGCGGCGGAGGCCGTCGAGGTCCTTGCCGCCCGCTCGGCGGAGCCCGAGTCATGACCGGCGCCTCGCGCCTGCTGTCCGTCAGGCTGCAGGGCTTCAAGTCGTTCGCCGAGCGGACCCACCTCGCGTTCGGACCCGGCATCAGCGCGGTCGTGGGACCGAACGGCTCCGGCAAGAGCAACCTTGCCGACGCGCTTCGGTGGGCCCTCGGCGAGCAGGGCCGGGCGCTCCGGTCACGGAAGGCCGAGGACGTGATCTGGGCCGGCTCCGAGCGGCGCCCCGCGCTCGGGATGGCCGACGTCCAGCTCGTGATCGACAACGCCGATGGACTGCTCCCGGTCGAGTACGGCGTCGTCGAGCTCGGTCGGCGGCTCTACCGTTCGGGCGAGAACGACTACCTCCTGAACCGACAGCGCGTCCGGCTGCGCGACCTCGTCGACCTCCTCGACGGGGCGCATCTCGCCGACAACGCCTTCCTCTTCATCGGCCAGGGCATGGTCGATCAGGCCCTGGCGCTCCGACCGGAAGAGCGGCGGCCGTTGTTCGAGGAGGTCGCCGGGGTCCGCCGCCATGAACGTCGGCGGCGGCGAGCCGAGGAGCAGCTCGCTGAATCCGAAGCGAATCTGGCTCGCGTCGACGACATCCTCGGTGAGCTGCGCCCGCAGGCGCGCCGGCTCGCCGCCCAGGCCGAGCAACAGACGAGCCGCCGCAGCGCTGGCGACGAGTTGGCCGTGGCGATCCTCGCAGCCGCTCATGCCCGCTGGCACGCGGCCGCCCTCCGAATCGACGCGGCCGGGGCCGAGGAACGCGATGCGCGTGCGTTGCTCCAGGCCGCGATGCGCGAGCTGGGCGAGCACGAGACGACGCTCACCGCCCTGACCGTCGGCCTGCGGGAGCGATCCCTGCTCGAAGGGGAACGCCGGACCGGCCTCGAGGTCGCGCAGGCCCGCCTGACGGACGTTCGGCTTCGCGCCGGCCGGACGGCATCGGACCTTGCGGGCGTCATCCGCGACCGGAATCGCATCGCCGGCGAGCGGCCCGAGCTTGAATCCGCGATCGCTCGCGCCGCCGGGGTTGCGGGGCGGCTGCCGCACGTACGTGAACCGGGTCTGGAGACCGAGCTGGCCGAAGCCGAGCGAGCGCTTGCGGACGCCGGCGCGGAAGGCAGCGACCCCGACGGCGACGAGGCAGGCGCGATCCGACGCCTCGAGTCCGCCCATCGGGCCGAAGTCGAAACGGCTCGCCGACGGCTCTCCGAAGCCGAACGGACGCTCGCGACCGAGGCGCCCCGGGCCAGGGCCGCCGCCGTGGCGCGAGACGCGGCCGTCGCGGCCCGGGACGCCGCCGAGGGCGAGGCCACGACCAGGCAAGCCGCGATCGAGCCGGCACGCCGCGAGCGGGCAGCCGCGGAGTCGGCGCTGGCGAGCTCGGAGGCCGCGGCATCGTCGCTGGCGGCGCAGGCCGCCGCGGCAACCGCACGAGCGGCCGCCCTCCAGGCGCGACTCGACGCGGCTGAACGGCTCGCGGCCGAAGAGGCGCGCGATGGGTTCGCGATCGCGGCAACGCAGCGAGGCGGACGACGCCTGGGCGACGAGGTCGTTATCGAGCCAGATCTCCGGGCCGCTGCTCGCGCTGCGCTGGCTGGCCTGGACCGTGCGTTCGTCCTGCGCCGCGAGGTCGTGACGGAGCTCGGTGCCGAACGCGGCATGGCCGTCGTCGCCGAGTCCCAGCCAGGCGGGGACCGGAGCGTGATCGACGACGCGTTCGCGGCCGTCGTTCGAACCCGCGGCGGGGGCCTCCTCAGCGAAGCCATCCGGCGGGACGAGCGCGGCATCGGTGGGCGGCTGCTCGCGCGCGCGGTTTGGCTGCCCGATCTCGCGGGCTGCCTCGACCTGCAAGGCGACCTTCCCGCCGGCTGGATCGCCGTCCCCCGAGATGGAAGCGCCGTGGTCGGCGAGCTGGTGGTACGCCTCGGTCCGGCGAGCGACCGCGTCGACGCCCGAGCGGAGGCCGACGTCCTTCGGGCCGAAGGGGTCGAGGCCGAAGCCGGCGCGGCCAGCGCGACGACGGCCGCGGACCAGGCGAGGGGCGAGGTGGTCGCCCGGCGCGATGCCCTCGAGGCCGCGCGGAGTATCGAGGCAGCGTCGATCGCCGCGCTGCGAGCGACGGACGAGCGGAGCCGGGCCGCCGGAGCCGCGGCCGATGGCGCCACTCGCGAGGCAGCCTGGCTCACCGCCCAGGCCGATCGGGTCCGCGGGGACGTCGATCGCCTTCGGACCACTCTCGAAACGCCAGCGGTCACGCCATCGGCAAGGGCCGCCGCGGGCGCCGAAGCCCCGCACGTCGAGCCGACCTCGACCCGGGAGATCGCCTGGAAGGCCCGGACGGCCGCCCTCCGCGCGCGGCGCGACCGCCTGGCGACGCTCGTGGCCGACGCCGAGCTGCGGGCCCGCCAGCACGATACGGAGCGGGCCAGCGCCGAGACCGCGCTGAGCCTGGGTCGGGGCCGCCTGGCGACCCTGGATGGACTCGCCCTGGACACGGTCGAGCGCGAGGCCCGACTCGAGCAGGAGCGGGTCGTCCTGGAACGCGAGCTGGCGGTCGGAGAGTTCGCGGAGCGAGCCGCGCGGGACGCCCTCGACGCGCTCCTCCACCAGGACGCGGTCGACCGGGCGCGGCTCGCGGCGGTCGAGCTGGAGGCGGCCCGCGCTCGCGCGGCTTTGACCGCCGCCCAGGCGCGTGAGCAGGCCGCGGAGCGCGAGTCGCTCGAAGGTCGACTGGGCCTGGAGGGGGTTCGCGAGCAGCTCCTCGTCGAGCTTGCGGGCCTCGGGGCGATCGCATTGCGTCACCTGGGAGTAGCCGATGGGGCCGCCGAAGTCACCGCCGAGGCGGGCGATGACGAGGCCCAGGCTCGACTTGCCGCCGCGCTCGCCCATGCGGCCGAGGCGTGGGCCGCCGGGCCACCCCCCGATGCGCCTGCGCCCAGCCTGCTCGCCGGGCTCCGGCGGCGATTCCACGAGCTCGGAGCCGCCAACCCGCTCGCCGTCGAGGAGTACGCCCTGCTCAAGACCCGCCTCGATGAGCTCGAGGCCCAGCGCCTCGACCTCGACGGCGCGATCGATCGAACACGGACCCTGATCGTCGAGCTCGACACCCTCATCGCGACGCAGTTCCGGGCGACATTCGCGGCCCTCGAGAGCGCGTTCGAGGCCCGCTTCAAGCAGCTCTTCGGCGGTGGCTCGGCCCGACTCTCGTTGACGGATCCGGGCGACCTGGCCGCGACCGGGGTCGAGATCGTGGCCAGGCCACCCGGCAAGAAGTCGCAGGCGCTCGCGATGCTGTCCGGTGGCGAGCGAGCTCTCACGGCGGTTGCCCTCCTATTCGCGATGCTCGAGGTCCGGCCCGTGCCGTTCTGCGTCCTCGACGAGGTCGATGCGGCGCTCGACGAGGCCAACATCGGCCGCTTCACTGACGCTCTCCGCGAGCTCTCGCAGCAGACCCAGTGCATCGTGATCACCCACAACCGGGGCACGATCGAGGTCGCCGACGCGCTGTACGGCGTGACCGTCGGCGAGGATTCGGTGAGCCGAGTGATCAGCCTCCGCCTCGAGGAGGTAACGAGCCTCTCCGAGACGTACGCGGCGCCGGTTTGACGGACGACCGCTCCGGGCCGCCGACCGACCTCGAGCCGGGGCTCCAGCGCAGCCGGGGCGGCGAGGCCTGGGCCGAGGTCGAGGAGGCGCTCATCGAAGGCGACGTCGGGGCCGAGCTCGCGGCCCGGATCGTCGAGCGGGCACGCGACCGGCGGGACGCTCCCTCGGCCGAGGCGGCGGTCCGAGCGGAGCTCAGCGCCGTCCTCGATGCGGCCAGTGCGGGCGTGGCGGCGGCGGCGATGCGCCCCCGAGTCATCCTCGTCGTCGGGGTGAACGGGACGGGCAAGACGACGACGATCGGGAAGCTCGCCGCGATCGAGCATGCCGCCGGTCGGCGGGTCGTCCTCGCCGCCGCCGATACGTTCCGGGCCGCAGCGACGGAGCAACTTCGGGCCTGGGCCGATCGGGCCGGGGCAGAGGTGGTCGCGCACGCGCCGGGCGCGGACCCGGGTGCCGTCGTGTATGACGCCCTTGATTCCGCGATCGCTCGCGGCGCCGACGTCGTCATCGTCGACACAGCCGGGCGGCTGCACACGAAGTCGAACCTCATGGGCGAGCTCGCGAAAATCCGACGGGTGATCGACCGCCGGATTCCGGGGGCGACGCCGGAGACCCTGTTCGTCCTCGATGCGACGACCGGCCAGAACGGCCTCGCCCAGGCTGTGGCGTTCAACGCTGCGATCGGGCTCACGGGAATCGTCCTCACGAAGCTGGACTCGACCGCCCGGGGCGGGATCGTCTTCGCGATCGCCGAGAAGCTCGGGCTGCCGGTCCGCTACGTCGGGGTGGGGGAGCGGGCGGTCGACCTCATCGCGTTCGATCCCGAGGCATTCGTCGGCGGGCTGTTCGCCGCCCGGCCGGCCGCGTGACGCAGGGCGGAGTGAGAACCGGCCGCCTCGGGCTCCACCGGCTTGGGCCCCGCCCGCTGCTCGGCATCACGCTCGCCGTCGCTCTCGCCGCGTGCGGCAGCCCCGTCTCGTCGCCGAAGCCTTCGACGAACGGCCCCCAGGTGGGTCCGACACCCGTCATCGCGGACTTCGAGCTCGGGACGACCGTCTGGATCGACGGCTTCGTGGTGACGATCCACAGTGCGATCGCGAGCCTCGACGCCAAGGGCGGTCCGGTCTCGGTCCTGATCCGGATCGAGAATCCAGGGACCGAAGCGGCAACCCTTGACGCCCCGATCCGGCTGACGGCGTCCGGCGCCGCGTTCGAGCTCTCCCATGGCACCGTGCTGCCGGAGATCCCGGCCGGATCGGGGGCCGAGCTGACCCTCGAGTTCGAGGTCGTCGGTCGACCGACGATCGCCGATGGAGTCCTGCGAATCGGAAGGACCGAGGATCATCAGATCCAGGTCCCGTTCGGGCCCGGTCCAGTCGCCCTCCTGACGCTCGAACCCCTCGCCGCCAACGTGGATGGGACGGCCACCGCGGGCGGTCTCGAGGTCGCCCTGCGTCGCGGCGTCGTCCGCTGGGACCTGCCGGACTGGCACACCGAGCTGCCGAATGCGACCCAGGCCCTGACGGTGACGTACGACGCGACGTTCAGCGGCGACTTCGCGGGCGGGTTTGCATTCACCGCCGACAGCGTCGGCCTGCGCCTGCCCGACGGGACGATCGTTGCCCCGCGCCAGGACGGCCACAGCCAGTCGATCGAGCTGATCGCGCCGCAGCAGACCCTGCGCGGGCTGGAGTCCCGCTTCGAGATTCCGACGGGCCTGCTCGGCCCATTCGCGCTGGTGATCCGCGACGGCTCGACCGAGCAGGCCATCGAGTTCACGATCGGACCCTAGCCGGTACACTGCCAACGCCGTTCCGCCAGAACTCGCGGAACCCATCCAGGAGCCCTGCCCTTCCCGTTGTTCGACCAGCTCAGCGATCGCCTGCGCCGCTCGCTCGCCACCCTGACAGGCCGCGGTCGTGTTTCTGAGGCCGACGTCGAGGTGGCGATGCGCGAGATCCGGCTCGCCCTCCTCGAGGCCGACGTGAACTTCAAGGTCGTCCGCGACTTCATCGCCCGCGTCCGGGAGCGGGCCATCGGCGCGGAGGTTCTCCAGAGCCTCACCGCCGGCCAGCAGATCGTGAAGATCGTGAACGACGAGCTCGTGGCCCTCCTCGGGGCCGGCGACTCGACACTCCATCTTCAGGGCAACCCCGCGGTCATCTCGCTCGTGGGGCTCCAGGGCTCCGGCAAGACGACGACCGCCGCGAAGCTCGCACGCCACATCGTCAAGCTCGGTCGACGGCCGCTCCTCGTCGCCGCGGACCCATACCGGCCGGCTGCCTCCGAGCAGCTCCAGACGCTCGGCAAGGCGCTCGACATCCCGGTGCACCGAGCGCCGGCAGGCACGCCCGTCGTCGAGATCGCGCGCGGCGCCATCGAGGCGGCGAAACGCCTGACGCGTGACACGGTCATCCTCGACACGGCCGGGCGGCTCACGATCGACGACGCGCTCATGGCCGAGATCCGCGCGGTAGACGCGGCCACCCACCCGGTCGAGACGCTGCTCGTCGTGGACGCGATGACGGGCCAGGAGTCCGTGACCGTCGCCCAGGCGTTCGCCGCGGCCGTGCCCGTGACCGGCCTCGTCCTGACGAAGATCGACGGCGACGCACGAGGCGGCGCGGCGCTCTCGATCGCCGCCGTCAGCGGCCTCGGGGTCAAGTTCCTCGGCACGGGCGAGAAGAGCGACGCGTTGGAGGTCTTCCATCCGGATCGGCTCGCGGGCCGGATCCTCGGCATGGGCGACGTCCTGACCCTCGTCGAACGAGCCCAGGAGCACGTCGACGTCGAATCGGCCGTGAAGCTCGAGGCCAAGCTCCGAAAGAACGAGTTCACCCTCGACGACATGCTCGACCAGCTCCAGCAGGTCAAGAAGATGGGTCCGATCGGCCAGCTCGTGTCGATGATCCCGGGCATGGGCTCGATGGCGAACGAGGCCCAGGAGGCCGTCGATCGCGGTGACCTGAAGAAGACCGAGGCGATCATCCGGGCAATGACGCTGGCCGAACGTCGCGAGCCGGCGATCCTGACCGGATCACGCCGGCGACGGATCGCGATGGGCTCCGGTACCTCGCTCACCGATGTGAACCGACTGGTGAAACAATTCACCGAGATGCAGCGCGTGATGAAGCAGCTGTCCGGGATGCGAGGCAAGGGCCTGCCCGGCGCGCTGGCGGGGAGGGCCAACGAGCCGATCGGTCCCGTCGAAGGCGCGCAGCCTTCGCTGGCGGATCCAGCGTCCGCCGAGCCCGCGCCGTCGGTCGGGCCGGCGGTCGCCTCGTCCGGCGTCGGAGCATCGCGCGGTCGCTGGCTCATCGCCCTCGGCGTCGCCGCCGGGGCGATCGCGATCGCGATCGTCGCGGCCATCCTGCTCGGCGGCCGGCCCACGCCGGAGGCGCTGACGTATATCCCGGGCAACTCGGCGGTCGTCGCCGAGCTCCGCCTCGACCTCCCAGGCGACCAGCTCCAGAAGGTCGGCAACCTGTTGGCTCACTTCCCGGGCTTCCAGGACCAGTCAACGCTGACCCAGAAGATCGACGAGACGCTGACCCGCCTCGTCGGCTCGGCGACCAACGGCAAGGTCGATTACGCGACCCAGGTCCAGCCGTGGGTTGCCGGTCCACTCTTCGCGGGCGGGACCCCGACCAGCGGCGCCGCCGCCGGCAGTGCCGTTCCAGGGATGGGCTCATTCGTCGTCGTCGC
>WNFM01213576.1_pt1 | contig 13363 bp, 10 predicted proteins | sample 5400271 | NCBI WGS metagenome assembly WNFM01 (sample SAMN13153352, study PRJNA577476) | soil metagenome | isolation source: 60 cm saprolite on Douglas fir-dominated hillslope | place: USA:California | collected 2013-09-17 | reverse complement strand
TTGAGGTCACTGAAGCTATGTCGGATACTTTCAATCAAATCGTACAGCAGATAACAGCCCATCCGCTGGACAACATCAAGGGCATTCTGCTCATCATCGTGATCATCGGGATTGCGCTCAAACTTGCACCCAAGGGCGTGTCTGTCGCCGGTCACGATGCTGGACAGCTTTTCTTGCTCGCTGCGCTACCCCTGTTTTTTGTTGATTTCGCCACCAGCGCAGAATATGCAGCCGGTGAGTTGCATTCAGTGCTGGCCCAGTCCCATCTACAGGCTTATGCTGGCTATGCAGACCTAGCCATTGCCTTGCTCAACATCGCCTTTGGCGGTTTGTATATCTATGCTCTGGGAATCTTCCGCGATGGCGGCGGAGCCAGTACCGCCAGTTTACGATATCTGGGGCCAATGGCAGCCATCATGGTCGCGTTCCTGTTGTTGGAAGACTATACGCTGACAGTGGTCGTGAGCAGCCTCAGCGGGGCCGACCAATTGCTTTCGACCATCAATGCGCTGGACGCATCCCCTGTTGCTCACATACTATTAGGCGTTGGCATCGCCTTTTTAACGTGTTGGCTAACGCTACGCGGCAGGAAGGATTCTTCGCGCATTACTTTTGTCATTCTGTTCACTTATGTCGCCTTGATGGTCATTACCTTTGTGGCCCTCGCAGTGCAAACTGGTCAAGGCGTCAAGACAATTGCTGATGTCAACGGTCAACTGGTGCCGATTGTGCCCATGCCCGCACCTGACCCCAATCTGTCCGTCGCCCAGGTCGTCGGTGTCGTGGCAAATTCCGTGTTGCACGGTCTTGTTGCTTTAACGGGTTTGGAAGCTGTCAGCAATGGCCTCCAGTTCATTAAAGACGAAGATGCTTTCTATGTCAGGTGGGGCAAGAAACATCTGGAACAGTGGCGCGGCCTGTGGAACTTCCTATCAGGGCGCGTTGGGGTGGGGCGCACCATTCAATTTGGCTTTCTGTTCTGGGGCGGGATCACGACCGCGCTCAATTCCTATTTTTCGTACATTGGCTTAATCCCGATAGGTGGGTTTGTACTGTACTTCTTTCGGCAAATATGGTCCTCGGTGACACTCTCTTTTGCTAACATCACGGCAAATGAAGACATGCAATCCACCGCCTATCGAGATGGTGTGCGCGGTATCCTGCCGATAGGGCTGGTATATCGAGCACCGAATGGCACGTTTCCGCGCCCCGTAATCATGACCTTTGTCTTCGCAACCACTATCATGATTCTGGTAGGTGGCAACACAAGTGCCGCTATCCCGTTTTATGGAATCGGTGTCTTTGCGCCAATCGCTTTCATGGGTTTTTCCGTTCGGCGGCATTTGCTAGTTACCAAACCGAACGGCTATAGAATCGCGGCCCTGGCAACGTTTCTCATTGCCTGTCTATCTGTCTTCATCTTTATGAGTCAGATCGTTGGCAAGTTTGAAGAAGGCGGATGGATCCGCCTGGTCACTTTCTCCTCGCTCTACATTGCCGGGCATCTGATTTTGCTCGGTAAGGGCGGAGAGCGTACTGAGAAGTTGGCCTATCATCTGATCCATGAGGTATCGCGCATCGAGGGGACGATGGCTGAACTCCTCTTGTGGCAGACGCATATGATGCAAACCTACCGTGAAAACGTGCGGCGCAAAATAGCCAATTTTCAGAAACGCAACGAGAATGGCGGCGAGAAACTTCAGTCCCTGCCGTATCCTCCCTATCAGATAAACTACGACAACGACTAAACAAGAACCGGGGGCATCCCCGGTTCTTGATGTGCCATTTACCACGTCGGGGCACGGCACAGCTATTGCTCAATAACGTCACAATAGCTGCTAATTCCAAGCAAACGGATATGCATTTGTAGGCAACTTCGAGATCGATTGCCCTGATATAGCTTGAAGCGCTATCGTGTTATCATCCTGTAACTATCGGCCTGATGAGACAGGTTTTCATTCATTCTATTTCTGTGAAGGACCGCTTGATGAGTGCCGCAAAACGTATTCTTTTCGTGGACGACGACGACAGTATTCGCGAGTTTGTCACGATGGCGCTCGCGGACGAAGGTTATGAGGTACTCACGGCACCTCACGGGGCTGCCGCACTTGAAATTCTGGCAAAAGATACGCCAGCCTTGATTCTACTTGACATGCGTATGCCCATCATGGATGGTTGGTCATTTCTCAAAGCCTATCAAGAAGTGCCCGCGCCACATGCGCCGATTATCGCACTTACTGCATCACGTAATACGCTAGAAAGCCAGGTACCACCTGACGTAAACGGATTCCTTGCCAAACCATTCGATTTAGACGAGCTAATCGAACTCGTTGAAAAATACGTTAGCCCTTGAGCCTAATCAGATCGAAGGATCGCTCACTTTTGTACTTTTCAATTTGTCCAGCGCGCTCAACATATCAGGAATACGACTGAATTTGATGCGCGGACGCTCAGACGCTTGACCATTTGATTGTTCTAGCTGGTCCAGCAACAGCCAGTCGTCGTAGGAAACGTAGTCGGGCTTTCGAGACTTGATCAACTTTTCAACGGATTCTGGCGTGGCGTCACTAGGATTTATTGTAGGAAGCTTCGCCAAATCCTCAATCACCATGTTCACCGTTTCCCCTGAATCGGGCTTGTTGGTGCCGATAATGCCCGACGGCCCACGTTTGATCCAGCCTACCACGTATTCACCGGGGATAGGCTGGCTGGTGGCAGGGTCGATCACGCGCCCGTGATCGTTTGGAATAATCCCGGCCCGTTGATCAAAAGGTAAATCCGCCAGTGGCAAAAGGTAAATCCGCCAGTGGCACGCCCATATAGCCAATTGAGCGGAAGACAAGCCCAACCGGAATGGTTTCGAATTTATCGGTGGCGCGTGCTTTCAGAGAGCCGTCCGGGGCAGCCTGGAGTTCATTCTTGACCAGTTTCATTTGCTCCACATGATTCGTGCCCAAAAGTTCAACCGGGGACCACAAGAACCGCATATGGATTCGCTTCTTCTTATTCCCAGTAGGGCGCTGCGCGTATTCTTCGAGCGTTTTCATGTTCTTTTCGGCAGTGGCATCATGCTCTGCTTCGAGCGCCGCCCGACTGAGTGGGTCCAGAGCAATATCTTCTGGGAGCACAATTACATCAGCCTCCGCAAGTTCACCGAATTCCTTAAGTTCAGGATTCGTGAAAGCGGCCTGGGTAGGTCCACGTCGGCCCAACATCGTGATGTCCTTGACCTTGCTATTACGCAGCGCTTCGAGGGCATAATCCGCAATATCAGTCTTGCGCAATTCGTCATAAGAACTAGCCAGAATACGCGCCACATCCATTGCTACGTTGCCATTGCCAATCACAACCGCGTTCTCTTGCGAGAGATCAAAGGTGAAATCGCGGTAATCGGGATGTGCGTTGTACCACCCCACGAACTCAGTCGCGGCATAACTGCCATTCAAATCCTCGCCGGGGATTCCCATGCGGCGGTCGGTTTGCGCACCCACTGCGTAAATGATGGCGTGGTAATGGGCCTTTAGCTCGGCGTGTGTAACATCTTTGCCAAATTCGACATAGCCGAAGAATCGAAAATTCGGATTCGCGGCGGTCTTGTCGTAAACCTTCGATACGGACTTAATCTTTGGATGATCGGGAGCCACGCCGCCACGTACAAGGCCATGCGGTGTGGGTAGTCGATCAAACATATCGACCATGACGACAATATTCGGCTGCCTGAAAAGCGATTCGGCAGCGTAAAAGCCTGACGGTCCTGATCCGATAATAGCGACGCGGAGCGGCATTTCTGCCGTACCTGGTTGGGGCATTGTCCTCTACCTCCGGTATGAAGCGGGCACTGTAACGGTGTTGTTGGTGCAGAGTATACTCCAATCGAATGCGTAGGGGTTTGGTGTGTCAAGCAGGTACAATTGTCCACGATGAACGATTCAGCTTTTGAGTAAAGGTGACTCCATGGGTAACAGGTCTAGACTCGTTATTCTTGTGCTTCTAGTCGCAGCGATAGTCATTGTCGGTTTGATGCTTGCCTCCAGAGGTACGAGCGCGAAGACCCTAAGCGGTCAATTTGGCGTGGCTTATTCTGGCTATGAAACGATTCCCCTGCTGGTGGGCCTGAACGACGCCAGTGGGTACTTTATCGGGAATCCTATTTATCTGATGCCCAAAGAGAAACAGGTTCTTGGGAAATACTCAGGGAACGCATCCAGCGGTTCGTATACTCTTGATTTACCTGATAACCCGAACGGTCAACCCTTCGATCTGGCAGGCGGTAAAAATCCAACAAGCAAGGTTGAAATTTTTGAAGTGCGTCTGATGAGCGACGTAGCCAACAAAGGTTCGATGAGTCCGAACGAGGACTCCATTGCTTCATCGCTCAAGATCAGCGTCGATGAGAAGGTGCAAGGCGGGATGATGCTGGTGTGGGCCGCCGATGCCCAGGAGCAGTTTCCCGGTGATTATGGCGCTGATAAACAGCTTTTTACGGCGGATGATCCGCACGTTCCGCTGCCTGCGGGCTGGTCGCTGGTGAATCTGGATAGCAGCCCATTTGCAGTTACGCAATTTGACAATAAGTCGCTTGATTTAATTACTACCGGTGTCGGCGATGTGGTGGACTACACGCAGCTAAGCTGCGCAAAATTGATCCCGGCGCTGCTGGACCGGGTGCAGCAGAATTATCCGTTCACCGAATTGCATCACATCGATTGGGATAGCTTGCGCGCCAAACTGCTCCCGGAATCCAAGTCTGCCGCCAGTGATACTGATTGCCAGCGAATTATCCGCGAGTTTGCCAACGCCATTCCCGATGGTCATGTTGTTTTCAGCCTGCCCGCACTCCGTAGCGAACTGGCAGGCAACGCTGGACTGCGGCTTGATTCGACCAGCGCTGGACAGGTTGTAGTTATTGGCTTGAGCAAGGGTGGCCCGGCAGATAAGGCGGGTATCAAACTTGGCGCTATCGTGACTGAGTGGGACGGCAAACCCGTTGAGCAGGCGATCAAGGATCAGGTCTTACAAACTGGTAATTCCGGCACGGATTTCCGCCTGCGCTATCTAAAGCTGCGCTTGCTGCCTTATGGCATGCAAAATAGCAGTGTGCAAGTTTCATTCCAGAATCCCGGTGGAACCAGCCAAACGGTTACGCTCACACGCCTTACTAATCAGTCCGTGGCAGGAGTTGCCGTTAAGTCGCCATCAATACGCGATGATAAACTCGACTCTGGAATCGGCTATCTACGCATCAATGATTTCATCGACATTACGAGTCTGACTGATTTCGATTCCGCACTGGATAAGCTGATCAAGGGCAATGTGCAAGGCCTCATTCTTGATGTGCGCTCCAACCCCGGCGGCCTATCCCAAATGGGTGACGCGATGGCAAGCCGCTTCTTCGACAAGAGCTTCGTCGTTGGCAAGGATTATGCGCCGGACGGACGCTTTCTGTACGAGATGATGGTCGATCCACGCACGCCGATTTATAAGGGCTGTGTGGCGATCCTGGTAGATTTGAACACCGCCAGCACCGGCGACCTGTTTGCCTACACATTCAAGAGTACGAAACGCGGCATCATCGTCGGGCATACACCTTCGTCAGGTATGGCGGGCGCGGTCAGCGGCGGCGAATATGAACTCCCCGGTAATGCGCACATTCAGGTGCCGACCAGCGATTTTGTTGATGACAGCGGAAAAATCATCATCGAAGGGCAAGGCGCAGTACCCGATGTGACTGTGCCAGTCACGGTTGATAGTTTGCTTTCGTCCGAAGATCAGGTTCTAAGCGCGGCAGTCCGGGCTGTTACGACGTGTAACGCTGGTGGTCAAGCGGCACCGAGCGCGACACAAGCGGCAACACAAACTCCCTAGCTCGATTTACGGAGCGCTCGGCGTACTTTTGGGAGCGCTCCGGAGCACGTTATAAACGGGTCGGGGGTTCCAATTCACATCCAGAAGCGAGAACCCCGCTTCCTCGTGGCCGCTATCTACCAGACCAGGGATCACCGCAAAATTGAGATTCCAGAGCATCATCGGCCCAACAAAATTGTAATAGGGTGGCTGCTGCACCNNACCATATTGAAAGCGCGCAACACATAGCTGGCCTGTTGATCCCGGTTGAGCAGCGATTCCCAGCCCAGGCCCGAATTTGGATCGACAGAAGCAGCACCGCCTTTGGTACGCTGCAACCCGTCATAACTGGCCCAGCCGAACTCGGTCACCCAGAGCTTGCTACCCGCGTCATTATTTTTGAGCATGATGGCTCGGTATTCGTCGAGATTATTGCGGAAGTAGAACACGCTGTGCTCGAACCAGCCTGTCACGCCCGGCTGCGCTGTGCAGCAAACCGCGTCTGGCGGATTCGCCCAACCGTAAGGGTGAACCGCAAGCGCCACATCGTCGCCGAACTTTGCCAGCCCATTGTCGTAAAGCTGTTGCAGCCAATCGCGGTCATTCATGGTGCTGCCATCGGCTGAGGTAATCGTGGGTGCTGGACCTGCGGTTAGTACCGTGATTCGGTGATTAGGCTTGAACTGGTCAGGCTGTGCTTGCTGTTCCGCTACAATAGCCGGATAGACCGCGTTAAAATATTTCATATATTCAGCGCCGCCGATTGTCTTGCCACGCCATTCGCGGATCAGATTAGCTTCATTCCAGATTTCGATGGCGTCAATGTTTGAGGGCTTCGTATCCCGTACAAACTGGGCGACGAAATCCGCGAGGTCTTGAGGGTTATCCGGTGGGCCATCTTCCGCGCCGCGCACACTCGCCGGACGTGCCCAGTCTGGCGCCTTAGCGATGCTGATGAGCGTGTGGAGATTACTCTTACTGGCCCGCTGCACGTCCTGAGTCAGTGTATTGTAAAGTGTACTGAACTGGCCCTTGGCTGGCTCCAACTGCTTCCATTGCACTTGAATCTTGATCCAGCCCACACCGAGGTCTTTCGTAAGCCCAAGTGTGCGATCCCATTGTTCATTGGTCAGGAAGGCGTGAACCTGAACGCCCATCAAATCGGCGCGCAGTAATGGCCCCGGCGTAGGCGAAGGTCCTGGCGTCGCCACTGGCGGCAGTGTCACATTCGATGGGTTGCCGGGAATGGGCGTGGGCGGCGCGTTTTGGGTGAGGGTTGGCGGCGGCGTGTAGTTCGGCCCAATAACAGGACCGAAGCTGAGAGTCGGTCCCGCAGGAGAGGCAACCACGGGCAGCGAGGGTACCACTGCAACCGAAGCTGGCGTGGGAGTGGAAGGTGGATGCACTGCCGTATTTTGTCCCAATACCGGACCGAACTCCGAAGTCGGGCCGCTCGGTGCAGCCACGGACACAGTTAAGCGCGTTGGAGCCTGTGTTAGCGTCGGCGGGGGCGTATAGTTCGGTCCGATCACCGCGCCGAAACTATCTGTAGGGCCGTATGTAGGCTGTGCGGATGGCTTGACGCTCGTTGCGACTTGAGTCGGCGTGCTGCCTGGTTGCGGCGGTAGCGGCGCCCCTAACTGGCAAGCGCTCAACAAAATTAGAATTGAGAATAATGTGAAAAGGCGGATTGTGTTCATGTGCGCAATCCTACCATGACGTCGAAAAAGTCTCCAGCACGTTTGCCCGCCGGACCAGAACGCTCCGGATACCCGGACATGCCTGTGTTACAATACGCGAGCGCTGGCTCGTAACGGGGCTGGAGTCAGGGATCAGAAAATTCTTTCATGTTTTGCTAATCTCAACGGATGACGATGTCAACAACGACTGTAATTAAGAACCGAGCATTTTCGTGGGTGCTGCTCGTAGCGCTGATTATTGGGCTGGCATTTACTATCCGCGTCTGGAACCTCACCAAAGAGAGCTTTTGGGCTGACGAAGGCTGGACGATGCTGCTGGCAAAAGGGCCAACTATCCCTGATGTCGTGCAGACAATGGCAAACGACCAGCACCCGCCGCTGTACTTCGTCCTCATGCACATCTGGATCGATCTGGCGGGCAACAGTGAATTTACGACCCGCTTTCTCTCCCTAGCGTGGTCGGTACTAGGTGTGGCGCTGATCTATCGACTCGGCACGGATTTGTTTTCGCGTGGAGCAGGCGCGGCGACCGCGCTCATGCTGGCGCTGGCGGATAACGATACGTTCCTGGCGCAGCTATACGCAGATGGCGACACTGGCTACCTGTTCGACCTTGTTTTACCTGCGCTATTACCGCAATCCCACGCGCACCAATGGCATTATGTGGCTGCTATCCTCGGTTGCGCTGCTGTACACGCACTATTTGGGCGCATTCATTTTGATTGTGCAGTTGATTCACATGCTGTTGTTTATGCGCCCGCTGCGACGGCTTGGAGATATGTTCCTGCGCTGGCTGGCTATCGGGTTAGCCTGGGCACCCTGGGCTTTTGTATTCGTCAACCAGAGTCTGGTGCGCTACACCCGCCCGATTCTGTACCAATCCACCTGGCCTGATTCGCCCGAAGCGCTCTCCATTGTTCGCAATGACCTGATCGGGTCGCACTTTGGCCTGACTGGGGGATTATTGTTGCTTGGTCTGGCTTATGTAAGCTATGCAGCGGGAACTGCCAAAATTCGTTGGAAGCCAGCGTGGTCCACGATGTACGCGCTCCTGTGGTTGGCGATACCTGTAATCACCATCATTGCCATCAATCCGGTCTATCCGATCCTGACTACGCGCAATTTCCTGATTGTGACGCCCGTGATTGCGTTACTGATCGGACATGGGATCATGAATCTGGACCGCTTTGCACGGACTTTTGTCCTGGTGATCCTGGTCAGCGTCAGTTTAATCACGGTCGATGCCTATTTTGTAAAACCTCCCTGGCGGCAGGTCGCGCAGGATATTCTCCAGTTTCGCGCGGATGATGAGCCTGTCATCATGAATGTCTGGACTGATGATTTCGCGCTGCGCTACCACATTGGGCGCGACCTCAACGCTGACCCGGCAACACTGCCACTGGTATCCGTGCCTGAATGGCAGGAGCGCTATGGCAAGCTATTCGATGCCAAGCTAGTTGGATACCTGAACCAGCACGCTTCTTTCTGGCTCGCCTACTGGGGCGACAAGAACAGTGATATTCTGAAATTCATCACCGATCACGGCTTTACGAGGACCGCAACCCAGGTTGAAACTCATTTGCAAACCAATCTGATATTTGTCTATCGCTATGATCGAGTCCCCGCTACGGCTCCGCTTGCCGTCTTCGGTGATCAGTTTGCGCTGCTATCGTCGAGCGTTGAGCAAAAGGAATCAACTCTGACCGTCGGCACTCTTTGGAAGGTGCTGCAAAAGCCATCAGTGGATTACAGCTTTTCCATATTTGTGCTCGATAATTCCGGGCATAGCATCGCCAATATCGATTCCCCGCCGATGGATGGCAAAACATCCACTTCGTCCTTGCAGGTCGGCGATGTGCAGTTCGATAGAAAGGTGATTACATTGCCCGCTGGACTTGCTCTCGGAGTGTATTCGGTCGCCGCAAAGATATATTGGTATGTTGATCAAAAACCGCTGACTGTGACAGCACCCGACACGTCGCCCGCAGAGTATCTGGTGTTGAAGGAGATCACAATTCCAGGGTCACCGAATTAGACTGGACTGCGTCCAACCCAATGGGGTAAAAACTTGATCCGTCACATCGAAGAACTAGCCTTGAACGCATGGCCTGCGCTGCAAACCGTCGTCTATGATGGATGGATCATGCGCTTTGCCAACGGGTTCACGCGTCGCGCCAATAGCGTAAATCCGCTCTATCCATCAACGCTAGAGCCGCAGGAAAAAATCTCACATTGTGAAGAAATCTATACGGCAAAAGGATTGGCTACAGTCTTCAAGTTAACGACAGCCGTTTTCCCCGGCGAACTTGATACCATTCTGGCTGAGCGTGGTTACGTCATTGATGCGCCCACCAGCGTCCAGCTATTGAATCTGGAACGCCATGTCCACGCTAAGTCCGAAAAAGTCATCCTGACGACCTCACTGGATGACCCCTGGCTCGATGACTTTTGCCGACTAAGTAGCAGAGCCAGTAGCTATAAACCTTTGATCGGTCAGTTACTAAAAAATATCGGTTCACCGAGGTGTTTTGCCTGTTTGAAAGACCAGCAGGAAACGGTGGCGCTTGGCATCGGCGTTCTGGAACGGGGTTACATTGGCCTTTACGATATTGTCACCGCTGAAAGCCATCGCAATCAGGGATTAGGTACTCTGCTTGTCAAGGCATTGCTGAACTGGGGACAGGCCAACGGCGCCATATCCGCTTATTTGCAGGTAATGGAGAATAATGCATCAGCCCTGCATCTATACGAAAAAGTTGGCTTTCAGGAAAGCTATCGGTACTGGTATCGAATGAAGCCGCGCGGACAGTGAAAAGACAGAGGATGTGCCAACACGATCGGCACATCCTCTGTCTGGTTAGTATGGAACGGGATGAACCTGGATTTAAGGCGCTGTGGTCGCTGCGCCCGCCGCAACTGGCCCAAACGCGGCGGGGGTCGCCGCCTGTGCCTGTCCGCCCGGAGTGGGCGTAAAAGGACGTGCATTCGGGTTGCCGGGGATGAGCATCCCTACTAGCGTCCATGTTCCGCCCGGCTGTCCAGCAGTCGCTTCGCTGAGCGAGAAAATCTGGTTGCCCAGCGTGAGAAGTAAATAACGACCGGGACCACCATTGACGCCAGTAAGATACGACATGGGCGTCGATTCTTCAAACTCTGGCGTGGTGCCCCATCCAAGCTTGTCGAACAAGTCCGACGGCTTGCGCCACTGCTTGCCGAAGCCACGCCGAGGCTGATACAAATTGGCTGCGGGCGGCGTCAGAGTCTGGTCAATTTCCTGATCACCATCCACGAAAGTATCTTTGACCACACGCCATTCGCCAGTGGTGGCGTTCTCGTTGGCCTTGATCAAGACCCAGATCGTCTTACTGGTGGAAATCCAGAACATGTAACCGCGCTGGAAGTCCTGCTGCGCGATATAGGTCTGTGTCCAGGTTTCAACGGGGGCACCTGCCACAGCAGCGACCGTCGCCACCTGGTTCTGAGCGCCTGAAGCCTGCACGTTGATCGGCACTGCTTTCGCCGCTGGCGCACTGGCAATCGTTAACAAGCCTATACTTACCAACACCATCACTACCACTTTACGCATACGGTATCTCCTCGAATAAAAACGTAAAGCGCAGACAGGTTCCGTGGATATGTTATTCGCTCACGGAGTATTCACCCGGCGCGCCAGGACAAACAAGCAACCTACATGCCACTGCACGTATACTACATTTGCTGCTAACTGTGTGCGACCGTGCCTGCAATCGCGTGTATCAAGTAGGCCAGACCGTTATCCAAATTGTCCTGCAAGTTCACATAAGGGATAGTTTTATCCCAGAGTCGGTCTGCCAGATCATCGGGTGCAATTGGCTCGGTTACCGCAACGTACAAAGGTTTCTTGCGGTCGAGAATAGTTTTCCATTCGTGCGAACATTTGCGGGAAAACAAGGCCGCCTCCGATAAAATCAATAGCCCTGCCTCACAATGCCGCAACGCCTTCTGATCAAGTTCGGTGACAAGCACCTCAGAGCCGTTCCCATGAATGTGATCGACCCAAGTTTCAAAGCCTGCATTGATCAGTGCAAAGTGAGCACGGGTGGCAATTGCATCGTTGAGAGCAGGGTGACTGATATAGATTTTCATTGTTTGTATCTCACTCTCGCTAACAATACCCGACCGCTATTTCGGCGAAAACCTGATGATTACTCTACGCTTCCCTATAAGCGAACCAAGTACCTTCAAGATTATCCTGCCAGACGGCCCAATTGTGGTAGAGTCTCCTATAACAATTGTTATACAGGTTAATGACACCACAGCCAAATGCGGATTATCGGTACACCGCTGCGCCGTTGGCGGTCTTTCAAGCGCTGGCAAAAAATCCTCAGTATCGTCGGAATACTCCTGACTCTGTGCGGGATCGGCCTTTATTTCTGGATATTCGCGGATTTGCCGTCGATTGATCGTCTGGAGGCGGGGTTAGCCTTGCCGACGACCCGTATTTTGGATCGGCATCGGCGGCTGCTATACGAGATCATCCCTCCGAACGGCGGCAGACATACTGGGGTGCCCCTGTCAGAAATCCCCAAACCGCTGGTGCAGGCGACCATTGCCACCGAAGATCGCAATTTCTATTCCACCGCTGGCGTAGACCCCGAAGGCATTATCCGAGCGCTCTGGATCAATATTCAGGGTGGTGAGATTCGCGCTGGCGGCAGCACGATTACGCAGCAGGTGGCCCGTAATCTACTGCTCGATCCACAACAACGGGCGGAACGCACGTTGCAACGCAAACTCAAGGAAATGGTGCTGGCAGTCCGGCTAGCACAAACGCACAGCCACGATGAAATCCTGGCGCTGTACCTGAACCAATCCTATTACGGCAATATGGCCTATGGCGTACAAGCAGCCGCACAGGTCTACTTCAACAAGGATGTGCAGAGCCTTGACCTGGCGGAGTGCGCCATGCTCGTGGGGCTGACACAATCTCCGGCGACCTATGATCCGCTCACGAATCCCGCCGCTGCGCAGAACCGTCAACAAGTCGTTCTGAATCTCATGGTACAGGCTAGATCGATTACCCAGGATCAAGCCACGGCTGCTGCTCAGGAACCTTTGCAATATGGCTCCGGTCATTTTGATATTCAAGCTCCCCATTTTGTCCTCCAGGTGTGGGATCAGGTGGCGCACGACTACCCCGATGCGCTCTATCGCGGCGGCCTTGAGGTCACGACCACGCTTGACCTCGATTGGCAGCACAGCGCCGAAGATATTGCCCAACGCTATATTGATCACTTGAATCACCCGGGACCCGGAGAACAGCCGCATAATGCTACCGATGCTGCTCTGGTGGCGATGGACCCGTACACCGGACAGGTTCTGGCGATGCTGGGCAGCGCCAATTACTTTGACGAACGTATCAACGGTGCGGTGAACCTTGCCATGTCGCCGCGACAGCCGGGTTCGGCCCTCAAGCCGTTTACGTATTCCGTCGCTTTCGATCCCCGGCAAACCGCGCCCTGGACCCCTGCCACCATGTTGCTAGACGTGAGCACGCCGTTTATCACGCAGCGCTTGCAAAGTTATACGCCGAGCAACTATGGGCTGGTCGAGCATGGCCCGGTTTCGATCCGTGAAGCATTGGCTTCTTCGTATAACATTCCCGCCGTCGTCGCGTTGGATCATATCGGGTTGCAGGGGCTGCTCGGCCTTCTGCACCGACTAGGTATCACCACGCTTCAGGACCCGACGAAACTCGACCTTTCGGTGACGCTTGGCGGTGGCGAAGTCCGCCTGCTGGACCTCACTGCCGCTTATGCCGCCTTTGCGAACGGGGGGCA
>WNFM01186843.1_pt1 | contig 13363 bp, 10 predicted proteins | sample 5400271 | NCBI WGS metagenome assembly WNFM01 (sample SAMN13153352, study PRJNA577476) | soil metagenome | isolation source: 60 cm saprolite on Douglas fir-dominated hillslope | place: USA:California | collected 2013-09-17 | reverse complement strand
CTCGTACGTCTTGAGGTTTTCGGCGCCCTCGATGCGGGTATTGCCTTCGTCGAACCAGATCGACACGATGAACGCGCTGCCCGTGCGCCGCTGGCAGAACTTGCAGTGGCAGGCGACCGCGCGGACCGGCGATCCGGTGACCGTGTAGCGCACGGCGCCGCACAGGCATCCGCCGGAGTGCTTATCGTCCATCGCTACTTTCCCTGCGCGTGGATCTTCAGTACCTTCCCGTGCCCGATCGCGCCGCGATCCCAGAGCGTAAGGCTCTTTCCCACCGCGAGGAGCTTCATCACGGCGTCGAGATCGTCGAATGTCCCTTCCAATAAAACGGTGGATCCGAGGTCGAGGGCCTTTCCGGGCTTGAGCTCGAACTTGGCCTCATAGAGGCCGCCGTCGATGACCACCGAGCAGCCGAGCCATCTTCCCACGATGGGTCCGGATCGAACGTTTCTTCCCGCCGGCAGGAGCGTGACCTCGGCAGTGATGTCTGACATTCCCTAACGATACTCCGATGCGCAAAGTAGACTTGCCGGGACACCCGAGGGCCCACCGAATGAGCCAACTCACCATTCCCCGCCTGGAAACCGAGCGCCTGGTCTTGCGCGAGCTGCGCGACAGCGATCTCGAGGAATACGCCCCGATGATGGCCGATCCGGAAGTCGCCCGCTACCTGGGAGACGGGCGCACGCAGACCCGCGACGAGGCCTGGCGCAGCATCGCCATGCTGGTCGGGCACTGGCACCTGCGCGGCTACGGTATGTGGGCCGTCACCGAACGCGAGCGCGATCACATGATCGGCCGGGTCGGGTTTTTCTATCCCGAGGGTTGGCCCGGCTTCGAGATCGGCTGGACCTTCGGGCGCGGCGCTTGGGGCAAGGGCTACGCGACCGAGGCCGCGCGCCGCGTGCTCGCCTACGGGTTCGAGGAGATGGGGCGCAAGGAGATCATCAGCGTCATCCATCCCGACAACAAGGCTTCGATCCGCGTCGCCGAGAAGATCGGCGAACGCTTCGCGCGCAAGGAGATGGTGCGCGGGATCGAGCGGCTGATCTACTCGATCGCCTTGCCGAGCTGACCGAGGCAGTCGTACGCCGCGTACTTGTAAGCCTCGGCGAGGCTCGGGAAGTTGAACACCATCTCGATGAACACGTCGACCGTCCCTCCGAGGTGGATGACCGCTTGGCCGATGTGCACCAGCTCGGTCGCGCGCTCGCCGATCACGTGCACGCCGAGCACCTTGCGCGTCGCCGAATCGACGATGAGCTTGAGCAGGCCCTCCGTGTCCCCGGAGATCTTGCCGCGCGCGTTCTGGGCATAGTGGGCGCGGCCGGCGACATACCGGATCGCCTTGGCCTGGCAGCTTTCCTCCGTTTCGCCGAGTGCGCTCACTTCAGGAATCGTGTAAATCCCGTACGGAAGCAGCTCGTTCACCGACTGCTTGTAGGCGAAGTTGAATGCGTTGCATACCGCCACCCGCCCCTGCTCCATCGAGGTCGCGGCAAGCGCCGGAAAGCCGATCGCGTCGCCGGCCGCCAGGATGTGGGCCACGCTCGTCTGGTAGCGGCCGTTCACGATGAGGTAACCGCGCTTGTCGGGCACGATTCCGAGCGCGGCGAGGTTGAGCTCCTGCGTGCATCCCTCGCGGCCCGCGGCGTAGAGCAACTGCTCCGTGGTGACCTCGGTACCGTCGTGGAATTTCGCGACCACGCGCTCGCCGTCCCGCTTCACGCTGGTCCAGCGCATGCCGAGCCTCAAGTCGACGCCCATGCGCCGCATGGAGCCCGCGAGCTGCTCGACCATTTCGCGATCGAGGAAGGTGAGCAGCGTGTCGCGCGCGTCGACCAGCGTGACCTTGACGCCAAGCGCGGCGAACATGCACGCGTATTCGCAGCCGATCACCCCGGCGCCGAGGATCGCGAGCGACGCGGGCAGGTGCTGGATGTGCAGGATTTCGTCGCTGTCGTGAATGCGATCGTCGGCGAAGTCGATGTCGGGATGGCGCGCCGGCCGCGAGCCGGTAGCGATCAGGATCGCGGCGCCTTTCACGCGCCTCGCGCCGTCCTTGCCCGCGATCTCGACCGTGTGCGGGTCCACGAAGCTCGCCACGCCCTGCAGGCAGGTCACGCCATGGCGCGCGAGGTTGTCGCGGATGCGCTGCGATTCGGAAGCCACGATGGTCGCCTTGCGCGACATCAGGCCCTCCAGCGTGGCCGAGGGCTCGAGCTCGACCGCGACGCCATACATCTCGCGCGAGCGATATCCCGACAGGTACATCGCCGTCTCGCGAAGCGTCTTGCTCGGCAGGGTTCCCGTCTGCGTGCCCGCGCCGCCGGGCTGCGCGGCGCGCTCGATCGCCACCACCCGCTTGCCGAAGTACGCCGCCTGCGCGGCGGCCTTCTCGCCCGCGGGCCCCACTCCGATCACGATGAGGTCGAAGTCATCCATCTCACTGGACTTTACCCGGTCCCCACACCGCGCGTCCTGGCTTGGCACCGGTGTGCTCGCCGTCCTTGATCACCTGCACGCCGTTCACGAAGACGTGCTTCATGCCGACCGCATAGGAATGCGGCTTCTCGTAGGTCGCCGTGTCGGCGATGGTCGCGGGATCGAAGACGACGATGTCGGCATACATCCCTTCCTTGATCAGGCCGCGGCCCTCGAGCCCGAGATTGCCCGCCGGCAGCCCGGTCATCCTGCGCACGGCCTCTTGCAGCGATATCACCTTGTCCTCGCGCACGTACTTGCCGAGCAAGCGGGCGAAGTTGCCGTACGCACGCGGATGCGTCGATTCCCCCAGGAAGACGCCCTCGGCCGCCATCGAGGCGCCGTCGGAGCTGATCGCAACCCACAGGCGCTTGAGCTCCTTCGGCAGGTTCTCCTCGCTCATGCTGAAAAAGACCGCGCCCACGCGCGAACGGTCCTCGAGCACCAGGTCGAGGAGGGCGTCGACCTCGTCCACGCCGCGCTCCTTCGCGACGTCGGAGAGCATCCTGCCGATCAACGCGCGCAGCTTCTGCGAGCGGAAATTGACGAGCATCGTCGGGGACATCGGCCCGTGCGCGCGTATCTCGCGCGCGATGCGGGCGCGTTCGGAGCGATCCTGCAGGCGCTTGAAGAGCGCCTCGTTGCCGCCGCTGTGCGCCCAGGACGGAATCTGCGCGCTGAGCCCGGTCGAGCTGGCGGGATACATGTACATGTTGGCAGTCACCTTGGCGCCGCGCTCGCGCGCTTCGTCCACGAGCGCCAGCGCGCGATCCATCTTGTCCCAGTTCGACTTGCCCGAGGCCTTGATGTGGTGGATCTGCGCCGGGATGCCGGCCTCGCGGCTGATGCGGATCAGCTCCTCGATCGCCTCGACGAGGCCCTTGCCTTCGTCGCGCACGTGCGACGTGTACTTGCCCTGGTATTTCGCCGCTTCCCTGCAGAGCTCGATGAGCTCGGGCGTCTTCGCGTACGTGCCCGGCGAATAGATCAGCGCCGAGCCGATGCCGAGCGCGCCCGCCTTCATCTCGCTTCGCACTAGCGCGCGCATCTCCTCGAGCTGCGCCGGCGTCGGCTGGACGTCCTCGAGTCCGAGCACGTGCGTGCGAATCGTGGCCGCGCCGATGAAAGACGCGACATTGGTCGAGATGCCGCGCTTCTCGAGCCAGGCAAGGTACTCGGCGAGCGTGGTCCATTCAATGGGGTAGGTAATGTCGTTCTGCGCCGCAAGCGCGCGCTTCTTCATCGCCGGGTTGAGCGGCCCCATCGACGTGCCTTCGCCAAGGACTTCCAGTGTCACTCCCTGCCGGATCTCGCCCTGCGACCGGCCGTCCGCGATCAGCGATTCGTTCGACCACGAAAGCATGTTGATGAAGCCGGGCGCGACCGCACGGCCCTTGGCGTCGATCACGATGCTGGCGTCCTTGGGGTCGAGCTTGCCGAGAACGACGATGCGATCGCCGCGAATGCCGACGTCGACCACGTACGGGGCATTTCCCGTCCCGTCGTAGACCATGCCGTCGTGGATGAGAACGTCGAACATCGTCAAGTCACTTCAGCATGCTCTTGAGGCGCTCGGCCCTTGGGCAGGCGACTGCCTTGCCCAGCTCGCAGGCCTTCGCCGCGTCCGCATAGGACGCCGCGAAATCCCCCTTGCGGTAGTTCGTGCCGCCGCGCTCGTAGTACGCGTTGGCATCGCGGGGCTCCACCCGGAGGTAGGCATCCCACAGCGTCAGGATCTCGTCCCAGCGTAGCTGGATGGCGAGGATCGCATCGATGGCGCGGTAAGCCTGGAAGTTCGCCGGCTCAAGCTCGATGACGCGGCGGAAGTCCGCAAGCGCTTCATCCATGCGATTGGCCCGAAAATGATCCATGGCGCGCGAATAGATGACCTCCGCTTCCGAGGCCGCGGCGGGGGCCGGGGCGGCAGCAGGGGCAGGGGCGACAGGCGCGCCCTGAAGGGCAGCGGCAACAGGCGCGCCCTGGGCGGCGCGCTCCGCCCGCGGCTGGCTCAGGATCGAGAAGGCCAGGAACCCGAACACCGCGAGGTAGACCACGGCAAGCTGGCGCATGAAGACGCTGAGGCTGCTGACCTGCGGGTCGTTCAATGACCAGAAGTCGCCGCGAAAGAGGAATCTGCACAGCGCCAAGACCGGCCTGCTGTTGTCGAATCTCCCCATCCATCCGATGGCTTCCTGCGGCCACAGGTCTTCCAGATCCATCTCGTCGTACTTCTCGGGATGGCGGTCACGCAGCTGGTGCGAGAGCTTCCTCAAGCAGTAGAACCACACGAGCGCCATGGCAATCAGCACCACGAATGCGGTGCCTTGAACGGCGCTCATGGTCGAGGCCTCAGGGCCCCGTCTCCGCCGGATCGAAATCGAGCTCAACCTTGGCGCCCATCGGGTCGTGGCAGAAGACCTGCCAGATCTTCGTGCCCACCTGTTGACCCACGGTGTGCTTGATGCCGTGCGCCTTCAGTTTCGCGACCGTCCCCTTCAGGTCCGTGCCCGTGAACGCGATATGGTCGATGACACCGGCGCGCTCCGCCGGCAGCTTGTGCGCGGAGATGTGCAGGATGGGACGACCGCCCGCGTAGAGCCACAGGCCGTCGAAGCCCATGGGCGGGCGCTCGCCCTCGGTGAGGCCGAGGATGGCGCAGTAGAAGCGGCGCGTGGCATCGACATCGTCGGTGAGAACGTTGAAGTGGTTCATACCCTGGATCGCCATGACTCCTCCATGCCTTGTGGAACCCATTATAGGAGCGTGGTCCAAGGGTAGAATCCCCCCTCCTCCGGTTTCCCCGCCATCCCATGAAACGACTCTCCGCTCTCCTCTTCGCGTTCCTTTGCAGCCTCGGCGCCTTCGCCCAGGACACGCAGCAGATCCCGTTCGAGAAATACAAGCTCGGCAACGGGCTGGAGGTGATCCTGCTGGAGGATCATCGCCTGCCGCTGGTGGCGCTCAACGTCTGGTATCACGTCGGCGCGGTGAACGAGGAGCCGGGACGCACGGGATTCGCGCACCTCTTCGAGCACATGATGTTCGCCGGCTCCAAGCACGTGCCGCGCGGCATGGCCGACCAGCTCACCGAGGGCGCGGGCGCGACGGATTCCAACGGCTCGACGGACTTCGACCGCACCAACTACTACGACACCTGGCCCTCGGACCAGCTGCAGCTCGGCCTCTGGATCCACGCCGACCGCATGGGTTATCTCCTCGACGTGCTCGACCAGGCCGCGCTCGCCAACCAGCAGGACGTGGTGCGCAACGAGCGCCGCCAGCGGATCGAGAACCAGCCCTACGGCATCGTCGAGGAAGGCCTTTACCACAACCTCTTTCCCAAGGTTCATCCCTACTACGCGAGCGTCATGGGATCGCACGCCGACATCCAGGCGGCGAAGCTCGACGACGTGAAGAAGTTCTTCAAGCTCTACTACTCGCCCAACAACGCGACGCTGGTGCTCGCGGGCGACATCGACAAGGCGCAGGCGAAAGCGTGGGTGGAAAAGTATTTCGGCTCGTTCAAGCGCGGGCCGGACGTCCCGCCCGTGAAGGCCGAGACGCCGCCGATCGAGGCCGAGCGCCGCCTGGAGATCCAGGACCGCATCGAGCTGCCGCGCGTCTACATGGGCTGGCTCACGCCCACCGCATTCAAGCAGGGCGACGCGGAGCTCGATGTCACCGCTCAGATCCTCGCCGGCGGGAAGTCGAGCCGCCTCTACAAGAAGCTCGTCTACGAGCAGCAGATCGCGCAGGAGGTGGACGCGAACCAATACTCGCTCGCCCTCGCTTCGGTCTTCGGCATCACCGTGACCGCGCGGCCGGGTCACACGGCGAAGGAGATCGAGGCGGCGATCGACGCCGAGCTCGACAAGTTCCGCCGCGAGGGGCCGGAGGCGAAGGAGCTCGAGCGCGCGCTCAACACGATCGAGACCGGAATGATCCAGTCGGTCGAGAAGACCGGCCGGCTCGCCGACCGCTTGCAACGCTACAACCACTACCTCGGCGATCCGGGCTACTTCGGCAAGGACCTGCAGCGCTATCGCACGCTCACGGCGGAAACCGTGCGCAAGGTCGCCGATGCGCAGCTTCGCAAGGACACGCGCGTGGTGATCTACGCCGTTCCGGGCAAGCAGGATCTCGGCGCCGAAGTGGCGACGCCCGAGCCGGTGAAGTCCGCGCCGGGGGCGGGGAGCGAATCGGCTAATGCCGACGAGGCGTGGCGCAACGAACAGCCCAAGCCCGGCAGGATGTCCAAGCTCGTGCTGCCCGTACCGACATCGTTCAAGCTTTCGAACGGCCTCACCGTGATCCATCACAAGGTCTCCGGGCTGCCGATCGTCGCCGCCAACCTCGTCGTGAAGAGCGGCTCGGGCGCGAATCCCACGGCCAAGCCGGGTCTCGCGAGCTTCACTGCGGAAATGCTCGATGAAGGCACCGCCACCCGCACCGCCACCCAGCTCGCGGACGACATCGCGCAGCTCGGCACCACGCTCGGCACCGGCTCCGCACCCGATTCGTCGCATGTCTCGCTCTCGGTGCTGAAGAAGAACTTCCCGGCGGCGCTCGACATCATGGCGGATGTGACCCTGCATCCGGCCTTCGCCCAGGAAGAAATCGAGCGCCGCAAGGCAAGCCGCCTCGCCTCCCTGGTCCAGGTGCGCGAGGACCCGGGCAAGCTCGTGGGACGCATCACGGTTGCCTCGCTCTTCGGCGAGAAGCATCCGTTCGGCTACCTCGAGATCGGCACCGAGGATGCGGTCAAGGCGACGACGCGCGCCGACCTGATGGCGTTCTGGAAGGGACACTACCTCCCGGGCAACGCCGCGCTCGTGGTCGCCGGCGACATCGGCGCCGACGAGCTGAAAACGCTCGCCGAGAAATCCTTTGGCGGATGGAAGGCGGGTACCGTCACGGCGACGGCACCGGCGCAACCCGCGGCGACAAGCGCGCGCCTCGTGATCGTGGACAAGCCGGCCGCGCCGCAGACCGCAACGCGAGTCGCGATGCTAGGTCCGCCGCGCCGCACGCCGGACTATCCCGCACTGTCGGTGATGAACGCCGCGCTGGGCGGCCTCTTCTCCAGCCGCATCAGCAACAACCTGCGCGAGGACAAGGGCTACACCTACGGCGCCAACTCAGGATTCCAGCTGCGCCGCTCGACGGGGATCTTCGCCGTGCGCACCAGCCTTCGCACCGACGTGACCGCGCCCGGCGTCGCCGAGATTTTCAAGGAAGTGCGCGGCATGCGCGACAAGCCGGTCGGCGCCGAGGAGTTGCAGCGCGCGCGCGATTCGCAAGTGCGCTCGCTACCCGGAGAGTTCGAGACCGGCGCGGCTACGGCGCAAGCCTTCGGCGGCACCTACCTCTATGACCTCGGCCTGGACTACTACGCGAAGCTGCCCGCGCGCCTCAACGCCGTCACGGCGCAAGACATGCAGCTCGCGGCGCGTAAGTACGTCGTTCCCGAGCGGCTGGTGGTGGTCGTAGTCGGCGACCAGGCGAAGATCGAGCCCGAGCTCGCCAAGCTCAAGCTGGGCAAGGTCGAGCACCGCGACGCCGACGCACGTGTTGTCATCCCCGCGAAGGTGGGGGCCCAATGATTGGGTCCCGGCCTTCGCCGGGATGACCGCTACGCCGCGAGCTTCGCGGGATCGATTTCCTGAAGCAGCGGCGGCAGCGGGCAGTCGAGGACGGCGCTGACGGTTCGCATCAGCGCCGCCTCGATCACGCGGATGGTGCCATCCTCCGTCACCGTCGCGAATAGCCCCTTGATGAGCATCGCCTTCGGCAAAGGCGCCAGCTCGCGCAAGCGCAGCAGCGCCTTGTGCGCGTCGTCCATGCGCAGGTGCGCGCGATCGACCACCTTCGCCGCCGCGAGCCCCATCTGCTTGGCGCCCGCGTGGAAGGCGGCCGCCAATTCCGCATCGGCGTTGGGCCCGCGCTGCACGCCGGCGTTCGCCACCAGGGAGAGGATGAACTCGACGTCGTCGCGCGCCTGCTCGAGCGACTTCCTCTGCGGGATGTCGGTGCGCGGCGCGAGCTGCGAGCGCACCAGCGTGAACACCACGAACTCGAACAGCGACACGCGCCGGTCGGACTGGATCACCGCCTGCAGCCCCTTGAGGAGCTCGATCTGCTTCGGGCGCTCGAGGAGCTTCAAGGTCGGCAGCGCGAGGTCGATGATCGGCAGGTAGTAGGGCGGCTGGATCACGCGCATCTCGAGCGCGATCTTGCGTGCCTCCTCCGCGAGCATGCCCGCGCCGGCGGTTTTGGCCGCCGTGAGCTGCTCCTCCATGACGCCGTCATGGTTGGCGAGCAGCATCGCGACCAGCGCGGCGCAAGCCCCTTCGGGATCGCGCACTCGTTCGCGCACGCTCGCCGGAATGCCGGCCAGCATGCGCTGCGCGGTATCGACCTTTTCCGCATCGAGCTTGCCGATCAAGCCCACGCTGTCCTGCGGCGAGTGCTCCCACGCCTTGCCCGCGTCGATGGATCGCGCCGGTGTCGCCGCGGCCGCGCTTACCGCCAAACCCAGCGCGGACTCGGGCATCTGGATCATCGGCGCCTCGCCGCCCGGCGAGCCTCCAGGCGCCTTGCCGTCTGCCGCCGTAGCGACGGCGTTGCGCCGCCGCACCCGGTATTCGTTCGGCTGGAAGCGCGGGTTCACGCGCGTGATGCGATCCTGGAGCGGCGGGTGGGTAGCGAAGAGCGCTTCGGCGAACTTGATCTGGATAGCCTCGCCGAAGAAGAGGTGCGAAACGTCCTCCGCGCGGCGCGCCTGCATGAGGGCGCCGCCGGCAGCGCCGCGGATCTGGTCGAGCGCTCCGGCAAGCCCCTCCGAGTTGCGCGTGAACTGCACGCTGGAAGCGTCGGCCAGGTACTCGCGCTGCCGCGACACCATCGACTTGATGATGCGCGCGAAGAAGAGCCCGATGTAGCCGATCGCGAACAGGATCGCGCCGATCGCCAGGAGCCCGCCCGCTACCTTGCTGTCGCCCTCGACGTTGCGCATGATGAAGCCGCCGACCGCGCCGAGGAAGATGATGCCCGCCAGCACGCCGATCATGCGGATGTTGAGCGCCATGTCGCCGTTCACGATATGGCTGAACTCGTGGCCGATGACGCCCTGCAGCTCGTCGCGGGTGAGCGAGTCGAGCGCCCCCCGGGTCACCGCCACGATCGCGTTCGACACGTCGTAGCCGGCGGCGAAGGCGTTGATGCCCGTTTCCTGGTCCATCACGTAGATCGCGGGCACGCGCGTTCCGGCGGCGATCGCCATCTCCTCGACTACGTTCACGAGGCGCTTCTCGAGCGGATCCGTCGTGTTGGGCTTCACCCGGCGCGCGGCCACCATCGCCGCGACCGCCGCGCCACCGCCCGCGCGCAGCGTGAGGATGTTCCATAGGCTCACGAGGAGGATGGTCGTCGCGGTGATCGTCGCGACCACCCCGTGCATCCACGCCGGCGGGCGCCCGCGGATGCCGAGCTCGGGAGCCGCCGCTACCCAAACCGTCGCGATCAGCAAGTCGACCGCGAGCACGATGGCGATCACCGCGAGGAGGAAGAACACCACCATCACGCGCGTGTTGCGACGCGCGAGCGCCTGGCCCTCGAAGAAGGTAGGAGTATTGGTAGCGGCCGCCACGGCGGGCGACTAGAACTTGACAGCCGGCGCCTTGCGCTCCTCGGCCGATTCGGTCGCCTGCAGCTGCTCGGCCGGACTGAAGCCGAACATGCCCGCGAAGATGGTATTGGGGAATACCTCGCGGTTGGTGTTGTACTCCATCACCGAATCGTTGAACGCCTGGCGCGCGAACGAAACGCGGTTCTCGGTGCTGGAGAGCTCCTCTTGCAGGGCGAGCATGTTCTGGTTCGCCTTGAGGTCCGGGTAGGACTCGGAGAGCGCGAACATGCGCCCGAGCACTCCCGTCAACTGCCCCTCGGCCTGGCCCAGGGCCTGCATCGCGGCCGGGTTGCCCGGGTTCGCGCTCGCCGCGCCCGCGGCGGTCACGGCGGTCTGGCGCGCCTTGATCACCGCTTCGAGCGTCTCGCGCTCGTGCTTGATGTAGCCCTTGGCGATCTCGACCAGGTTGGGAATGAGGTCGTAGCGGCGTTTGAGCTGGACGTCGATCTGCGCGAAGTTGTTCTTGTAGCGGTTGCGCGACGCGACGAGTCCGTTGTAGATCATGATGGCCCACACCACCAGCGCCACGACGATCCCTAAGAAGATCCAGGCTCCCATTGGTTTCCCCTCCCCTTGGCACGCAAGGCGGCAATATATCCCAGCCGCACGGGCGACGCTATTTCGCGCTCCCGCCGACTACGGCAGCGGAACGGACTTGAGGACTTCCTCGAAGGTGGTGAGGCCCTGCGCGATCTTGGCCGCGCCGGCGACGCGCAGCGGGCGCATGCCCGTCTTGTACGCCGCCTGGGTCAGCGCGACGATGTCGGTCTGCTCGCTGATGAATCGCCGCAGGTCGCGCGTGAGCTGCATGATCTCGTAGAGGCCAACGCGGCCCATGTAGCCGGTGTTGCGGCATTCGAGGCAGCCGACGGGGCGATAGATGTGCTCGGGCGCGGGTGCCTTGAAAGGCGAGCAAACGGACTGCCAGAGGGCGAGCTCCTCGTCGCGATGGAACGGCACCTTCTCCTTGCAATGCCTGCAGAGCGTGCGCACCAGGCGCTGCGCCATGATGCCGAGCAGCGTGGAATTGAGGAGGTAGGCCGGGGCTCCCAGGTCCAGCAGGCGCGTGATCGAGGAAGGAGCGTCGTTGGTGTGCAGCGTGGAGAGCACCAGGTGGCCGGTGAGCGCCGCTTGAATGGCCATGTCGGCGGTCTCGTTGTCGCGGATTTCCCCCACCATGATGATGTCCGGGTCCTGGCGCATCAGGGCGCGCACGCCCGCGGCGAAGGTGAGGTCGATGTCCGGGTGCACCTGCATCTGGTTCACGCGCGGATCGATCATCTCGATCGGATCCTCGATGGTGCAGACGTTCACCTCGGGCTGCGCGAGCTGCTTCAACGTCGTGTAGAGCGTGGTGGTCTTGCCCGAGCCCGTAGGGCCGGTCACGAGCACGATGCCGCCGGGCTGCTTGATGAGCTCCTGCCAGACCTTGTGCTCCTCGTCGCTGAAGCCCAGGTCCTTCCAGTCGCGGTTGAGCACCTCGGGATCGAAGATCCGCATCACCAGCTTCTCGCCGAAGGCCGTGGGCAGCGTCGAGAGCCTGAGCTCGATCTCTTCTCCATCGGGCATGCGCGTCTTGATGCGCCCGTCCTGCGGGCGGCGCTTCTCGACCACGTCCATGCGCCCGAGGATCTTGATGCGCGCGGTCATCGCCACCAGCACCTGGTAGGGCACCTGGTAGACCTCGTGCAGCACGCCGTCGATGCGGAAGCGCAGCACGCCGACGTCGCGCCGCGGCTCGACGTGGATGTCGCTCGCGCGCTGGTCGAAGGCGTACTGCCACAGCCAGTCGACGAGATGGACGATGTGGTGGTCGTTGGCGTCGAGGGTGCGGCCCGCCTTGCCGAGCTCGACCAGCTGCTCGAAGTTGGACAGCCCGGAGCTCGCCACCCCGGCCGCCTCCGCGCGCTTCATGCTCTTCGCGAGGTTGAAGAATTCGCCGTGGTAGCGCTCGACGTCCACCGGGTTGGCGAGCACGCGCTTGATGGTGAGGCGCAGCATCGAGGCGAGCTCGGGCTCCCAGCTCGCGAGGAACGGCTCGGCGGTGGCGATCGTCACCACGCTGCCGTCCACCTCAACCGGCAGGATGCCGCGCTTCTGCGCATAGTCGCTCGACATCACCTGCGTGACCGCCTTCAGGTCGATCTTGAGCGGATCGATGAAGTAGTGCGGCATCTTGAGGCGTGTGGCGAGCCACTCGGTGAGCGTCTGCGCGTTGAGCACCACGTGCGGCGGCTTGGCGGACTTGAGCCGCGCGTCGTTGATGACGACGATCGGATGGCGGTTGCCGCCCGTGCGGGTGCGAGATTCGGAGAGGAGCTTCGATGCGGCGGGCGCGTCGAGCTGGCCGTCCTCGACCAGCCAGTCGAGGACCTCCTTCAGCTGCAGCTTGCGGTCGGAGGCTTTGGTGGGGGCGGCGGCGGCCATGGGGAAATTATAGGCTCAGCTACCCGCGAGCGGCTTCTCCGGATCGTCCCAGCTCTTCGGATCCTCGAGCGGCTCGAGGTGGGTGAGCACCTCGACGTGCGGCAGCTTCTGGCGGATCTCGTTCTCAAGGCGCTCGGCCAGGTCGTGGCCCGCCTGTACGCTGAGCGAGCCCGGCACCAGCACGTGGACGTCCACAAAGCTCTTCGCGCCGGCCACCCGCGTGCGCCACGCGTGGTAATCGCCGCCCTCGTGGCGCAGCGTCTCGAGCACGCCGATGATCACCGCGCGGTCCTCGTCGGGGATGGCGCGATCCATGAGGCCGTGGAAGGACCGCGACATGAGGTGCCATCCGGTCGCGACCGCGATGGCGATCACCGGATCGAGTCGCAGCCATCCCGTGACCTGGACCAGCACCACGCCGACGAAGACGCCCGCCGTGGTCCACACGTCGGTGAGCAGGTGGCGCGCGTCGGCTTCGAGCGTGATCGAGCGGTGCGCCCGCGCCGCGCCCAGCATGATCCACGCGCAGCCCGCGTTGGCGAGCGAGGCGAGCACCGCAAGCGCGAGGCCGAGTCCCACCTGGTCGAGCGCCTGCGGGCTCATGAGCCGCGGGATCGACGTCCAGATGATGGCGCCCGCGGCGACGAAGATGAGCGCGCCCTCGATGCCGCTCGAGAAGTACTCCGCCTTCTCGTGGCCGAAGTTGTGCTCGCGGTCCGGCTTGGCCGCCGCGTAAGTGAGCACCGCGAGCGCCACCAGGGCGGC
>WNFM01321639.1_pt2 | contig 13368 bp, 10 predicted proteins | sample 5400271 | NCBI WGS metagenome assembly WNFM01 (sample SAMN13153352, study PRJNA577476) | soil metagenome | isolation source: 60 cm saprolite on Douglas fir-dominated hillslope | place: USA:California | collected 2013-09-17 | reverse complement strand
GTATGCTCGTTGTCGGCGTGCCTTGCCTTCGCGCCGACGATCTGGAGCTGGGGAGGCAGGAAGCGATAGCCTCCGTCGCGTGTGTCCACAACCTCGCGGCCGGCGGCCCGGCTCTCCGGCACGTCCCGCGCGAGCCGTTCGAGGTCGGCCGTGAGCTTCTCCAGGCTCCGGTTGGTCGCGAGCAGGTCCACCTTGCGCCTGAACAGGTCGAGCGCCTCCTTGCGGGAGTGCATCCCCTCCGACTCGATCTGCTCCATTGCGAGGGCGGTGATCAGCGTCTCCCGGACCAGCCCGGCCAGGCTATTGACGGCATCGCGGGATTGGTTCGCGGCGTACGACTCGTGGGAAAGGGTAACGGCGCTGATGGTATCGTCCTTCTCGAGCTTCTGGATATCGTCCTTGGTGCCGCTCGTGACCGGAGAGACATGCCCTGCCCCTCCCGAGAAAGACCTCTCGAGCTTCTTGTAGAGGACGAGTGGGATGCCCACCCTGGTCTGCTCGATCCCGGACCGCCGGCCGGACATCGTCGGATCGATCCCGGACCGCCAGCGGGACATCGTCGGCTCGATCCCGGAGCGCCCGTCGGATATCACATCGAGAAGGCCGCCGACCAACCGATCCACTCCGCTCTCTTCGGGGATCACGTCGGGAAGGACCAGGGTGGCCTCGCAACTGTATCTCGGCGGCGCGAACAGGCAGAGGAGCAGGAGAATGGCCCAGCAGGCGCCAATGCCGACGAGGATGAGCCTGGAGTGCCGACGCAGCGGGGCGAGGACCTCGACCAGTGAGATCTCGAGCTCGGCGCGAGGAGGAACGGCCTGAAGCGGGAGATCCTGGTTCAAGGGGGGAGCCTCCATCGATGGGGCGTGGGAGTATCGCTTCCCTCCGCGGAGGAAGTCAACAAATCGCCGTCGGTCCTGCTCTCGCCCGGACCGCCCGTGCCAGGGGTGGATTGACGTGACACCTCGGGATTGCGAAGAAATTGCCGGGTCGCCGAGACCGCGCCCTCCCTTTGGCCGTCGCGCCGGTCTTCGGCTCGCCGACTTCATCGTGTCGGGGCTGTTCCTGGCGGTGCCGCTGGCCGCCTCCCCGAGCTTCTGGGACCAGTTCACGACGGTCAAGTGGTACGCCCTCGAAGCCCTGGCCGTCGCCTGGTTCCTGACCGAGGTGTGGTGGTGCGGGAGCTCGGGTTGGCCCGCTTTCATTCGGGAACGCTGGCCGGCTTGTCTCCTGCTCGGGGTCCTCCTGCTGCTGAACAGCCTGCGCTCCGGTGTGGCCTGGGCAGGTCCGGCGCTGCTCGACCGCGTCTGCTTCGTCCTGCTGGGGCTCGCCTCGTACTGGTACTTCCGCCGCAACGAGGGACGAACGGGCTCCATCGCGCCCGCCTCCGGCGCGGCCGCGGGCCTCGTGGTAGCCGTGGGGCTCGCTCAGCTCTTCGGGTGGCAGCCTCTCCCCTCCCTCACCGCCGGCGACCAGCGCTCGGCCTTCTTCGGCAATGTCAACATGACCGCGCAGTTTCTGGGCTTCGCCGTGATCTTCCTGCTCGCCGGGTGGGAGGGGAACGGCCGAGCACTGGCCGCCCTCCGCGAAGCGCTCGTCTCGGTCAGCTTCGTTTATGTGTACTTTCTCTCGTGCCGCTCGGTCTTCCTCGGCCTCAGCGGCGCCCTCGTCGTCCTGCTGGCCGTGGGCCGGCTCCGTGCCCGATCCCTGGCAAGGATGACCGGTGCGGCCATGGTGGCGATCCTCCTGCTCCTCCACTACGGGGCCCTGCTTCACCTCCTGAGCCCGGAGGTGATGGCGCAGAAAGCCCTGAGCACCGAGATGCGGCTGGCGGTCTGGAGGAGCACCCTGGACCTGATCCGGGACCATCCACTCGGCGTCGGCTCGGGGAACTTCGGCGACGCGTTCATCCCTTACCAGCTCGGACTGGCGATGATCCCGGGTGAGGCCATCATCTTCCGTGCACCCCACAACGAGTACCTCCGTACCCTGGCCGAGGAGGGTGTTCCCTGGGGCGCGGTCGCCGCCGTGCTCCTCTTCTCGCTCCTTCGGAAGCTGCACGTCAGCCCGCGGATCGCGCGGTGGCGCTCGGGGCCGGGAGCCCTCCTGGGTACCGGGATCGTCTTCTTCGCGGCGGAGGCCTTCTTCCAGTTTCCTCTCGGCACGGCGTTCGGCTGCCTCATGGCGGCCGTGCTGCTGGGGCTGGCCCTCGCCATGCTTGACCCTACGGTGCCGAGCACGGAGGAGGCCCGGTCGGTCCGCGGACGTCGCTGGCTTTGGCGGGGGCTGGGGACGCTGGTCTCGGCCACGGCCCTCGTCCTCCTGGGACGCGTGGCTGCGTCGGAGCTCCTGTTCGTCAATCACGCCGATGAGGCGGTAGCCCAGGAGACGGCCTGCCGGCTCAATCCACGCAATCTCCCGGCGTGCGTCACCGCCGCCTGGTTGCGGGCGCGGGCCGGCGACAACCGTGAGGCGCGCTACCTTCTGGTGCAGACCCTGCGGCGGTCCCCTTACTACCATCCGGCCATCCGATTGCTCGGCGAGGAAGCCGCGGCGAACGGCGATCTCCCGGCAGCCTGCCTCTACCTGTGGATCTATGATGAGCTCTTTCGCGAACGCAGCGCCGTCCATGTGCGGCTCGGCGCTCTCTGCGGCAACGGGCCGCCGAGAGGCTGGCCGGCCGGCCTCACCATGCCCTACTACGGGAAGCTGCCCGTGGCCGACCGCGATGCCGCCTTCCCGTGACCCTCGGTCCGGCCTCGGGCCACCGACGGCCCTTCTCGGCCTCGTCCTCCTCGCGGGCTGCGGGAGCCAGGGGACGGCTCCCACGCCAGCCGATCCGATCCTCGCCGCCGCCGGCGACATCGCCATATGCCCGGCCGACGCTGCCGAGGCCACCGCGCGGCTCCTCGACGGCCTGTTCCCACCGGGAGCTCCGCCCGAGCGCGGGCTCGTCGCCACCCTGGGCGACAACGCCTATGAGCGCGGCACCCCAGGCGAGTACGCGGCCTGTTACGAGCCGACCTGGGGACGACACCGCACGCGCACGCGTCCCACTCCGGGCAATCACGAGTACCTGACACCCGGGGCCCAGGGCTACTACGCCTATTTCGGCGCCGCTGCCGGCGACCCCGCCCGGGGCTACTACAGCTACGAGATCGGGAGCTGGCACGTGGTGGTGCTGAACAGCAGCTGCGCGGAGGTGGGCGGCTGCGGCGCGGGCTCGCCGCAGGAGGCCTGGCTCCGGGCGGACCTCGCCGCCCACCGCACCACGTGCGCGCTCGCCTACTGGCACCACCCCCGCTTCAGCTCCGGCAGCGTCCACGGCGACCACGTTTTCATGCGCGATCTCTGGCGGAGCCTCCAGGAGCTCGGCGTCGACCTGGCTCTGGCCGGGCACGAGCACAACTACGAGCGCTTCGCCCCGCAAGACGCGGACGCGGGGGCTGATCCTGCGCACGGCGTCCGCGAGTTCGTGGTGGGGACCGGCGGGCACGACAGCCTGTACGGGTTCGGCCTCCCGCGGCCGAACAGCGAGGTCCGCGAGACCGGGACCTACGGCGTGCTGAAGCTCACCCTGCGCTCCCGCGGCTACGATTGGCAGTTCCTGCCCGCCGCCGGCTCGAGCTTTACCGACACCGGCAGCGGCGCGTGCCACTGATCGATCGCCGCGGGCGGCGTGGTATGGTCGCCTGGCTTGCCTCCCCGCGTCGTGGTCTTCTCCGAGCTGTATTGGCCCGAGGACACCTCCACGGGCTTCTTCGTCACCGGCATCGCGGAGGGCCTGGCCCAGGAGCGTGAGGTCCTGGTCTTCTGTGCCCAGCCCACCTACGGCCGCCGGGGCCTCCGCGCTCCAAGGCAGGAGCGCCACCGCGACGTCGACGTCCGCCGCGTCGCCTCGACGACGTTCACCCACCATCGACCCCTGGGTCGAGCCATCAACTCCCTCACCATCGCGGGCTCGCTCTCCTTCCACGCCCTTCGGCAATTGAGAGCGGACGATCAGGTCCTCGTCGTCACCAACCCTCCCCTCCTGCCCTACCTGGTCATACTCGCGGCGCGGCTCCGGCGCGCCCGGTGCGCCCTTCTCGTTCACGACGTCTATCCCGAGGTGCTGGAGGCGACGGGAACGGTAGGGCGCGATGGGCTCATCGCGCGCGCGGTCCGGCGGTTGGCCCGCTGGCTCTACCGGAGCGCAGACCGCGTCGTCGTCCTCGGTCGCGACATGGCGGCGCTGGTGGCCACCTACCTCGACGGCGCGACCACGCGCATCGCCCTGATCCCCAACTGGGGCGACGTGGACGAGATCACGCCCGGCCCACGAAAGGGGAACGCGCTCCTGACGAAGCTTCGGCTTGAAGCGAAGTTCGTCGTGCAATGGCTCGGCAACATGGGGAGGACCCACGCGTTCGAAGCCCTGTTGCACGCCGCGGCGAAGATGCAGGGCAACCGGGACGTCCACTTCCTCTTCGTGGGTTGGGGGGCGCGGCGCGCCTGGCTGGAGCGGGAGATCGGGCGGCGTGCGCTCGACAACGTGACCCTCCTGCCTCCCTGTGGGCGCGAGGACCTGTCCGCGTACCTCGCCGCCTGTGACCTCGCGGTCATCGCATTCGTCCCGGGCATGACGGGGGTCTCCGTTCCGAGCCGTCTCTACAACGTCATGGCTTCGGGTCGACCCTTGCTCGCGGTCGCGGATCCGGAGTCCGAGCTGTCCCTCGTGATCCGGGAGGAGGGAGCAGGCTGGACGGTGGCCCCCGCCGAGCCGGAAGGCGTCGTCACCGCCATCGCCAGCGCGGTGGCCGCGGGTGCCGAGTCGCGGGCGCAGATGGGCGCTCGCGCACGCCGGGCCGCGGAAAACAGGTACTCTCGCCCCGCGGTCATCCGGTCCTGGAGAAACCTGTTCGCAGAGGACTGGCGACATTGAGCCGCGAGCCCACTGTGCTGGTGACCCGGCGCCTCGGTCGTCATTGGACCGAGAGGTCTGGTCCCTCCGGAGAAGCCGGAGCACGTACCTCTTCGCCGAGCACGCTGCGGTAAACGGCAAGGGTCTTGCGAGCGGTTTCGGCCCACGCGAAGCGAGCCAGGTTCTCGCTGCCCCTCCTGACGAGCTCCCTCCGGAGCTCCGGGTCCGTGAGGCATCGGGAGATCGCCTCCGTCATCTCCGCCACGGAGGCAGGGTCAAAGAAGAGCGCGGACTCTCCCGCCACCTCGGGAAGGGACGCCGTCCTGGAACAGGCCACCGGGACGCCCAGCTCCTGGGCTTCCAGCAGGGGCAGGCCGAAGCCCTCGTAGAGGGTGGGAAAGACGAAGAGATCCGCATTCTGCAGGAGAGGCCCGACGTGGGCGTCCGGCACGTAGCCGGTGAGTACGACTCTCTCGCCGAGACTGGCCTTCAGAATGGCCTGCTCGAGAGTGCCGCGGTCCGCCAGGTGTCCGATAAGAACGAGCCGGTGGGGCACGATCCCACGCAGCCGGGAGAAGGCCTCGAGCAGTCGTGGGATGTTCTTGTGGGGACTGAGGCTCCCGAAGGCCACGATGTACGGCTTCTCGAGAGCATAGCGCTTCGCGAGCTCCGGCCAGCCCATCTCTGCCGGCCGGGATCCGGGTTCACGGCCGCCGAGATGGGTGACCGTGATTCTACGCGGGTCGATGCCGGTGTCGGCCTGGATCTGCGCGGCGGCGAAGTTCGAGAGGGTCAGGACGTGGTCCGAGCGGCGGGCGGACTGACGAACGAAGAGCGGGAGCAGGTAGCGTTTGGGCATCGTCATCAGATTCCGCAAAGCGAGGTAGTTCGTGTCGCAGACGGTGACGACGCGCCGACACGATGCCCATAGCGGGCCCACGTAGCCGAGCGAATGAACCAGGTCGATGCCCCGGCGCCTCAGTTGAAGGGGCAGCAGGACCTGTTCCCAGAGGTAGCGAAGGGAGCGGTATCTCCCGGGGAACCTGCAGACCACCCGGCGAAAATTCGGCTGCATCGGCAGGTCGAGCTCGGCCGCCTCGCTGCTCACGAACACGTCGAAGGAGTCCGCGGAGTCGAGCCGAGCCATCGCCTGAAGCAGGGACGTCGCGTACCTCTCCGTGCCCCCGACCTTCCCCGGGATCAGATAGAGCAGGTTCAGCGCTATTCGCATCGGGGGTATATATACTCCGTGGGGTGAGTTCCTTGTCCGCCCTCGCGGCGGTGACTCCCTTCGTTGCCACGCTGGCCTTGACTCCGCTCGTTCGTACGGGCGCCCGGCGCTGGGGCCTTCTCGATCGACCCAACCCGCGCTCCTCCCACAGCCAGGTCATCCCCCGGGGGGGAGGGATGGCGCTCCTGGTGGCGGTGGGCCTGAGCCTGGCCCTCGCCCCCGCGCCCGTGGTCGGCCTCTGCGACGACCGCTTCGGGCTGCCTCCCCTGGCCAGGCTGGGCGTCCAGTTCGTGGTGGCCACGGGCTTCGTCTCCTGCGCGGGGGGCATCGATCGGTTGCCCCTGCCTCCTCCCCTGGACATGCCCCTCGACCCGCTGGGCACCACCGTGAGCGTGCTGTGGATCGTGGCCGTCGTCAACTTCTACAACTTCATGGACGGAATCGATGGTCTGGCCGGGCTGCAGGCTCTGATCACGGGAGCGGGTATCGCCGTGGCGGGCTTCGACCCCTTCGCTTCCTACCTCGGCACCGCGCTCGCGGGAGCCGCGGCTGGCTTCCTAGTCTTCAACTGGTCGCCGGCGAGCATCTTCCTCGGCGACGCTGGAAGCGGTGTCCTGGGCTTCACCCTGGCGGCCTTGCCTTTCCTGGCCCCCCGAGAGTCGAGGGCCGGCATCCTCTCGCTCGTCGCCTTGAGCCTCTGGTTCTTCCTGGCGGATGCGACCTTCACCCTGCTGAAGCGGATTGCCCGCGGAGCGCGTCTGCACGAGGCGCACCGCGAGCACCTGTATCAGAGGCTGGTGATCTCGGGCTTGAGCCACTCACGGGTTTCGGCCGGGTTGGGGTTGGCCGCCCTGGGCCTGACCACGCTCTCCCTGGCCGCGCTCCGGATCGGAGAGGCCGCTTCGTGGTGGGCCGTGCTTTCCCTGGCCGTCGTCCTCTTCAGCCTCGAGGTGAGGCTGGTGCAATCACGAGAGGCGCGGTCGGGGCTGGTGGTGCGCCGAGCGGGGGCCACATCATGACCCTGCCCGCTTCAACACCCGCGGCTCGCTCGTCGCGAACTGGTTGGACGGACCGTCTGAGCCTCTTCATGGCCCAGCTTCGTTGGGTTGCCGGATGGCGACGTTACGCGGCGCTCCTGCTTCTGGACACCGCGTTGATCGCCATGGCTTTCTTCCTCGCCTTCCTCCTCCGCTTCGAGGGCTCCATACCTCCCCGGAATCTCGCCCAGTTCCGGATCACCCTGCCCTGGCTCGTGGCGATCCGCCTGCCTCTGCACCTCCTGCTCGGGCTGCACCACTGGTCCTTCCGATTCTCCGGCCTTCACGAAGCCGGCCGCCTGATCCTCGCCAGCCTCACGGGAAGCGCAATCTTCGTCACCGTCTTCTACTTCTTGCAGAAGCAAAGCCAGGACGTCACCCTGGGGCCCCCGCGCTCGGTCATCGTCATCGAGTTCCTGTTGACCACCGCGCTCATCGGAGCCCTCCGGTTCTCACCCCGCTTCGCCCTGACCTGGCTGAACGAGCAGCGGATCGCACGGGCGGGAGAACGAGTGCGGTCCATCATCGTGGGGGCGGGCAGTGCGGGCGAGCTGCTTCTGCGCGACCTGCGGAGGTCGGACGAGCATCCCTACGAAGTGCTGGGTTTCGTGGACGACGACCGCGCCAAGTGGGGCAGCTCGATCGGGGGGCGGCTGGTGCTGGGCGGGATCGACGATCTGCCCACCATCGTGCTCCGCCGCCAGGTGCGTCAGCTCCTCTTCGCCATCCCGCGTCCGCCCGCCGCCCTCATTCGTCACGTGCTGAGCCTGTGCGCGGAGCACAAGCTCAACTACAAGACCCTGCCCGTGTCCTTTGCCTACCTGAGCGATCAGGCCGGCGCCGCCCTGCTTCAGTCCCTTGCCCCCGAGGACCTCCTGCCGCGCAGCGAGGCCCGCTTCGACCGGAGCGAGGTGGGGGCCCTGGTGGAGGGCCGGAGGATCCTGGTCACCGGAGCCGCGGGGTCGATCGGCAGCGAGATCTGCCGCCAGGTTGCCGCCCATCGGCCGGCCCGTCTGGTCCTGGCGGACATCAACGAGAACGAGCTCTACCTCCTCCACCGAGAGCTCCGGCAGGCCTGGCCGGACTTGCTGCTCGCGTCCGAGGTGGTGGACATCCGTGATCCCGAGCGGCTGCAGCAGATCGGGCAGCAGCACCACCCCCAGGACGTCTTCCATGCCGCCGCCCACAAACACGTCCCCCTCATGGAGTGGGCCCCCGAGGAGGCGGTGAAGAACAACGTGATCGGCTGCCGCAACGTCCTGGACATGGCCGAGGACAGCGGCTGCGAGAGGTTCGTCCTGATCTCGAGCGACAAGGCGGTCGATCCCTCGAGCGTCATGGGCGCCACCAAGCGAATCGGGGAGCTGCTCATCCGTTCGAGGGCCGAGGTCTCGCCCAACCGGCTCACTGCCGTTCGCTTCGGCAATGTCCTCGGCAGCGCGGGCAGCGTCGTCCCCATCTTCAAGTCCCAGATCACCCGCGGCGGGCCCGTCACCGTTACTCACCCCGAGTGCCGCCGCTTCCTGACGACGATCCCGGAGGCGGTAGGCCTCGTGATCCTGACCGGGCTCTCACCCTACGGGGACCTGTGCATCCTCGAGATGGGCGAGCCGATGCGGATCCTGGACCTCGCCCGACTCATGATCACCATGGCGGGTCTGGTGCCGGAGAAGGACATCCAGATCGTCTTCACCGGCCTGCGCCCCGGAGAGAAGCTGGACGAGCGGCTGATGACGCAAGAGGAGGAGAGAACGAGCCACGTGCTCCGCGACACGATCCGGGTCGTCAAGACTCCTCCGCCCCCCCGCGATCTCGACGCCCAGATCGATCGCCTGGCCGAGCTGGCGCGAGCCGGAGACCGGCCCGGCCTCCTTGCGCTCCTCCGCGACATCGTCCCCACCTACAGCCCCGCCTCGGACCCGGCCGCCGTGGAACCCAATCCGCTCGTCTCAGCCCGCATCTAGCGCGTCACTCGCGAGAAGACGCGTCGTCGCCCCCTAGTCCTCCTGGGGAGGTTGATCGCCATTTTTTCACGACGTCGTCGCCCCACGCCGCTCCGGGCACAGCTCGGTCCGCCAGCTTCGGGACGGGCTCGCGACGCTGCATCGCATCGCGCGCATCGTCATGCTCTTCAACGCCTTCCGCGTCTTCAGCGCAATCGCGCTGGTGCTCGGACTGTTGGGGCTCGTCTACGGGACGGCGGTTGCCGTGAAGCAAGGCCTGGGCTTCCCCGTCCTCGCTGCCATGCTGGTGATCGTGGCTCTTCAAGTGTTCCTCCTGGGCTTGATCGGTGACCAGGTCAGCGCGCTTCGGCTCGAGCAGCTGGAAGACCGCTCGGGGGGCGAGGGCCACGGCGATGAGTCGACGCCCACCGGCATCTGAGAGCATGGAAGAGCCAAGTCACCGTGTTGGACCCAGCCTCACCTCGAGGTCGTGGGCTTTCCAGTCCGTGTTCAGGGCCAGGTAGGCGTCGTTCCCCACCGCCTCCACGGCGACCTCCGCGTCCAGGCCGTCCATGAGCGCCCGCTCGGGCGTGGCGCCGCTCGGGAGGCGCACGCGCAGCCCCCCCGTCCCGGGGGCGTTGCTCTCGAGGTGCAGACGCCCCGTTCGGGTGTCGGGGTCGTAACGCCAGTCGTACGCGACCCGGCGGTCGAGGGCGGGCTCATGGACGCTCACGGAGCCGGAGGCCGTCCCGAGCCGCACGGTCAGGGCCAGCCCCTCCGCCCGCGAGTCGATTCCGAACAGTCCCTGATAGAGGGCGCCGGAGAGCGCCCCCACGCTCCCGGCGTAGTGCGGGCTGCCGCGAGGCTCCCCGGACGGCGTATACCACTCGTGAAGCCCGCCGCTCGCCGCCACCCTCCGGGCGATGCCGAGGAGCTGCCGGTGCGCGGCCTCCGCGTGCCCGTTCCGGAACTCCGCGAGAAGGAAGCGCCCGGCCCACCAGTCCCACTGTCCGCCGTTCTGGTAGGTCCACTCCTCGCGCTGAATCGAGTGCTTGAAAAAGCCGGTGGGGAACGGGGGCAGGAGCACTCCCGCGATCGTGGAGACGCCGTGAATCCGCTGGCGCTCCTCGGCGGCGGCCACGATGCGGGCGGTCTGGCGGGGGTCGGCCACGCCGTAGAGGATGGCGAGGGCGTTGCCGCCGAGCGCGAACATGGCCGCGTCGTCGACCGGGGCGGGGGGCTTCGGGCCCGGCAAGGGGACCTGGAAGCGATAGAAGCCGCGGCCCTCCTGCCAGAGCCGCTGGTTGACGGCCGCCCGAAGGCGCAGGGCGTTCTCGCGCCAGTGGCCCGCCCGCTCGCCTTCCCCGAGGCCCTCGAACAAGCGGCCCAGGGCCTCCGCGGCCCGAAACGTCATCACGCTCACGTACAGACCCTCGACCACGGGCGTCTCGTCGTCGCGGTAGATCGCGCGCTGGTCCCGATGGGCCGGGCTCACGTCGCCCCAGTCCGCGGTGAGGCCGCCGGTCACGAGCCCCCGGACGCTCAGCCGCTCGCGCAGCACCCACGCGAGGGCGGCGTCGAGGCGGTCCACGAGCCGCCGGCCCACCACCTTCTTCCGCAGCCACTCCCGGTCCCCGGTGATGGCGAAGACCTGGGCCGCGGATTCCACGGCACTCGCCTCCTGGTCGGTGGCGGTCGTGTTCTTGTCCGCGGAGAGCACGACTCCGCCCGCGCGGTAGACCTGGGCGGCCCGCGGTGCGTCGGCCTTGAAGGGCGCCGCATCCCCGGCCGCAATCCAGTCCCAGAGCTGGCCGTCAGGGCGCTGGTGCGCGAGGTGCTCCTCGAGCCATGAGGTGAGCCACTCGACGGGGAAATGGTAGCGGGTGGCCGGGAGCATGGTCGCGCTGTCCCGGAGCCAGACCTGCGGATACACGGCCCCCGCCCCGAAGCCACGCACGAGGCCGGTCTGGCCGGCGAACTCCCTGCGGTTGGCCGTGAGGGTGGGCAGGAACTCTTTCTGGAGCGCATCGAGGGCGGGATCGCCCGTCGAGTAGCCGGCCTCGCGGCTGACCGCGCCGCCGGGCGACGGACGCGGCTCCGCGCGCTCGCCGATCCGGCAGGAGGGCGCGCCGAATGCCAGGACCGCGACGAGGGTCGCACCCCTCATCGACTCACGCGTGTCCCGCCCTGCCTCGTGTCCTTGCGCCGTTCCTCACCGTTGGGCGAGGGTGCGCGCACGGTCGAAGCCGTCCCGGGCCTCGAAGAAGCGGCGGGCCGCTTGCGCATAGGCGCTCTTGGTGAACAGCGCCTCTGCTTCCTTCACCCGCCCGGCAGCCTCGGAAAAGGCGTCCAGGGATCCTGCCTTCCCGCGCTCGGCGGCGGTGCGAGACTCGGCCATGAGCCGACGCGCTTCTCCGGCCCGCGCCTGAAAGGCTCGGTCGAGCGGCTCCGCCAGCTCCCCGACCGAGGCATGGCCCGGATCCGCCTGGAGGACCCGCCACAACGCCTCCGAGGCCTTGTCGAGGTCGCCGGCCTTGAGCTGCTTTCTGCCTTCGGCGGCCGCATCTTCGACGTCTTTGAGCGCTTGCTGCGCTTGCTCCAGGACCTGCTTCGCGTCGGCGCTGTTCTTGTCGAGCTTCAGGGCGCGCTCCGCCTGGGAGGCGGCCGCCGCGTAGTTCTTGTCGGTGAGCTTCTTGCGCGCGAGCTGGACCTGGTTGTCGACCAGGGCCTTGGTGAGGACGCCGATCTGCTCCTGGCCGGCCTGGGGGGTCGCCGGTCCGGCGGCGCTCTGGGGTGTTCGGGCCAGGACCCAATAGCCGCCCGCGAGCGCAAGGAGGCCGGCCGCCGCCCCGGCGTAGATGGGCCACCGCGACCGAGGCGAGGAACGCCGCCTCGAACCGACATTCGTCGACGACCGTCCGGAGAGGGTGGAGGGAACACGCCGCGTCCGCTCCGGCGCCGCCTCGGCCCCGCGCATGGAGTCGAGGGCCACGGCTCCGATGACCCGAGCCCCGGAGGAGGACGGCGAAGCGGTCGCCGGGCGGCCCCCGGCCCCGTCGATGACCAGGGTCGTGTCCGCCGTCCAGGGACCCAACTCGGATTCGAGGGTGGCGTCCCCTTCTCTCTGCTCGGCGAGCACCTGACGCACGGCGTGCACGGCCTGCCGGAGCTGCCCCGCATGCTGAAACCGCCGGGCCGGGTCTTTCACGAGGGCCCGCTCGACCAGCTCGACCAGGATGGACGGGACGTCGACCCAACGGCGCAGGGGCTCGGGCTCGTCCTGCAGCACGTGGAAGAGCACGGTGTGCATCGAGTCGCCGTCGAACGGCCGGTGGCCGGAAATGAGCTCGTAGAACACCGCGCCCAGGGAGAACGTGTCGGAGCGGGTATCCACCTTCTCGCCCCGGACCTGCTCCGGCGACATGTAGTGCGGAGTGCCCATCACCATCCCGGTCCGCGTCATCTCCGAGGTGCTGAAACGGGCCAGGCCGAAGTCCAGGATCTTCACATCGCCGCCGGGCTGGATGTGGATGTTGGCCGGCTTGAGATCGCGGTGGACGATGTCGTTCGCGTGCGCGAAGGCCATGCCGGCGCTGATCTGCTCCATGATGTCGAGCTTCTGGTGGAGATCGCCTGTGGCCTGACCCACGATGAGGTCCTTGAGGTCCCGGCCCTCGAGGAGCTCCATCGCCATGTATATGATGCCGTGCTCCTCCCCGAAGTCATACACGGTGATGATGTTGGGATGATTGAGCCGAGCCGCCGACTGGGCTTCGCGAAGGAACCTTCGCCGGATCTCCTCGTCGGCGCCCAGGCTCGCGGTGATGGTCTTGACCGCGACGAACCGGTTCAGGAGGGGGTCGTGACCCTTGTAGACCTCCCCCATCGCCCCCTGGCCGATCTTGGCCAGCACGCGGTACTTTCCGATCTGTTCGAGCTGCATTCAGCCTCGAGGGAGGGCGAGCCAGCGACCGGTTGAGCGGCGAAGAGCATAACACGCGCCCTGGAGGACTGCCACCGTGTTGCCTTTCTTGACAGCCTCCTCCCCGGGGCACACACTACGCCATCCCTCTCCGGGGAAGGTGTTCAAGCCGCCTCTGGATCTCGCTGATTGAAAGAGCCTTTGGACTAAACGAGATGGGAGACCAAATGTCAAAGAGAGTGGTTGTGCTCGCGGCCTCGTGCGTGCTGGCCGCTTCCACGGCCCGGAGCGACGACCAGCTTGCCTTCTTGATCCCGAACCTCTACGGCCCG
>WNFM01320417.1_pt2 | contig 13369 bp, 11 predicted proteins | sample 5400271 | NCBI WGS metagenome assembly WNFM01 (sample SAMN13153352, study PRJNA577476) | soil metagenome | isolation source: 60 cm saprolite on Douglas fir-dominated hillslope | place: USA:California | collected 2013-09-17 | reverse complement strand
TCCCTCCGGTAGCGTGCTTCCAGTTCTTCATTCGCCAAATGCCTTGCTAGCTTTAGATAAGGTGGCATCCTTCCATTATATACCCGTATTTAGTATGAGTTGAACGATAAGCCTTTATGGGCCATGAAGGCCCTAAAGTTGTCACGGATTCACGCGAGTGACAATTCAGTATTCTCAACTCGCCTCGAACATTATGCTGAAGAAAAGGAATATTTAGCGGAACAATTCGTGCCCTTGTTACTTGAACGCTGCAAGGTGCAGATAGAGCACGCCCGGAAGGTTTTTCTTGTGATTGACTCTGGCACCACCTTATTGCCTGTTTTTGAACATTTGGGTAGGCAGACAGCCATGCACAAGGATGAAACATGGCTCACAAACCTGACGATTGTAACCAATAGTCTATCTGGCGTAATGGAGCTTATGAATTACGGACGGATTAATCCTGGGGATGAATATTCTAATCTCGCCGTTACAACACAACTATTGCCCGGTGCACCAATACCCATATACGAAGCAGTTACAGGCGACGAAACCAATTCCGCCCTATCGGCCCTCAGGGAACATGCAGAAGGTGCCTATTTTATTGGATTGTTGTCAGGTAATTGGATCCGATTCCGTAGAAAAGAGCCTGTTTGTCCAGTACCATTGGCGAGGGGAAAAGGACATCAACCTTATAAACAATGCATGGTTGCAAATTCAGATGAAATATATGTGATTGCCCCTCTGGGAAAGATATTTTTCGATGTTCCCCCGGATGCGATAAATGACACACCAGGGCTTGGTGATTGGAACCACAACCCTTATAAAGAAGTAGAAATCTATGACGATAAGCCATCTGTCGTTAAAATAGTATCAACATATCGAGAAAAAACAGGGTCATTACTGCATGTGCACGGAGAAATGGCGAAAGAAAGACTCAGAGCGGACCTGGCCTTTTCCCCAGCAGAGATTAAGCAGCTGCCCGAAAAGATCGCGCAGCATGGGAAGATACCTAATATATTCTATCCATATGATCTAGTTCACGATGATTTGAATTACCAGTTAAGAACTGAGTTTCCACATTCAAACACGAGAAAACGAAAGCTGCTGAGTGATTTCTTTCATGTTACCCCCAAACATTTGGACAGCTTGAGACTATGAATCAATGTTAAAAGGGAAGATTGCTGTAGCAGCAAGCCAAAGATTTGGGAAGCACACGTACTAGAAGACATCAGAGTGCCGCCTTTGGCGGCTCCTTAGGGCCGTAGCAACTAGCGAAGGCCCAGCAAGACGGGATGGAGGGTCGGGGGGGAAAGCCTGTCTTGCTCCGCGTCGGGGGTTTGGCAGGCCGCACCTGCGGGATGACAAGCCACCGACGCGGTGGTGTTCTGAGTGGGGGGTCTGCTTCTTCCAAGTTGTACCCGCCCCGTTAGGGCGCGGGGGGACAAGCTGGAAGAGCACGACTCCCCGAAGAACGCCATATTCCCCCCCACTCTCTCAGGCTGGCTCGATGCCAGAATGAGAGAGATTTTCGGTTCACCGGAAATGAAGCAGTCAGTGATGCAATTAGTGAACTACTTTCCCTACGATCTGATGCTCATATTGAACACCTTCCGTATTCGCACACTGATCGTTTTCGGTTCCTCATTCGCGGGTTGATGGCGCTGCACGTTTTCATGCAACCTCAACAGCACGAGAATGTTGATCTGGTTTGATAGGGCAAAAATTACTCGAACACACTTTGAGTTCGTTGCGACACGATGCGAATTGATACCGTTATGATGTGGTTGTCGCCGTTTCCTTATTAAAATACCCTTCCTCTTGGAAACTGTAAGGTCAGGACTAACTGCTTTCGTGTTAGGCTTGTTGTAAATCAAGGCTTTCTCTCTATCCCCTCTCAGGGAATTAGCAATTAACGAAAGTTGCTAATTCCGTCTCTCCCCTTCCTCGACAACCGACGCTTCCTGTGAGGCTGACGGGTTCAAAGCAAAATGCCACGACAGAAAATGCCCTTCTTGTTTCCGGTTGCAGGGATTACCGGGGTCTTGATATACTGGGCATGTCAACGTGCAACTCACGCGTGTTCTAAAAAGCTCCTAGCCGGGAGCTTTTTTGTGTCTTTCTCTATATTGAACACTTTGGATTTAGCTTGTCAAGAGGCGCTATATGTGCCGTCACGCAGGCATGACGGCACGGCGGCGTGATGGCGTGACTGCGTGATGGCACGCTGGCATGACTGCGTAGATGGGCAAAACATAACTTTCCGAGGCGCGAGTTCGAGGTCAAAAATTCACTTTTTGAGGCTGCTTAATATTCGTCCGAGCACAGTATCTATGCGGATGCCATCATCTTCTTTAAGTAAATAATTCAGCGCAATGCGCATAATTTCATTTTCCGATACTGCAAGCCCACTTTGCCGATAGTTATAGACAACGCGACCTAGCGCCGCTTTCTCTCGTTTGGTTAAGCGGACAGTCCCTTTTTCGGTTCCAACCTCTTGAATTAACGGCACAACATTGGCTATGTGATCAGCGCCTATCGCCAATGTTGTGCCGTCAAGACTGCGTGATGGCATGATGGCATGACTGCCCGATGGCGTGACTGCGTGACTGCGTGATGGCACGCTGGCATGACTGCGTGACGGCACGGCGGCACTTTGATTCGAGGGTTCATCCGGTGACTTGCTGGTTTTTTGGATAGGGGGAAGTTCACCCAAATCAATATCTTCCGGCTTGACCCGGTTATCTTTCGTCACTACAAAAACGGTGGTGTCAACAGATTTCATCGCGATAACCACGCGGCTAATTCTTGATATGCTTTTGTCCCTGCGTGGCTAGGGGCAAACACGGTCATGGGCTGACGTGCATCATAGGAACGAGGGAACGCAATGGCTTCGGGTACAACCACCTCAAGAACATTATCGCGGTAGATTCTTTTCGCGCTTTTGACGATGCCAGGGGAGTGCGACGTTCCTGCTTTATACATGGTGAATAGGATATAGATGTCCTGGTCAATATCGTATTTGGGCCATAGCACCGTATGCAGATGCTTTATCAGGTCAGCTAGTCCATCAATGGCGGCTTTTTCGGCTGAGACAGGCACAACGATTTGGTTGGCAGCCACAAGCGCATTGAATGTGAGCTTGTCTTTGCCGGGTGGCGTGTCCAGCAGAATGTAGTCATATTCTGCGCTCACACTTTCTAGCTTTTCTCGAAGCAGCCCCTCGTCTTTACCACTCTCAAGCATGGCTTCAACCGCAGACAGCACGTCATTTGCCGCCACAAGGTCAAATCCAAAGGCCGTTTTTTGAATGGCAAGGCGCAGCGGGATATTTTGGATAAAGACCTGAGCCACATTCAGGGGGGAGGTATCAGGGTCAATCCCAACGTATTTCGTCGCCTGTGCCTGCTGGTCAAGGTCAATCAATAATACTCGTTGCCCTCGTTCAGCCAACGCCGCAGCGGTATTGACGGCGCTTGTCGTCTTACCTGTCCCGCCTTTGTAAATGGAAAATGAGATTATTTTTGCCATTTTGTCGTTGGGTAGCTGGTAGTATTGCGATACGTGTCAATTTCCTTCGCTGGTATCTGATAGCGGTGCCCAACGCGCTTCACACCAGGTATTCGGCCTTGTTCAATCCAAGAAATAACGGTTTTCGGGTCTTTCTTAATGTATAGAGCAAACTCACGGGCGCTCAAAAACGGCTTCATGAACTATTTGTCTCATACCCTAGTTATTCGAGTCAATGAGGAAAATGGGGAATTTGTTGGAGTTTGAGGAATACGTGGTTTTGAGTGCTGTTGAGCGTAGAAAGCGCCTCTTGCAACCTTGTGTGCGGATCATATATGATGCGCATATATGCAGACCCCGGTCAGAACTACCATGAACTTTAGCCCTACTTTCCATATCCGGCTCAAACGCGCTGCCGAACAAGCAGGCAAGCCAATGGCCCAGCTTGTGGAAGAGAAATTGGCTCCCATTCTGGATGATCAGGAACAAGCAAGACTAAAGCGGATGTATAACGGACTGTTTGCCCTTGAAGGCTTTAGCAAAGAACCCATTACGGATGCTTCCACGAACATTGATGAAGTCCTGTACGGTGAGGGAAATCAGAAAGGAGGGGAGTGAGTGGTCATTTTGATGCCCTGGTCGATAGCGATGCCTTCGTAGGCTTCTTTGTGGAACAGGATGCGCATTTCCATCGCTCCCGCGCAGCTTTCCGTTCATTTGCAGATTCAAGACAAATTCTCGTCACAACTAATCTGGTCGTGACTGAAACGGCCTCGATGCTCAGTCGTCGAATAACCTATGCCATTGCCTGTCGGTTCGTTGAGTTTATCCGCGATGGTGACTTTCCAATCATCTATCTCGACCAGGCACTCCAAGACTCCGCTCATGCTATATTTCTTGCTCAAAACCGTGAAGGAACCAGCATGGTTGATTGTTCCAACATCGCGGTGAGTCGGTACTACAGCATTCCAAGCATTTTGGGCTTTGATGAGTTCTATAAGAAATTTGGGTTAGCAATGGTGGGATGAGAAATCCAAGACCCATTTTCAGCCCCTTGGATGCTCCTAGAAGCCATCCAAACATCGCTATGAGAAACTTGATCCGAGTGAAACAAGGTTGGCAAATTTCGTCATTGGAGTGGCTTACAACCGATCTTCTGGTTTCACTATTTCAACAGCATCTCAGCTAACTCAGTAAGAGCGGGAACAAAACTGACGTATTTCTGCCTCACACACTTAATTACCGGATGAAGTTGCGGCTGTGGCTAATCCAAGCTTTGCCTTGAAATCATCAATTGTAGCCCTCATAGTAGGATCGGTTCCACCTAAATCAAGATAGCGCTGAAAATCGCTGAGAGCTTTTGCGTTGTTGCCCTGTGTTTTGTATACATCACCTCGAACGAAGTACCCATCAGGAAAATCTGGTTCAAGATTGACAGCTTGGTTGTAAACGTTCAAAGCCTGCTCCAACTTCCCTTGAGTGGCATAGACAGCGCCATATCCCCTGTAGGCCGGAGCATCTTTGGGATCAAGCGCGATAGCCTGCTTAAAATCCTCTAAAGCTTGATCGAGCTTGCCCCGACTGTAATAGATAAAGCCACGATTATTGTGGGGCGCAGCGAACTTTGGGTCGAGTGCCATCGCTTGAGTGAGATCAGTCAAAGCAAGGTCAAACTTGCCTTGATCGATATAGACATCGCCGCGATTACTGTAGGCAATCGCGTTATTAGGGTCTAGCGCAACGGCCTGGTTGTAATCAGCCAACTGAAGGTCGTGGTTGCCCTTAGCACCGTAAATGTTGCCGCGATTGATAAATGCTGGAACATCTTTGGGAGCTAGCGTAATGTCCTGAGTGAAATCAGCCAAAGCAAGGTCAAACTTGCCTTGATCGTTATAGATAATGGCACGATCGAAATATATAGCCGCTGCCTCTTCATTGCGCAGTGGGTCTTGTGGCAAAAGGGCAAGTGCTTTATTCAGAAACGGCAAAGCGTCAAAATGATTGTCGCCATAAAAAGTTAGCTGTGCTAGCACAAAGTTCAACACATACTCTGTTTCCCCGCCGCGCGAAACGAACAGACGCAACTTGTCCAGCGTATCAATTGGCTGAGCCATTTCAGCCGTTCGAGTATTGCCTGGGGCAACAACAATGTAGCTCCATCGGGGCGTAATAGCATAGTTGCTGCTGACGGACATTGCGCCCACACTGCCCCAGATTACAAGGGTTGCTTTGTAATTGTCTGCGATGGTACGGGCATCCTGATCAGTGCTAATAACTTGCGAAACTCGACAAACTCTAGCACGGACTTTCCCATGAAGTTGGTTGATAGCAAGCTGAAGCGTCTGGGTCCATTCGTCGCCGGGTTGTAGCGGATCGCCGCTCATTTGCTGAAATTGCGTAATTACAACAAGAATCTCGTGATTGGCAGTATCAGCGGGAATAGCACACTCTAATGGAATTGGCGGCGAGGCTGGAACCAACCCTAATTGATGTAAAAGGCCGATTATGGAGACCAACAAGGCTAGGAGTGCAATAATTGTAGCCCAATTCCACTTAAACTGAATCCTACCATTTCTCGTCCCTTTCACTGGCTGAGAAGAGGAACTTTCTAAGGCAGGTGCCGCAATAGGGGGAGTGTTGTGCGAACTGATCACAGCAAGATTATTGGGCTTCTTGCTTAGTTTATTTGGCATTGATGGCCTCGTTCTCTGTTAAGCAGACAACAATATTTTACATCAGCAAGAAGTAACTGGAACTGCTGCGTTGTTTAGAGCATCAACTGATCAGGGTCGCAGCTTAACAAAGAACCAAGACAAATCAATTTTGGTGCAATTGTCCTGGCATGTGGTGCCTATTTCAGAAGCATCCCGGCTAACTCGGTAATAGTGGGAACAAAGCTGTCGTCCTGACCGCTTTTCTGCCTCATGCGCTGCCAGAAGTGAATGATGTCGCCACCGTGCGGCTCACCGCATTCGGCGTAACAACTCCAAAACGGCCCGTGCTGTCCAACGCCAATTTGAAAACTATGATGCTCGTCGTCGTGAAACGGGCAATGACCTTTCCCATGTTCATCTAGCTTGACGTACTGACTGATAAACTGCTCAAGTGGTGCTGCCGCTTTAATCCTCTGTGACGGCAAGCCGTCTCTGAATTCTTGCTTGGTAAACCGCAGTGGGGGAGCGAGTAGCTCTTTGGGCGTACGCGCTAACATTGGATCCAACCAGTTCTGGGGCACGCGCTCTGGATGGGCAAGTTGTGCTATTTGATCTCGAATCGTAGGAGCAAGTGGCTGGTTATCGACGGTTACAAACGAATAACGCTTGCCCGTAACCTGGTGAAAACCCAACGGCAACCGGACAAGTGAACCTGGCCCGGTACTGAGCGTATCTTGCTTGGGATAGAGTTCTATTTTCTCAATGCCATCTTCTTTGAGGAGTTGTCTTCCAATTCGGCGAATATCTTTTCCTGGGGTTGGTGGCGTAAAGAGCAAAAGGCAGGTACGAAGGAACCCCCTGCGAATTGAGGTTTGCTGCAAGTCCTTTAAGTTGGTTCCATCTCTGGGTATCATCTGCGTCAATGCAGAGCCATTTTGCCTCACTGGTAGGGGAGAGGGCGTAGGCTCCAATAGTCATGATACCTTTAAGATGGGCTTTGACTACGCCGACGTGCAACGCCCTCTCGACAACAAAATATCCGCCGTTGTCCGTTTGACGGGGATAGAAGTCATCGCGTGATAAAAAGGTAGCTGCAAATTCGGCAATATGGGCCGGGTCAAGTTCGGGAGATAAGCGTTCCTTCAACATGCTCCCATTTTAGCAGGGCCAGCAAGTTGATAACCTTGTTGTTATTTTGCCTTCTACGAATATCCCATGCTTTGGTAGCGGGTTTTCTGAGAAAGCAAAACTGATCTTCTGAAAACCAACCCCTAAAATCGTCACTCAGAAAAGTGATGTCGCAATCGGTAAAATTATCTATTTCGCCTTTTTTTAAATCGTTGCATAGCCCCCAATACCGGAACATCTTGGGTTCCTTCTGGAATAATGGGGTCATCATCTTCACGAATAGTGACGACGTCTGGATCATTTTCGCCGATTTGCCACGCTGGACGAATATTGATTTTCTTTTTCAAGATTCGCAAATCCCAAATCGGTTCTTCAATCTCGCGCTCAGATGTATAGTGTGCTGGCAATAAATAGTAGCAACCAGCATTTTTATAACGGTCAATAAAACTGTTCAAATTGGACAAATCTGGTGGGGTCATAAGATTTAAGCGTGCTACCAAGATGAATTGGTTTTTCCCGGCTGTTTTCTTAGGAGTAGGGTTGATTGAAATCAGGACTTTATAGTAAGAAGGATGTCTCCGGCTTATTTCAGTGACAATCGAAACCCTAAGTTGCTCCTCTTGATCATTTTCACCAAGTTTTCTCTGCCATTCTTCAAATATTCGTTTGGCTGCGTCTGCATCCCCAAATCCTAAAATCAACATTGGAATTGACTTAGGTACATAAATGTATGCTGTTGCACCCCAGTTAGCCTTATCCCAAAGAGGCATGTTAATCAGAGAGAATACGCGACGTTCCTTATGCTTTAAATTATCTACGCCAAATAAACCTTCCGGGGCTTCGCCTGCACCTGGTTTCCAATCAAACTCATGGTTTTGGTTATGGTGCTCATCGTCCTGGCCTTGATTCCATGCAATGGTACGCTTTAGCGGGAAACGTTCCATAGCAAACCCATCTAACCAATCGGAGAGCTTAAACTTAGGCGTTTGTCCAAATATATTATTGATTACGACGGCAACATCAGAATATTCCAATGCACGAGATGTACCACGCTCATCCTCAACTACTTGCTTTAAGAAAGCATCAGAATCGTCCACCGTTCCGAGTAAAAAAGTCAGCTTTAGTATCAAATCCAGAAGCCACGAGCGAAATGCCTCTTGTTCTTCTCTCGCGAATTTTCGTTGAACAGAATTGTGGTGGACAATAACAGTATGTTCACTATCTGTCTCATTAATTTGATATTGTGGTGTTCCGTGAAATTGGTCAGATACTTTTACCAGGATGTGAAGTTCAGATCGATACGGGAAAAGTTGGTTGTCCAGGCTAGTTGCTAAGAATGCTTCAAGTGCGCTCAGTATTGTTTCTGCTAGATCGATGGACGTTGACGTGTTCTCAGCTTCAACGATTACTTCGCAACCTAACACAAATGAGGATAATCTGACCGTTTTACTGCGCGAAAATTCAGGACGCGCAGGCAAATCTTGATTGGCTGGCAACTTAATCCAATCGGCAAATACTTCTTTGATCGAATCTTCACTGTCGTTGTCTGGTACTAGTTTCTCAGAGCGTAGAGTGTTTTCATAGCCAAGAGCGTAGAGTAATGCCATCCGAGAGTTACCGAAGCCTAGTCGCCCTATTATATTCGGTAAGAAATCTACCCACTTCAGTTCCCATAACTCTGTTTTCAACAATAATAAACCAAGAATGAGGTCTTGAGACTCACGCTCCTCAATAAATTCCGCACTTTGTTTGTCATCAAGCACTAATTGATTCGCAGCTATTGCCGCAAACTCTATCCATGCGAGAGCACTAAATACTCGTCCGAGTTGTAATTCTAGCCAAACCAACCTCTGCGCACATTTGAGAACCTGAATGGTCATTTCGCCGTTCTTTAAGTATTCTGACAATACTTGGTTGACTGCAAGTAATGTATTAGCGCGTGCAGCCCACAATAATCCAGCCGACTCGTATGCAAAAGCACACCGAACTAGGGCTGCATATCTCTCGGACCGATACTCATGCATTGCAAGTTGCTGTTGTGCTCGACCAAGCAATTTGATTGCGTCATACGGCTTTCCTCCTTTTAATTTTTGTGTGCCACGCTGGAGAAGGACAACGCCTGTTTCACCTTTGCTTGTTCGATCTGTTGTCAAACCGACAACCACCTCGAATAACTCATCATATGCCGCACTGTCAGATAAAAATTCGCCAAGTTCTTGAATGATCTCTAGAACAGGCTGTATCGGGCAGTCAGCCAAACCTTTGCTCTCGACCAACGCTTCTTTTAGATTGGTTAATGGAATGTCTAGGGCTTGGGAGTCGCCTAATCCCTCGTTAATATCCAAAAGACATCTTTGGATACGAGCCAACAAAGCGTTATTGGGTCGTTTTTCTTCGATAGCAAGTTCATCGAGACGTTTCTTTAATGTCGCAGTCCGCACTGCTAATTTTGCATGTTCAGCAGTGAGTGAGCCTCGTCTTACCGAGGCGCGGATAGGTACCCAAAGATTGCCCAAGAATTCAAGATCAGTTGAATATAAGCTGTTGATAGCAAGCTGTTCAACCTCTTCGTACATACGATTTAGCTCATCATAGTCATCGTACCACCAGAAGGCCGTCCACGCTCTGGCGTACGCAATGCGGAGACGTTGCGATTGTATGTTTACCTTATTGGCAATACGATCTGCTCTCAGGAAACGTCCATCAACTTCTGTTCGCGGATGATTAAGTCCACGAGCTAATAATGCAGTCTGTAGGCAATCCTCTGCAAGCTGATATTCGACACCTTGGTAACGGGCAATATCCTTAATTCTCTCTTCCAGTTCTTTAAGTTCTATCTCTTTGGCCGCATCATTAGGGCCAATCTGCTTTTCTGCAATTGCGCCATAACCATTTAGGTTGAGCGTATCTACGGCTAGCCACAACCGTTCGTGCTCAAAAACGCACTTCACAATCCAGCTACGGTCAAGTAGCCATACAGGGATATTGTATTTTCCTTCTAATTCACCTTGAACCTGAACACGGGTTTTATCCCTAATAAATTGATTGGTAACGAAATTAACTAACTTGTAGTTACGGTTTGTAGCGACGTTTTTTGCAACATCAGCGTTTACTTTAGCGCGCCAGTCCTTTTTAGCGCTGAAAGCAAAAGCCCAACGCTCTTGACTGGCCTCTTGCGCACTTCCCTCGTACCAGCGAATAGCTAATTCTTCGGCAACGGGATATGTTTCGGCATCTACTTTGCTGTCACCACCACCTGTGGGTCCAGTTTGTGGAATCAAATTTGGGCAAAGTTCGGTTTCTGCCAAGCGGCGGCAAAAATGTTCAAATTCGGTTTCTTGCGTATTGAGATGATACTCAAAAACTTCCTGAGTAAGACTAGGGGTATTGATTACAATTGAATCGGAAAATAATTCTGGTCGCCTTGCCCGCATGAACTCAGAAGGGCGAAAACTTTCTACGTGGCTCATAGATCACTCCGTTCAATCCCGCACAAGCAAGAGACTTTGATTAAAACTACGGTTTAGGGAAGTGATCTGTTGGATTTGTTTGCACAACAGACGTAAATTTATCGGTTTAGGTCGGTGATTATAGCACACCTGTTCCTTCAAAGCTTTCCCTTCTGTCAATTTCCTTGTTGTTGTCTACTCAACTGTTCCTTGACCCACGTATTGCTTACCTTACTAGGTGTTATCATCCAAATTGGCAAGCGAATCGACCAAGGATAGAACGAATATTACTGATAGCGTAGAATTAGGCAAAATCACACTTATGGAAAAAGAACCTCCTTACAACAGTTCCGACGAAAACAACCCTGACTTCTGGAAGCCTGCTGAACCGAAGGACCCACTGAAAGCTATGGAGTATTTGCTGTATCAGCGCTATCAGCACAAAGAGACCGTGGAATGTCCCAACTGTAGCGATGACATGGAATTAATGACAGGGTACAAGGATGATGGGGCAATAGATTACCAGGTACTCTATTGCTGGAACTGTGGTCATGCAGTGGATTCCAGTTATGGTCCGTCTGATGGTGAGGATTTTAATGAGGACGACGCACAAGCGTAGATTTGCGACGAGCGCAAGCTATACTTTATTGTTTCACTGCCTTAACGGAGAATATTAAGGGGATTTCTGGGAACGGTTTTGGTAATCGACGCCATTGGTCTTCATCGCGCACTAGGAATGGGAAGTGCTTCCAGGGGGTTTGAGGAAATTCATGCAGGAATTCTATTCTCAAGCCTGCATCAATCAATACCGTTATTATATCACCTAAAGTATGCTGCCATTGATATGCGTCAAATCTCTCCTGAACAGAATTATCGTCGCGAGATACATAGGGTTTCATTTGTAACAGGATCGGGTCTTCCTCAAAATATGACTTGTGAGCATAAAGACCTTTAACATCATCTTCATTGTAAAAAACATTAGTAAATGGGTGGAATTCCGCCATATAAAACACTCCGCCCGGTTTAAGAGAATTGCTGACGGTTTCTGCCCATATTTTCAAATTTGGTAGCCAAGGCAACACTCCATAGGAAGTGAAAACAATGTCAAATAGCTCATCGTGGATAACTTGATTAAGTTGCATCACGTCCGCACATTCGAATCTCGCTTCTGGATAGCCCACTTGTTTTGCGAGGAATTTAGCTACATAAATTGCATCTGGGTCGAAATCAACTCCGGTAACTATTGCTCCTGCCCTGGCCCACGACAAAGTATCAAGCCCGAAATGGCACTGTAAATGCAAGAGTGTCTTGCGATCCACATCCGTTAATTCTGCAACTTCGACTGACATAAGAGTTGACGAAATTTCTCCTGTAAAGAAATCAGCAACTGGATACTCAGGCGATTTCAAATTTATCTGGGTAAGCTCTTTCCAAACAGCTTTATTTTGTTGAAGATACCACTCACTGGAAATAGTTGATTTTCCGTCGGGAAACGACGAATTATCTTCTAGTGGATGTGCTACCGGACTACTCGAATCCTGAGCAAGTAACCGACCCACATTTTCAACTCTATCGGCAATCTTAGGATTTTCTGCTTTCAAAGCTTTGGCCCTCAAAGCTCTGAGTTCTTGAGCAACATCGGTTCCACGTAGAGCATACGCCTCAAGGAAATGCTCAAAGTTCTGGGGCTGTCGTGGGCGAGAATTGCCTGTTACCCAATTGTGGAGAGTCTTATACGAAAAGTTTCGCGGTGCAGCGTGCTTCTCGGTGCGCCAACCCGCACCAAATTTTTCATCCAAAACCTCTTCGATTTTTTTGCTCAAAACGTCCCAATAATCTTCGCCCATTGTATTAGCATCCTTGCAGGAATCGAAGTTAATAATATGTACCAAACGGAGACAAACAGAGTTTTGTCCACACTAATCTTAATAAATACCTTAACAAAAGAATTATACTGTGATCAAGGAGCTAGTTCTACTGATTCGTTACAGGCTATTTCAAAATATTGCATCTAGTTACCTCGTTGATACGACTGAGGGAAGCAGTCGGGAAAATCTTCAAGCATAGCACTTTAACAACCAGAGGCAGTTTCATTTTTAAGTGCGCAATTTGCGCTTAACTAGCGTGAAATGCAATCTCATGCAATTTAGGTAACTCTGTAAAAAGGAGAATCTAATGTACCGTAGACAAACATTGATTGTTGCTATATTGTTGGTTGGATTAGTCGCCACATTCAACTCCACTAGACCGACAGTAGTAAAAGCCCAAGCGACCACTTGCATCGAACTACTATCACAGCCCTGGAATTTAGCAGGGAATAATGGGGCATCGGAGAAATACCAAACAGTGCCCACCGCTGTACTTCAAGGGAAAAGCTCACTGAAAATCACCTACAACTTACATGGTCTTCAATCATTGACTGGAGATGCATCTGCCATAATTTTTGACCAAAACGGATGGCAATACATCAGCCTGTCAAACTATGGGCAAAATGGAAAAGATGGCGTCCAAACGGTGGATATTGCGCTCACCAATTTCAGCGGCCTCAATCCCAACGGACAGGTTGGTACGCTGCATACACGATTCTGGTACAGCAGTGCATTTACGGTTGATATTACTAGCATCATGGCATGTGGGACGCAGCCGACA
>WNFM01262766.1_pt2 | contig 13369 bp, 9 predicted proteins | sample 5400271 | NCBI WGS metagenome assembly WNFM01 (sample SAMN13153352, study PRJNA577476) | soil metagenome | isolation source: 60 cm saprolite on Douglas fir-dominated hillslope | place: USA:California | collected 2013-09-17 | reverse complement strand
GGCCGCGACCAGCTCGCGGCGCGCGCCAAGGAAGCGGAGAAGAAGCGCGACTTCTCCATGGCGGCCTATCACCACTATGAATTGGCGTCGGCGGCGGTGCAGATCGCGATCGTGCTCGCCTCGGCGTCGATCATTACCAGCATGGTGGCGCTCGTCTGGGCCGCCGGTGCCCTTGGGCTGCTCGGAGCGGCTTTCTGCGTGATCGGGTTCTTCTTCCCGACCGCGGTGCACCTCTTCTAGCGGCCGGAAACGATCCGCAGGACGACCCGCCGGCCGTCGGGCCAGTGCATCCTGCACTCTCTGGCGTCGCGCCGCGCCAGCGCTTCGTAGGACTGTTCCGCCAGGGTTTCGCGGAAATGGCGGTTGCCGTAGAGGACGGCGCCCTGCTTCGGGTCCACGACGTAGACTGCCGCGTCCATTCCCTCGAGCACCTTGACCAGGCGCTCATTGGAGCAGGCGAGCTCTTGGCGCAGCCGCGTGAGAAGCTCCACGAAAGCGAGGAATATCCCGAGCTGCACGGCTGAATCCCAGTAGTAGGCAGGGACCGCGCTGTGCACGCGGAAAATCACGAGCCAGATCGCGATCGCCGCCATCCCGAGCGCGATGCCCCAGGCACGGCCCGCCACCCAGGTGACGAGCGCGATCGGGATCAGGTTCAGATAGCCGAGGTGCAGATCGAAGCCGGTCAGCTTGTCGATCACGGAAATCGCCAGGATCAGGATGACCGCGCTGGCGCAGGTCACGGCGGTGCCGTCCTGGCCGAAAATATCCGAACCCGCGGAGGGCAGCGAAGAGGGTTCGGAGGCGCTGATCTGGCTGGCGCTCATCGAGTCATTGTCCGCCCGTGCCGCGTGGCAGCAAGGACTTTTTCGTCCCGGCAACCTGCCCTTGCGCTATATCGCCGGCGTTGTAGTTCGAATCGCTACTAAATCTCGACGCGGGTGCCCAGCTCGATCACGCGGTTGGTGGGGATGTTGAAGTAGTCGGTGATGTTGCCCGCGTTGCGGGCCATGGCGGCAAACATCTTTTCGCGCCACGCCGCCATGGTGGAGATGCCGCCTTCGACCGGCACGATCTTCTCGCGCGAAAGGAAGAAGGAGGTTTCCATCAGGTTGAAGTCGAGCCCGAGGACGCTGCAGAGCTCGAGCGCGCGGGTGACGTCGGGCCGGTTCATGAAGCCGTAGCGCACGCGCACCCTCCAGCAGCCGTGGCCCAGGCGCTCGCAGACCACGCGGTCGGTGAAAGCCATCCACGGCACGTCGCGGATTTCCACGGTGAGGAACACCACGCGCTCGTGCAGGACCTTGTTGTGGCTTAGGTTGTGCAGCAGCGCGTGCGGCGTCGAGTCGGGGGTCGCGGTGAGGAACACGGCGGTGCCGGGCACGCGCTGCGGCGGGTCGACGAACAGCGACTGCAGGAAGGGCTCCAGCGGCACCGAGGTGGTGCGCAGCCGCTCGAACAGGATGCCGCGGCCGCGGCGCCAGGTCGCCATGATCGCGTACACGCAGGCGCCGATGGCGAGCGGGAACCAGCCGCCGTCCGCGATCTTGAGCAGCGTGGCGGAGAAGAAGGACACGTCCACCACCAGGAAAAATCCGGTCGCAAAGATGCTGAGCCACAGCGGATAGCGCCAGCCGAAGCGGATGACGAAGAACGTGAGCAGCGTGTCCACCAGCATGGTGGCGGTGACCGCGACGCCGTACGCGCCGGCGAGACGCGACGACGAGCCGAAGCCGATCACCGAGGCGAGCACGGCCGCGCACAGCACCCAGTTGATGCCCGGGATGTAGACCTGGCCCATCTCGCGCGCCGAGGTGTGCACGATAGTCATGCGCGGCAGGAAGCCGAGCTGCACCGCCTGCTTGGTGAGCGAGTAGGCGCCCGAGATCACGGCCTGCGAGGCGATCACCGCCGCCATGGTGGCGAGCGCGACCATCGGGTAGAGCGCCCAGCTCGGCAGCAGCAGGTAGAAGGGGTTCTTCACCAGCTCGGGCCGCACGATCAGCAGTGCGCCCTGGCCGAAGTAGTTGAGCACCAGCGCCGGCGCGACGATGCTGAACCACGCGACGCGCACTGCGCCTTTGCCGAAGTGGCCCATGTCGGCGTACAGCGCCTCGGCGCCGGTCACCGCGAGCACCACGGCGCCGAGCACAACGAAGGAGGCGGTGCCATGGCCGGTGATGAAGGACAGCGCGTGCACCGGGTTGAGCGCCGCCAGGATGCCGGGATGCTGCAGGATGCCGTTTAAGCCGGCGGCGCCGATCGCGAAAAACCACGCCAGGGTCACCGGCCCGAACAGCTTCCCCACGGCTGCCGTGCCGCTGGCCTGCAGAGCGAACAAGATGATGATTACCACGACCGCGATCGGCATGACGTAGGGCTTGAACGCGGAAGTGCCGACCTCCAGCCCCTCGATCGCGGAGAGCACCGTTACTGCAGGCGTCAGCACCGCGTCGCCGTAAAAGAGCGAGGCGCCGAAGATGCCGATGAGGATCAGCGGCGTGCGCCATTGCGGGTGGTCCTTTACCGCGGTCATCGCGAGCGCGATCAGCGCCATGATCCCGCCCTCGCCCCGGTTGTCGGCGCGCATGATGAGCACCACGTACTTGAGCGACACCACGATCATCAGCGCCCAGAAGATCGTCGACAGGCCGCCGAGGATGTTGTCCGGGGTCAGCGGAATGCCGTGGTCCGAGGAGAACGTTTCCTTGACCGCGTACAGCGGGCTCGTGCCGATGTCCCCGAAGACGACGCCCAGCGCCAGCAGCGTGAGCGCTGCCTGGGAGGATCGACGGCTGCGGGTGTCCTGTTCGGGCACTTAGAAGTCGTTGTTATCCGGAACCAAGACTACTTCGAGAGGCGATAGTCTAGCTTGAGCTGCAAGGGCGCCCCGGATATCTGTTGAGCGATCTGCGGGCCTGAAGACTGCTGAAAGCGCGGCGCAAACCAGGCGCCGATCGCGAGCACTGCCGCGGCGGCCACCGCGATCGCCAGCCGGCGGCGCGCCGGACGCTTGAGCGCCGCGAGTTTTCGCTCGTACTCCACGCGCAGGTCGTGCGCTTCGGCGGAGCGCTGCGAGGCGTCTCCGGCCGCGCCCTGGCGGGCCGCCAGCGCCTGCCCGGCGGCGATGCGCACGCGCAGCGCGTCCGCCGCCGCGGACTCGCCTTGCGCGCGGCGGTTGGCCGCAGCTTCGCTTTTCGCCTCCGCTTCCAGGCGTTTGCGCAGCGCCGCGGCGGCCTTCGCCTCGGCGCGTTCGCGCTCGGCCGCGGTACGCGTCGCTGCACTGTCGGCTTCCTCGCGCGCCGCAGCGGCGAGGGCGAGCTCCTCATCGCGCTCGGCGCGCGCGCCCGACTCCCCGGCGGCGCGGCTCGCCGCCTCCTGTGCCGCCAGCGCCTTGTGCGTGAGTCCCTCTTCGGCGGCGATGCGCGCCTGCACCGTGGCAGTGGCGCGCGACTCGGCCTCGGCGCGCTCCTGCGACAGCGCCTCGCTCGAGCGCTCGGCCTCGAGCCGCGCAGCGGCCTCCGCCACGGCCTTGGCTTCCACCTTCTCGCGCAGGCGCGCCGAACGGATGGCTTCGGCGTCGGCTTCGGCGCGCGCCTGAGCGCCGCGCCGCAGCTCGGCGTCCAGGGTCTCGCGCTGGCGTGCCAGCTCGGCAGCCTGCTTCTCCGATGCCGCCGTGGCTTCAGCCTGGCGCCGCAGTTGCTCCTCGGCGGCGATGCGGGTCTGCAGCTCCGCCGCGGCCGCCGACTCGGCATCGGCGCGGCTGCGCGCCTGGCCCTGACGCCGCTCCTCGGCGTCCATGCGCGCCTGCAACGCGGCGACCGCGCTCGCCTCGGCCTGCTCGCGCTCGCGGGCGAGCTGCTCGGCCTCGGTCTCGGCGCGTATGCGTTCCTCGGCGGCGCTGGCCGCGGCACTCTCGGCCGCCTCGCGCTCGCGTGCCGCCTCCACTGCGGCCGCTTCCGCGGCGGCGAAAGCCAGTGCGCGCTCGCGCAGGCTCGCATCCGCAGCCTGCCGCTCCCTGGCCTTCGCGTCTGCAGCTTGTTCGACGGCATGCCGTTCCGCGGCAAGCGCCGTCGCCCTCTCCTCCGTCTCGACGCGGATGTTCGCTTCCTCGAGCGCCTTTTCCTCCGCCTGGCGGCGCGCTTCTGCGGTGCTCAGCGCCTGCGCCTCGGCCTCCACCCTCGCCTGCGCCCGCCGCGTCGCAAGGGCCGTGACCGCCTCCCGATCGCGCGCCGCGACAAGCGCGGCGCGCTCGGCGGAGGTCTTCTCCTCGGCTGCGATGCGTGCCCGCTCCTCGGCCTCCGCGCGCATGCGCGCCAGCTCCGCGGCCGCCGACTCGAGCTGCTTGCGCTGTTCGGCAAGCAGGGTCGCTTTTTTCTCGGATTCTTCTCTTGTAAGGGCCTGAGCGAGCGCAGCCTTCTCGGTATTGCTGCGTTCCTCCTCGAGGCGCCCGGCCTCGGCTTCCGCGGCAGCGCGGGCATCGGCCTCGCGCTTGAGCTTGTCCTCGGCGCCCTTCTTCTCGCGCGCCGACTCGAGCGCGCGCTGCTCGGCCTGCACCCGCTCGCGCGCGGCGCGGCGCGCGAGATCCTCCGCCGCCGCGCGCTCGCGCATCGCGGCCGCCGCCGCGGCCTCGGATTCGGCGCGGCCGCGGGCGTGCGCCGCCGCCTCCTCTTCCTTCTGGCGCCGCCCTTCGGCGAGCGCCGCCGCCTTCTTCTCGGCGTCCTCGCGGGCCTTCGACTCGGCGTGCGCCTGCGCCTCGGCGCGCTCGCGCTCGGTCATCAGGCGCGCGGCCTTGGCCTCGGCGTCGGCGCGCGAGTGCGCAAGGCGCCGCAGCTCGACCTCGGTCGCCTGGCGCTCGCGCGCGAGATCGAGGCCGCGCTTCTCGTCCGCGCCGCGCGCCTGCGCAGACTCCTCCGCCATTTTTTCCGATTCGATCCTCGAACGCAGGTCCTCGGTCGAATCGCCGGCGCGCGCGGGCCGCTCGCGCTCGGCGCCCTTCGGCTTGTCGACGAGCTTGCTCACTTCACCGCCTTCGGCGCCGCTTTGGCCGCTTTTGCGCCCTTGCCGCGCCCGGGCGAGAAATCGAGGTTGATCATGTCGCCGAGCTCGTCGGCATAAGTCTCCAGCACCTTGCGCATTTGCGGCAGCGCCTTCTTGAACGCTTCGACGAGTTTCGGATCGAACTGCTTGCCCGAGCAGTCGGTGATCTCGGTCGCCGCCTCGAGCACGTTGCACGGCGCACGGTAGAACTGGGTGGTGGTCATCGCCTCGAAGGTGTCGACGACCGCCATCATGCGCCCGGGCCATGGAATGGCGTTGCCCTTGAGCCCCTCGGGATAGCCGCTGCCATCCCAGCGCTCGTGGTGATAGAGCGCCATCTGGCGCGCGGTCTTGAGAAGCGCGTCGTCGTGCTCGCCGATGATCTGGGCGCCGAGCCCGGGATGGCGCTTCACCCGCTCCCAGTCCGGCGCCGACAGCTTGCCGGTCTTGCGCAGCACTTCCGCGGGCACGCCGAGCTTGCCGATGTCGTGCAGCGGCGCGGCGGCCATCATCATCTCGCTGATCGCCGGGTTCGCGCCCGCCGCCTGCGCCAGCAGCTTGGCGTACAGGCCCAGGCGCATCACGCGGTTTCCGACCGCCGAGCTCTCGTGGTACTCCATGGCGCGCGACAGGCGCCGGATGAGCTGCAGGCTCGTCTGCTCCAGCTGTGCCGTTCTCTCCTTTACCAGGCGCTCCAGCTCGTGGCGGCGGCTGGCAAGCGCGACCTGGTTGCGCACGCGCGCCTTGAGCACCGCGGCGCTGATCGGCTTGGCGATGTAATCGACCGCGCCAAGCTCCAGGCCCTCGACCTCGAAGCGGGGTTCTTCCTTGCTCGTCAAAAAGATGATCGGAATGTCGGCGGTGTTGCCCTCCGACTTCAGCACCCGGCATACGTCGAAGCCCGACGCCCCCGGCATGTCGACGTCGAGCAGGATGAGGTCCGGCCGCGGGCTGCCGGCGGCGCGTTGCAGCGCGGTCCCGGCATCGGGTGCGGTGAGGACGAAGTAGTCGGCGCGCAGCACCTTCGCCATGAGAGCAAGGAGCTCTTCCGCATCGTCCACGCAGAGCACCACGGGTCGTTCGGCGGCTTGAGCCATGGGGCCGAGTTTACTATTCAGGCGCGGTATAGCCTGCCTTCGACAGCCCCGCCCGCGCCTGGGGCGAGGACAGATACTGCAGGAACTGCAGGACCGCCCCGGATTTCGCCGTGCCGGGGACCGGGGCGCCGGCGTAGACGGTGTATCTCTGCAGCTCCGCGGGCAGCGGGCCGACCAGGCGCACGCCCTTCACCGGCAGGATCTCGCTGATCTGGTGGATGCCGAGCTCCACCTCGCCGCGCCCCACAGGCGCCACGGCGTAGCCTGAGTCGACCAGCGTGGTCTTGCTTTTCATCTGCTCGAGGATATCCAATTTCCTGAACATCTCGACCACGTACTTGCCGCTGGTGCCGGTCTCGGGGTTGATGTGCACCACCGACTTCGCCGCCAGCAATGTCTTTCTTAGAGCTTCCGGCGTCGAAATATCCGGCAGCGGCGCCTTCTCGTGCACAGCCACTCCGATGCCTACGCGTGCGAGCTGTTTCACGTCCCTCAGCTTGAGCTTTTCCGCCACCTCGGGCGTGACGATGACCATGTCGTAGCGCGCCGCGTCGGGCGACGCCATGGTCTTCACCAGGTGGCCCATGGTCTGGTATTCGAGCTTGATGCTGTGGCCCTTGAACGACGCGGCGAGGGGTTCGACGAAGGCCCGCGCCGCGCCCCCGGACAGCACGCGGATATCTTCGGAAAATGCTTTTCCATGAATAAATAAAAATGTAAAAAGCGTGAAAAGCAAAATCCTCATCGTTTTGCCTTCTTCTTCGCCGAATTCTCCAGCAGCCTGGCGAAGCTCTCGGGCGGCACCGGCTCGCCGAAGAAGAAGCCCTGCACCTCGTCGCAGCCGTGGCGCCGCAGGAAGCCGAGCTGGCGCTCGGTCTCGACGCCCTCGGCGATCACGTTCAGATGCAGGGCGTGGCCGAGCGAGATGATGGCCTGCGCGATCACGCCTTCGTCGGCGCCCTCGCCGTAGCCGATGTCGCGCACGAAGGAGCGGTCGATCTTCAGCGTGTCGATCGGCAGGTCCTTCAGGTAGGCGAGGCTCGAGTAGCCGGTGCCGAAGTCGTCCACCGAGAGCACGATGCCGAGCGATTTGAGCCCGTGCAGCGTGGCGATCGCGGTGTTGACGTTGTGCATCACCATGCTCTCGGTGAGCTCGATCTCGAGGTTACGCGAGTCCATGCGGGTCTCCTCGAGGATGCGCGACACGGTGCGCACCAGGCCCTCCTGCAGGAACTGGCGCGCCGACAGGTTGACCGACACCAGCCCGGGCTTGAGCCCCTGGTCGAGCCAGGCGCGCGTCTGCCGGCAGGCCTCGTGGATCACCCACTCGCCAATCTGCACGATCAGCCCGGTCTCCTCGGAGAGCGGGATGAAGCGCTCGGGCCGCAGCAGGCCGAGCTCCGGGTGGTTCCAGCGCACCAGCGCCTCGGCGCCGGCGATCGCGCCGCTCGCGAGGTCGATCTTCTGCTGGAAGTGCAGCAGGAACTCCTTGCGCTCGAGCGCCCGGCGTAGCGCGTTCTCGAGCGAATTGTTGCGGCCGTGGTCCTTGGCGCGGTACATCGCCGCATCGGCGTTCTTGAGCAGCGTGTCGACGTCGGCGCCGTCCTGCGGGTAGAGGCTGATGCCGGCGCTGCAGGTGACGTAGAGCTCCTTGCCGTCGATCATCATCGGCAGGCTGATCTCGGCGACGATGCGCTGCATCGCGCGGAAGATCACTTCCTCGCTGCTCTGGTCGTTCAGGATCACCACGAACTCGTCGCCGCCCAGGCGCGCCACCGTGTCGCCTTCGCGCAGCACGCCGCGCAGCCGGTCGGCCATGCCGCGCAGCAGCTTATCGCCCACGCCGTGGCCGAGGCTGTCGTTGACGAACTTGAAGTGATCGAGGTCGATGAACACGATCGCCATGGCGCGCGGCTTGCGCTGGGTGTATACCGCCTGGCGCAGGCGGTCGTGCAGCAGGTTGCGGTTGGGAAGCCCGGTGAGCGCGTCGTAGTTCGCCTGGTGCTCGAGCTGCACCTGGTAGCGCTTGCGCTCGATGGAGTACTGCATCGAGCGCAGCAGCAGCTCGCGATCGAGCCGGCTCTTGACGAGATAGTCCTGCGCCCCGCCTTTCACCGCGGAAAGCGCCACCGTCTGGTCGTCGTTGCCGGTGAGCACGATGATCGGCACCTGCGGCGAGTGCGCGTAGACCTTGGCGAAGGTCTCCAGGCCGAAGCTGTCCGGCAGCGACAGATCGAGCAGGACGAGCACCGGCGCGCCCCCCTCTCCCCCTTTGGAGAGCAGCTCCAGGCCGTGCGCCAGGCGCTCGGCGAAATGCAGCTGGAACGGCGCCTCGGGCTCCTCGGCCAGCATCTCGCGAATCAGGCGCGCGTCGCCCGGGTTGTCCTCGATCAGCAGGACACTGTGCAGGAACTCCCGGCCCGGTACTTCAGTGCCCATTCGGCAAGGTGACGACGGTCAGCCAGAACGCGTCGATCGACTTCACCACCACGATGAACTTTTCCAGGTCCACCGGCTTGGTCACGTAGCAGTTGGCGTGCAGGTTGTAGGTGCGCATCACGTCCTCCTCGGCCTTCGAGGTGGTCAGGATGACGACCGGGATGCGCTTCAGCTCCTCGTCGCGCTTGATCTCGGAGAGCACCTCGCGGCCGTCCTTCTTCGGCAGGTTGAGGTCCAGCAGGATGATGTCCGGGCGCGGGCTGCCCGAGTACTTGCCCTTGCGGCGCAGGAACTCGAGCGCCTCGACGCCGTCCTTCACCCAGTGCAGGTTGCTGTAGACCTTGCCTTCCTTCAGCGCCTCGCGCGTCAGGCGCTCGTCGCCCGGGTTGTCCTCGACCAGCAGGATATCGATGGGTCCGTTTCGCTCAACCGTCATTTTTCCCCCTGCTTCATTGGAAGCGTGAAAAAGAAGCCCGCGCCCTCGTCCGGCCTCGACTCCACCCAGATGCGGCCGCCGTGGCGCTCGACCACTTTTTTGCAGATGGCGAGCCCGATTCCCGTGCCGGGGTATTCGCCCTTGTTGTGGAGCCGCTGGAACACCATGAAGATGCGCTCGAAGTACTGCGCCTCGATGCCGATGCCGTTGTCGCGCACCGCGAACTGGAACGCATTTTCCAGCTGTGCCACTTCAACGTGAATTCTGGGAACGGAAGCCGACCGGAACTTGAGCGCGTTGCCGATCAGGTTCTGAAAGAGCTGCGTCAGCTGCAGCTCGTCGGCCTCCAGGGTCGGCAGGGCGTCGTAGGACACGCTGGCGCTGGACTCGTCTATGGAGCTCTTGAGATTCATGAGCGCGCGGCGCAGCGCGCTCTCGATCGCCACCGGGCGGAATTCCCGGCTGCGGGTGCCGACGCGAGAGTATGCGAGCAGGTCCTCGATCAGCTGCTTCATCCGCGTCGCGCCGTCGACTATGAAGGCCATGAACTCCTTGGCGTCGCCGTCGAGCCGCTCGCCGTAGCGGCGCAGCAGCAGCTGCGTGTAGCTCGACACCATGCGCAGCGGCTCCTGCAGGTCGTGCGAGGCGACGTAGGCGAACTGCCCGAGCTCGGCGTTGGAGCGCTCCAGCTCCTGCGCCTTGCGCCCGAGCTCCTCGTGCGTGCGCCGCAACTCGGCCTCGGCTTTGCGTCGCTCGGTGATGTCCTGGCCGACGCCGCGGTAGCCCTTGAAGACGCCGTCGGCGTCGAATATCGGCTCGCCGCTGACCAGCACGTAGCGCAGCTTTCCCACGGCCTCCTCGCGGCAGATCTCGAAGTCGTGGAACGGCTGGCGCGCCTCGAGCTGCGCGCGGTGCGCCGCCCACTGCGCCTCGCTGAGGTTCGGCGCCGGCAGGTCCCAGCGCGTCTTGCCGATGTGATCCGTGGTTTCCAGCCCGCTGCGCGCCGCGATGCTCTGCGACATCCCGGTAAAGCGAAAATTCTCGTCCTGCTCCCAGTACCAGTCGGAGGAGAGCTGGGTCAGGCTGCGGAAGCGCTCTTCGCTCTCGCGCAGCGCGCTCTCCGCGCTCTTGCGCTCGGTGATGTCGTCGAAGATCGCGATCTCGTACAGCGGCTTGCCGTCGGCGTCGCGCTCGAGGACCATGCTGAAGGCGACCCACACGGTCGAGCCATCCTTGCGCAGATAGCGCTTCTCGACCCGCACGCGATCGACCTCGCCCGCGTAAAGCTTCGGCCGCTGCGAGTTGATCACGTCGAGGTCGGCGGGATGCGAAAACTCCCGGCCGGTCAGGCCGATGAGCTCTTGCTCGGCATAGCCGAGGATCTCGCAGAGGCGCCGGTTGACGCGGATGAATTTGCGGTCGAGCCCGATGTGCGCGATGCCGGAGGCCGCGAGCTCGAAGGTCTGGCGGAAGCGCCGCTCGCTCTCGCGCAGCGCGTCCTGCGCGCCGCGCTGCTCGGTGATGTCGCTGATGGTGGCGACGATGCCGTAGAAATCGAGCTCGCCGGCGCGCCGCAGGAACGCCGTGTTCACCGACAGCCAGGTAATCGAGCCGTCGGCGCGCGTGATGCCGACCACCTGCCCCTGCAGCGACTGGCCGGCGCGGATGGTGACGCGCGTCGGTCGCTCCTCGGGAGGCAGCGGCGTGCCGTCCTCGCGCACGCACCTCAGAAGCGAGGTGAAGCCCGGCTTGCCGATCATCCCGGCGAGCGGCAGGCCGATGATGCGCTCGGCGGCGAGGTTGCCCGCGGTGATGATGAGCTGCCGGTCGTACACCAGGATGCCCTCGTTCGCCGAGTTCACCACGGCGCGGAAGCGCTCCTCGGTCTCGCGCTGCGCGTCCTCCTCCTGCTTGCGGGCGGTGAGGTCGCGCGTGACCTTCGCGTAGCCGCGCAGCTCGGCTTTCTCGTCGAATACCGGCGTGATGATGACGTGGGCCCAGAACGCGCTGCCGTCCTTGCGGATGCGCTCGCCCTCCTCCTCGTACCGCCCGGCCTCGCGTGCGATGGCGAGCCCCTGCTGCGGCCAGTTGCGCAGGCGCGCCTCTTCCGGAAAGAAGACCGAGAAATGCTGGCCGATGATCTCCGCAGCCCTGTAGCCCTTGATCCGCTGCGCGCCGGGGTTCCAGCTTTTCACGATGCCCATCGGATCGAGCATGATGATGGAATAGTCCCTGACGCTCTCCACGAGGAGGCGAAAACTCTCCTCGCTGTCGCGCAGCCCCGCGGCGGCGGCCGGCGTCTTTTTCCTGATCTCGTGCGGCTTGGCCATCGGCCTGTTCTGTTCTCCCCGCTCCCGGCCCGAATTCTATGTCGTATAGAGGCCCTTGGCAGCGGCTTTGTGCACAGCGAGCGGGATCAACGCGTCGAGTGTCGGGGTTGCCAGCTTCGCCTGGCGCGCGAAGGCGAGCGGAGTCGCGAGCTGCGCCTCGATTTCCATGGGCCGGCCGCGCTCGTAATCCTGCAGGATCGAGGGCTTGTGCGCGATCTGCCCCGGCGAATGGCCGCCGGAGGGGCGCTTGGGAACGCCCTCGCCGTCGACGCCGTGCGCCCTGGCGATCGAGCGCACCTCGGCGGTCAGGTTCTCGCCGATTTTTGCAATCGCCGCATCGCGCCGCACCTCGGCCACCGTGGCTTCGGTGAGCAGGCACAGCGTGCCGGTGCCGATGTTCAGCGCAAGCTTGCTCCACACCACCTGCCGGATGTCCGCGGTGGGCGGGGAGGACATCCCCGCCTTCTCCAGAACCGAGCGGATCTTTTGAATGCGCGAAGAGTCCGCGTCATCCGCCTCGCCGACGACGAGCATGTTGTTGCCTGGGGTGTGATTCATCACCACGCCCGGCTCGACGAGGTCGTTGGCCGAATAGATCACCGCGCCGACGATGTTTTCGGTCTTTACGGATTCGCGAAGAACCCCTCCGGGGTCCAGGCGCGAGAGGTCCGGCGGTTTCGGCCGGGATGGGGAGAGTCCCAACCCGTACCACCACGGGATGCCGTTCTGGGCGAACACGACGGCCGTATCGCCCTTCAGCAGGAAACGGATTCCTTCCGAAATCGCAGAAAGGGCGTTGGCTTTCAGCGTGACGATCACGAGGTCCTGCGGGCCGAGATCGGACGCTTTTTCGCTGGCCGCGACTTTCCCGGCTATTTCTTCCTTTCCATGAAACAGCCTCAGGCCACGGGCCTTGATCGCGGCCAGGTTCGCTCCTCTCGCGACAACCGAAACCTCGTTTCCGGCGGCTGCGAGCCTCACCGCCAGGTGTCCGCCCACCGCTCCCGCTCCGTAAATGCATAGCCGCATGGCGAAATGATTCTATTAGAATGGCCCGGCGTGTAATTCTTCTCAGGAGGAGGGAGCCGTGCGCATTGCAACGAGAATCGCCTTTTCACTCATAACGGCCTTATGGGTAACGGCGACGCTGGGCCAGACCGTCAAGGTAGGCGTGGTACTGCCCTATTCGGGGGTCGGCGCCGAGTTCGCCCAGCAGGTGGACCGCGGCATCCAGGTGTTCATGAAGCTCAACCCCAACGCCTTCGGCCCCTACAAGGTGGAGCTGGTGAAGCGCGACTCCAAGAACCCGGGCGGCGCGGAGGCGAAGACCGCGGTGCAGGAGCTGATCGCGCAGGAGAAGGTCGACATCCTGACCGGCTTCATCTATTCGCCCGATGCGATCGCGTCGGCGCCCCTCGCGACCGAGGCGAAAAAGCCGATGGTGATCATGAACGCCGGCACCGCCTGGATCACCAACCTGTCGCCGATGATCTCGCGCGTCTCGTTCTCGATGTGGCACTCCGGCTACGCCATGGGCGAGGCGGCGTCGAAGATCGTCAAGGCGAAGACCGCGGTGGTGGGCTACACCGACTTTCCGCCGGGCAAGGACAGCCTGGACGCGTTCAAGCGCGGCTTCGAGGCCACCGGCGGCAAGGTGATCGACGAGATCCCGATGGGCGGCCCTGGGCAGGTGCCCGACTTCACGCCGTTCTTCCAGCGCGCCAAGGACAAGAAGCCCGACGTCTTCTTCGTCTTCGTGCCTTCCGGCGATCACGCGGTAGCGGTGATGAAGACCTACAACGCGCTCGGCATGCGCCAGGCGGGAATCAAGCTGGTCGGTCCCGGCGACCTGACGCCGGACTACAAGCTGCAGGGCATGGGGGACGATGCGATCGGCCTGATCACGATGCATCACTACAACGCCGATCTCGACAATCCGGTCAACAAGCGCTTCGTCGAGACCTGGAAGAAGGACTACGGCGCCAATACGACTCCGGACTTCATGGCGGTGCAGGGCTACGACGGCA
>WNFM01249360.1_pt1 | contig 13369 bp, 11 predicted proteins | sample 5400271 | NCBI WGS metagenome assembly WNFM01 (sample SAMN13153352, study PRJNA577476) | soil metagenome | isolation source: 60 cm saprolite on Douglas fir-dominated hillslope | place: USA:California | collected 2013-09-17 | reverse complement strand
TCGGTGACAATCCAGACGTGATGGATGTCTCTGTGCGCTTCACACCTTCGATCCGTTACGTTCAGAATCGCGGCACGTTTATTACTGGCATCGGAGGCGGACAGAACGGGCGGGAAAATGGGAACGATTTCGATTTCGTGATGCGTGAGGCGTTCCTGGAAATGAGCAATGTGTTCAAGAGCGCTCCGGAAATTACCTTTTGGGCCGGCCAACGGTTCTATGACCGCCAGCAGGTTGAGCCGATGGACTATTACTGGCTCGATATGTCTGGATACGGTGCCGGGGTCGAGAAAATCGATCTGGGTATTGGCAACCTGTGGGTTGCTTACCTGGGCGGCATAGATGACGACATCGCATCACCGGACACGGGCAGCTTTTACAAGCATAGCCTCGATGTCCGGTTGAAGGATATCGTCTTTGGCCCTGGGAAATTCATGCTGTTTGGTGTAGCCAATTACGAGAAAGGCACGACCTTCAAGACCGATTTCAACGGCAACCCTTTAACGGTCACTAATCCGGTGACAGGTGTGACACACAACGTGGGCGTGCGCACCTCTGACGCTTGGGGCATCGGTGGCGGCGTGGCTTACGCGATCGATCTCAGCGCCATCGGCGCTAAGAGCCTCCTCGAGCTCTGGGCCTCATTCGGCTTTGGAGCGACCAACTTCACCTCCGGTACCGATATAGGCACGATCACCGGATTCGAATCCTCATTCCTGGCTAAGAACCCCGGTTTCACTGGTACTTTGATCGATGCCGGAAACGCAATTCAAAAGCAGCGGAGATACCGTGCCGGTTGGTTCTTTGTCTGGAATCCTAACCGTTGTTTCACGGTTGCCAACTGGGGATTCTGGCAACAGGATTCGGCCGGTTATCGCAGATTTGGCAATCAAGGGGTTGGTACGGCCTTCATCGAAGCGGCCGGCACGCGCAACCTGTTCGAGGCCGGTATCAGACCGTACTACTGGATTGCCGATAACATCGCAATTGGGGGACAAGCCTTCGGGAGCTACCAGGATAACGTTCGCGGTTTTGAAGGAACCAGTGCTTATGGTCGCAGCGGATCGATGGGAGTATTTACTATCGCGCCGGTGATCAAACCGAAGGGTGGATATTTCACGCGTCCGGAACTGCGCTTTTTCGCCACCTACGCGATCTGGACCGACTCTTTACGAGGCGCGACCACTGCTGTTCAGGAAGGTGGCAACACGGGCGGATTCAGTCCAGCACCGTATGCCAAGTCTAACGATGGCTGGTTGTTAGGCACCCAAGTGGAATGGTTTTTCTAAACAATCGGCGAAGCGACAGCGCTGCAGGTCTCTAGTGCATCGTCTCATATGTAGCTGGCATATGGCCGCAGGTCAGTTGGCTGTTTTTCAAGGCGTGACCCGCCCGCAACGCTTCGCGTAGCGATGCGGGCGGGGCGACGAGCATATCTGAAATTGATACGTAAGGAGTGAGCAACGCGGAAAAACAGCCAACCGGCCGCGGCCCGGAGGGTTGCGTTGAAATGGGCCGGCGGCTGCGTTGCTCGTCGGTTACGTATCGATTCAGATATTCGCCCTCTTTCCGCCAGTCCGGCTCGGACCGCCTTGCCGGCGGCCATTTTGAACGCAACCATATGTCAGCTACATATGAGACGAAGCACTAGGCCTGGGACTTTCTACGACCCAAACAGCTGACGCCAACGATCATAGGTTTCGTCCAAATTCTGGTCGATGTTCTTCTTGAACTCGTCTGCGCCTTTCTTTTCGCTGCAAAGGTAAAGTTTTCCCTTGTAGACAAAGAACACATTAGGATCGCCGTTTACTAACTTGCCTTTTCTCAGGGTATTGACGCAAAAGCCGCCGTAGGCCGGCGCATATTTGCTGGGGTTCTTATCGAATTCCTTTTTGTCGGCGGCAGAAGCGAAGTAGAATTTCGCCCCTTGATAAACGCTTTGGTTAGACGGCAAACCTTTCACCGGTTTGTTTTGCTTAAAGTAAGCGACCGGATCGTAGCCTTGGATTGCTACGCCCTGCGAGTCTACGGCCATCCTATTCTTTGTTTCAGCAAAAACGGAAGCCGACATTGCAATGAGAGCTACCAGGAGAGTTGAGATCGTTTTCATTTGTTTGGCGATTTTTCGTCGTTCCTCCGGTGTCCATCATTCTCCTGAGTAGCAGATCTCTCAAGCAGAATGCTCAGTAGCACCGCGATAAGCTGCGAAACAATCAGCCCACAAGATAGAATCGGAAAGCCAAAACGGGGCAGCCAGTAGTTTAGGCAACCGGCTCATCGCTCGCTGGCCATGGCCGGTTAGGGTACAGCAATTGCGGCCGCGTCTTAACAAGCTCGTTAAGGACGTGACCCTAGTAGCTAGCCCTTTAGCTGAAAGTAATATCGCGAATGTCGATGGCAACCAGCAACGGCTCCGGGACCTTCCGCTTGTTAGCGTCGGACAGATAGACTCTGCATGTGGTTGGCACCATGATCCCGTCGACGTTGCGATAATCGTAGGCGTAATTGAGACCTCGGCCGCCGCCAAGAATGTCCACCGTGTACTTGTGTCTCCGTGGCAGACCGTCCTGACCAAAGTAAGAAACCTGTTCTCGCGTATGACTGGCAATGTACTCGGGAAACGTCACTTTTAATGACTGCCATAGCTCGCCATTCTCAAATTTCCATTACTCGCTCAGGCGACTTCGACGATAGTAGGTTGGCCACGGCTCTAACTGTTTGCTCATAAATGAGTATTGGTTTTCGAAACCGATGGGTTCGAATGCAGGTTCACGTTTGTCTTTGAACGTGAATTTGATGTCCAGCATAATTGCCCCAACGAGAGCGGCTTGGTACTCTATGAACTCTAACACCCGACGAAGCATTTGGTGTGTTCGTAGCTCAGGAGTTATATAGATTTGGTCAAGCACTGCTCCTCTGCCACGATGTCTCACGCTAAAAGTTAAGGATAAGATGCAATATCCGATCAGTTCGCTCTTGTTCCGAATCAGCCAAGCTTTTGCCAGTGGCTCGCCTGAAGCGATCTCGACGACCGCTTTTTGCTCGGCCGCCGCCAGGACCTGTCCGAATTCCGCGTATGAACGGCCTATCAATTCTAGAAGCTGCGCATTCTGAGAAGCTTCAACTCGCACAAAGTTGAGAACAGGCGCGCGTGAAATAGGTTTGTCCTCAAGCTTCAACTTTTCCAGCAATTGAACCGCGGACAACGCATCGTATTTGCAACGCTGCCTATCTCCGAGGTCTCGCCAGAATCCGACTAAGTGTTTGGTAAGGTTAAGCTTTTCTGACGAGGCGCGGAAATTAGCGCGTCTGTCAATTTCAAGGGCTCGTTTATTTCTCATCTCAGTGCAAAAAGATGAATCGCAAAAAAAAGCTCGGATATTATCAATTTGGTGGCACGATGATACCTTTCGGATATCAGGCGCTGGAAACCGGCTTTCGGTATATCCCGACTGCGAACGGCAGTCGCCATCCACACCAAGACCAATGGCGACTGAGCTTCACGACCGGGTTGGCCAATAGCTCTGCGAGCCGCTCACAAGCAGATTTCGGGGCTGGCACGGTGATACCTTTCGGATATCAGGCCCACGGAACGTCACCTACTACTTCGTGGCGGTGGCCAAAGAACTGAGTGTCCGTCAGGCGGCCACACGTCTGCATCTGTCACGGCCCCCTCTGAGCCGCCAGATTCACGATCTGGTATAACCCCCCTAGGGAAAATCCGTTCTCCCTATGAGTCGATGCTGTGCGTGACTGTCCTATTGGGGTTTATTTGGGGTTTTTAGTGGAGCTATTTGGAGCCGATTCGGTTATGGTCGGTGAACATGGCACGACACGCACGGTTAAAACCGCGAAAGACCAACCGAGCTACACCTTGGGAAATCTCCATTCCCCCGCACATGAGCGCGACCGGGAAACGGGAACGCCGATACTTTGAAACCCAGGAAAAGGCTGAGTGGGAAATCGAATCGATCCGAAGCCGTCGATTGAGCTTTGGCGAAACGCTAGAGAAGCTTACGCCTGCACGAGCTGCAGAGGCGCTAAGAGCCTACAAGTTACTCGCAGAGCATAACGTCACCCTTCTAGACGTAGCCACGGAGTGGTTGAAGATCCATAGAGCCAGAACCGCAAGCACGACGTTTGTACAGTTGTACAACGAATTCCTGGACGCCAAGAAGGACCGCAATCCCGATTACCTCACCGAACTACGGATCACCCGAGACCGGTGGCCGAATCTCCATCCATTAGTGGTCAGTGATATCACGCACCGGACCCTTTCGCCGATTATCGGAAAGCTTTCACGAGGTGCTCGGAATCCAGTATTGCGGTACTGGAGAGCGGTTTTTAACTACGGAATCAAACGAGGCTATCTGGCTGAGAATCCAGTCAACGGCTTAGACTTCGAGCGACGGAGGTCAAAAGAGGTTGAAACGTTGAGCGTTCCGCAAGTGCGGAAGATGCTCGAGCACGCACTGGAACACGATTTACGTTTGTTGCCGTACGTGTGTCTAGGTGTCTTTTGCGGATGCAGGCCAGAGGGTGAGTTGACCGAGGTTGAGTGGCGAGACATCGATCTGGACGACAGGGTCGTGACCATCCGTCCAGAGGTCTCTAAGACGCACCGCAGACGGTTTATCGATCTGTCGGAGAACGCAGTAGCGTGGCTGCGTGTCTACATTGCCCGCGGAGGCATCACAACCGGCCGTATCGTCCCAATGACCGGGAATGAACTCAGGGGGCATAGACGGGCAAATTGGAAGGCTGCGGGCATAACGAAATGGACCCAACAGGTGATGCGACATTCCTACTGTTCGAACTGGTTAGCGAAACACGGTGACGTGAACAAGCTGGTGCTTATGTCGGGTCACGATTCCGTAGAGACACTTTGGCGTCATTATCATAGGGGAACACCAAAGACTGAAGCCGGGAAGTATTGGGATATTCGTCCGTCAGAGTGTTCACTCTGACGGCATGGCCGCAAAGGTGACGTTTTAGACGTCCAGCGGGGTGTTGTGCCGGAACAGATTGATTGTTTTGATCTTTTTTTCGCCATAATTATGTGTTCACTCGAACACAGTGATTCGCTTTTCTGAAGTAAGCCGTTAGTCGCCAACGGGTTACAAGCGAAACGAGGCGAAACAAGTAGTCAGTATGCACTAGGTAGGTATTAGATATATGCAATACGCCTACTATACCGCCAAGCAGGTCGCTGAACTTGCTGGGTGTTCAAAAATCTGGGTCCAGAAAAATCTGGAGCAAAAGAAACTCCAGTCCTTCCGGCAAGGAAAGTACGGAAAAGACCGCAGTGGCCGACACATAATTCTAGCGGCTGATGCTGCTTGGTTCATCTCTGAATTCAGGCTGCGTGGGACACTCAGGGAGGCCGACAAACTCAACCCGTAAAAAGAAAAAACGACCGCCCGAGTGAACGTCTCGAACGGGCGCAACCACTAACACGAGAACGAGGATGAACGCCTCAGAAATAATTACGCCGTCAACCAAAGGGACTCGAATGAGAATCCCTTCGCTCATCTCCCAATGCGAATCATGGATTGAATCCAATCCATGTCCACCGAATGAAGATGGAGCTCCACGAGTAGCGCATTGGATCTACAAAGCTGCCCTTGCCTTTAAGCTCCGTCGCCTGTCGACGAAAACGGCTCGCTCTTTGATCGAGAAGCATATGACCCGTGAGCCTCGACAGGCAGAGATCGAGGATGCGATCGCGAAAGCGTACGGGCAGGAGTTCAACAGGTCAGGGGAGCAATCCAACGAACCGAAGATCGTCTATGATCCAGAACGGCTCGCTCGCATTGCTAACCGGATCAACTTCGATATCACGCCGGAATGGCTCGAGGCTCGGTCGGCGTTAACCTGCTGGAACAGATCTTCCGCCGGATTCCTTCACTCTCTGTACGAACCTGGGGAGCGCATTTGGATCGGGACATTCAAGGATGCAAGGCGGGGAATTATCTACGAGCAAGGTGGCGATCACGAGGATTTCTCCTGTCTGGACTGTCTGCGCACGGGTCACGAGGGAGTGTGGTTCCTATCTAATCCTGTAACCGGTCTGCCGGTTGAGGATATCGGAACGGTAAACGAATACTTTCCGAATGGCGAGTCTTGGAGATCCGAGGAGAACGTCACCTCCTGGCGATACATGGTCATCGGATCGGACACGGCGCCGGAGAACCTTTGGCTCAAGATGCTAGTACAGGCACCTCTCGCGATCAGCGCAATCTACACGTCCGGCGGAAATTCAATCCACGCACTTATGAGGGTCGATCAACCATCAAAAGAGGAGTGGGATAAGTTTAGGGACTCGATCAAGGCGGATCTGATCACACTGGGAGCTTGTCCGGGTTCACTTAGCGCAGTCCGGCTTACCCGTCTGCCTAACTGCCGGAGGGAAAAAACAGGACAGCTTCAACGATTATTATATCTGAATCCTGCCGCAGACGGCGAACCGATTATCAAACAAACAGAACCAAGGAGCAATTAACAATGAAAACAACGACAGAGGAAGGATTCAAAGACTTCGTAAACGAACCTACCGAGCAAGAATGCGAGGAGGGTAGGAAATGGGCTCTCGAGTATATGAGTCCCAAGCCGGATATTACGGACAAGATTCCAATATGGTTAGCCGACGAGAAGATTGGATATTTTCCAGACGATTTTCAGGACGGAATAAGGAAAGAATCTATGGAAGAAAGCGTGATGCTCGCGGGATTAAAATATGCGGAGGATCTTGTTAAAGAGACGATCCGGACAGCAAAACTTAGGCAAGTTAAAGCTTGGGAAAAATGGGTGGACGCTTTTCGGTTACGGTTCGAGAAAAGGGATGAAAATAGCGATGATGGATCACCTCAATGGGATAACCCTAAGCACTTATTTATTCCAGGGACGTACGCAGTGGACTACAACGCAACCGCGCAAAAACTATTCGGCACACTGTCGAAATCTGAAAAGTTCTTTGTACGTGGTAGAAAAATGGTTGTTGTTAACGATGAAGGAGTTTTGGATATCGTAGATGATAACTCGCTGCGCTCCATTCCGTCCGACCTCTTTGATAAGATCTTGGCGGTTAACACGCAAAAGAATGAGCTAACCGACGCGACCGAGCTGGTAACAAAGAAGGCTAATTTGTCCAGGGATCTTTGCGCGGCATTACTTAAGAATGAATGGTTGTCGCTACTTCCAAGGATTGGCACGATATCGTTATGCCCAGTAGTGTACGAGGAGGCAGCCGGAAAACCCGCGATTCACAGAAAGGGATACCTGGATCACGCTGGAGGGATTTACATCACCGGAGGAGCCAGCATTAAACCAATGTCGCTTAAGGACGCCACAAAAATCATCACGGGCGTGTTGCGCGATTTTCGGTTCACAACCGAGCCAGACAAGACAAGAGCGATTGCAATGATGATCACTCCGACGCTTGTGCAGGGTGGGTTTATTAAGGATAGAATTGTGGGAGATTTTGCGGAATCGGATCATTCACAATCCGGTAAAGGATATCGCCATGATCTTATAGTGGCTATCTATAACGATGTGGCGTTTCTGGTTACTCAACGGAATGGCGGAACTGGGTCATTCGATGAGTTCTTTGGAGACGCGCTATTAAAAGGACGGACGTTTATTAGGATCGATAATCTTCGCGACAAGCTGGATAGTCCGTCCCTTGAATCGTATTTTACCGCACCATTTGGTTCTGAGTTCCTGGCTCGCGGGTTTGGAAAGTCTGGATACGTGCAAGCGGGAAGGAACATGCTGCAACTCAGCTCCAATGGATTGAAAGGGACGCGAGATATAAGTAACCGAGCGTGCATTGTACGCATCCGTAAGCAGCCAGGTGGTTACCCGTTCCCGAAATTCCCAGAGGGTGACATGCTAGATCATATTCGAGCCAATCAAGGGAAATTCCTGGGAGCTGTCCACGCGGTTGTTGAGGAATGGATTCGAAAGGGCAAACCCAAGACCACCGAGGGTCGACACGATTTCCGCGAGTGGGCGCAGATCCTCGATTGGATCATGTCCAACATATTCGGGCGAAAGGATATGCTCGACGGCCACCGAGCTATTCAGAACAGGGTTTCCACACCGATCATTGGCGTCTTGCGAGAGTTGGCGATTGAGGCCGACAGGGTGGGTAAGCTAGGCGAGGGAATGTCCGCTACCGAACTCATCCGCTTTGCCGAGGACTGTAATGTAGACATACTCCTTGGGGCAAGAGGGTTGGATATCGATACCAGGGCTAGATCACTGGGCGGACAGCTCGCAGCCGCGTACAAGGATGCAGGGGGAGATATACTAGAGATTGACGAGTTTAAGTGCGTTCGCATCACCACGCGGGAAAGGGTAGCCAGCGGGAACTACCGGGATGCGAAATTTTACAGGTTTGACCGACTTTGATCCGTCCACGGAGGTTTCCCACACCAATCCACACCAACCCTCTATTAGCGCGCTAAGGCCATTTTTACTTTTTTAGGACTTGTCCTTTAAGACTGAAATATTTTTTTAACCTGAAATACTAATAGAGCACTTGGTGTGGTTGGTGTGGTAGCCAGAGTGATCCTCCTTTGTTTGACTCGATAATTATTATTAACCCCTCCAGAACAAACCAGCAAAGGCAACCCAAGCAGCCAACAATCAAATAAACCATGAGCCAAAAATTCGTTTGGGAAAGGGATCCCCGCCTCGAGCCGGTAATCAGCCCGGATTGGTGTTCTGTTACGTACAAAGCACTGGTTGAGGACATGGCTACGGGAGAGACACGAATCGTGGAAACCGTCAGACAGGTATCAGCGAGCTTGCGGGCTAAATACGCTTATAGGCCGCGTCCTTGGTAGGACTAGCCGGAAACCACCAACCAACCAAACCAACGTTTCGGGATTTCTCAGTGTTACCTCGGCCAGTTCTCTAACTGCAATAGTTGCTCGGCGACTCGCCTCTTCTCATCTACTTCGTCTCAGCAGGTGCGGCCGGTGCTGGGGTCGTGTTCCAGATCAGCATTCGGATCTTCCAATCATCGCCCTCACGAGTATCAATCGCTGACCAGTATCCCTTAATTTGTATAGGACCGAAGTTCTGGCCTTGAATAGTCTCACTCCATCCTCCGGTTTCCCACATCGCGGCGTCAATGTTGCCACCTTGCAGAAAGGCTCGTCCTTACCGAGGATAAATTTGGTATTCCATGAGGATCTTCCAGGTATCGGCGTCACGAACATAGATTCTTGCGTTATAGCCCTTCCATGGCCCGACGCTATATTCCGAGATAGCGAATATCTTGTTGTGAGCTCAAGAGCGTGCATGTTTTCCTTTTGGAGTTTGCCGAGAGTGGCGGGAATGACTAACTAACTAACATCGGCAACCTGGCGTATACCTTTAACGCTGTCAAATTATTATTAACCATCCGCGCCTTTATTTGAGCCGATCCGCAGACGGTAGCAGCTAGTATATACCATTAAGTATATAACTAACTCCCTCCTTTCCCAAGTGGATTGTATGCACCCTCCATAATCACCAAAGTTTCGTTCGACGGGTCCCTATTGGGCCAAAATGGAGAGAGTCAGTGACTGCCCGGGAGATTTATCAACGTGAGTTGTTTTCAAAATATAAGTATCACTAAGGTTACAGGTGTAACGGTACCTAGGTGACTTCCGATTTTGCTGGATTTTTCCCCATTTGACGGAGCGACCAACGGTATGAACGAACGTGCCTTGAAAACTCAACTAGCGGCTGCAAAAGAAGAGGATTTCAGAATTAGAGCGGGAACTGGCTGAAGTCAGGCAAATCAAACCCACGCAATCCGAGCCAGATCCACAAGTTCCCGCGACATCGGTTGCGGAGAAGGCGCCGTATGATCCGAGGAATCCCGTACCTGGGGACGTGGTTTTTAATATGCTCCGCGCCCAGAATCAACCGAAGCGACGACGTTGGTTGGACTTCAAGTAGAGAAACGAGAATCTAAGTATGAGCCAAACATCTTTTCCAACAGTAGAAATCGCGAGCAGGCTGCTCGGCTCTTTGCCAAAGCTTGACGCACGTACTGCGGTAATCTTATCGCGTTACGCTCCTCCGCAAATTTCAGAACTTACGCGACGGCTAAAGGCCACCGAGTTGACTGAACCTGCGGAGTAGAACCGCGAAAACATATCCGAACACCTTTCTGATGTACGTTTTTGGAGGGAGTTGACAACCCATGCTCATGTATACGCAATCGCGAATGCGGTACTTATACATTAAGAGATGGAAATACTGATCACAAAACACGGATTAGCCAAAGAGCTTAACAAAGACGTTCGCGGTCTTCGAGATATTAAGGCTACCCATGCCTTACGGATGGGTAAGAAGCTGGTTCCCTTGTTCGATCTTCCAAAGAAAAACTAAAATGTCTAAATTAATCGCCCCGTTATCGGGTGCCAATTTCAAGAAACAAGACCCTTTCGCAGCCGGTGGAGTCACCGGTAAGTCCGTGGACCTAATGAAATCCTCATATAACCTCAAAAGCTTAATCGCTAACGGTACTATCCACGGCGGCACTTATGAGCACGAGGTCGGGAAAGCTATCGAGAAGCAGACAGGTCAGTCAGCGCAGGGCTGCTTTGTTCCGAGTGAAGTTCTTGCCCGCGGTATGGTCCAGCAACGATCAGACCTGGCTGCGGGAACCAACAACCTTGGCGGATTCACGATTCAAACTTCGGTTCAACCGGCTATCGCAAATGCGCTGATTCCCTTTAGCTCACTGGTCGCGTCGAAAATCACGGTTCTGGACGGACTTACCTCAAATGTAAGTTTTCCTCGTTGGCAGACGGGATTCAGTCCGTCAGGAGCCGCCGAGAATTATTCCGTAACTGACCTCAACAGCGAGACGTTCAGTGTTCTGCAGATTGGCCCTCCCTCCCGTATGAACGTGCAGTTGAAAATATCTCAGAGCCTTTTAAAGCAAACAGGGTTCGACGCAGAAGCCGCAGTTCAGAAAGAAATACTTCGTGCGATTGGGGCAACAGTGGATTTGTACTGCATTAATCAGATCCTGGCGACAGCAGAGAACACCGGAAGCAATCGCGACTTAAGCAAGCTGGCTCCTGGCTACAGCTTCGGTGGAGCGGCGACATTTTCGAAAATCGTAAACGCAAAGGAAGCAATTCTTGCTAACGATGTCGTTAACGATGGGTCTATGTCGTGGATTCTGTCACCATCGACGTATGGGCGTTGGTCTCAGATTCAGAAAACGAGCACTTATCCGCTCTATCTTATCGAGAATGATCGAGCCGTTGACCTTCCCGTTAGAGTATCGAACAATCTTACTTCGGCAGTCGTACCGCATACGGCGCTGTTAGGTCGTTGGTCTGATGCAATCCTGGGTATTTTCGGAATCGATATAGTTTCAGACCCGTTTTCTGGGGCGTCCGTTAATCAGGTTTTCCTGAGTATTAATATCCTTTACTCATTCGGTCTGCTTAGGGCGCCGGCCGTTATAAAATCTGAAGACGCGGCTAATTCCTAAAGGTTAACTCCCCATGAAATACGTAAACCCCACCCGTCAGACGCCACCAACTGAGGCTGAGATTGCCGCGAGGCTTGAGTTCTTCGAGCAGAGTATGCGCGATGCAGATCGCGTTAATGCCGAATTCATGCTAGCAGGACAGCAGCAGCGCGAGGCTGAGTTTCAAAACTCGCTAGTCGAGGCCACTGGTCTTGATCTCCCTCGGCTTATCGCGATCCGCGAATGGCTGAAGCACAACCCCTAAAACCCATGCCCAAGAAACGATTCTCGAAAACCGAAGTCTCGAAGCTGATTGCTCGCGACTTAATGGTCGATCGCATCAAGCCCATGCTAAACCGAGCTATTCCTTTGGCACCGGTCGCATCTAAGGTTGAGAAGGTCGCAACCAGCAAGGGCAGAGCGCCGAAAGCTGACATCATGCGGATGCGAGAGCAGATCCTGGCCGAACTAAGAAACGAGCAGCTAAATTTCTAGAAGATTACAAACCCGAGGCGCCTGTTTGCGTGGCGGCTTTCTGCATATACCGCCTGCTATTTCGGCGGCAGTAGAATAGACCGGCTTGACCCACCGAGACTTGAAACGGGTCTTTACTTTCTCCCGTGCATAGCCGCCAGTCCTCGGCGGGATTAGTAGAGGAACGGATGTGGTTCCCCGATCATGAAGCGAACTTAAAAGCAAGCGGCCATCCTTGTATTGGGGGTTGGCCGTTTTGCTTTTTGGAGCGCTCCACGTTGACCGTGCAACGCGTTTCAGGATAGGGGCTGTTAGATTGTACCGTTACCAGTTCAGGCGATGCATAGGCGTTCAAATCAAGGTCAATCGACTATGCGACTATAGAGCCGGACGAGCAGGACGAGGAAGAGATGGAGGAATGAGCGCGAACGCTGCCGAAAGTTACGGGCTCTACAGCCATCAAAGGAAATCGACGTTAGGGAGAAGAAAGAGCGCGTGCAGTTTGCGGCCCCCCGATTGAATAGATGCGTAATATCCACTCAGCTCACTTTTTGGAGGGGCCAAATTTGCCACCTGTTCCCGTCCAAGGCCCTACGACATCGCTCAGCTCGGTGATCAGCCGACGCCGTAACGATTGTTCTTTCGGAGTCCGGTAACATCCATAGGACTCCGAAAAACTGTTACCTATGTCTTGGCCATCTTTTGTTACCTAGGTCCTGGCCGCGCACCCTTCCGATGCCCGGGCATAATCCAAGATGCACCGAGCAATCGAGCCGAGCTAATTCGTCTTCAGCAAAAGCAGGTAATCGATCCCGACGAAATAGTTTATTGAGCTAGGATTTTTCCCGACGAGCCTAAAGGTGAGTTGATGGGTCCCGGCGTTTAATTGCACTGACCCGAACGCAACAGCTTTGTTGACCGTGAAGTTGGGGGAATTGTAGCCGTCAAACGGCTGTCCAAGCTGAGCTCCATCCACCGCCAGGGACACGATTCCGTAATTGCTCGCCTTGGTCATGGCAGCGGATAGATTGTAGGTCCCGGCTGTAGGAACGTTGATCCTCAAAACCATGTAATCACCAACCTTCGATGCCTTAAAAAAGAGCTGAGCGTATCCAGACCAGATAACATTATTTTGTACCAGTATTGGAGCGGTAGCAGTGGCCGTGGCGACTAAGCTTTCCCCCTCAATCTTTAGTACGGCCGCTGGTTGCACCGTAACCGTCCGCGTTGGTGGACTCGGATCATTAACCCCCTTGTCATCGACGGTAGTCAGCGAGGCGACGTACGTTCCCGCGGTCGGGAACACAATCGTCCCAGGACTGGGCACCGAGCTTGACTCTGGAGTCCCCTCCGGAAAGAACCACGAGTACGTCTGCACAGATCCGTCGGCGTCACTGGCCGTCCCCG